>Ga0163147_10006422_pt1 | contig 13778 bp, 16 predicted proteins | sample OliLakLV19MP6G1_FD_148597 | JGI IMG/M metagenome (GOLD analysis project Ga0163147, IMG submission 148597) | Freshwater microbial mat bacterial communities from Lake Vanda, McMurdo Dry Valleys, Antarctica- Oligotrophic Lake LV.19.MP6.G1 | ecosystem: Environmental > Aquatic > Freshwater > Lake >...
AGCATAATGCACATCATTGGGGATTTTCGTAGGGGCGAGGCTTGCCCGCCCGCTATTTGAGATGACATAAACGCTGGTTGTAATCATGCTGTTTTTGTTTCAGCTCTCCATTAGCGCCCGACGATTCGACGCGCTGAATACATGAGGGAATCCGGCTAAGACATGACATCCGTCACGGGACGGGGGAATCACAACGGGCGTACAATGGGAGTCTCAGGAGAAATCATCATGTTATCCGTCCCCCCTATTCCCCCAAAACTCGATACGCCCCAAGCTGTCCTCGACACGCTGTTGCCGCTGCGCGATGCCGTCATCGCGGAAGCCCGCACCCAATTCGACTCATGGCGTCCATATATCACCCGCCGTAGCTTCCTCATCAGCGGCCTAAATTTCGCGGAATATCTCGCCTTGAGACGGCGCGATTTACGCCCGATGCAAGCTGTCCTCTCCCCGTGGGGATTGTCCTCACTGGGGCGGATTGAGGCGCATGTCCAACCCAATCTGGACGCGGTGTTGACCACTTTGGCCGACATTGCACGGGTTGAACGCGCTAATCTGCCTAAGCGCCCGCGCCCCGGTCAATTCTTGCGCGGAGACCGCACCTTAGAGCGCAATACCGCCGAGATATTTGGTGAAGGTAGCGCTGGGCGGCGCGTGCGCGTGATGGTCACGCTCCCAAGCGAAGCCGCGCAAGATTACCGTCTGGTGCGCGGACTCGTCGACCACGGCATGAATGTCGCCCGTATCAATTGCGCGCATGACGACGCAGACGCATGGGAGGCGATGGTGGCTTATGTCCGCCGTGCGGCCAGCGAGAGCGGACACCCGTGCAAAATTGCGATGGATTTAGGCGGCCCCAAGTCGCGCACCGCCGACCTCCGCAAACCGAAAGCCGGGGCGCTGTTCAAGGGCGATACCGTGCTATTGACCGCCGATAAGCCGCCCAAAAAACACGGGGAGACGATGGCGCTACGCTGCACGCTGACCGATGCGCTGATTCAACTCAAAATTGGCGAGTCGGTTTATTTTGACGACGGGCGCATCGGCGCTGTTGTCGAGCATGTCCGCCCAGAAGGGGTGCTGGTTCGCATCACTCGCGCCCGTGACATCGGTGAAAAACTCAAGGCCGATAAAGGCGTCAATTTCCCAGATACCGACTTGCGGCTGAATCCGTTGACTGAAAAAGACCTGCAAGACCTCGATTTTGTGGCCAAACACGCCGATATGGTCAATTATTCATTCGTCCAGAGCGCGGACGACATCACGCGGTTACAAGATGAATTGGCGAAGCGTTCCGGCCGACGGGTCATCAGTCTGGTGGCTAAGATTGAGACCGCCCGCGCCGTGCGCGCTTTGCCAGACATCATCGTGCGCGCCGCAGGAGCGCAGCCGTTTGGCGTGATGATCGCACGCGGCGACCTCGCGGTAGAAATCGGCTGGGAGCGCCTCGCGGAGATTCAAGAGGAGATTTTGTGGCTGTGCGAGGCCGCCCATGTGCCGGTGATTTGGGCGACGCAGGTTTTGGAAGGGTTGGCGAAAGACGGTTTGCCGTCACGGGCGGAAATCACCGACGCGGCCATGTCTGGGCGCGCCGAGTGCGTGATGCTGAACAAAGGTCCGTACATCCTCGATGCGCTGGACATCCTTGACGGGGTGCTGCGTCGGATGGAGACGCATCAGATTAAGAAGTCGTCCCAACTGCGCGCTTTGAAATCATGGGCGGGGCTGTAAAACCCCAATCCCGATAATGGCGGGCGATTCGCGAATCGCCCCTACGGAATTTCTCGCGATGTGTGGGCGTCCGTCTTGAAATCCGGCAGGTAAACGCAAAAGGACGCCTATACGGGCGTCCTTTTAAGATGGATGAGGTAGTTATCGCTTACGCGGCGGTAACGTCGTTGTGCTTCGACTTGCCAGCGCCGTTCGAGTCGTTTTCGATGCTGCGACGACCAAAGTGATAGGCTGCCCAGATTGCGCCGCCGACCAACAAGAACTTGAACGGGAGGATGGAGAACAGGATGACGGCGAGGATGATTTTGCCGATGGAGATGCTGTAGTTCTGGCCGTTCAGTTCCAACTTAATCGCGGCGGTGTGGCCGCGGTCATTGCGCTTCCAGTTGTGCTTCTTCCAGCTGTTTTCCCAGTCACTGCGGCTCTGGCTGCTCTTGTTCCAATTTTGCTCCCAGTCACGCTTGAACTCGGCCTTCCATTCGGCTTCCCACTGTTCGCGCTTGGCCTTGAAGGAGGTGGCTTCGTTGTTTTCGTCGGTGCTGGGGGTGGTGTTTTTCTCGGTGTCCATGATTTCTGTTTATCCTTGTTCTGTTGATGATTGATGTCGTTGGTATGTGATATATACGCCGCCCATCATCGCCAGTTGCGACGAGTTTTCCTGACCCCCAAAAACTGGGGTGCGCCCCCACAGAACAATCCATCTTTAGACGTTGAAACATATCTAAAAATGGGAAACCACTTCATGGATAATGGGTCAAAATTACATCGTCATAGTACGGCTCAGAAAAGCCAGCGTTCGATCCCATGCCAATTGAGATGCTTCTGGATTGTAGACATCTACCCGGTCAGGCTCAAAGAACCAGTGTCCTGTATTAGGATATTGATAGAACGTCACCGGGCGGCCAGCCAACTTGAGCGCTCCCTCTAAGTCATCGAGGCTCGACTGCGTCTCAAACGGGTCTGAGTCCGCAAAGTGACCGAGATACGCGGCCTTTGATGTGCTGAAATCGGCTGGGCCAGTCCCATAAAACAGGATGACAGACTGGATAGTATCGGGATGATTGGCCGAGAGATTCAGCGCGTAATACGCCCCCATTGAGAAGCCAATCACCGCAATGCCAGACTCATCTGAGCCAGCACGCTCTTTCAGAAACGCTAACATCTGGCAGAGGCGGCTAAAACGCTTTACCCCGATCAGACACGCGACAAACAACGGGCAAAGTGGCTCAAAATCCACAAAGATCACCTGTATATGGGGCGCATCCATAAGATTATTGGGGCTTTGAACAAGCAGAGCCACGCCGAACTCGCCACATATTTTGAAAATCACCAACGTCGGATGCAGTATTTGGAGTTCCGCGAAGAAGGGTTCCCGATTGGCTCAGGCACAATTGAAAGCGGGGTCAAGCAATTCAAGCAACGCCTGACCGGGACAGGAATGCGTTGGAGAGCAGACTGCGCCGCCCGCATGGTGGTCGTGCGGGCGGCGGTTCTGGGTCGCGATTTCGATGCGCTCTGGGATTCTGCTTCCTTGCACTAACTTGAAATGCACCCTTTCTAAACCCATCACCGCCGTCGCTATCCTTCACATGGCGCAGAACAATCTTCTCAACTTAGATGAGAAGTTAGTGAACTATATTCCATTAACGCCAATCGCCGGACAAACTCCGGATGCCCGATTGAGCGATGTCACCGTTCGCCATTTGCTTCATCACACGGCGGGATGGAATCGGGACATCAGTTTCGACCCTATGTTCAGTGATTTTCAGATTGCTGCCGCGCTGGGGAAACTCCTTCCGATAACGGGGACAGACATCATCACCTATATGTCTGGACGATCATTAAACTTCACTCCGGGATCGCAATATAACTACAGCAACTATGGCTATCTGTTGTTAGAGCAGCTTTTTCAAGCCCGTTCAGGCGTAAGCTACGAACAGTATGTCCAAAGCCATATCTGGACTCCGTTGGGCGTTAATCGGACAAAACAGGGGAAAACGGCCAAGAGTAAGCATCTCGCGAATGAAGTTGGCTATGTCTCAAAATATAAAGGCGTGAGTGTTTTGGATAACTCTGGGGCGCTCGTGAAATCGCCCTATGGCGCATGGAATCTGGAAAACATGAAGGCGCACGGGGGATGGGTTTCAACGGCGGTGGACTTGGTGCGCTTTGCATCCGCCTTTGATGCGCCCGCATCTAGCCCGCTCCTCAGCCAATCGTCCATCAACACCATGTTCGCTGTGCCGCCCACGGGCGAATTTGGCGATGGCTCATGGTACGGCGCGGGGTGGTCTGTTAGACCCGCCGGGGCTGGGATGAACACATGGCATTTTGGGAGTTTGCCGGGGACGTTCACCGGCCTTATCCGCCGCTCTGATGGGTTGAATTGGGCATTTTTGTTCAATAAGCGCTATGAGGGAAGCGGCACGGATAACTTCTGGGATATTGACGGGATGGTGCATCAGGCGGCAGGCAGTATCGTCAATTGGCCGACGCACGACCTGTTCCCGCTGTATCTATAAGAGGCCGTTTGAATACATCCATACACAGGTAATGTGAGTGATGGTGCGGTTTGAGGCGCGTCGGATGCGTGAGTAACGAGGGTTAAAAACAAGCGGAGCGACGTTCATCACGCCCCTTGTCATCTTATTTCATTATGAACTCGTTTGATGAACTCGTTTGCGTCGTGGGCGGGCGGGGTCTATGATGAAATCATTCAGAAACTGCATGAACCTATGCCTCGCCTGACCAAACAACCAACGCCCGATATAGGTTGGCTTTGCCTTATTCTCATCACGCATTGCGCCCCGGCACATTTCACTGATTACCGCCGTGCTTGTTTCTGCTTTTGCGCCTGTGAATCATCGCCCAACAGGTCATCCAATGACATCGGCTGCGCGACAATATCATCCATCAACGCGGACAGGTCGGCGGTCAATTCGCCGTCGTTAGACATGACTTCTCGTAAGGTTTCGGTGCGACTGGCCGGGTTATACCAGCCAAACGGGTGTTCAGCCAACAAGACATCATTGGCATAGATTTTGAGCGTCCAACCTTGCGCCAGATAAAAATGGTCGCCAATCGGGAGGCGTGTGCGCGAGATGACCGCCGTTTTACCAGCGCGGAGTTCTTGTTCCTCCTCACGCCGATAGGCTACTTGCCCGGAAGAATCGACGACTTCAAAGGTCAAGCGGCCTTTGGCGGCGCGATTCGCTTTGAGTTCAGCGAACGGCTGCACATAATTGGCGGTGTCCGGCACAGCCGACTCGCGGTGAACCACCGGACGCGGCTCTGCGCCATAGACGATTAAGCCGACATCGGTGAGGGTCAGTCCAGCTTTATCGGGGTTCAGTCCGGCGCGGCGGACGGCTTCCGTCGCGTGTGGGTAAACCTGTGCTTTGGTAGATGGGCTTGCAGCGCGGGCGGTGGTCGTGGTGCGTGAACCCGTATTGCTGCGGGGTGTCGGGAGGGACGGGCGTTCAGAGGATTCTGGCTGGCGTCCCCGTGCGTAGCGGTCATCGCGCTCATCAGACCGGCGATTCGCCCGTCCGCGTCCGCGCCCGCGCTGCCGTTGATTGCCACCTTCACCCCACTGTTGTTCTTCCCACATCTGCTCGAAGCGGCGCTGCTGCTGTTCCCAGAATTGCTCCAGACGCCACTGCGGACGCTCACGCCGGATGCGGGGGGGCGTGCGTTGGCTCTGGCGCTGTGGGTTGACGCGCCGAATAATACCCCGGACGATGCCGTTTGCGATATTAAGCAACACCGCCGCTAAGATGAACGCGCCGATACCACCGTCTGTGGCTGCCGCGAATACCAACGACAGCAGAAAAATTAAACCACCAGTCATTGCAGGCTAATCCCGATCCCCCCGCCCTTGTCGGAGCAGGTCTTCAAAGGAGGCCGGACGGTCACGCCGGTCACTCAAACGGCCAAGACGCTCATCATCGGTGGGCGCGGCGGTGAATCCCAACAGACCAATCAGACGCCCATCAACATATACCTTGATGTCCCACTGCCCCATCTGTCCGGCGGGAATCCCACCCAGCGGCATGTGTTGGTCGGGGTGGAGGGTGTTTTCGCCCAACCGCAGATAGGTGTTCTCCTCATGCACGAAGCGAGATTCCCCAGACGGGTCGGTCAGTTCATAGCGCAGCCGCGCACGCCGTTCGGCCATCGCCGCCCCGACTTGGACTTGGATATACGGGCGTGCGCCGTCAAATTGATTGGAAATACTGCGCGTGCGCTCAAACGTCAGGCCGTCCTCGTCGCGGATCGAGGCAATCAGCCCGATATCTTCTAACGTCAAGCCGACCCAATCGCCACCGCCGCTGGTGGCCGCCCGGTTGAGCGCCTCTCGCGCTTGTGCCGTGCCGCGTGGTTTTTCGGTTTTCGGGATGCGTCGGCGCATCGCGCCTGCCGCGTCGAAATCGAACAGCACCAACCCAGCGATGATGGCGTATAAGCCAATAATCCCAATGCGTGCGCCCGGTGCGAGTTCGGACGCGAGGATGGCGATTGCGGCCAAAATGCTGACAATCGCAAACCAGATGCGGTCACGGCGGTGCAGACGAATCATAAGCTCTCAGTCCTTATTGTAGGGACACGGCTACTGACGTGTCCGCACTATATTAGCGTGTCCGCGTTGTTTCTATACCACAAGCACCCCAATTATACGCGGTTAGACACCTGATGGGTTCACTGACTCTGCCGCACGGGTCAAAGCCGCCCATTCATTGAGGGTTAGGGTTTCTGCGCGACGAGTCAACTCGACTCCCGACAGGCGTCCCAGTTCGGTAATCTGTGCCGATTCCCAGCGCAACGTGGCGGCGATAGAATTTTTCAGTTGCTTGCGCTTTTGACTGAAACCGGCTTTGACCATCCGAAAAAACGCCGTATCGGACGGCACATCCCACGGCGTGGTCGGGTAAGTATCGATTCGCAATAGGGCGCTGTCCACTTCTGGGCGCGGCCAGAACGCCGCCGCGTTAAGTTTCCCCGCGAAGGTCGGCTTTCCATAATATTGCACACTGACGGCCAATAGGCTCATGTCGTTGGGGCGGGCGCACACGCGCTCTGCGACTTCAAGTTGTACGGTCATGACGAGGCGGCGCGGGCGTACCGGCTGCTCCAACAGATGACGTAAAATCGCGCTGGTGATGTAATACGGCACATTGGCGACCACCAGATAATCTTCCCCAGCCAGCGCCAACGGGTCAAAGCTCAAAAAGTCGCCCCAGACGAACTCGACATGGGGCATCGCGCCGAATTGTGCCGCTAGGATGGGCTGCATCCGCGTGTCGATTTCGACGCACACGAGGCGTTTGGCGACCTTTGCCAAGACCTCGGTCAATTGCCCTGTCCCCGGCCCGATCTCTAAGACGGTATCGGTGGGCTGCACCTCTGACACCGCGAGGATTTTATCCAGCGCGTTCGGGTCGTGCAAAAAGTTCTGGCCGAGGCTTTTCTTGGGGAGGACATCATGCTGGTCGAGCAGGTTCTTGGGGTTCATAGGGGAAGTGGTCAGTTTTCAGTGGGCAGTTAGAAGTTAACAGTTTGACGTTGGATTGCATGTACAAAGCGGAAGATTTTCGTAGGGACAAGGCCAGCCTTGTCCGTTTTGCGCCCGATCCATACACCACCAAACTATGTGCGCCTATTATGCCATAGAAAATCTCATCCTCCGCGATTGGTGGTAAAATAAGCATATCAAACACTGGAGGTGTTTTAGCCATGTTCGAGACATATACAATCGCCCAAGACCTCAAAGAAGCCCAAGCGATGGTTGATTCGCTGGAATCGTATCTCAAGCAAGACCAACTGTATGGGAGCGTCGGCGGCGGATTTTTCACCTCTGGTCGGATGCCCGCCTTGACCGTCGGCTCATTGGTGATGCGGCTGCGGCGACTGCACTTGTTCACCGCACAGTTGGACGACGTGCAAATCGCTCACTTGAGCAAAATCGACGCGACTCACGAGGCCGTCCGGCGCGAATGGCATCATCATTATGAAGAAAAACTCAAGCGCGAAGCTAAGAGCCGCCTTGACGCGATGCGGACATTTTTCGAGGAAGCCAGAGATGCCAATGCCGCCCGCATCTATGGGCCAGAGGTGTTGCGCCGCACCATCACTGAAGAATGCTTGATTGCATTGGAGGAGATGAAGATTGACACATCCGACCTCCGCAAACTCGCCCGCGCCACCGACAGCCGACTGCGCTCCTACGTCACGGCCAGCACTTTCTTCTGGGATGAATCGCTAAAAGAGGCTTACCCGCCGCAACCGTTCTGGTGGTTGTATAGCGCCCCGCCCATCGCTGAACGCGGCTAGAGACTCACCAACGATACGGCGGAATCTCTGACTCGCCCTCATCGTCCGCGTCGCTCAGGAATACCGGGCGGCGCGGCGGGGGTGGGGTATTTTCATCCTCGAACAAACTCAACTGTACCCCGGCATCATCCGCGCCGTACTCGGTCAAGACGCGCATAATCAGAGCCGTATCGCTCCCTTGTGCGCGTTTATGGCGGGCAAATCTGGCCGGATGACGGTCTCCTTTTTCGCGGTTACACGGGATACAGGCCGCCGCCAGATTATCGGGCGTGTTCGCGCCGCCTCGGTGCAAGCTGAGGATATGGTCAACCTCAAAATCGGTGTCCATCAGGGCGCGACCACACCATCCGCAACGCCCGCCGCAATCCAAAATCACCCCGCGTAGGGTATCCACATCTACCGTCCCCTCAGCGCGGACGGCGCGGGCGCGGCTGTTGAGCGAAGCGGCATATTTTTTCAGGGAATCGAGGTCAAGCCGGTCACGATAGCGCATCGGGGTTAGTCTCGGTATAGGAGGGTCACAAATTTAATCGCTAAAAGGGTATTTCATCTTCATCAGATGGCGGCTTATCGATTTGTACATTATTTTTCTTCAACGTCGTTTCTATTACTTCTGTTAATACTCTCCCAAATTCTTTAAGACCTTGTGAAGAGGCTACATACTTTATATAACGCCATTGTTGTAAATCAAAGGGAACATCTAAGGAGTTTTGTGTAATCATTATAGTCTGTTTGCCTAGTGCATGAGATATTCCAAGTTCATAGAAAACATTGGCATTCCGCCCAGTACATTCAGCAATAATTATCTTTGCGGCATTTATTGCACTCCATATATCATCGACTATTGAGTGTTTAGTAAAAAAATCGTCACCTCGCTTTATCGTGAGATTTAATTCTTTAGCTGATTTGCAAATGTGATCTCGATAGACAATATCGAGGTTATTATTTTGGAAGGGCATCAACATAAAAATATCGGCCTCATACTGATTATTTGATTTGGGCAATCCAAATTGGGATGATGCTAATGTGTGTAAATTTTCTCTCCAATTATCGGGAGCTTCGAGTTTTGGTTTGATTACAACACTTATAGATCCGACCATGGTTTTTAATTCGTCTATAACACTTGAAATACTTTCTTCAAGTTTATCCTTATAACTTAATATTTCACCGTAAAATAATAAAGGTACTTCCAGATAAAGATTTCCATAGTTATCTCCTTGATAGTTATCCCATGTTAAATTAGCAATTGACTGACGCAAGACATCAACCTCTTGGGTTTTTCCTCTCTTAGACATCAATAAAGCTGCTGTTGCGATTAATTTTTCCATGTTTGACTGATTGTTATAACTCATAGACTCTCCTAAAACAGAAATCCCATAACATTTCACAAAACTAAGCATAACAAGTGTTCTGAAATTATGAAAGTCTCTTATAATGGGCAAAAAAGGAGACGATACGATGCTGACTTTTATAGAACTACTAGACGAGGTTGATAACCTGCCATCTGATGAAAAATTGCAATTGGTGCAACATATCCTCACCTCGTTAGACGTACAACAATCTCCCCAAGAAAATACGACGGAATGGCATCAATTTCTCCGTGAAACCTATGGCTCTCTACGTGACACACCCATTCAACGCTGGGAACAAGGCGATTACGAAGAACGTGAGCCGTTAGGATGAAGTTTCTGCTCGATACCAATACCTGTGTGCGAGTAACTACTCAGCCATCATTTCTTCCCTCAATTTGATGATTTAGAGCATCAAATTGGCTGAGGCACAGGGGAATCCTTCCCTCAGATGATTGGACTGAGTACCGGTTAAAACCTCGTTTTCCCCTCAAATAGGGGCTGAGTAGTTACGTGTGCGATACCTCAATGGTCGATCTCTATCCGTTTTTCAACACATCAACTCACTGCCGGAAACAGACATTTGTGTGTGTAGTGTCGTGAAATTTGAATTACGGTATGGTGCGCTACGCAGTGATTACGTTGAAAAAACGTTAGCTGAACAAGCGCGTTTCTTAAATCGTTTTATATCCTTGCCATTTGATGACTCTGCCCAATTACATGCAGCAAAACTTAGGGCAAATCTTGCCTCAACAGGCACTCCTATCGACCCTTATGACTTACTTATTGCAGCAATTGCCCTAACTCACGATCTTGTTTTAGTTACACATAACACTCGTGAATTTTCGCGGGTTGAGGGACTTATACTAAAGGATTGGGAATAGTTAATCCCTCACCCGGCGCAAGAAATCAACGCTCTGCAAGCGGCGCTCCAAGAGGTGGATGATATAGCCTTGCAGCAAACGTTCCAGTTCCCTATGCAGGGATTCTGGGACATTCAACTGCTGAATATCGGCGTATTGTGACCGCTGTAAAAATCGCAGCACCTTGAGCGCGTTCAGCGATAGTGATACCAGCGCCGTGCTGTGATGCACATTCTCTGGGCTGACCACCCCGCCGTCGGCATAACTGAAATATTGGTCACGCGGGGCAACTGGCTGACGGGTGACCACGCACTCATTCAGTTCAGGCATGAATCCCGATAAATCGAGCAGCCGGAGTTCGTAATAACGCACGACGAGGCGCGGGTCGGGGTGCGTACACAGCCGGTCATAAGTCGCGTCCAGTAGGGCGAACAACACCGATGGTTGATGGTCGTCCTCTCCAGTGAATCGGATGAGCAATTCGCTGACATACGCCGCGTATGCCCCGCGCTGAAGGTCGTCGCGCAGCATCAGAAACGGCGAACGCATGACGCTCTGCGCCGCAATGTCGAGGTCGCGCCCGACGTTAATCAACATCTCGACGCGGGTATACAACTCGACTTGGCCGGTGCTGCTGCTACTGGGTTTGCGGGCGGCCTTTGCGATGACCTCGCGCCGCCCGTGATGGGGGGTCAGCACGGTTAAAATACGGTCTGATTCGCCAAAATCGCGCCGCCGCAAAATCAACACATCGGTATGGAACGAACGCTCAGGACGCGACATCGGGATGCTTGGGGAAATACAAACAGATGTGCCAATTATATCACAATCGGGGTCTAAAATTTGAGGATTGAGCCATATTGGGGATGTTTTAAGTTAGTGTAAAAACAAAGGCAACAGGTGCAAGTAAACTACCCATAATTTTTTAGCGCATGTTCAAATCGAGGGGTGTAGGGACGGCATTCTTGCCGTCCGTTTTCGCAACAGGCCTCACTCCAGTCGCAGTCATTTCACATCGTCTGAATATGAGTCTCTTTTTAATGCTACATTTTCACTACTGAGTAGTTACCCATTTTCTTACAGGAATGCTACAACATCAAGCGATGTTTGAAGGGATCATAGAGATATTGGAATCGTGGTGTTTTTCAGCAAAAATGACCGGGTAGAATAGAGATATATCGAAGAAGCTGAGGATTTGCGATGCACGAAGTTATGAAGGGGACGCTTTCCCTACAAGGCGCACCCTTATATTACGAGACACGCGGGCAAGGCGTGCCACTCATCCTGATTCACGCGGGGGTGGCTGATTGCCGGATGTGGGACGCGCAATGGGATGCACTGGCGGCGGATTTCCGACTGGTGCGGTTCGATTTGCGCGGTTATGGGCGGTCTGCCTACCCAGATGGGGCGTTTGCCTATTATGAAGATGTACTGGGGCTTATGACTCACCTTGGAATCAAAGCAGCACATCTCGCGGGTGTATCGTTTGGCGGGCGGGTCGCGTTGGATTTCGCACTAGTCTATCCAGAGCGCGTGCTGTCGTTGTTCTTGGGTATCCCCAGCATCGGCGGCGCCCCCATATCCGAGACGGTGGAGGTGTTTAGTCAAAAAGAAGAAGAGTTGCTCGAAGCGGGCGATTTGGATGGCGCAGCCGACCTCAATGTGCGCTTCTGGGTCGATGGCCCGCGCCGCGCTCCGGCGGATGTTGACCCGGCCATTCGTCAGGCAGTGTTCACCATGCAGCGAGCGGCCTTTGAAGTCCCCGTGCCGCAGGGGTGCAGCCTGATTAGCCTATCTCCCCCGGCCTATGAGCGACTGCATGAGGTGACGGCGCGAACGCTGATTGTGGTCGGGGACGCCGACATCCCATCGGTGGTGGGTATTTCGCGGACGGCGACGACGAAAATCGCTGGGGCGCGTCTGGAAGTCCGCGCTGAGGTCGGTCACATGGTCACGATGGAACGCCCGGAGGAAATCAGTTTTCGCTTGCGTGATTGGGTGCGCGGCGAATGATTTTATAAAAGTCTGGGTAGTGCATCAAGAAGATAAGAATCACCCCGTTTCATTTGTTAAACCATCTCGTCAAGCGCTTTGAGAGTGGCAGCTTTCTCCTCGCTATTAAGCGCTGGGGATAACTCAATTTGGCGTTTATAGTGATGGGGGTTTTTACATCATGTCTGACGTATGCCCGATTTGCGGCGGTGGCGTGCCGAAAGGCGGCGCGTGTAGCGACCATTTCGACCTGATGCTGGTGTGGGAGTGGGAATATCAGCTATATGACTTGCATCACTTGATGGTGTTGGGATATTACCTACAGCACCCAGAGCGCTACTCCGGCGAGGGGTTGGAATACTCACTGGGATTGCTACGCCGATTCGCCATCAACAGTGAGTATGTGGTCGATGTGCGCCAAGAGATGCGGGCGGGCGTCCAGCAAAACAACCGCGAATTCCCCATCACACCCAGACCGGGCAACGTCGGCGCATATCCCCACCCCGTGACATGGACGATGCGAGCCGCTGATGTGATTGCGGCTGGGCATGAGCATTATTATGAGAGCATCCGGGCGTGGGCAGATAGCATTGTCGCGTCGCTGCGCGAGGCAAAGGTGATTGGGTAGGGACGGCAGAATGCTGTCCGTTTTCATAGCAGGCGGCGGACGCCCAGAAAGTCGGTCACTCGCTCACGGTCTTGCGGTGAATAAGCGCGAATCATGTTACGTCCCCCATTTTAATGAAAAGCAACCGTCGTCAGCATACGATATGCTGACGACGGTTGTCAACGGGTCAGGACGGGTACAACCTATTCAGTTGGGATGAGCAAGACGGTATCGCGCACCGACAACATCTGATACAAACGGCGGAAAGCGCGGGCGGAATCCGCTGGGTCTGTGGTTTCCAACGGGGAGCGCACGGTGAGTTGTAGAGCGCTGAAATTGGTCTTTTCATCGGTCACGACTTGCGGCGGCAGAAATTCACCGACCTCATTCAGCAGTTGCTGTATGGTACGCCCCTGTACCGCCACCGATTCGACCACCTCTAGGCGCGCAATGATGCTTTCATAGGCGCGGGAGGCGCTGTCGATGTCCGGGTAAATCAATAGCAAGTCGCCATATTCATACTCGGCGTCGGCGGTATGCGAGATAGCGATGAGCGTATAGGGTGGCAACGGCGGCAACTTTTCTAGTTGACCCATGAAGTTTGAAAAGCGCCCCGATGAAGCCGTGGCGTCCAAGATGGCGGTGATGCTGGGGGATGCCAATATCACACTACTGACATACGTCCGGTAAGCGAGGATATTGGCGGCGGCGCGTACATCTTTAGCGTCGGCCAATGACGGTGTGCGCCCTTGCGCCGCGCCAGACATCTCGGTCAACAGAGGCAACGAACGCGAGTTAAGGAGATAGGAGTCGTTGACGGTCAGCGGTTGGCTCTGCCCCAGATTACCGCCGAATGGATTGGACTCTAGGCGGTTGGCGAAGTCCGATTTATCACCACTTTCGCAC
>Ga0163147_10006423_pt1 | contig 13778 bp, 14 predicted proteins | sample OliLakLV19MP6G1_FD_148597 | JGI IMG/M metagenome (GOLD analysis project Ga0163147, IMG submission 148597) | Freshwater microbial mat bacterial communities from Lake Vanda, McMurdo Dry Valleys, Antarctica- Oligotrophic Lake LV.19.MP6.G1 | ecosystem: Environmental > Aquatic > Freshwater > Lake >...
CATTTTGTTGATGCACAAACTCCAGAATTCCTAGCACTTCTTCTAGAAACTCGACGACTTGGGGTTCTGACCACTTTTTCCCCCCAGACAGATCTTTCTTTAAATCAGCGCCCTCAACAAATTCCTGAACCAGATAGAACTCTTCGCCTTCCTCGAAGTGAGCAAACAACCGGGGAATTTGATCGTGTATCCCCAACTTGTAAAGAGCTTCTGCCTCACGGTTAAACAATCGCCGGGCCAATTGCAAAATCACCGTGTCGTGGGCTGCTTTGGGCTTCAGTTGCTTAACAACGCATTGGGGATTGCCGGGGAGATGTCTATCTTCCGCCAAGTATGTTTGCCCGAATCCGCCGCCACCCAAGTGGCTGATCACATGGTAGCGTCCACCGATGATGGTTCCTGTGGTTAGCATGAACTGTGAAGGGTAATGAAGTGCAAACACGCAGGACTCCCTGAGAGAAAGTTTTGCTTCTGTTGGCACTAATGGTAGTTGCTCAAATTATGCCCTGATGTCGATCGCTTTCATCACACCAAGATGACTAAGGATTGTGAATTTAATAACCGGGAGATTGGTTAAGGGTGAAGTGGTTGAGCAGAAAACGTTGAACCTCAATTAGGGTCGTTTGCCGACTGCTAAATACAAAACATATCCTATACGATCGCCTCTATAGAAGAAATATTCTAGGCGATGTGCAACTTTCCCGAACCGCCCTCACCCCAACCCCTCTCCCAAAAGGGGAGAGGGGCTAAGATTTAGATCGGCTCCCCTTCTCCCAGTGGGAGAGGGGGCTGGGGGATAAGGGCAGACTTTAAGTTGCACATCGCCTTGTTCTATGTTATTTAACCCACAATCCTCAGAAGCAACTGACTAGGGCATGACGTTAATCAACACAGATTAATTTAGATGCTATTGCAGAAATCCTATGGCTGGAACAATCATAACAGCAGGTTCAGGATAAGCAGTGCAAGAACAGAACTTTCTGGTCATTCATTCAACTGAAGATTATAGTAATAAGTGGCATCCAGATCAGAAGTGCAAGAACAGAACTTTCTGGTCATTCATTCAACTGGCTGATTCTGCCACAGTGGCGACGATCGCTCATACAGCATGGTGGCGGTACCAGTCGATCGTATTTTTCAGTCCTTGTTTGAACTCCATCTGGGCCGTGAAACCAAAGGCTTGCTTTGCCCGTTCAGTATCTAAGCAGCGGCGGGGCTGTCCGTTGGGTTTATCGGTTTGCCACACCAACTCCCCGTCGTACTCCATCAGTTCGCAAATCAGATGAATCAGATCCCGGATAGAAATTTCGTAGCCAGTGCCCAGGTTTACGGGTTCCGGGTCGCTGTAGGCTTGAGTTCCCATCACAATGCCCCGCGCTGCGTCTTCTGAGTACAGAAACTCGCGGGTTGGGCTGCCATCTCCCCAGACGAGGAGTTGCTTTTCGCCCTGCCGCTGAGCCTCGTAAACCTTGCGAACCAGGGCGGGGATGACATGGGAACTACGGGGAAGTTATCTTCTGGGCCGTATAAATTGACGGGCAACAGATAGATCCCATCGAATCCATACTGTTGGCGATAGGACTGAAGCTGCACCAACAGAGCCTTTTTCGCGATGCCGTAGGGAGCATTTGTTTCCTCTGGATAACCGTTCCATAGATCATCTTCCTTGAAAGGGACGGGCGTAAATTTGGGGTAGGCGCAGATGGTGCCCACACACACAAATTTCTCGACCCCTGCTTGGTATGCCGTATGAATTAACTGCGTTCCCATAATCAAGTTGTCGTAGAACAACTCGGCAGGTTTGACCTGGTTCAAGCCAATGCCGCCGACGTGGGCCGCAAGGTGAATGATGATATTTTGCTGGTCAACGGCGCGCTGGCAGTTCTCAAAGGTTCTCAGGTCGCAGTCCCGCGATCGAACCACTGTGATCTTTTGGAGGTCAGCCCCAGCTTCACAAAGATGCTGGATGACCTGTTTACCCAAAAAACCAGCGCCACCAGTGACTAGAATCCGTTTATCTCTAAGGTCTAGTTTTGTCATGAGTTTGTCAGGAGTTAGGGAGTTCAGAAGCGGGGCGATCGCAGAGACAAACTACTAGGGAACCCGATTACCCACATTTTGCCGAATTGTGGCATTATCTGGGGCAAATTGGGAAGGCTTCCCATTGGGTGAGGGCAGTCCGATCGCGTGCAGATCGGCTTCTACCATCAGGGTTACCAACTCTTCAAACGTAACGGATGGCTTCCAGCCCAATTTTTGCTGAGCTTTAGTTGGATCACCAATCAGTAAGTCAACCTCGGTGGGACGGAGATAGCGCTCATCAAATTCCACATAATCGTGCCAGTCAAGATTGACACAGCCAAAGGCCAATTCCAGAAACTCACTAACCGCATGGGTTTCCCCGGTGGCAATCACGTAGTCATCGGGCTGGTCTTGTTGCAACATCAGCCACATCGCCTTGACGTAATCCTTGGCATAGCCCCAATCTCGCTTCGCCTCCAGGTTACCGAGGTAGAGCTTTTTCTGCTTCTCTGCGACAATGCGGGCAATGGCGCGGGTAATTTTGCGGGTAACAAATGTTTCACCCCGACGCGGCGATTCGTGGTTGAATAAAATGCCATTGCAGGCAAATAAGCCGTAGGACTCCCGGTAGTTGATGGTTTGCCAATGGGCATACATTTTGGCACAGGCGTAAGGGCTTCTGGGATAGAAGGGAGTCGTCTCGCTTTGGGGGACTTCCTGCACCTTCCCAAACATTTCCGACGACCCTGCCTGATAAAACTTCACTTCTGTGCCCGTCCGTTTCTGGTAGTCACGCACGGCTTCGAGGAGTCTGAGCGCTCCCATGCCCACGGTGTCAACGGTGTACTCTGGAGAGTCGAAACTGACTCGCACATGGGATTGTGCGCCCAGATTGTAGACTTCTACGGGCTGCACTTCTTCCAAAATTCGCCGCAACATCGTGCCGTCGGTCAAGTCCCCGTAGTGCAGAAATAATCTGGCTCCTGACTGGTGGGGGTCTTCGTAGATGTGATCGATGCGATCGGTGTTGAAGGTGGAGGTGCGGCGAATAATGCCATGCACTTCGTAACCTTCGTCCAACAGTAATTCACTTAAATACGAACCATCTTGACCTGTGATCCCTGTGATCAACGATCGCTTCCGTTGCGTCATGTCCAATATTTCCTGAGCTTATAAGGCGTGAGTGTTAAAACTCATCAAACCATAGGTTAACCTAAAATGCCCTGCCAAGCGTCAAAGCAAGTCTGTAAAGAATTCATGGTTTACTCGACTTTTGTATTTCTTTAGTCGGCAAATCCTGCTGTGAGTATTTCTTATCGTGATCTGGTACAGAAATGGCCATTTCAGAATTGGCCATTTCTTCCCTATCTTTTCTACGATAGAGTTTTTTGGCGGAGGCAACGAGCTTTTGAGAGTGCTGCGGAGGCAACAAGAGGGCGATCGTCACCTTGAATGTGACCACGAGGATAACTTTTGATTGTAAAAATACAGATGAATCGTGTTTTAAAGACTGCCAAATATATCTGAGGGCTGTCAGTCCTTTCGATCGGTTCAAGGTTCCTTCTAGGGACTTAAAAGTCAAATACCGATACACCCGACTGATACTTTGCGGCTTCAGATGTTGCAATGATTCTGGAGCTTGACTGAAGGCGCGATCGATCACTCGTAAGTTAGCAATTTCGGCTCGTGAAACATTGCACGACATGGAACCTGAAGAAACGCGGTACAGAATTTGGGGACGGGGCACCAATACAAATTCATAACGTGCTGCCAGTCGCAGCCACATATCCCAATCCTCAGCCACGGGGAGCGACTCGTCAAATTCGCCTACTTCTAGTAGCGCTTGTCTACGAATGAGTGGGTTGGAGCCATTTTCTAGAAAGTTGACAGCCAACAAAGTGGCATAGACATTGCCAGTAATTGGGGTATGGCAACCTGGATGCAGAAACTGCCCTGCCTCATTAATAAAATTGCTCCAACTGTAGGCCACTGCTGCCTGGGGATTGGCCTGTAGCAGAGCAAGTTGAGACTCTAACTTGTCAGGAGTCCATAGATCGTCTGCGTCGATGAAGGCAACATAGTCTCCTCTAACTTGCGCCAGCCCACGATTTCGGCTGACTGTCACACCTGCATTGGGGTAGGAAAATACCCGCAGGCGACGATCGGTAAAGCAGGAGACAATCTCTAGAGTTGTATCCTGGGAACCATCGTTGATGATAATCACTTCAAAATCAGCATAGGTCTGAGCTAAAACTGATTCGATCGTGGCTTCAATAGTTTTTTCGCCATTGTAAACCGGGAGAATGATAGAAATAGGGGGCATATTACGTTCTACCTGATTCAGCCATGAATCCTGACTATGCTAACTCACAAGCCTTATGTATCCGTAATTATTCCGACGTACAATCGTCGCGATCTACTTCAGTTAGCTGTAGAGAGTGTTTTGAGCCAGACCTATGTGGACTATGAGCTAATCGTAGTTGACGATGCATCAACCGATGGCACAGCCGTCTGGATTAAATCTGCTTACCCCACCATACAGTTTATTTCACTGCTTCAGAACCGTGGCCCAGCAGGAGCGAGAAATGTGGGGATTCAAGCGGCTCAGGGAGAACTTATTGCCTTCTTGGATAATGATGATCAGTGGTTGCCAAACTACTTAGCGGCTCAGGTTAATGCCTTTAATGAGCGAGCTACAGCCGTCATGTCTTTCACTGATCAACAAGAAATCAGACCCGGACTACCTTCCCCAAAACCGGTCATCTACCGACCATCCAATGCCTATCCTGATCCAGTGCATTGCCTGTTGATGGGGACGTTTATCTACACGATGTCAGTGGTGGTAGTTCGTCACAAAACCCTTACCCAGGTTGGGCTACTGAATGAAACGTTGAGAATTTCTCACGATCGAGAGCTATACCTACGTCTACTAAACCAAGGAGACCTAGTTCACGTTCCAGAAATCCTGGTGAGCCGAGTGTTTCACGGCAATAACATTTCCAGTAACCATTGGCGATGGGCAACAGAAATCTTTATGGTGCTGGACTTATTTTTTGCGAACCCCAATCATCAGTCCTATCGCCATTTGGAAAGCCGATCGCGCACGTCCTGGGCACTTTATGCCGCTGAAATTGCCCGCAGAGACGATCGAGATTGGCGACTATTCCTGCTTTTGATGGCTAAAGCCTTTTGGTATTCTCCAGGCTTGATGGGGCAAAAGCTGTGGAGAAAAGTGATGGGCAAATGACGGACTAGGCAAACTCAATCTGTAGCTCTGCCCGATTGCAGCACGGTAGAAGTTTCTGACACCTATCCCCAATGCAGCGCGGCAGCAGTTTTTGACCTGTGAGGAGGCTTGGTTTAAATTTTGAGTTGATGGCTGCTCAGTTACTTCTATCAGCCTGCACTAGAGACTTTCTAGATAACTTAACAAATCTGCCATCTCGGTAGAATTAGGCTGAAACTGAGGCATGGGGGGTGTTTTGCCGCCAGTAACCTGCTGAATTAAGGCGATTTTAGACTTACGTCCTGAAATATTTTTGAGGCTGGGACCGATGTGTCCATCGGCTTGTAAGCCATGGCAACCCGCACAGTTCATTTGAAAAATTGCGTGACCCTGAACCCGATCGCCATGCATGGACAAAACGCCTTTGACATAGGGATTGAAGGCTTGTGCCCGCTGAATACTGAAAAGGAAGAGTACGATCGCCAAGAAGACGGCTAAGGCAATTGCGCCAAGCACTGGAATTGATTTGGGTTTTGCAAACTGAGTATTCAAGGCTTCTCAGGTTAGTTACAAACGTACAGACAACTTCTCATCACATAACAGGTTTTAGCATAACTTAAAAGTAATTGCTCAACTTTTCATTGAACGATAGAAAGACGAGCAGGTAAGAAAATGCTTAACCTACCCAAAGTGAAAGAACGAGTAGTCTTGGGCTTAAATTCGGACACTCAAGTTCGGGGGTGGATAGGATGGCTTGCTCGACTTGTCGGTGAGAAGAGTATCGAGAGATACTCTTCTCACTCCCGTAAAAATCCCAGAGTGTTGAGGATTTTTGTTGATAAGCGACACTTATCAACAAAAATCTAAGAAAGCCGATGGGTGGATGGGTGGATGGGCGAATAACTATTTGTCAATGTTTATGTAGGTTACTCGTGGAAACGTGAGAGAACCTCAAGCAACTTCCCGCATCTGAAGCCCGAATAATTTACGATATTTGGTAGTCATTGCTACTCCAAAATTTCTACGGTTTACGGTTAGCTTTACGAGCAAAGATTTAAGATGACATGGCTAAGGATCGCATTAGAGAAGCAAACCTCAGCCAATATGCTGAACTTTTACTTTTGGACAAAAATTACCGTTTAAGTGTGATTGGGGATACATCTAAGTTCTTTCACCTACTCGTACCATTACGGATAGAAATCTACTTTGGCTTAGAGCAATATGCTACCCAGTGCAATCCCAGAGGAGTTGGTTCACTCCTTTAAGTTTTATTGTAAAGGCGAAATTTATGAGGGCATGAGGTGGGGAGGAGAACTCTACATTTGCTCTCGGCGGTTCAATGCAGCTTACAAATTGCATGTGGATGAGTATGCAGGTCGTTTGCACCAAAATGGCTTGGGCGTTGTGGTTACAAAATCAGATAGCTCCTGGATTGTGTGGGTGGGTTTACGATCGCTTAATTCCCTCTCCCTGCATAATCCTGTGAGAGATGAGTTTTCTTACTTACTTGAGACTAGCGTGACGATCGCTGTCCCCTCTGACCCCCAACTCTTGCCCTGTTAGAGATTGAAGGATCTGCACAAAAACTAATCTGCCGAATCTATAAAATGTACGATGCGTTGCGCCATCTCTAGCGCATCCTACATTTTGAAAAATTCAAGGTTTTACGCAATCGTATTCACAGGAAATTCGGTTTCTCTCCTAGCGGCAGAATCTGAGGTAAGGAGATTTCCAGGAAAAGTTATGCCAGGAACCGGAAGGGCGAAGCATTCGGGCAATGCCCTTCTGGTTAGTTCAAGGCTCTATCTGCCGAATGCTTCGCCCCTACAGGGGTTAAATCTTTCTCAGACATCTCCTAATTTGGCTAAATCTACCTTCTTCTACGAAATAATTCCCCTAATCCGTTAGGGCGCTGTTGAAGTTGCTTCCGTTTCCGGCGACTGCTATGTTTTTGCCACTTTTCGGCTCGTGTTTCAGGAGCTTTGCGCGGAAAGCGGCTGAGTAGAGAGTTAGTGCTAGGGGTGTCACTGATTGGCTTGGGGGTGCTAGCTGTGTCCTTCGATCGCCACCATTCGTGGATCAATCCACCAGCCAACCCTCCAATGAAGCACAGAAAAATGCTCAGAACGACGGGATAGCCTATGAGGGCAAAGCTAATGAGGAAGAACAGAGATGTTCTCAATCCTATGGTTACGCCATTTGATATCCCGGCAGGTCTAGTCACGGATGCAGAGGTGTTAGGGTTGACGTAATTTGATCAAGCTGCTGCTCGATATCGTGGGTAGTGTCTATCGTTTTTAGAATGGTTTGCTCGGCTGGGGTAAAGGGTTCCAAATACTGCTGCGGCAGCAGGTCGGCTGTCGCGTCTGCAATGTCGCCTGTGCGCTGATGTAACCGTGTCTGAAGCACGTCCGGCGGTGCAGAGCAATGCAGAATTTGCAGAGGCATCTGGGCAGCTTGGGCTAGTTCAATGACCCCTTGTCGCAGCAGTTGGCGATCGTACTTCGCATCCAGGATGACAGAGTAGCCTTGTTTGAGCAACATCAGCCCTAGTTGTTGGAGGCGATCGTAGGTTTTTTGGGTCATTTCAGGGGTATAGAGGTCGTCCCCGCCGCGATCGTAAAGGTTGACTCCACCCAAGTGTTTACGAACTGCATCGGAGCGAATATGAATGGCTCCTGTGCGTCGAGCAAGTTGGCGGGCGGTGGTACTTTTACCTGAACCAGAGAGTCCTGCCATTAAAAATAGCTGACCTTGCCGGGGTTTTGTATACTGCCATGCCAATTGATAGTATTGGGCAGCGGTGTGGCTAGCGTCCTGTTTCACGGAGTCTGGAATGGCGGGATCATCCAGCAGGAACGAATTGACCTTGGCACGGACGTAAGCTTGGCGGCTCAGATACAGGGGCAATACTTGCAGCCCTTCCCAGTCGCCCGTTGTTTCCACGTAGGTATTTAGATAGGCATTGCTGAGATCTTGGCGCTGCTGCGCCTCTAAATCCATAATGGCGTAGGCTACATCAAACATGACATCGACAAAGCGGAAGTCTTCGTTGAACTCGATGCAGTCGAATAGCAGGATGGTTGGTGTTTCAGGATCTGAGGACTTCAAGCCCTGCCAGAGACATATATTTCGCAAGTGCAGGTCGCCGTGACACTCGCGAATGCGGTTTTGTTGGATGCGATCGGTGAACACGGTGGCTTGCTCAATGAAAAACCGATCGCTGTACTCTTTGGTGGCTTGAAACTGGGCCGGGGTTTGGGGCCCACCGATGTATTTTTCGGTTTGTTGATAATTTTCGTCGATCGCCTTGCGGATCTGTTCCACCTGGCCAAAGCCACGGATGTAGTCATTGATCTCAGCTTTGGCATGGAATTGAGCAACTACTTGACCCAGGTTTTCCATTAGGGCTGGAGTCAGTTCTCCCTGTGCAAACAGAGCGCTGAAGAGTTGCTCTTGGGGAAATTGATGCATTTTCAAGGCATATTCTACCGGCTCACCTAGTCCATTTAGCTGAAACTGCCCTTGAGCCGACTGGGTAATGGGTAGCACCTCAATGTACAACTCCGAGGCTCCCCGCTGATTGAGCCTAAATTCCTCTGCACAAAAATGCTGTCGCTTCTCCAGAGTGCTGTAGTCCAAAAAGCCAAAGTTCACAGGCTTCTTGAGCTTATAAACCAGGTCACCTGTGAGCAAGACATAGGAGACGTGGGTTTGAATCAGTTGAATTGGCTCTGTGACGGGGTGGGGATAGAACCCCGGTTGGAGCATTTGCTGAATCAGATCTGGGAGGAGGCGATCGGTCATAGGTCTGTAGCAGAGGGAATAGGAAATGGGATGGGTGAAGCATCAATGCTGTAGCAATCCTACTCTTTCTGGCGTAAGCCAAATAACAAATGCTTCAAATAGCTCTAGTAGTCTGTCAATCATTAACTGACGGGTAGCTGAAAGGTGCGAGGTTAGTTGGAGTTAAATTTTGAGGGTCTTCGACCCCTCAAAATTTTCTGACAGAACACTAGAGGCATTCATCTCGAAGCAAAATTTATAATCTCCTATTCAAGATTGTCTAAGGTAAGGTTGTCTGAGATATTGTCATCCGTTGTGCTCTCTGCCCCGTGCAGTTCCTCTTGGATAGCCTGCTTGAGATGATTTAGGTTCACAGGCTTGACGAAGTAACGGCAAACCCCTAGCTGGAGTGCCCGTTGTTGATCGGCTTGAAAGGCAAAGGCTGAAACTACAATGACTGGGATATCGTGCAGCGTGGGTTTTTGTTGCAGTTGTCCTAGAAGCGTGTAGCCATCAATATCAGGCAACTTTAGATCCAACAAAACTAAATGAGGTTGAAATTCTTCTAACGCCTCGAAAAATCCAGTTCCTCCCGACAAGCTAGAGAGGGTATACCCGCAATAAATGAGGTAGTCGCTCAACAGTTGTCGGTTAGCATCGTTATCCTCAACAAGCAAAATTCGGTCAGTAGAGTTTTGCTCTGTCACCCAAGTCTCCACTGTTTTTAGGCTAGTTGCCCTATTGAACACCGATCGTAAATTATGACAAACAGTAGAAGATTAGCACACTACACCGTTGTCATATTAACTACGTCAAATCTTGAAACTGTACGGTTGAAGCAATATCTTATGACCCCCATCTCTGTCATCTCTACCATGGGGCAATACTTCGGACAGTTTTTGTGGAGATGCTGGAAACCCTGTTGTACAGCCAGTATAGACCCTCACCGTTCGGCTGAGCGCTCACGTCGAAGCCTAAATCCCTCTCCCAAGAGGCTTGTCATTACCAACATCTCTTAAAAAGCTTGGAGAGTGTCTGATAAATGCTTTAGATCTTGCACTTGCCCCCTTTTCATGTATGCCTGAAAGGCTTTAAGGCCCCAATTCTGGGGGACTTCGATCTCAGAACCCCCCAGAATTGGGGGGCAGGGGGGCGGTTCGGGCGACAATTTGGGACTTCTAAGAGGTTTAGAATTCACATTTTTGAGAAATCTTCGATTTCTCAAAAATGTTGGTAATGACAAGCCCAAGAGGGGAGAGGGACTTCAATCCGGCTCCCCTTCTCCCAGAACAGGAGAAGGGGTTGGGGGATGAGGGCTAGCTGTCGCAAAAATATCCGAACTATTGATGGGGGACATATTAAAGCTAAACCCTTGCTTTACTTACCACAGAGGCATATGGATATAGAGATTCTGTTTGAATCAGTTGAGTTTGAATGATTCTCTAAATTCTGAAAGAGTAAATAGGTGGGGATAAAGCTATGCGAGTTTTTGTCACGGGAGGAACGGGGTTTGTGGGGGCAAACCTAGTGCGGTTGTTATTGCAGGAAGGATATACGGTGCGGGCCCTAGCACGAGGTACCAGTTCCCTAAAAAACCTGCAAGGCTTAGGTGTGGAAGTCGTTTTGGGTGATTTGGGAGCGCCTAATCTGGCAATGCAGATGGCAGATTGTCAGGTGTTATTCCATGTAGCAGCGCACTATTCCCTTTGGCAGACCGATCGCAAAGCCCTTTACCAGCACAATGTATTAGGTACGCGGCAGGTTTTGGCAGCGGCGCGGCAGGCAGGGATCGAGCGGACGGTTTATACCAGTTCGGTAGCGGCGATCGGGGTGTCTTCTGATACTGCGACTACTGAGGCTCACCAAAGTCCAGTGGAGAAATTAGTGGGGCATTACAAAAAGTCGAAGTTTTTGGCGGAACAGGAAGCGATGCAAGCCGTACAGATGGGGCAAGATGTGGTGATTGTGAATCCAACTACGCCGATCGGCCCGTGGGATATCAAACCCACTCCTACCGGGGATATTATTTTGCGCTTTCTGCGGCGGCAGATGCCCTTTTATCTCAATACGGGGCTGAATTTCATTGATGTGCGCGATGTGGCGCGGGGCCATCTGTTAGCCCTAGAGCGAGGGCGATCGGGGGAGCGCTACATTCTGGGGCACCAAAACCTATCTCTGAAAGATTTGCTGCATCGACTGGCAACGCTCACGGGGTTGGGTGCGCCCTTGGGCACCGTACCGGCTTGGTTGCCGCTGGGTGTGGCGTGGCTGGAGGAGCGAGTGCTTGCGCCCTTGGGCAAAGCGCCAACGGTGCCCCTGGATGGGGTGCGGATGGCAAAGCAGTTCATGTACTATGATGCAGCAAAGGCGGTGCGAGAATTGGGGTTGCCCCAAACTGAGGTGACGATCGCCTTGAAGGATGCCGTAGACTGGTTTGTGGCTCAGGGTTATGTGGCTTAATGTCCACAGTTTGGCGTTTATAGTTCAGCGTTTAGAGTGGGTGAGGAATTATGGCAGTTCAGTTACAGCAGGCATTAGAAGTTGGCAAATATCTGGTTTCGCAGCGGTTGCGGGGACGTAAGCGATTTCCATTGGTGTTGATGCTAGAGCCATTATTCCGGTGTAATCTTGCTTGCTCTGGCTGTGGCAAGATTCAACATCCCGTCGAAGTGTTGAAGCGCAACCTCACCCCTGAAGAATGTTTTGCAGCGGCGGAAGAGTGCGGCGCACCGGTGGTTTCGATTCCTGGCGGAGAGCCACTGTTGCACCCGCAAATTGCTGAGATTGTGCAGGGATTGGTCGATCGCAAAAAGTTTGTCTACCTCTGCACCAATGGCTTGCTGTTGGAAAAAAGTTTGACTAAGTTCCAACCCTCGCCTTATTTGACGTTCAGTGTGCATTTGGATGGACTGCGGGAATGGCACGATAAATGTGTCGATCGCAAAGGGGTTTTTGACATCGCTGTGCAAGCGATTCGGGCAGCGAAGGACAAAGGCTTCCGAGTCACAACCAACACAACGATTTTTGAGGGTGTTAATCCGGGCGAGATGCAGGAGTTTTTTGATTTCCTGGGGACACTGAATCTGGATGGGATGATGATTTCGCCAGGCTACAGCTACGAATGGGCCCCGGATCAGGAGCATTTTTTACAAAGAGAACAAACGCGGGCGCTGTTTCGGCAAATTCTCACGCCGTTCACGACGGGTCAAAAAGCCTGGAATTTCAATCACAATCCGCTGTTTTTAGATTTCCTGACGGGCGATCGGGAGTACGAATGCACCCCATGGGGCAGCCCCAGCTACAGCGTTTTGGGTTGGCAGAAGCCCTGCTATTTGCTGAATGAGGGACATTACACGACGTTCAAGGAATTGTTAGACCAGACGGATTGGAGCCAATACGGACGAGCCAGCGGCAACCCCAAATGTGCCAATTGCATGGTTCACTGCGGCTATGAACCTACGGCGGCGATCGATGCGATGCAACCCCAAAACATGGCCCGCGCTGTCAGCAGTTTGTTTGGGTAATGAGTGTAGGATTTTTTGGGCTGCAATTTAGCTGAAAACAAGACCTATGCTAGCTGAGCAAAATAAAGCGATCGTTCTTCAGTTCTACAAAGCCTTCGACGATCGCAACATGGCACAGGCTTTGGAACTTCTGGCTGGAAATTTTGTAGCTCACTTGGCAGGAATACCAGGGTCACTGGACGCGGAAGGATTCAAGCAATTTGGGATGTCATTTTATTTAGCCTTCAGTCAAGGGCAACACGTTTTTGATCAAGTTGTGGTTGCCGATAATAAGGTGGTGACCTGTAGAGTATTCACGGCTACGCACCTGGGAGAATTTCAAGGGCTTCCACCAACGGGCAAACAAATTAGCTTGTCAATCATGCACATCGATCGCGTCGAAGATGGAAAAATCGTGGAGCATTGGGGTCAAGGCGATGCCCTGGGACTGATGCAGCAGTTGGGAATTGTCTTCTTGCCGGGCCCCAAATTATTTCCTCATATTTTGAAAGGCATTGCATCCAAACTTTTTAAAAAATCTTGATAGAAATAAGATTTCCAGAGAAGTTTATACCAGGCACCGGAAGGGCGTTCGCGTAGCGTGGGCTTTGCACTTAGCCTCCGGGCAATGGCTTTCTGGTTGATTCAAAGCTCTGTCTGCCGGAGGCTTCGCCCCTACAGGGACAACATCTTTAAATCTCCTAGGGCGTGTCATCAATTGGCTAGGATTCCTTAGGGAGCCTGGATTGTAGCCTTGAGCTTGTTTATGATGGGTAGCCATGAAAGCTCTGCTCTGACTACATTCCAGATTTGAATGATGACACGCCCTAAGCCTTAACGTGTACTCAAACCCCGAAAGTTTCCGCAGATCCACCTCGATCGGCGTAATATATAGAAAGTTTCCGCAGATCCACCCAATTTAGGGTGATATGCGGAATGATTCCGCAGATCCACCCAATTTAGGGGAGATATGCAGAAACTTTCCGTCTAATAACAAGTTAGGTGGCTCGATGTTATCTGTGGGGACGCAACCGAAAAATAATCAGTGTGATGCTCAAGATTAAACCTGATCTTTGGTGGTGGAGCGTTCAAGCCTTTGACATCTAATGAGCTTGTCGTTAGATGGCTTAAATCCTTGAATGGAGCAATATAGTCACTTTAAATTTGTTAGGGTTTATTGCTGAACTAACATAGCTTAGTAGGTAGGTCTAATTAATTGTAAGAAGGGGGTTTGGGGGCTT
>Ga0163147_10006426_pt1 | contig 13768 bp, 13 predicted proteins | sample OliLakLV19MP6G1_FD_148597 | JGI IMG/M metagenome (GOLD analysis project Ga0163147, IMG submission 148597) | Freshwater microbial mat bacterial communities from Lake Vanda, McMurdo Dry Valleys, Antarctica- Oligotrophic Lake LV.19.MP6.G1 | ecosystem: Environmental > Aquatic > Freshwater > Lake >...
CCGTGATGCGGATCGCCGCCAGCAGCGAACAGCGGATACATGCGGATCACCGCGTACACCCCTGCGGAAACCATCGCCGCCGCATGGATCATCGCGCTAACGGGCGTGGGACCCTCCATCGCGTCGGGTAGCCACACATGGAGCGGGAACTGTGCCGACTTGCCAATTGTCCCGATGATCAGGAAAATGCCAATCAAGCTGGCAGCACTCATTCCCGGTATCAACAGGGCGGGCGTGTTCGCTAACCGTTCAGCCAATGTTTCAGCGTGGACGCTTGAGTAACCTTCTTCGCCTTCTTCCCCTTCGTGTTCGCCTTCAACAATTGCCCCTTCTTCGCCTTCGGCTTCTGAGACAATAGCTTCACTTCCACCCTCGACGGCGACAATTTCCGCGCCGGGAGCGGGGTTATACATAATCTCGCGGAACGAGAGCGTTCCGGTGCTGGCGTACAGATACGCGATCCCTAGCAGCATGATCACGTCTGCGACACGGGTGGTCGTAAACGCTTTGATCGCGGCTTTGTACGCGCTTGGTTTCTCGAACCAGAAGCCGATCAGCATGAATGAGCATAAGCCCATGATTTCCCAACCGACGAACAGCAGCAGCAGGTTATCCGCCACCACCAACGTCAGCATCGCGCCCGCAAATAGGGCGATCAAGCTGAAAAAGCGTGACTGACGCGGGTCATGCGCCATGTAGCCAATCGAGTAGATAAAGATCATCAAGCACGCGAACGGCACCATGAACAACAGCGGCACGGTCAGCGGGTCAACGAGGACGCCCATGTTAAATGTGCTGACCCCGGTGTTCATCCACACAACGGCGCTGTGGAAAACTTCTTCGCCTAAGTGAGCGAGGCTGGTAGCGCGTGCGACAACTTGCCAACTGATGAGCCACGCCGCGATGATTCCGCTTAAGCCAACGGTGATGCTAACAATGCGGCTGCGGGTGGTGACGACAGGCACGGACATCCCATCATAATCGGGGTGATGCCCGCCGTATTCCTCACTGGTCGCCGGAATGAGTTTGCTGCGGTTCGTCAACAACGTAATGATGAGGAACGCCAGCAGAGGACCCACCGGAATCAACCAGGGCAGGAAATTGGGGTCATTAATGAGTGCGTTTAAATCCATAATTGAAGTTTAACCCTAGCCCTTGAGTAGGTTGACATCTTCGACCACTACCGAACGACGGCTGCGGTAGATCGAGATGATGATCGCCAGCCCGACAGCGGCTTCGGCGGCAGCCACGACAAATACAAACGCCGCGAACGCTTGCCCCGCCATATTCTCTGGAGCCATATAGCGCCAGAAGGCAATCAAGTTGATGTTGACGGCAGAGAGCATCAGCTCCACGCTCATCAAAATTGCCACCGCGTTACGACGAGCAAGCACGCCATAAACGCCAATCGAAAACATGGCGGCAGCAACTAACAAATACATCCATAACGGAACCATGCGATGTGCGCTCCTTACCGTAACCTGACTATTCCGTATCTGTATCACGCGCAAGGACAATCGCGCCGATCATCGCCGCCGTTAGCAGCAGAGACGCCACCTGAAACGGCAGCACATACTGATTGCCGTCGACCAGCGCAACGCCTAAATCTTCGGTGGTCGCCACATTATCGCTCACCGGTTGGCTGGGGTTAATGCCGTTTTCGCCCCACACGGGCAAAATCACGCCGATAGTGAGCAGCACGAACAGTAAAATACCGACGATCCCACTCATCCACCACTGACGGTTAAACAGTTCGGTCATGTTCGTCATGCTGCGCGTGAGCATCACCGCGAAGATGATCAAAATCGCAATCGCGCCGATGTAAACGAGGACTTGCACCACCGCCATAAACGGGGCGCTCAACAGCACGAAAAAGCCCGCGCCGCCAAACAAGCTGACGATCAGGTAAAGTGCGCCGTGAATCAGGTTTTTGCTGCTGACAACGCCCACTGCCCCGGCAAGTGAGAACAGGGCAAAGACAAAAAAGGCGATGGTTTGTGCGTTTAGTTCAAGCATAGTTCTTTTCTTTCTTCCTTTCGCCTTAGTGTGCCGCAACTTGCGGAACGTCGTGCGCTTTTGCCACGACAGTCGATTCTAAGCGTGCTTTCCGTCCGATTCCGCGCAGATACGTGAGAATGCCAGCGATCACCACGAGGTTGCCCAGAAGCAAAATCACCGATTGCGGCAAATGCGCCAGAAAATCTGTTTCGCCGGGAGCGGGCGCAAGTCCTACCGCTTTCGTGACCTGAATCAAGAACGCCACCATGATCACATTGACAATCGCTACTGGAACGAGAAATTTCCAGTTGAAGCTCATCATCTGGTCAATGCGGACACGCGGCACAGTCGCACGCAAAATCAGCGACGGAATGTAGACGATCAGCGTCTTGATGAACAGGTAGACAAAGCCAAGCACCGGAAGTTGTGTCGCGCCGGGACCCGACCACCCGCCCAAAAAGATCACCGCGAATAACAAATTCGCCGTAAAAGCGTGCATGAATTCGTTCGCCATGAACAAGCCGAATTTCATGCCCGAATACTCGATGTTGTAACCCGCCACCAGTTCAGACTCCGCTTCGATCAAGTCGAAGGGAGCGCGTCCCGTTTCCGCGAGGTTCGATATGTAGAAGATCACCGCCGACAGGAACGCCGGGACGATGAACCACATACCCAACTGTGCGACCACAATCCCCTGCATAGAGAGCGTCCCTGCGATCATCACCGGGACGAGCAGCGCCAGCACCATCGGTATTTCGTAGCTGACCAACTGCGCCACCACGCGGAACGCGCCAAGCAGCGCATATTTGTTGTTGCTCGACCAACCCGCCATCATAATCGCCAGCGTGCCAATCGAACCAATTGCCGTGAAGTACAGCACGCCGATGCTCAAATCGACACCGATGTGTACCGGGCTGAACGGAATGACCGCCCACATCAACGTCGTAGACAGCGTAGCGATAATCGGCGCGAGGTTGTAGATCAAACGATCTGCGCCTGCCGGGGTGATGTCTTCCTTGATGATCAGCTTCACCGCATCTGCGATGTTTTGGAACAAGCCGAAAGGACCCACGCGGTTTGGACCGATACGATCCTGCACGCGGGCAGCAATCTTACGTTCCAGCCAGATCAAGATGATGACCAGCACCAGCGGGAATATAGCAACGAGGATGACGCCAATAAATATCGAAATGAACTGCGCCAGCCCCGGATCAACGCCGCTGCTGGTCAGGCAGGGCGCCATCGTCTCTATGACGTTAATACACTGCTGTTCCATGAACTACTCCAACCTTATGCCCATTCGAGCGCGTTTTTCTTCCAGGCGTAAATAAGCGCGTCTGTGAGCAGGAAAATGAACAACAGCCCCGCCGCAAACGCGAAAAAGTCCAACTGGTTGTATGCCATCGCCCAGGGGAACAGGAAAATCAATTCCACGTCAAAGACGAGAAACACCAAACCGTAGATGTAGTACTGCACTTTGAACTGCACCCACGTATCACCAACGGTTTCCACGCCGCACTCGTAGGTCTGCATTTTGATTGCGTTAGGTCTGCGTGGACGGAAAATCCACGAGATCGCCAAAGGCGCAGCAGGCAAGACCCACGCGAGCGCCATAAACACCCCGATGAACGCCCACTCGTTGACTACACTCATAAAAGAGTCCCCTCAAAAATTGACTGAATCAATCGTCCGCCTCTGGCGAAGCGGTCAAAACTTCGTTTGCGAAAAATGGATCAACCGTTTGTGATAAACGGCGCTAAGTATAGCAAAGTGACCCTCTCTATGCAAAGATTGTCAACCGAACGAATTGCTTTTTTTGCAATTCACCTTGCGGGGCGGATTGTAGCCGACAATAAGGCGCATTTCAAAAGATGCTAACACTATTCTTGGCTATAGTGTCTAGATAACAGATAGGGTAATTGCCAATACAATAAGAGTAGGAGAGGCTATTTCTGCCTACTCGCTTTAAACCACTTGGAGATCAGGCTATGAAACTCGCTCTATTGATCTTGGTTGCGCTGGTGCTGCTTCCGTTTACGTTCGCTGCCGCTCAAGAAGATACCTCAACATGGGCTGGCAATTACTTCGTCAACGGCATAGATGCTCTGGGCGTTCCCTATGAAGCCGGATTAGAAATTCTTGACGCTGGCGGTTGGACGCAGCTTTTGTGGAGCTATCCCGGCGCGGCTGTCGCTGAAACCGGCGTCGGTTTACCGCTCAACGATACCCAGATGGCGGTTTCCTACGACATCACCTGTGTGATTCAGGTCTTCAACATCGGGGAAAACGGCGCTCTGTCGGGACCTTGGGCGCAGCCCTTCGCGGGTTTAGGGGAAGAAGCCGCTATCCCTACTAACCCGGGCGAAACCATCGGCGGCACATACGATGTGCTTGGCACGAACCCCGATGCGACAAATTATGAGGGAACTCTGGAAATCATCCCTATTTCCACTGACCTTTACACGCTCGTTTGGACGCTTGGCGCACTCACTTACGAGGGTGCGGGGATGCTGGTAGGCGATCAATTGATTGCCGCCGCTGACACTATCCCTGAGATTCCATGCGGCGTCGGTCTCATGACATGGACTGAAGAAGGCACAATCAACGGGACGTGGTGGCAAGAAGGCACGCCCGATGTGTATTCAGATACCGCCACCCCTATCGTTTTAGCCGACAGTTACACGGTCAATGGCACATCGGCAGACGGTACGACCTACACCAATACATTGACCTTCAGCGGTGACGCTTTCCGCTACATCGTCTCCTCTGACGATCAACCTATCGGGGTTGGGGTACTGCGCGGCAATGTCCTTAACATTGCGGTAGGCGGCGAACAATGCGCTGTACTCAACCGTGCGCTGCTCGCCGATGGACGGATGTTTACGCGCAACGCGACCCAAGTCAACGAAACGATTGGCACGACGCTGCAAACGCCTAACGGTGAAACCGAAGGCTATCTCGGCACATTTGACCTGATCGGTTCAGCCGCGACAGGCGCAAATACACAGGGCAGCACCACGATTAGCGGTGGTGAAAACGGCATCTATCATGGCGCGGGCGAAGCAACCCGCTCTACTGGCGAAACCGTCAACGTGGAGGGGATTTTTATCCTTACCAATGGCATGATCGCGGGCGTGTATGCTCCCGGCGGTGATGTGACTCCGTGCGGTGTATTAGCAGGGGTGATCGGCGCGGACGGCGTGATCACGATGCCTTACATCTACTACGGCGGCACAGAGATCGAAGGTACAGACATCGCCACCCCCGATATGTAAATCCCTACCTCGTCATCCTTGCTCCCCTCTCCACTTGGAGAGGGGCTGGGGGTGAGGTTGCTTTGTCTCCCCTCTCCACTTGGAGAGGTTGGGGGTGAGGCTGATCTGCTATAATGCCCCGTGTTTGACATTAACACGTTCGGGGTATTTATGTTCACCGTCATTACGCCTTCCGCGTCCGATTGGGATGCGTTCGTCCATACACATCCCCGCGCTCACATTTTGCAGGCGGCGCGTTGGGCTGACCTCAAAGGCGCTTACGGTTGGCGTGCGGATCGTGTCGCCTTAACGGAAAACGGGAAGATCGTCGCGGGGGCGCAAATCCTCTTTCGTCCCCTCCCCATGCGACTCGGCACGCTGGCATATGTGGCGATGGCTCCCCTGTTCACCGATCCCGCGCAAGCATCGCCCTTGTGGGACGCAATTCACAAGTGCGCCAAACGTCACAGCGCGGCGTTTCTGCGCTGCGAAGCGGGCATATTTCGCGCTGGCGAAATAGTGCCTGACTTAGCAAAATTCGGCTTTAAAGAAACTGATCAAACCATTCAGCCGCCGCGCACCGTTGTGATCAACATCACAGGCGACGACGAAACGATTCTCGCCCGCATGAATCAAGGTACGCGCCGCAAAATCCGCCAGAGCCTCAAAAACGACGTGCGTTACGTCGAAGGTTCACACGATGACGTAGCGAAGTTCAACGCTATCATGCAGGTGACAGGATCGCGCAACGAATTCGGCGTGCATGAACCAGATTACTACCGTCTGGCGTATGATCTCTTTGTACCACACGACGCGGCGCTGATTCTCGCGCAGCACGAAAACGACACGTTAGCCGGAATCATGGTGTTCGCCCTCGGCAAAACGGCATGGTATTTATACGGTGCATCCTCCAACGAGAAACGTAACCTTATGGCGACCTACGGCATTCAGTGGACGGCAATCCAGTGGGCGAAGCGGCGCGGCTGCACCGAATATGATCTCTGGGGCATCCCCGACGCGCCGCCGGAACAACTCGAAGCAGCGTTCGAGACGCGCTCTGATGGTTTGTGGGGCGTGTACGGCTTCAAACGCGGGTGGGGCGGTGAGGTTGTCCGCTCAATCGGCACATGGGATAAAGTCTACAACCCGATCATTTACGCGGCGTATCAATGGGCGGTGAATAGACGTGCCTCGGAGACTTTGTGAGCGATCTAACGACTGAAATCATCACCCACCGCGATACATGGAACGATTCGCTGCGGCAGATGCCCTATGCCCATATTCTGCAAACGTGGGAATGGGGCGAGTTTAAGCACCTCACGACAGGCTGGCGACCCATTCGCATGGCATACAAGCGCGGCGATCAGATTGTAGCGATGGCATCTGTCGGCGTGCGAAGTATCGGCGCAGTGAACATGATGTACGTTCCCAAAGGACCCGCATTCGCCTATGAGGATGCTGACCTTGCCTCCGACGTGCTGGATCAATTGCAGCGTGCGGCACGCCATAACCGCGCCGTATGGCTCAAAATTGACCCGGATGTGATCGCAGCGACGGGAATCCCATCTGCCGCTCCCGCCGTCGATGATACGGCGACTCCTACCCCTGACGACACGCCTAATCCAACGGGGCAAGTCTTCATGCGAATTCTGCGAGATCGCGGCTGGAAGTTCTCAAACGATCAGGTGCAGTTTCGTAATACGGTAAATATTGACCTCACCCAAACCGAAGATCAACTGCTGGCGGGGATGAGCCAGAGTACGCGGCGCAAAGTTCGCATTGCCGAGCGCGAAGGCGTCACCGTGCGACTCGGCACAGTGAACGATCTGCCTCTGCTCTACGACCTGTACAGAGTCACGGGCGAACGCGACAATTTCCTGATCCGCCCGTCGTCTTACTATGAACAGGCGTGGCGCGTATTCATCGAAGGCGGGTTAGCTCACCCGTTGATCGCAGAAGCCGACGGCAAAGCCATTGCTCAGGTGATTCTGTTCCATTTTGGTAAGAAATGCTGGTATTTCTACGGCGCATCGTCTGACGATCAACGCGACAAAATGCCCAATTACCTGCTGCAATGGGAAGCGATGCGCTGGGCGAAACAGCACGGCTACACAACTTACGATATGTGGGGCGCTCCCAACGTGTTCAACGAGGCGGATCCGCTGTGGGGCGTGTATAACTTCAAACGCGGCTTTCGCGGCATCGTGACCCGGCACATCGGCGCGTGGGATTACGTCCCCTACCCCATTTTATACCGCGCCTTCGAGGAACTTTATCCGCGCTTCTTAAACTGGATGCGCGGACGGCGTAAAACCTCGTAGGGACGTGCAACGGCGCGTCCGTGTAAACTACAGTTATTCGAGTCAGAGTGAGGAGTCACGGCGATGATACATAGACTGGTACTTGAAGAAACCGTTGGTGAAGACGGCAAATTGATCATCCAGTTACCACCGGAAAGTTTTCACGGCAAAGTCAAAGTAACGGTTGAAGCCGAAAGCGAATCTCAGGCGTCTGAAATGACGCCCGAAGAAGAAGCCGCTTTGGATGCTGAAATCGAAGCCATAATAAACGATCCTAATTTTGCTAGGGGATTGGGACTAACCGCTGAGGAAATCGCCAAGTCGCCTGAGATCGGCATGTGGAAAGATCGCCCCGAAATGGACGACAGCGTTGCGTGGGTAGCTGAACAGCGGCGTAAGAGTAGAGAACGTAGGCTGAAACGTGATTAATGGCATCATAGATACCAACATCGTTATTGACCTGCTTCACGAATTTCCTCCTGCCATTGATTGGTTCACACGGCAAAGGAAACGCGGCATTGCCATCACGCCTATCGTGTGGGGTGAAGTAATGGAAGGTACACGAAACAAAATTGAGATGCAAAGAACGATTCGCTTTCTGTACCAATTTCCGATAGAGCATCCCAATTATGACGACAACAATTGGGCTATGCGTCAATTTTCACGCTTTTATTTGAGTCACGGCGTTGAATTTTCTGATCTCATGATCGCTTCTATCGCCGTCCGGCTTGATGTCCCCCTGTATACACGCAACGTGAAGCACTTCGCGCCCCTCCCCGATGTGGCTGAGATGCAGCCCTATTAACTCGAAAGGTGATTTGACATGACACAAACGCTCGAACTTGAACACCAAATGATCACGACGAACGGCGTGGTCTTACACGTCGTGCAAGCAGGCGACCCAAACGGCGAACTCGTCATCCTCCTGCACGGATTCCCCGAATTCTGGTACGGCTGGCGTAAGCAAATCGACTATTTGGTGAAAGCGGGCTACCGCGTATGGGCGCCCGACCAGCGCGGCTACAACCTCAGCGAGAAGCCGCAAGGCATTGACGCCTATGGGGTCACCACGCTTGCCGCTGATGTAATCGGCTTAATCGACGCGGCAGGGCGTGACAAAGCCTATATTGTCGGTCACGATTGGGGCGCAGCAGTCGCTTGGACAACCGCATTACGCTACCCGGATCGCGTCAAAAAGCTGACCATCCTCAATGTGCCACACCCTAAAGTCATGCTCGAAACGCTTCGCGGCAGCGTCGGACAAATGCTCAAAAGCTGGTATATGGGCTTTTTCCAACTCCCGCTGATCCCCGAACTGCTCAACAGCGCGGCAGATTTCATGTTCACCGCCCAAGCCATGATTCGCTCTAGCAAGCCCGGAACATTCACCGACCAAGACATCGCGCAGTACATTCGCGCATGGAAACAACCCGGCGCGATGACCTCCATGATCAACTGGTATCGCGCTATCGCACAGCGCACCGACGATACGTTGTTCATCACCGATTCGCGTATTAAAGTCCCGACGTTGATCATCTGGGGAGTGCAAGATCAATTCTTGAAACGTGACATGGCACAGCGCAGCCTTGCGCTCTGCGATGATGGACGTTTGGTCTACTTCGAGGATGCGACCCATTGGGTACAACACGAAAAAGCGGGCGAGGTCAACACCCTGTTAAGCGAATTTCTCACTTAACCACACGATCCGTTTATTTGTAGGGACGCGCAACGGCGCGTCCGTCCGTATTCTATCCAGTGATCAGAAACCCTCTATTTCCTCTACACCGATGAAATACGCGCCGACGCTCTCATTGCGCCGCCCCAACACACGCACGGCATATGCGCCCGTCTGGTTCAGGTCGCAGGTGTACGCCACATTGTTATCGCCCTGCAAAATAGAGTCACGCTGGCAGCTAGAAACAATATTCTGACCATTCGGGTTGACGATAGCGACATTCCGGCTGACACGATTTGCCGTCAGTGACAGGAACTGCACATAGATCACCATCGTGCGTCCGCTCGTCCCGTTGAACGTGTATTCATGCATGTACCCGTGATCCAGCATATCGGTATCACGTTGGAGCGCGGGTTCGCTTTGCGAGGCTTCAACGCGCATCGGCGCATCTTCGACCCGTTCAATCGGTACGCCTTGCACCGCATTGACGGGCTGCGGTCCCCCCGTGATGATCGTCAATGCGGTGATAGGACCCGACACCACGCCGATCAGGTTGAGCGTCAGCAGGGAACACGACGACCCCAACAGGAAAATACCTAGCAGCGTGAGAATCCGTCGCGCCCAATTTGGACGTTTGCGCCGCACTTTTTTAAGCGGCGGCAGTTCTTCTTTTTTTGCTTGGGCAAGTTCTTGCGTCTGCTTCTGCGTTTGTTCTTTCTTCTGTTCTGCCAGCGGTTTCGCGCCTTCCAGCTTGAAAAGCCGCCTGTTCGCCTCATTGTGATACGGGTCAAGCGTGAGGGCGCGGCGCAAGAAATCAATCGCTTGTTCGTCGCTGTGACTCGCCTTCGACGCCAGCACCCAGAGGTCTGCGGTGGGTTTTTCCTTCAACAGCGGCAGCAGCAGGGATTGGGCTGTTTTTTTGTCGCCCGCTTCTAGTGCATCTTTGATCAGCTGTGACACTCTACAGCGGCGAAAGCCGCGTAGCTTCTGAACGACGCTTGCGCTTACGAGACGGGTTGACCCCGACCAGCAGAGGCACTACGTTACCGTTCACGGACTTGTCCAGTCCGGCACGACTTAAAATATTGATCGCCGCATTGTGATCGCGGTCTAGTGATAGACCGCAAGCACAGTTGACCCATCGGGTAGACAGGTCGAAATTTTGAAACATTCTACCGCAGTTCGAGTTCGAGCAGGTTTGGGACGTATAAGCCGGATTTACCGCAATCACGACACGTCCGGCGCTTGCAGCCTTGTACGTGAGAAATTGACGGAACATACCCCAACCGCTGTCCAGAATACTCTTGCTCAAATGACGATTTTTGACCATATTCTTGACGCGCAAATCTTCCAGCGCGATCCCGTCGTATTCCTGCACGAGCGCCGTACTCAGCTTGTGCAGGACATCCCGACGCTGATTGGCAACGTGTTCTTGCTGGCGTTGCACGCGCAAGAGCGCCTTGCGACGGTTTTTGCTCCCCTTCTTTGCCCGTGCCAATTTGCGTTGCAACAAACGGAGTTCAGTTTGGGCTTTCCGGTAAAACTTGGGGTTATCGACTTTCACGCCGTCGCTCGTGGTGAGCAGGGCGGAAATACCCACGTCAATACCCACGACATGCCCCGTCTTGGGAAGTTCAGGTTTGGTTTCCACTTTACAGGCGAACGCGGCGTACCAGCAGCCCGCCTTGTGGACGATCCGAACCGTCTTAATCGTGCCTTCGAGGGGTCTGTGCCAGCGCACTGCTACGCGACCAATGCCGTACAACTTCAAGCGGCGTCCGTCGAGTTTTGCGCCAGTGCCAAACTGCTTGAAGGCGAACGAGTGGAATCGCTGCCAGCTTTTGAAACGCGGGTAGCCCTTTTTCTTAGGCGAAATCGACGGGTCTTTCACACGCCGAAAGAAAGCCTGAAACGCCTTATTCACATCATCGCACACCGTTTGCATGGTTTGACTGAACACGCTTTTGGCTTGCGGGAACGTCTTTCGATACTGTATAGCGGTCTTTTCCTGTTGCGCCTTGCCGACGCTGCGCCCTTCCAGTTCGTAGGCGTATTTGCGCTCTGCAACGCACATATTGAAGAAGTTCCGACACACATTCAGCACGAGAAACATCTGGCGTTCCTGTGCGGGCGTCGGGTACAGGCGGTATTTGAATGTTTTAAGATAGGTGCTAGAATTGGACATGCTCTGACCTCTCGCGGTTGGAGAGCCAGTGGGCGTTCCTGCGCCGTGACTGGCATTTCTCATATTGTAGCACAATTGAGCGATGAGTACAACGCTTCTTGGCTAAAGCCGATCACGCTTTCATCCACTGCCGTTGAAACGGCGTGGCTTTCTCGCGGGCTAAAGCCTAAAATCGGTAAGGTGTGTAGGGGCATGGCGTGCCATGCCCCGTAAGTCTTAGAATCCCCACGGAAACGGCAAACTCTGACCCTCAGCGTGTGCCTTGATGTTTTGCAACATCATGCCGAAGCCGAAAGCATCTTGTTCCATATGACCCCAACGGGTGCTTTCCGCTTCTGGTTCATACCCGATGAGGGTGACATACAGTCGTGTACCCCCGTTTTCATCTACGAGCGTGTAAATTTGGGTTTTCACGACGGTATCCGGCGGCTCTGGCAAAGCCCGCAGCACAATTTGATGATGGCTATCAAGGGCTTCAATCACCTGCACATACATCTCTGTATTGGTTTCCGGGTTCTCGACATAATATCTGCCGCCCACGTCCAACGCGGACAAATTCCACGTCGTTGTAGGGGAAAACCATGCTGGAAATTGTGTGGGATCGGTGACGGCGTTCCACACCCGTTCACGCGGCGCATTGATCCAGATGTTGCGTTCGATGGCTAAACGCTTTTGAAACTCTCGCCAGTAGCCGAACAAAGGGCTTGTAAACGCCTGTGGAAAAGGCAGCGCGGCGCCATCAACATACGCTTGCAAATTCTTTAGGCTTTGTTCCCAACCTGTACTGCTCAATTGAAAGCGATCTTGGCGCATATCTTCGGGGAGGGCTTCAAAGCCGGTCATATTGACCTTAACCTGCGTCCCACCCCGTTCATCATCAAAAGTATAAGTGGTCGTCAGTAGCTTTTCGGGCAAACTGCGAATACTCATTTGCTTAAGCGGATCGACCAAATCCATGAGCGCAATATCGACGCCCATCTCTCCAAGAAATACGGTGACTTTGCCGCTGTCATCGCGTTTCATCACCGCGCCGGGCATGTTGGGTAGAAACCACTGCACGAATTGATTCACGTCGGTCACGGCTTGCCACACTTGTTCGCGTGGTGCGTCAATCCAGATATTGCGTTCGATAGCTAACTTGTCCATATCTTCATCCTCATATGAAACCCAATGGTTGCACATAGAATAACCGAACAAGCGTTCTTTGTCAACCCCTCCACTCGAAGACGCTAGGGGGAGGCTGTTTTCTCCCCTCCCTGAATTCGGGGAGGGGTCGGGGGTGGGGTTTATTCCCCCTCTCCTTTTTCGGAGAGGGGGCTAGGGGGTGAGGCTTATCTGTTAGGCTAGTTCTCAATCGTGAACAGCGACCCTGCCCCGCGTCCGTACACCTCTGGGAAGTAGAACTCATACGCCGTCGGTGGGATCACGTTGTACACACCCGGCATTCCTGCGCGGATCGTATACACGTATTCATACGTTCCGGCGGGCAAGTATTCGCTGTACAGCACGACTTTCTCATCACGGAACTCGATGTTGCTGAAATACCACCAGCCCCACCCATAGCTGAGTGGGTCTTCGAGGTTGAGTTCGGGCTGTGTCCCCACCTGTTGACTCGTGTTCAGGTTCGGGTCAACGGCATCTGTCCCCGCCGGAATCGGGTCTTCGATGACGACATAGTGCAAGCTGTTCGGCACAATCACCGTCAAGCGAACCTGTACCGTATCGCCTACCCGCGCTGATGTGATCGGCGTATTATCGCCGTCCATCGTGTAGCGCCGTTCGACAATGATCCCCCGATCCAGCGGTTCGACTTCCGGCACAGGCAGGAACACGCGCAGATGTGCCGTGTAATACAGCGCACCCTCGCCCGCCGTGCGTTCAATCACCAGATTGTTTGCCGTGTCGGTGAGCAGTTGCTCTAGTTCGATCACGACTTCAAAATCATCTCGCGGGTCAGTGACCGCTTGATCATTCAGCGTTTCGCCGTTCAACGTCGCGCTGTAAGCGTAATCCGGTTGGAGTTCACCGCTGGCAACCATCCAATCGGTGAGCGCCATCACCGCCCATGCCGTCTCTTGAGTCGTCTCCCATGCGTCTGCCGTGCGCTGAACGATCAGATAGCGTACAACATTCGGCAGTAGATCACTTTGCGCGTTGACCTGAATCAGCGCCTGTAAAATGATCGCTGTCGTGCGCGTGTCGGTGTTCCAGTTCCAGGTGTCTTGCTCTACTTCTTCCCAGTGCGTCCCCGTTGCGCTGAGGATCGCCGCGTTTTGCAGATCACTCACCAGCGTATCCACTCGCGGATCATCTGGATTGATCGTGTTCAGCGCCATCAGCAAATACGCTTTCGCAT
>Ga0163147_10006432_pt1 | contig 13764 bp, 10 predicted proteins | sample OliLakLV19MP6G1_FD_148597 | JGI IMG/M metagenome (GOLD analysis project Ga0163147, IMG submission 148597) | Freshwater microbial mat bacterial communities from Lake Vanda, McMurdo Dry Valleys, Antarctica- Oligotrophic Lake LV.19.MP6.G1 | ecosystem: Environmental > Aquatic > Freshwater > Lake >...
GTTCTAATGAGCTGGTACGGCGTGAATTTTGTGCTGGGCGTCGGTCTGCACAGCTACGGATTCGGGCGCGGGGGGTTTGAGTATGTTTTGAGCTATGTCGCGCTGCAATTAGTATTTGTATCTTGGGCGACTTGGCGGTATCGATTGCGTAAACTGCCTGCGGGCAACCGGCAGACGACGGAAATTGTTCCAGACAGCGCGGCGCGGGAAGGCGAGTAATCAAATCGACGATCAAACGATCGGGGCATTGCATGGCAGAAGCAAAAATTTCAGCATCGAAAGAGCTCGAAGCAAAGGCCACTGTCGCCGAACCGAAGTACGACTACGATCTGATCATCGTCGGCGGCGGGCCCGGTGGTGAGAAGGCGGCGGCGCAGGCGGCCTACTTTAAGCACAAAGTGGCCCTGATCGAAGAGCACACCGCCATGGGCGGAGCGTGCATCAACTGGGGAACGCTGGCCAGTAAAACGCTGCGCGAAAGCGCGCTGTTCCTTTCAGGCTTCCGCACGCGGCAGCTCGGCGAAGGCATGGATGTCTCTTTCAAGGCCGACGTCAACCTCAGCAACTTCATGCATCGCCAGAAGATGGTGCAGTCGCGCATGCAGGAGCGCGCTCATGCGAACATGGACGCGCCGTGGCACAACGTAAACCGCATCCACGCACGCGGTACGCTGGCGGATAAGAACACCGTTATCTGCAAGTCGGCCGACGGGAAAGAACAGCGGCTGACGACCAAGTACATCCTCATTTCCACCGGCTCGGTTCCCGCCCGCCCGCCTAATATTCCGTTTAATGACGCCAACGTCTTTGACTCCACCACCGTGCTCGAAATGCGGCAGGTGCCCAAGAGCATGATCGTGGTGGGCGGGGGCGTGATCGGCAGCGAGTATGCGTGCCTGTTCAACGCGCTGGGTGTTGAAACCTACTTAGTCCACCCCAAAGGTCGTGCGCTCGATTCCCTGCTCGATGCCGAAATCGGCGAAATTTTCATGAAGCGCATGGAGGACGCCGGCATCAAGCTGCTGATGAACGACAGCGTCGAGTCTTGTGTGCTCGACGGCAGTAAGGTGAAGACCAAGCTCAAGAGCGGCAAAGAAATCGTCACTGAAACGATGCTTTATGCACTGGGCCGAAGCGGATGCACGAAGGGCCTCGGGCTTGAGGCGCTGGGCATTCCGGTGGGCAAGTACGGGCATATCGAGAAGGTCGATCCGATTTCCTACCAGACCACGGTATCCAACATTTACGCCGCCGGCGATGTGATTGGCGCGCCCGCGCTCGCCAGCACCAGCATGGAGCAGGGCCGGCTGGCGATGTGTCACGCGTTCAACTTAAAGTACAAGACGCGGCTGGCCCCCATTCTCCCGGCGGGCATTTATACGATTCCCGAAATCAGTCAGGTCGGTTTAACCGAGCAGGATTGCCGCAAGGCGGGTATTCCTTATGTCGTCGGCAAAGACGTCTTCGGCAAGCACGGCCGCGGGCAGATTATTGGCGATACCGAGGGGATGATCAAACTCATCTTCAACGCGCTGGACGGCAAGTTGATTGGCTGTCACGTCATCGGCGAAATTGCCAGCGAACTGGTGCACATCGGCATGGCGTGTTTGCAGTTTGAAGGCGATATCGAGTTCTTTATCAGCACGTGCTTCAACTACCCGACGTTAAGCGACGTGTATAAATACGCCGCATACGACGCGCTGGCCAAACTGAACAAAATCCGCGACGCCGCGACTGCCAAGGCGAATGAAATGGCCGGACCGGCGATTCGATGAACCGAGCGTGTTGGCGCGAATGCGTGGTGACGATTGACGATTGACGATTAACGAGTAGTAAGTGTTGGCTGCGGATCGGTTAATCGTCAATCGTCAATCGTTAAGGTGTGCACAATGGCAGATCTGACGGAGATTTTGCATGGCTCGCGTTAGAACCCAGAAAGCCGTCGCCGGCCGCATTGATCTCAACTACCACCGCAAGCCGCACCCGTGGCGGCGGATGCGGGTGGGGTTGGTTTTCGCGTGCATGCTCGGGGCAGGGGCGTGGTTTGCGTTTTCCTCCGTTCGGTTCAAAGACGGCAAGCCGGTTCTGATTGATAGCATTCACAACCCAGGGCCGGTGGCGCGCGCCCATGCCCAGATCGAACAGGACTGCAAAGCTTGTCATGATGGCAACGGCGCTAAAGGCTACTGGCTCAATGTTAGCGATCAGGCGTGCCTGAAGTGTCATGATGGCTCGCTGCATCACATGAATCAGAAGGTGGCAGACTCGCATGCGCGGGTCAACAAAACATCGCTGATCATGGCGGTGAAGGATGACAAACATGTTGGCGGGGCAATGGCGGGCGCAATGAGCGCCAATTGCGTGAGCTGCCACATCGAGCACCGCGGGCATGAGGCGCTGGCGGGGACGAGCGATCAGCACTGCATCACCTGTCATGAGAACATCGACCGTGCTCTGCAAGGCGGCGTGAAACGCGAGTCGGCAGTGCGGGTCATCGCGTTTAATATGGACGACCACCCGCGGTTCGGGCGGAAGCTGTCGGCGACGGGAACGGAATCAGCGTCCGGGGATCGACAATGGACCGACCCCACCCGGCTGCGTTACAACCACAAATTCCACGTCGAGAAGATCCGCAGGAAAGGCGCGCCGGCCGATCTGGCGGCCGACTTGGCGACCGATTGCGTCGCGTGCCACTCGGCGTTTTCGCCGCAGCTTGATCGCACGGCGGCCGACCCGGATAAAAAACCCGCGCCGCCGTACAACACCCCCAAAGACGCGCCGGCGGATTGGTACGGGTCGAGCGACACGCGGTTTATCAAACCCGTAAGCTTCGACGCACACTGCGCCGCGTGCCACACGCAAACCGCGTTACCCATTCCTGTCAAAGGCTGGACATTGGCCGGCGTGACGGTGAAAGACACTTTCAAAGACGAGTTCAACGTGGCGCACGTCGACCTGTCACTGGTTCGCAGCGAAGTGGAAAGCAACCTTCGAAAGTTTATGGATTCCAAGACCGAGTACACCGCCACCAAGCCCGGCGAACCGAGCACGCAACCGGCGGCGGGTGGAGGCGGGCCGGCAAAACGCGGGCCTGGCGCGCCCAAGCCCGGCCCGGGCGGCGGTGCCAAGCCGGTGGATCAGGCCGTCAAAATTGCACAAGCCGATTGGCTGCGCATCGCCGCCACGGCGACGGCCAAGCGAACCAATGATCTGCTGAAGGAAAACACCGAGCGATACAAAGCCAAAGGTCTTGAAGGCCAGTCGCTTGCCGAGCCGGCCGCTGCCGATGAAATCACGCCGGCTGTGCTGGCCGACTATTATGCCGCCTATGTTGCCGTGAGTTCGTGCATTCAGTGCCACGATCTGGCCGGAAATCTGCCTACAGTGAAAGGCGCATCCGAAGCCGTCGCGGATCGATTGCACACCGTGCCGACCGGCGTTCCCAAAACCCCGCGGCGGTGGTTTGCAAGCAGCACGTTCGACCACTACGCCCACCGCCAGATGGATTGCCGCGGCTGCCACGCGCCGGCGTGGACCAGCGAGGCAACCGAAAACATTCTCACCGCCGACATCGACGGCAAATACTCCGGCGCCGCTGCTTTAAATATCGCGGCGGCGGGCGAGTCGTGCATCAGTTGCCATCACGCCGACAACGCATCGGCCAAAGGCGCGCCGGCGAATTGTGTGACGTGTCATGAATATCATGATCACAAGTTTGAACGGTCGATGGATAACCCGCTGATCGGCGCGCGCCAAACTTCGATTGGGAAATCGTCAGCAACGCAGCCGACGCAATAAGCGATCGTGGCACGGGCATCCTGCCCGTGTGCTTGGTACGCCGAGCAATCGGCAGTACTCGGCCGAAAAACAACAGCGGAGCGAACGGCGGTTGAATACTGCAGATCGCTGCGCTCTTGTCTTTTCGCTTCGCGAAGCTGTGGAGTACCCCAGCCACGGGCAAGATGCCCGTGCCACTTCACGCCCTCGCCACTTTTACTTTTCCGCCTGCCAGCCGTAGGTGACGTATTGGAAAGCGTGCGTGCCGTCGTCGTGCAGGTCGAACACGCCGTAGCCTTCGGGCACCCACTGGTGCGGGCCGCCCCACCAGCTTCCGCTCACCGCGCCGTTGCATACGAAATCGACGTCCATAAACCGTATCTGGTCCATCAGATGCAGGTGCCCGCTTACGCAAAGTTTGGCGTTGTTATCGCGCAGCAGTTCGATCAACGGGCGGCTGTTGCGGTGCAGCAATGCGTCGCTGGTTTTCCAGAATTCCTTTGGCTCTTTGTTGAAAAACAGCGGGCAAAGGCTGGCCAGCGGAATGTGCGTAAACACCGCGACGGGTTTTTCCCCGCCGTTGGTTTGCAGGTCGCCCTTCAGCCACTCCATCTGCGCAACGTCGAGGTCGCCGTAGTACCCGCCGCCGCGCTTTTGAATGTTGTCCAGGACGATGAAGTGCCACGCGCCCTGGTCGAAGCTGTAATAAGTTCGCTCGATGCGAAGCATGTCGCGGCTCATGGTTTTGCCGTACTGCGCGGTTTTCTCGTCCATCGCCGGATCGGTGCTCCAACCGTATACGTCGTGGTTGCCGACGACCGGATATGCCTTTATCTGCGTGCCCTGCTCCAGCGTTTTGTGGTAGAGCGACCACTGCTCATCCGCTCGTTGCCGTGTGCAGTTCAGCACGTCCATTACATGATCGCCGCCGGTGATGATGAATGCGGGCTGCGGGTCGAGCTTCTTCAAACTCTCCAGCGCCGCGGCGTAGCCTTCACCGGCGCGTTTTTCGGTTTTTACGTGCATGTCGGTCAGGTGAACGACGCGTAACGCAGGCCTGGTCGGCGCGGCGACAGCTCCGATGGGCCTGATGAGCATCGAAGCGCCGACAGCAAGCAACGCATCACGGCGGGAGATCGGGCGGCTGAGCATGAGTCCTCCAGTTGGCGCGGATGATACTCTGGAAGACGCGAGATGACGAAGAGCAGGGTGCCACGACAGGGCAATCGCATGTGCCCCGATTTACGACCCGCGAGCGTCAGCGACCGGAGTAGTTCTGTGGGAATCGGTCGCAGTGCTGCTGAAATCGGGTCGCTGACGCTCGCCGCTCGTTACATGCAATTGCCCTGGGTGCCCCGATTTGGCTCTCAGGCCAAGTCGTGCGAATTACGGATGGGTGAATTTGTCGGACGGCATATTTCCTAACCACGCACTCGGTGTTCGCACTACTTGAGCTTAGGCTCAAATAGTGGCACCCCAATTTATTGGTTCAGGCGTTTGGTTATTCGGGTTTTTGCGTATTAGACTTCGACTTGACGCCCCGCTGCGCTAACTTACTTCAATCGCAATAATCGTCAGATCATCTTTGGGCGCGAGCGATCCGAAGTTGGCGTCCATTCGATCGGCGAGTTCCTGCAGCAGTTGTTCCCCCGCAAGGTTGCGTCGTAGTTCGAGTTCACGGAGCCACATCGTGGGGTCGACCTGCTCGGATTCGCAATACGCCACTTCCACGCCGTCGGTGAAGATGAGCAGGCGGTCGCCGGGGTTGAGTTGCACGCTGCAATCGGAGAACGGTTCATCGGGGAAGATGCCCAGGAGCGGGCCTTCGCTTTCGGTGTGCAGAATTGTGCCGTCTTTGCGCAGCACGATGGGGTTCGGGTGGCCGCCGCGGGAGAAGCAGACGAGGTTGGTGCGTGTATCGATCGAGCCGTAGAGCGCGGTGGCGAAGGTCGCATGGGAGAGGTTGGCGCTCAGCAGTGCATCGTTAAGTCGGGCCATCGTCTGGCTGGGTTGCAGCAATCGATAGCCGTCGGGGCCGATCTGCTTGGTGACCAACGCGTTCTTGATGAACATCGTCAGCAGTGCCGCCGGCAGACCGTGACCGACGGCGTCGGCGAGGTAAAAGCCGACGTGATGCTCATCCAGCCGCATGATGTCGTAAAGATCGCCGCTCACGTATCCGGCGGGGCGAAACAGCGTATGAAAACGGACCGAGCCGAGTTGAGGCAGTAGCTTGGGGAGAAAATCGCGTTGCAGCCGCGCGGCCAGGCGCATCTCGTCGTCCACCCGCTGCATGTATCGATTCAGCGAGTCATCGCGGCGGCGCAACAGGTCGACCTCGACATTCAACGACGCCACCTCCGCCTGTAGGTTGTCGACGACCGATAAAAGGTGTTCCGACGTGGCCGGCGGATCGATTAATGAGGAGATGTTGATCGGCGATTGAATGCTTCCCACAATGCTCCGGGGTGCTGAGTCCGCCCGCTATGTGGCATCGGATCGATCAGTGGCAAACTTGATGCCGAATCAACACTTCGGCGCGGCGGGAGCCGCGCCCTCCACCGAAGAATCACGGCTTGGGTTCGGCGGCGGCGGGGGGGATCTGGAGCTTGTCGCCCTTCTTCACGCCACAAGCGGCCACCGCGCCGAGGTTCAGCTCGATCGCGTACTTCGCCGGCTTTTCGCTGGGGGTGGAGCGAAGGTCGAACGGCTGCATCGACTTGATATCCACCACTTCGCCGGCGGCGCTGATGTATACGATGTCGAGCGCGATCCGAGTGCTCTTCATCCAGAAAGCGCGCGGGGCTTCTTCGGCGAACACGAAGATCATGCCGCGGCCCACCGGCATCGAATCGCGATCCATCAGGCCCTTGGCACGATCGACATCCGTGGCGGCAACTTCGAGTGTAAATATGCGGCTGCCCAAGGGCATATCGACCGTGGGCAGGCGCGGCGGGTCAGCCGACGAGCGGTCGCAGCCATGCAGCAGCAAGGTTGTCAATAAGACAAAAATTGATCGACAGGTCGTCATTTCGGTTCTTCTCTGTCGCGCCGTTGGCGCATCTGCCGTCGTAACTGGTGCGTAAGCCGCATGTCGACCAGCGCCAATATTGCGATGCCAAACAGCAGCACCATCACGGTAAACCAAAGTACCACCGTTACGGCCGCCGACCAACGATTTTCCAGCGACGCGGCACCTAGAAATATGCACATAGCCATTGCGCACATCATCAAGCCATTGATGCGCCGCAAGCGCACGCGCAGCCGGTTGGTCGGCGCCGATTCAATCGCCCCGAGCCGTGCGGCGGCGGCGGAATAAAACGCGTAGTGCCATCCGGCGACGGCGACGAGGAGGGAGAAGATGGTGGAGAGGGCGAACATGGCGACTGAAACAGCATGAGAGGCACAAGCACCAATATCCAAGCATCAAAGCTCAAACACAAGCGCCGTGATTTGGCGATTTGTCCCGGCCGGCCATCGGTCAAGTTTTTGGCTTCCCCCTGATGCCCGCCTCCAGCAAAAGCCGCGTGGCGAGTTTCATCGGGAGACCGACGATGTTCGAGAAATCGCCGCCGATTTTGCGAACGAACGGGTCTTTGTGCTGAATGCCGTAGCCGCCGGCTTTGCCCACCCATTCGTTGGTGGCCACGTAGGCATTTACTTCACCGTCGGTGAGGGGGCGCATGTGGACGGCGGAGAGCACTTTGGCGGCTTTGTCGAAGTTGGCCAGCGTGTGAATCACCGCCACGCCGGTGATGACGACGTGCGTGGTGCCGGCGAGCAGGCGCAGCATGTTGCGGGCGTCGGCGGCGTCGTGCGGTTTTCCCAGGATGTGGTCGCCGAACGCCACCACCGTATCGGCGGCGAGGACGACGCGGTCGGGAAACCGCTCGCTCATCGCTTCGGCCTTGCGTCGGGCGAGGCCGAGTGCAACATCGGAAGGCAACGATTGCGGTGGAAAGTCGTCTTCGTCCAAGTTGGCGGGATGAACTTCAAATTCATATCCCGCCGCCAGCAGCAGTTCACGTCGGCGCGGGCTGGCGCTGGCCAACACGAGCTGCGGGGATGCATCGATTTCGCTCACGCGATTGTTCAATCCTCGGTCGGCCGGCGCACCTGCGCCAGCTCGACGACTGCAATTCAACTATCGCGGAAACCGCACAACCAGATCGCCTTCAACCGGCGCGCGGGCAGTGGGTTGCGACGTGTACTTGACGTGCACGGTATCGAGCGACCGCCGCACGACGGTGGCAAATGCGATCGTGGTTTGGTCGGCATCCAGAATGCTCAACGGGTCGCCGGTGAAAAAGCGGTCCACCGGCACATTACCGACGGCGAGCAGGCTCTCTTCCGGAAGCACGCCGACGACTGATCCTACGACCACTTTCGGGTCTTTTTGGGCGTAGGTTTCGCGCAATCGCTCCAAATCGCGCTGCGACCCGGCCGCGCCGCCGAGGGTGGTTGTGGTTTTGGTGCATCCGCAGACCGCCACAGCGGCTAGGACAAGCAATATCGAACATTTGACGGTCATGGTTTTCTCCATCAATCAGTAGCCAGGGCGGGTGAATAGACTCGCTAACGGCGTTTGATTCAAGTCTTGGCGATGTTTCCGAAGCCGCCGACCGGTGGTTGGACGCCGAATGATAAGCGGATAGCATAATCCACGAGCAAAGTCGTGCCTGTAGGAAAGCGGGCGCGAAAAGTGCAGCGACCCTATGCCCTATCCGCAGCATGATCCACCTGAATCGATCCGCCGGCGGCAGAAAGATTACCTTAACAACACCCCGTTGGCCGACCTGGCCGCTTCGCGTCGCGCAAAACCGGCGCGGCCGACAATGCGGTTGACGGTCGGCCGAGAAAGGACCCGTGCGTCATGACCACAATGACCGCTCCCGACAGTGTGGCGTCGAAAGCAGCATTTAGTGGCCCCTTCGAACGAGCGCAACTCGGCGAACTCGTCAAAAATCCGTTCGTTCGCAAATGGATCGAGGCGTGCATCGATCTTTGCAAGCCCGACAAGCTCTATCTGTGCAACGGAAGCAAGGGCGAGCGGGAGCAACTGCTTGAGCAGGGCACGAACGATGGCGTCTTCGTGAAGCTTGATCAGAAGAAATGGCCGGGATGTTACTACCATCGATCCAACTCGAATGACGTCGCGCGGACGGAGCATCTCACGTTCATTTGCACGCCGGGTAAGGACATGGTCGGCCCGACGAACAACTGGATGGAATCAAAGCAGGGGTATGGCAAGCTGCGCGGGCTGTTTGATGGAAGCATGAAGGGCCGCACGATGTACGTCGTGCCTTTCGTCATGGGGCCGATCGGCTCGCCGCTGGCGAAGGTGGGCGTGCAGTTGACCGACGCGCTGTACGTCGCGGTCAGCATGAGCATCATGACGCGGATGGGTGAGGTCGCCTGGGACCAATTGGGCGACGACGACGAGTTCACCAAATGCCTGCATTGTGTCGCCGATTGCAATCCGGATCGACGCTATATCTGCCATTTCCCGCTGGATAACACCATTTGGAGCTTCGGAAGCGGGTACGGCGGCAATGCGCTGCTGGGCAAGAAATGTCTGGCCCTGCGGATCGCCAGCTTCCTCGGCCAGCAGCAGAATTGGATGGCCGAGCACATGCTGCTCATGGGCGCCAAAGCGCCTAACGGAGAAAAGACCTACATCGCGGCGGCTTTCCCATCGTCGTGCGGCAAGACCAATTTTGCCATGCTCATTCCGCCGAAGAAGTACACTGACGCCGGTTGGAAAATCACCACGGTCGGCGACGACATCGTGTGGATGTGGGTCGATCCGTCAACCGGAAAATTGCGCGCCATCAACCCCGAGGCCGGCTACTTCGGCGTGGTGCCGGGCACGAATGAAAAGACCAATCCCAATGCAATGGTGTGCATGGCGAAGGACAGCATTTTTACCAACGTTGCGCTGTTGCCCGACGGCGACGTGTGGTGGGAAGGCAAAACCGCAGAACCGCCCGCCGAGTGCATTAACTGGGAAGGCAAGAAGTGGACGCCGAAGATCGCCAAAGAAACCGGCGCAAAAGCGGCGCATCCCAACAGCCGCTTCACCGCGCCGATGGCGAACAACCCGGTGCTGGACGAGGCCGCAAATGATCCGGCGGGCGTGCCCGTTGCGGGCATTATCTTCGGCGGGCGACGCAGCAAAAACGTCCCGCTGGTTTACCAGGCGTTTAACTGGATGCACGGCGTATACTTAGGCGCCATGCTGGGCAGCGAAACCACGGCGGCGGCGACTGGCGCGGTGGGCGTCGTCCGCCGCGATCCAATGGCGATGCTGCCATTCATTGGCTACAACATTCGCGACTACTTCATCCACTGGATGCGCATGCGCAAGTTGATGAAAGATTGCCCGCGGGTGTTCCACGTCAACTGGTTTCGCAAAGACGACGAAGGCAACTTTATGTGGCCCGGCTTCGGCGAGAACATGCGCGTGCTCAAGTGGATCGTCGACCGTTGCCACGGAAAAGCCTACGCGGTGGAGTCGATCATCGGCTGGGTGCCGCTCGCGAAAGACCTGGACCTCGAAGGGCTTGATATGCCACCCGAGGCATTCGAAAAGCTCCAGAGCGTGTCCGGCGACGAATTGAAGAACGAAATCCTCGGGCAGGAAGAGTTGTTCCTCAAACTTGCCGGTGAAATGCCCAAAGAGATGATTTTTCAGAAAGAACTGCTCATTAGCCGGCTTTGAATCGCAATCGACATCGCTATTGAAGGTTTGGTGTAATGATCGTCGATTCGCAAGTAGTGACCGAACCTGCGGTTAGATGCGAAGTTGCCGCGACGTTTGAAGTTGGGATGACATTAGCGAGCGAATCGCTTGACGCGACGATAATAACCGCCTAAACTTTCGCTCGTCAGTTAAACGGCAGTTGACCCACACAGCACGCTGGATGCAACGAGTTGAAAGACTTGTAGCGAGTTATTTTTTCGGGCGTGCATCTGCTCAACAAATTCGGAAGGTATCGTGTAGCGATCGAAAGTTGTGATGATCGCTGCGCCGTTTCGTCGTCTGAAGTGGCCAAGGCCATTAAAACGATGCGTTTTGTCCGCGATGCTGTGCTCGCCGACATAATCCCGATGAGTCCTGAAAAAAGACTTAATGCAGGGTTGACACGACGGAAACGAACGGTAAGATCTCCCCTCCCGTGCCCGGGAGAACAAACGACAGCCGCGATGAAAATCGTGCCTGACGACTGCAACGGACGAATGCAACGAAAGTTGCAAAAAGATGCAACGCCACGGCGTTCATCATGCTCTTTGACAAGTGAATAGTCGGTAGCCGCGAGAGTGTCGCTCCCAAGCATCAGGTATGTTGACCTGAGGTGTAAGGGCAAGATCCAAGTGGTATGTTTAGCCCCGTTGCTTGCAACGGGATTAGATGTGCCCACCAAAATCTCAAATACTCTTGTGGTTCACGCAAGTATTTAGTGATCTTCCTTGATCAATTCATATTTGAGAGAAAACCCAACCCTACGCAGGGTTGGGCGCCAGAAGTAAGTGTTTGAGCCTTGCTCATGGTCATTTATGACCATGACTGACTCGCCGATGCTTAGCCGCACGGTGAGCAGAAAGGATTAGCTCGAGGCCCGTGAGAAATCACAGTCTTGAATTAATCCGGACAAACTCGTTTCGAGGATAAACGCGAACCCAAAACCGTCAGCCTTGACCAGCTCGCAAGAGTGACGTCGAGCAGGAGGCGGGATTCGTGCCAAGAAATTCAATTGAAGAGTTTGATCCTGGCTCAGTCTGAACGCTGGCGGCGTGGCTAAGACATGCAAGTCGAACGGTGTAGCAATACACAGTGGCGGACGGGTGAGTAATATATCGCTAATGTACCCCGATGTCTGGGATAGCTAGTCGAAAGATTAGGTAATACCAGATGAGACCACAGAACCGCATGGTTCGGTGCTCAAAGGGTCACTGCATTGGGCGCAGGCGATATCGTATCAGCTAGTTGGTGAGGTAATGGCTCACCAAGGCGATGACGCGTAACCGGACTGAGAGGTCGGCCGGTCACATTGGGACTGAGACACTGCCCAGACTCCTACGGGGGGCTGCAGTAACGAATCTTCCGCAATGCACGAAAGTGTGACGGAGCGACGCCGCGTGGAGGACGAAGTTCTTCGGAATGTAAACTCCTGTCAGGGGAAAGAAAGTTCTGATCTACCCCAGAGGAAGAGGCGGCTAACTCTGTGCCAGCAGCCGCGGTAATACAGAGGCCTCGAGCGTTAGACGGAATCACTGGGCTTAAAGCGTGTGTAGGCGGAAGGGTAAGTACCTTGTGAAATCCCACGGCTCAACCGTGGAACGGCTTGGTATACTGCTTTTCTTGAGCAATCTAGGGGCGAGTGGAACAGATGGTGGAGCGGTGAAATGCGTAGATATCATCTGGAACGCCAATGGTGAAGACAACTCGCTGGGGATTTGCTGACGCTGAGACACGAAAGCCAGGGGAGCGAACGGGATTAGATACCCCGGTAGTCCTGGCCCTAAACGATGTCCACTAGATTGTGGCGGCTCTGACGCTGTCACGGTCGAAGCAAAAGTGTTAAGTGGACCGCCTGGGAAGTACGGTCGCAAGGCTAAAACTCAAAGGAATTGACGGGGGCTCACACAAGCGGTGGAGCATGTGGTTCAATTCGAAGCAACGCGCAGAACCTTACCTGGGCTTGACATGCATTGTTCAGTCGATGAAAGTCGATGGAGTAGCAATACTCGAAATGCACAGGTGCTGCATGGCTGTCGTCAGCTCGTGTCGTGAGATGTCGGGTTAAGTCCCTTAACGAGCGAAACCTTTGCCCTTAGTTACTAACGAGTTATGTCGAGGACTCTAAGGGGACTGCCGGTGTCAAACCGGAGGAAGGTGGAGATGACGTCAAGTCCTCATGGCCTTTATGTCCAGGGCTACACACGTGCTACAATGGCATCGATAAAGCGAACCTAAACCGCGAGGTCATGGAAATCGCAAAAATGATGCCCCAGTTCAGATCGGAGGCTGCAACTCGCCTCCGTGAAGTTGGAATCGCTAGTAATCGCGGATCAGCTACGCCGCGGTGAATGTGTTCCTGAGCCTTGTACACACCGCCCGTCAAGTCATGGGAGCCGGAAATAGCCGAAGTAGTCTCACTACTGAGATTCCTACGCTAGGTTCGGTGACTGGGACTAAGTCGTAACAAGGTAGCCGTAGGGGAACCTGCGGCTGGATCACCTCCTTTCTAAGGGATTTCTTAGAACGCCCGAATGAAGCCGATGCCAAGTAATTGGCTTAAGCCGATTTCCTGCAGAGCAATCTGCGGGCGAACAAGTCAGAACAATCTCGTTCTTCGAAAGAAGAAGATGATGACGGCAACGTCATTAGATGGCACCGACTATTCCTTTTAAACCAACAACGGTTAACGCCCGGATGGAAACCCCATCTGGGCGTTCTCGTTTTCACACATCGCAAGCGTGTGGTAAGCGTTACGCCATCCGCATCTTTGCGTCGCGCCTGTCGCGTGGCATGTTGTCGGGATGACAAGATCAGAATCGGCGCGAGAGAAGTGGGCGAGGATCGTTGATGAGCAGCGAAGCAGTGGATTGTGTGAGCGCTATGTGAACTACGAGAGCGAGGAGAACACTTGTGCCACTTGGCACAATTGCGCGCGGGCGCTCTTCACGCCGGGTTGTGAGCTTTAGCGAACGCCCGGATTTTTGTGAGCGCTATGTGAACCTTTCGTGAGCGTTACGCGAACCTTTCAATTACCCACATCTTTCGCCAGGCAGTATCCGAGGTGGATGTCGGTGAGCCTGGACATGCCGCGCCACAAGACCATGTTGCCGGGCGGAAGGTCTTGCTTTCGATTCAGGTAGCCTCCGAGCCGAGCCAGCAGCGTCAGGAATCGACCCACGGTTTTCTTCCTCGAACCGCTCCTGGTCGGCACGAGATGCTCCAGCAGCTTCATCTCGATGTCCGTG
>Ga0163147_10006439_pt1 | contig 13755 bp, 8 predicted proteins | sample OliLakLV19MP6G1_FD_148597 | JGI IMG/M metagenome (GOLD analysis project Ga0163147, IMG submission 148597) | Freshwater microbial mat bacterial communities from Lake Vanda, McMurdo Dry Valleys, Antarctica- Oligotrophic Lake LV.19.MP6.G1 | ecosystem: Environmental > Aquatic > Freshwater > Lake >...
GTCTTGGTGATACTAGGAAGTATCTTCATTGCTAATATAGATTTAAAAATATTAGTTGGAGCGAGTCCTTATCTTGCACTTTGGCTTTTTGCTCCAGCTTTTGCTTTTTTTACCGGAAGACCGACTCAGGATTATAAGTATGAAATAAGCCAGAAAGAGAGGGAAGACTTAGTTGAGATAGCTAGAGATACATGGGAATACTTCTCTGTCTATATGAACGAAGAGAATAATTATCTAGTGCCAGATAATGTTCAATTGTTTCCGAGAAAAACTGTTGCTCATCGAACTTCACCAACTAACATCAGTTTATCGATCCTCAGTTTAGTAACTGCAGTAGATCTGAAGTTTATAGATAAATCAGAGATGCTTGATAGATTACAGAAAACAATTGATAGCTTAAACACTTTGGAGCGATATAACGGACATTTCTACAATTGGTATGAAACAAGAACTAAACAGCCACTTAGTCCTCGCTATATCTCAACAGTAGATAGTGGTAATTTTGTTGGACATCTTATCTCTCTTAAGAATGCATTAATTGAATTCTCAATTGACGATCCACAAAATAAAAAGAAGTACGACAAGCTTATCAATTACTGTGATAAATTTATAAATGAAGCAGACTTTAATTTCCTATATGATAAGAAAAAGAAGCTTTTCTATATCGGTTTTAGGGTTGATGATGCACGTTTTGATAATAATCATTACGATCTTCTAGCATCTGAAGCACGACTCGCATCTTTAGTCGCGATTGCAACAAAATCTGTACCGCAGGAACATTGGTTTTCTCTTGGCCGAGGATTAACAGACACATCAGGTGGTCGAGCACTTCTATCATGGACCGGTACTATGTTTGAGTACTTGATGCCACTGTTAGTGATGAAGGATTTTCCAAAGACAATACTCCATGCCACTTACAGATCTATTATTCGTGCACAGAAAAATTATGGAATTAAACGAAAAGTGCCGTGGGGTATGTCTGAGTCGGGATACTGTGGTGTTGACTTTGAGCAAACTTATCAGTATCGAGCATTTGGTGTCCCAGGATTAGGATTAAAAAGAGGATTATCTGACGACATCGTCGTCTCGCCATATTCAACTTTTTTGGCAATGATGGTTAATTCCTCTGATTCAATTCAAAATGTAGCAGCATTAGAAAAAGTTGGATTAAGAGGGGATCTAGGCTTTTACGAGTCTGTTGATTATACCCCAGATCGACTTAGCGATGATGAGGATTATCATATAGTAAAGTCTTACCTGGCTCATCACCAGGGGATGACATTAATCTCTCTCAATAATGTCTTAAACAATGGCATTATGCAGGAGAGGTTTCATAGAGATCCGCTGATTCGCTCTAGCGAACTATTATTGCAAGAGCGAGTACCACAAAATGTAACAGTCCTTATTCCTCATCAAGCAGAGCTCTCATTTCTTGAGAGGCAAGAGGCTCTTAGGAAAACTACAGTTGGAGAGATTATCTTCACTCCACATACCCAGGTACCAAGAACGCGGGTGCTCTCAAATGATAACTATACTGTGATGTTGGATAATGCTGGGAGTGGTTTTAGTAGATTTAAAGGGGACACCTCTTTAACTCGATGGCGTGAGGATCCTCTAACGAACAGCTATGGCACGTACTTCTATGTTCGTGATCTGGAAAGTAATAAAACTTGGTCGACAACATATATGCCTACTAAGGTTGAACCCGATGCTTATGAGGTAATATTTAGTCCAGATAAAGTAGAATACAAACGACGCGACTATGGTATCGGACTACATACTGAGATTACAGTTTCACCAGAGGATGATGTCGAGGTTAGACGGATCACAATCACTAATTTCTCCTTGCAGCCTAGAATTCTAGAATTCACAAGTTTTGCTGAAGTAGCGCTTGGATCAAATGCCGCTGATATCTCTCATCCTGCATTTAATAAGATGTTTATTCAAAGCGAGTTTATCAGTGACATTGATGGGCTACTTTTTTCTAGACGACCAAGATCTGCTCATGAGGAGGGGTTATTTTTGTTGCATATGATTGCAATGAATGTGGTTTGGGGAAAAACACAGTATGAAACAAGTCGAGAGAAATTCATTGGGCGCGGATCTAATGTCTATCACCCTCAGGTTTTTAATGACAACAGTAATTTGACTGGGACAGTTGGCCCAGTCATTGATCCGATCTTCTCACTAAGAGTTAAGGTTGAGATAGAGCCAGGCACTTCAGAGTCTCTCTCTTTTATCACAGCAGTAGCTAAAAATAGAGGAGAAGCTTTATTTATAGGTCAATTATATCATGACCCACACTCGGTCAACCGAGCTTTTGAAATGGCCTGGAGTAAGAGTAACGTTGAATTACGTCATGAGCAGATTTCCGTCACCCAGAGCCATATTTTTCAAAGAATAGCTAATGCCTTGTTTTTTCAGGTTGATACTCTTAGAGGTCCAAGTAATCTGATTGCTCAGAACAGATTAACTCAGAGTGGTTTTTGGAGATTTGGAATTTCTGGAGATCTTCCAATTATCGTCCTCAAAGTTAATGACGAGACACAATTAAAGCAGGTCAGTGAGCTAATTTTAGCTCATCAATATCTAAAACATCGTCGTATCGATTTTGATCTAATTATTCTTAACGAATATACAGAAGGATACATTCAGAACTTTCAAGATGCATTAGATCAGGTAGTAAGATCGGGATATGCTGCAGGACATCTTGATAAAAGGGGCGGGATTTTTGTTCGAACCATGCATCAACTCTCTTCTGAAGAGAGAACGCTTTTAATGGCCACAGCACGTATAGTTTTTATAGCGGAGAGAGGTTCCTTGGCACGACAACTCTCAGTGTTTGAGGATAATGAATTTAGTTCAGATGATAAAAAAGGGTTTCTAGATAATATCTTTAAGGATCAACGTTTTGATAATCCTGCTCGCATAACTAAAGAAAGACCTATCTCCGCTCCAGCTGTAGTGAGTGAGTTTTTTAATGGATATGGAGGATTCACATCTAAAGGAAAGTCATATTACATAAAGCTCTCGAAGCAAGGTCTTACCCCGCGACTAACTCCTCTGCCATGGATAAATGTCATTGCTAATCCTAATTTTGGATTCTTAGTTAGTGAAACTGGTGGAGGCTTTACCTGGTCTGAAAATAGTCGTGAGAATCGACTTAGTGGATGGTCAAATGATCCAGTATCTGATTCGCCAACTGAAGCGATCTATATCCGTGATGGATTAACTGGTGATTATTGGTCAGCAACTCCATTGCCATCTTCTATGGATCAGGAGTTTGAGGTTGAACATAACTTTGGATCTTCTATTTTTAAGACAGAGCATCAGAATCTCCAGAGTCACCTTTGTGTCTCTGGCTCAATTGAAGATCGAGTAAAATTTTGGAATTTAAATTTACAAAACAACGATAGCAAGCCAAAGCGACTGGAGCTCTATCTATATGTTGATTGGGTGCTAGGTATCAATAGACACCAAACAGCTCCCTTTATTAACACAGGGTTCGATCAGCGGGCTAAAATATTAACTGCCATAAATTACTACAATAATGAATTTGCAGGTCGGATAGTTTATCTAGGATCTAGTGCGGAAATTAATTCATATACTACTAGTCGATTAGAGTTTATCGGACGGAACGGTTCATTTGAGTCTCCAATCGCGCTTGCCCAAGCTGTCTCCCCAATAAAAGCGATCGCTGGAATCGGATCGTTTTCTAAGCTTGTTCAGTTGTCAAAGAAAACTGGTGCCGGATTTGAATCGTGTGCTGTGCTGAAAGTTGCGTTAACACTTAATCCTGGACAGAAAAAAGAGCTCTCGTTTTTTATGGGAGAAGCTTACCATTTTGAAGAAGCCCGTGAACTAACCGTTAAATATAGATCTCCAGTAGCTCACGCTCAAGAACTGGATCAAGTTAATAAGTATTGGAGCTCAATTACCTCAAGAATTACTATTAATACTCCGGATCGAAGCTTTGATATTTTGATGAATGGATGGTTAATTTATCAGTGCTTGTCATGTCGAATCTGGGGACGGTCCGGACTATATCAGAGTGGTGGAGCTTACGGTTTTAGAGATCAATTGCAAGATACCTTAAGTTTACTTTACCTAGATCCAACATTAACTAGGGCACAGATCTTAAGAGCTGCAGCTCGACAGTTTTTAGAGGGAGATGTGCAGCATTGGTGGCATCCACCAACTGGTCGAGGTGTAAGAACCAGGATCTCTGATGATTATCTTTGGTTACCGTATGTTGTTGAAAAGTATATCTCAGTGACTGGAGATTCTTCGATTCTTGATGAAGAGGTTGGTTTTATAGATGCGGCTCCGCTAGAGAAGCATCAAATGGAATCATATATCGTGCCGCATACTTCTAATCAGAAAGAGAGTATTTATAATCACTGTATTAGGGCCATTAATTACGGACTTACTTTTGGATCACACGGATTACCATTGATCGGTGCTGGTGATTGGAACGATGGAATGAATGAGGTTGGTTCCGGTGGACAGGGCGAGAGTGTTTGGTTGGGTTGGTTTTTGTATGACAACTTAAGAAAGTTCTCGCAGATCTCTGAATTAAGAAACGATCAGGCAAGTTCCCAGAAATTTTCTGATTATGCCACTAAACTGTTATCCGCGATCGAAGAGCACGGCTGGGATGGAGAATGGTATCGAAGAGCCTACTTTGATAATGGTTCCCCAATAGGAAGTGCACAGAATAGCGAATGTCAGATCGATTCGATTGCTCAAAGTTGGAGTTTAATGTCTGGAGCAGGGGATCCGGCGCGCTCTGCACAAGCTATGGAATCGGTCTTTGATCGACTTGTCGATGATGAAAATAGAATTATTAAGTTACTAACGCCTCCCTTTGATACAAGTGATCAAGAACCAGGATACATAAAAGGGTATCTTCCAGGTATTCGCGAAAATGGTGGGCAGTATACTCATGCAGCTTGTTGGGTTGTCATTGCAACAGCACTTCTCGGTAAGGGAGATAAGGCTATGGAGCTTTGGAGCATGCTTAATCCGATAACTCATACTAGTGATCCAAAAGGTGTAGATAAATACAAAGGTGAGCCGTATGTCCTGTGTGGGGATGTCTACTCTCAACCACCTCATGAGGGACGAGCTGGTTGGAGTTGGTATACTGGATCATGTGGTTGGCTTTATGTAGCTGGAATTGAGCACATAGTAGGACTAAAGGTAAAAGCCGATCACTTTACAGTGAACCCTTGTATTCCAAAAAAATGGGATAAATTTGATTTCACTTTTAGACATGCTGAAGTGACATATCTGGTTACTGTTATTAACCCTGAACAGGTAGAAAAAGGGGTTAAATATATTGAGATTGAAGGTCAAAAATCTGATACTCCTGAGGTATCTTTCGCCCGCTTTGAAGGGATAAAAGAGGTAAATATCAAAGTATTTATGGGTAAATTATAGTTATAATTGACTATGATATCTTTTCATTAGAAAGCTTAATAACTCTCTTCACCCATATTTTACTATTTTCAAATGACTAGTTTGCCAATCGATAATTCGGGTGATAACCCGTCCTTACCTAGGGCCAACTTGATGGTTCAAAAGTTGTTTCCTTTCGCCCAGCATGAGTCACTTAAGGCAGATTTATTTTCAGAAATTACTCCAGATAAAGAAACTGCCTGGTATGTAGGCCATATTCATCCGCATCATATCGAAGGTGTGAAAAAATGCTTGCATGATTCTTCCGCAATTATAACAGGTCATTTTAATGAATATGATCTAAGTCGTTTGACCTGGGATGGTGGTGTCCTAGGTGAGTTAATTAGAGATCGAGAAGAAGCGATAGCTAAGGGAGTTCGTTATGTCCCATTTGCTGCGATTTCAACTCTTAGTTTCAATCATCCTACATTTGGTGTCCCAAATGTTGATGGTGCACGTGCTGCTTGCATAGTCGCAGAAATATTAATGGAGGCTAAGAAACGAGGAGATCATGTGACATTAGAAAGTGTTGCCTCAAGCACTTCCTTTAGTGCCTTTCATAAGATGTGTGCTCATTATGGAGATCTTAATCCTGATTTAACAGAAGCTATTTTCGATGACAATGCCACTACCGCATTTTTCCAATTCTTAGGCTGTCTTGATCTTAAAGAGGGAAGTCGTATTCTTGCGTTTCATAATACTGGCCGGGTTATGCCCGATGCTTTAAAGGGAGAGAATCCACGCTTTTTAAAATCAAATTTCAATCCGAATGTAGATATATGGAGTAATATAAAAATTGAATCACCTGCAAAAAATATAGGGCCTTTTAAGGTAGATCATATTTCAGCAGAGGCAGAGCACTTTGCTTCAAATCAAGAAATTCTTGACTTAATGCTTGCCAATATTGAGGATGCAAAGCCTTCAATTATTATTATTAATACAGTGACCCGTACTGGGAGAAGGTTGCAATTTGTTGATATAGCATCTGCAATACGAGAGAAGTATAGAGATACTGATTATGCCCCCGTAATTGTTTTAGATGATGCACAGGGACTCGGTCGGTTGCCATCACAGAAGTATCTAACATGCTCAACTGGTAGAAAATCAGAAAGTATCTGGGATTATGCGGATGCAGTGTTTTTTACTGGAGCAAAAATGGTAAGCTCACTTATGGGAGCTGGTGGGGTTTTATTTAATAAGGAACGTTTTCATTCTAACCAACTTGATTTCAAAGATTCTAACTTATGTTACAGATCCCGAAAATATGGATTTGTTACTCGGGATAAAGATCGACTTGCAGCATATAACCAAGTAGCTTCAGGTGTTGCAAATACCCCTGAATTAGCCTCATTAGTTTTTGCGATGAATGATCTGCCAGATTATATAGAAATTCGAGAGAAAATTAAGGAATTAAGGAAACTAGTCGTCGATACTTTAAGATCAATTGATGAAATTACCGTAATTGAAAACAGAAATGCACAATACGAAGATAGTATTATTGCATTCACTTTAAGAAAGCCTATCCAAGGAATGGGAGGAGAGTTTAAAAATAGATTAGGGGCTAAGAGGGAAGGCAATGGAGGAGACCCTGAATGGAATAATTTTCCAATAACAATTCCAGCTATTATAGCTAATACTATAGAAGGTCAAGAAATGCATGTTCTTAGAATTGGATTGGATTCACGTCAGGTCGCTAAGAATTATGGCGAATATAAAAGAAAGATCCAGTATATGTTACGAGCTATAAAAGGTATTACTAAAGATCTTGTAAATGAATCTTTTGTAAGTGAGACAGAAGCCATGAATTATGCCCCATCTCTGTGGCCTGATGAAGCAAAAGGAATTATGTAAAGCTAAATATCAAAGTTTTTATCGGGAAATAGTAGTTTGTTTTTAGATAGTTACGTTGTAAATAGGTTATGATACTTATCAAATTTGCTTAATATCCACTATGACAAGATTTTTGTTTCAGCTAGAATCGTACTTCAAGCAGTCTCTTTTACAAACTCCATAATAGTAGAAGTTCTTATTTGCTCTCTTTAAAAAGCAGTCGGATTAGTATCGGCTTTTTGAAGAGAGCAGCTCAATACTTTACGGTTTTAGTCGGCGAAGGCTCTTAGATGGAGACAAGCTTACCATCTAAGAGCTTTCGTCAAACACTTCAGTCCCCAACAACGAAAGCTTACGGGAGGCGGTATGAACGGAACGGTTGGTACGATGACTCAGTTGGCTTGGCCTGAAAGGATCAGGCAGGTCGAGAGTTCTCATGGTGAGGATCCGAGATCTCACCTCTGTGAAGAGGTGGATGTCGTGGTCGTGGTAGCGAGCCCGACTTCCCAAGGGCCTCACACGGGACTCATCTACGTCTACCCCAAGGACTGCAACGCCTTCAGGGGGCGACTGACGGCGCGGATGTACGATCGTGGTGCGTGGTGGCGTGAGGATCATCTGATGATGTTCTCCAGCAACGTCAAGGATCTGATCACGGCACTCGGGCAGGCCTGATTGGAGGATGTGGGGCGGTCGAAGTAGCGCAAGCGACCTTCGACCGCCGCCACTCTTTCTCATCTGTACCCTCGTTTCTTTCTACCTTTCCTTTCGCCAATCTTTATAGCTTTCAATTTTTTTAATTTAGGTCAACGAGCTGCTCTTTAATCAATCAAAATATCCACCGCCATATTAGCGTGAGACAAAGGAAACACTATCTAATTTTGGATTTTGTTGAAAATTAAGAAATGGACTATCACTAATTTCTTCACTTCCAGCGCTGGAAGTCAAACAAAGAGAAAAGAAGCAAGAAAGGAAAAGAGAGAGGGCGAGGGCACTCTACTGTCTTCGTGCCAGAGCCATCTCTCTTTTCCTTTCGCCTGTGGGAGTAGTTATAGCGGTGAATTTGGGCGGATCTCTTACGGTTTGCCAAAGTATCAGCATCAGTAGTATCAAAGAGCATGACTTTAAATAATGCTTCTGATTCTCTTTCTAAAATTTTACCACTCTTAAAGTATAACTTGCTTGGCAATTCTCTATCTAGTTGGATAGTTGCCCTAGTATTTTTTGTTTTCGTTTACTCTACCCTAATAGTAGCTAAGAAACTTATCGGTCGAAAAATTGCTGAGTACAGCAAACTAATCTCTGAGGATATCGGCGCACTTTTCTTTTCAATACTTGAAACAACAAGTTCACTTTTACTTTTTATCGTATCTATCTACGTGGCCTCCTTGGCTATCTCTGTGCCTAGTGAAGTCGAGCGAGTCTTAAGACTTGCTTTTACCTTCGGATTATTGTTTCAGGGAGGGATCTGGGCTTCCGTTTCGGTAACTCAATTTATTGAGAACTATGTTCGTAGAAAGCATGGTGGAGATCCTTCAGTCATCTCAGCACTAGAGCTTCTTCGATTCGCTAGCAAGGCAATTATTTGGGGTGCCGTCCTTTTGTTATTTCTAGATAATATTGGGGTTAACATCACTGCTTTGGTTACTGGCCTTGGTATTGGTGGTATCGCAATTGCGCTTGCAGTACAGAACATCCTTGGTGATCTGTTTAGCTCTTTATCAATTGTACTAGATCGTCCATTTGCTGTTGGAGACTTCATAGTAGTAGGGGATTTAAGAGGAACTGTTGAGAAAATAGGACTTAAAACAACAAGACTTAGAAGTATTGATGGAGATCAATTAATCTTTTCAAATTCTGATCTTTTAAATAGTCGCATACGAAACTATAAGCGGATGAATGAGAGAAGGATACTTTTTATATTTGGTGTTACCTACCAAACTTCCCATGATAAATTAAAAGAGATCTCTAAAATTGTAGAACAAATAATATCCAATCAGGAGAACGTACGATTTGATAGATGTCATTTTAAAGAATTTGGTGCGTCAGCTCTAAATTTCGAAGTAGTTTATTTTGTTAAAAGTCAGGATTATAATATCTACATGAAGGCTCAGCAGAATATCAATTTAGAGATTTTGGCTCAATTTACAAAGATGGAAATAGGGTTCGCTTATCCAACTCAAACACTTTTTGTTGAGTCTTCGAAAATTTCTGAAAACCTTTAGCTCTTAAGTTCTTTAACTATCGTCAGGATCCTTCTTCCTCTGAGAATCTTCCAAGGAATAAGATAACTACTACAAGACATATTCCGCCTAGGACTAGTAGAACTTTTCCCCCAGCTACTGTTAGATCGTAGAACTCAATTCGAGTTTTAACTCTGGATAACTGATCTCTATAAGTATCTAATGATGGATATTTTTGAGGAAGTGGTAGGGTTACATCTTCTACCTGAGATTTAGGGACTACAGTAGAATTATCTAGGACCTCGATATACTGCTCAATTTTAAACTGGCCATAAATTATATTAGCAGTTCCAAGTAGGAGTAATGAAATACCTATTAAAAGGCCCCTTTTTTGGTTTTTACTAGCATATTTTAGTATTGAAGCCATTGAATACGTACTGTTCCCTCTTTGATTTTATAAGTATAATAGACACAGAATGATAGATAGATCCAAAACTAGTAGTAATGACCGCGGGGTCGGAAAGCTAACGATATTAGTTTTTGGCACCATTATAGCTGTAACTCTTTATACTGCATATAGAGTTGTACCTTTCTTTTATTATTTCTATGAGATGCAAACTCAGGTTCATGCAGTGTCTCGGGTAGCATCTGAGCTGACTGATGATGAAATTAGGAAAAGATTATTGGAACGGATCAAAGAGCTTGGAATTCCGGCTAAACCAGAAGCTTTGGTCCTAAATAGATATGAAAACAAGTTAAGGGTTATGCTGAAGTATGAAGAGGAATTTTTTATTACTTATGATGGAAAAGATCATACTATTAGGGTTTTCCCCTTTAAAATTGATGTAACAACTAAGTATTGATTCCCACTAAAGCGAGTGCTAACCTTCCATGAATTGCGCTTTAGGAGCGTAACCTTTAAGTGCGGAACTGAGAGTTCGCAAAGGTGGTCGTAATATAGGTAATTTAATAATTAACATTTACTTGTAAGTGTTAATTGAGCTGCATATTGCCATACACCTCAGAGATACTCTCCATTTCTATCTTAAATCGTTAACTATCCTTAAAGTCTAAAATTAAAGATTTATGCCTTTCGTATATTTAATCGAGAATAGATATGGCAAAAAAAACGGTTCCTGAAGGTTGGAAGATGGTAATGGACGCAGAAACAATTGCGCGATCCATATCAAGAGTCAGCTATGAAATAATAGAAAGGAATCGGGATATCCAAGATATTGTGGTCGTTGGAATTCGAACTGGAGGTGAGTTCTTAGGGAAAAGAATCCAAGAAAAAATAGAAAAGATTGAAAACGTAAAAATTCCATTTGGTATTATTGATATTACTCTGTATCGGGATGATTTATCCTCCCTTGATGGACAACCAATTTTGCGGGGAACTGATCTCCCTTTTTCAATTACCGGTCGTACCATAATTCTTACTGATGATGTGTTGTATACTGGTAGAACAGTTCGAGCAGCCTTAGATGCGATAGTAGATTTTGGTAGACCAAAGTGTGTCCAGTTGGCAATTCTAGTAGATCGTGGGCATCGAGAGTTGCCAATTAGACCTGACTATATCGGCAAAAACTTCCCTACCAATCCGGGAGAGGCTGTTCATTTAAGGCTTGGAGAGCAGGGATATCCTGATGGTGTCTATATGAGCAAAAAGTCACAGAGGTAATTCTAATGGCAAAACATCTCTTGGGACTTGAAAACTTTACTAAAGCGGAGCTTGTCAATTATCTTGATAACGCTGAGGGGTTTGTTGAAGTTTCATCCCGTGAGATTAAAAAAGTTCCATCTCTTAGAGGAAAAACGATTGTAAATTTATTCTTGGAACCAAGTACAAGAACAAGGACAAGTTTTGAGATCGCAGCAAAGAGGCTCTCAGCCGACACGATTAATATTTCAGGGTCAGATAGCTCTGTAAACAAAGGAGAGAATCTTTTAGATACAACTCAGACGCTAGAAGCATTAGCAGCATCAGTACTTGTGTTAAGACATAGAGAGAGTGGTGCTCATAGATTCCTTGCTACACACTTAAAAAACACCTCAATTGTTAATGCTGGAGATGGTACTCACGAGCACCCAACTCAAGGACTAATTGATTGTTTGACCTTGAGGCAGATTTATGGAGATCGCTTCTATGGAGGTTTAACTATAGCAATTGTTGGGGATGTCCTTCATTCAAGGGTAGCCAGAAGCAATATTTTTGCCCACCGTTTGCTTGGTAATAAAATAAGATTGGTTGGACCTCCAACACTCTTGCCTGATTATTATGTTGAAAAGAGTGCCTTTGATTATCCTAACCTAACTGTTCATCATTCCTTAAAAGATGGGATTGAAGGGGTCGATGCAATCATCGCACTTCGTATGCAATTGGAACGACAAGATGGATTCTTTGTCCCGTCATTAAAGGAGTATTCTAAAAATTTTTGTTTAACAGAGAATATTATCAAAGCTACTTGTCCTAAAGCGGTACTGCTACATCCTGGCCCTGTGAATCGAGGAGTTGAAGTAGCTAGTGATGTTGCATACGGTACTCGTTCGTATGTTAATCGGCAGGTTACTATTGGAATTGCTGTCAGGATGGCAGTCCTATTTTTGTTAACTTCAGGAACAAAAGAAAAACTTACTACAGTGAATGAGTCATGAAGATACTAATTAAAGATGGACTCCTAATCGATCCGAGTACAAACCGAGAAGAGATCTGTGATCTGTCGATCCATGGCAATAGGATTGAAAGCATAAGAAAGAAAGGGGGTTTTGAATCTGAGAAATTTGATACGACCATTGATGCTGATGGTCTCTGGGTAGTGCCTGGATTAATTGATCTACATGTCCACTTTAGAGAGCCAGGGTTTGAAAAGAAAGAAACTGTGGAGTCAGGCTCTAAAGCCTCAGTGCTTGGTGGGTATACTACGGTGTGTTGTATGCCGAACACTGTGCCAGTAAATGATACAGCTATTGTGACTAGCTATATTTTAGAAAAATCTAGAGAGATTAATTTAGCACGGGTTTTACCAATTGGTGCAGTATCGAAAGGCTCCCTTGGTAAAGAGCTCGCCCCATTAACGGAACTTAGAGAGGCTGGATGTATTGCTTTTTCAGATGATGGTGAGCCAATTTATGACTCTGGACTTATGAGACGAGCGCTTGAGTGGTGCAAAATGTTGGGCGCAGTCATCTCCTGCCATGAAGAGGACAAATGTCTAACTCGTGGCGGAGCTATGAATGAGTCCCCAGTATCTGCCCGACTTGGTTTACCCGGCATGCCAACAGTAGCTGAGGATGTAATGGTAGCTAGAGATATAGAGTTAGCACGATATACAAAATGTAGAGTCCATATCTGTCACGTTTCAACAGCCAGAAGTTTAGAGCTTATTCGACGTGCTAAATATGATGGTATTGATATTACCTGTGAGGTTACTCCACATCATCTACACTTAACTGATGAAGATGTCGGAGAATACGATACTAAATCAAAAATGAGCCCACCACTTAGGTCTGAAGAGGATGTTATTGCCCTTAGAGAAGGTCTAAGAGAGGGGACTATCGATGCCATTGCAAGCGATCACGCCCCACATGATCATGACACAAAATGTGTAGAATTTTGCAAAGCAAGTTTTGGAATTATTGGACTTCAAACTAACCTGCCATTAATTTTGGATTTTGTTAGGGATAGGACTATCTCAGCAATGCGGGCAATTGATATTCTATCAACTGGTCCAGCAAAAGTGTTTGGTATTAATGGAGGAACTTTAAAAGAGGGAGCTTTAGCGGATATTGCAATATTAGATCCAGATAAGGAATGGATCTTTGGTTCTGATCAGATTGTATCAAAAAGCAAAAACTCCCCGTTTATTGGCAAGTCAATGAAGGGTGTTGCTGAGCATGTAATAGTTGATGGATCTATTAAGGTAAGTGATGGAGCTTTGTATGCTGAAAAAATTAAGCGGTAAAAAGTAGACGAAAAGTAAGTAATGAAAAAAACCCTAGAAAAAGCAGTTCTAACATTAGCCGATGGTAAAACATATCAAGGGTATGCCTTTGGTAATGTTGCTGACTTTACTGAGCCAGTCTGGGGAGAGGTGGTCTTTAATACCTCCATCTTTGGATATCAAGAGATCATTACAGATCCAAGTTATGCTGGGCAAATTATGTCTTTTACTAATCCACATATAGGAAATGTTGGATGTAACTCGATGGATGTTGAGAGTCATGATGTTCATGTTACCGGTGTCGTGATTAGAAACTTGACAAATTCTACCTCTAACTATAG
>Ga0163147_10006442_pt1 | contig 13754 bp, 14 predicted proteins | sample OliLakLV19MP6G1_FD_148597 | JGI IMG/M metagenome (GOLD analysis project Ga0163147, IMG submission 148597) | Freshwater microbial mat bacterial communities from Lake Vanda, McMurdo Dry Valleys, Antarctica- Oligotrophic Lake LV.19.MP6.G1 | ecosystem: Environmental > Aquatic > Freshwater > Lake >...
ATGGAAACCAGCTCAGAAACGGCGATGAATTACCGATGCAATAGAATAGAAGATGTCAAACGTGATCCGTCTTACCACGTCGGTTTTTTTTCTTCTGGTTCTGTTCGCGTGTGAGGAGCGCGCTCCCTGGCAGATTGGAGCCGTTCCGGAACAAACAGACACTGGCGTGGTCGGAAACGACGACGCTCCGGTTTTTGCACCACCGCAATATCGGGAAGCATCGATTGTGGACCCGGTCCCGATGTGCCCACCCGATTGTGACGATGCCTCGACCGGTCCGGTTTGCGGCAACGCCCGGATTGAAACCGGTGAAGCGTGTGACGACGGCAATGGAAGGCCCGGCGACGGCTGCTCGGGCCTGTGCCGAATCGAACCGAACTACGCTTGTCCTGAAGCCGGAATGAACTGCGTATCAACCATCGTCTGCGGCGATGGGTTAGTAATGAGCGGCGAACAGTGCGACGACAAAAACACAAGGTCGAATGACGGATGCAGCGATCTCTGCGATGTTGAGAACGGCTTTGCGTGTAGTACGCCGGGTGAACTGTGCGTTCCAGTCAAAAACGGGCGTTGCGGCGATGGCATGGTCAATGAGGGTGAAGGGTGTGACGACGGCAATACAGTTTCTTTCGATGGGTGCGCCGGAACCTGTTCACGCGAGGCGGGTTGGACTTGCCCCCAGCCCGATCAGTTGTGCATCCGCGACGAATATTGTGGCGATGGCCTGTTGGGCGCTGCCGAAGAATGCGACGACAAAAACGTTCAGCCTGGTGACGGGTGTACCGGTACTTGTAAGCAGGAACCCTTCTTTACCTGCGTAACCCCGGGGCAAAAGTGCCAAACCACCATCATCTGCAGCGACGGCAAGGTGATCGGGGACGAGGCCTGTGACGACGGCAACGTGAAGGACAACGACGGCTGCAGCGCCACCTGCAAACAGACAGAGCCGGGGTGGACATGCCCCCGCGCGCTTGGGGTTGGCGGGCCATGCCTGATGGTACCGACCGACCGCTGCGGCGACAGCCGCCTAAACTACGGTGAATTCTGCGACGATGGAAACGACAAGGACCTGGACGGCTGCAGCGCAACCTGCCGTGTCGAAAGTGGCTACACCTGTGGCGCGGCCGGAACATCCTGCAAATTGGTGGAGTGGTGTGGCAACGGCAAACTCAGCCTGGCCGACGGCGAACAGTGTGACGACGGCAACATGAAAACCGGCGACGGGTGCAGTTCGCAGTGCCTCATTGAGGCGAACTATGTCTGCCCGGATCCCAATATGCTCTGTCAATCGACCATTCAGTGCGGCGACGGTCGTATTGGCGGCACTGAGAAATGTGACGATGGCAACAACAAGGGCGGCGATGGATGTTCCACGGCGTGCCAGCTAGAAATCGGTTGGACTTGTGCCCAGGGTGGTATCTGCCGTGCCACCCAGTGCGGCGATGGCATCATCGCGGGCGACGAAGCGTGCGATGACGGCAACGCCATCGGCAACCCCAAGGACGGCTGCGGCGCGACCTGTCAACTGGATCTTCCAGAACCTACCGAAGACAGCGGCTGGATTTGTCCGGTTTTGAACATGAGCTGCCAGCGTACCGTTTGCGGCAATGGCAATCCCGAAGGCAGCGAACAGTGCGACGATGGCAACAACGACAGCGGCGACGGCTGCTCACCGTTTTGTCGACGGGAACCGATTTGTCCTACGGGTGGTGGTGCCTGCACAACAGCGTGTGGCGACGGCATGTTGCTGCAGGTGGACATCGACGCCGGCCAGGAATGCGACGACGGCAACACCGTTGCCGGCGACGGATGCAGCGCAACCTGCAAGGTAGAAAAAGGCTACGACTGTCAGCCGATGGCCGTGCAAGCCGATCCCTTGATCTTGCCCATCACGTACCGTGATTTCAAAGCGCACAACCAAACGAACGGCCACCCGGATTTCGAACAGTATCTCGGAGCAGAGACGGGAATCGTTATGACCATGCTGGGGTCGGACGGCAAGCCGGTTCATGTGGCCGGCAACAAAGCCAGAACCACAAACAACAATCCGGGCATCACGTTTGACTATTTTGGCGTGTGGTACAAGGACGATGCCAATTTCAACAAGACCGTCAAGTCCACGCTGACGTTTACGAAATTGATGACCGGAGAATACCGCTACGACAACTCGAATTTCTTTCCTCTGGATGGATTGGGATGGGGAAATTATTCGTACAATTCATTCGCGCATAATTTCCACTTCACGTCGGAAGTTCGTTACTGGTTCGAGTACAAGGGTGGAGAACGATTGGATTTCCGCGGTGACGACGACGTCTGGGTCTTCATCAACAAGACGCTGGCGGTCGATATCGGCGGCGTGCATGGCGTAACAAGCGGCAGCGTTATCCTTGATGCCACAAACGGCAGAGGATACGTCTGTGACCTGGTGACCACTGACTGCAATAACCGTAGAACTGTCGATCTGGGTCTTGCTCCCAACGGGGTTTACGAAATCGTCGTCTTCCAGGCCGAACGTCGTACCACTCAATCGAACTACCGATTGACGCTTTCAAATTTCACCGCGACCCGTAGTGTATGCAGCCCGGTTTGCGGTGATGGTTTCGTGACACGCGATGAGGCATGCGATCTGGGTATGGCCAAAAACACGGGCGCGTACGGCACTTGCAATTCAAATTGCACGCTGCCTGCCCGCTGCGGCGACGCCATGACCAGCAATGGGGAGCTGTGCGATGACGGCGCCAACCTGTCTCAGTACTCGGGTACCGGGGCCAAGCAGTGCGGCCCGGGTTGCGTGTGGGCGTCTTCCTGCGGCGACATGAAACTCGACGGCGCCTACGGTGAAGCGTGCGATCAGGGGCCGGACAACGGCAAGGGCTACGGATACTGTACCAGCACCTGCCAACTTGGCCCGAGCTGCGGCGACGGGGCAGTTACCGATGGCGAAGAGTGCGATGAGGGCGTCGCCAAGAACGGCACCTCGGCGAGCAACTGTATGGCGACTTGCAAGTTGAAGTGCGGCAATGCCATGCCGGATCCCGGCGAGGAATGCGATAGCGGCAAGGCCAACAATACCGGCGTCTACGGCAAGTGCCGTGCAGATTGTTTCTTCGGCCCGCGCTGCGGCGACGGCATCCCCAACAGCGCCGAGGCCTGCGACGACGGCAAGAATGACGGCACCTACGGCACCTGCGCACCGGGGTGTCAGTTGGGACCGCGCTGTGGTGACGACACGGTTCAAGACTCTGCAGGCGAGATCTGCGACGCGGGCATGGCCAACATGAGCATGCCGTACGGCAAGAACATGTGTACGACGCGGTGTCGGCCAGCACCGTATTGCGGCGACAAGACGGTTGATGTGGACAACGGAGAAAAGTGCGACGACGGTGTCAATAACGGCAAGGCGGGCGGATGCGTACCGGATTGTTCGGCCGCTGTGCCGCTCGCTTCGTGCGGCGATGCAACGCTTCAGGTGCCCGAAGAGTGTGACGAAGGCAATGGCGTAAACGGCACTGCCGGCAGCGGCTGTGACACGCGCTGCAAGAAAAAATGCGGCAACGGATTCAAGGATCCCGGTGAGCAGTGTGACGACGGCAAGAACACGGGTGCCTACGGAACCTGCAACGCCAACTGCACGCTGGCGGGCTATTGTGGTGACAACATCAAAAGCGGCGCGGAGGCATGCGACCTCGGCGGTGCCAACGAGATCAATCCCTACGGCGTCGGCAAGTGCTCAACCGCGTGCACCGTGGCAGCATACTGTGGGGACGGCCGCATTCAATCCGCATTCGGCGAGCAATGCGAACCCGGCGTCGCTTGCGACAACATGTGCAAGATTCGCCCCATCGACTAAGTGAGCACGGCACCTGCCCTTGTGTTTGACGCGCGTGGTATTCGGTGGGATGAAACGGTGGTACGCGAAGCCGCGGTTCCGCGCTAAATAGGAGGCGTGATGCCTGCTTCCGATCAGACGACCACCGCCGCCGACATCACCGAAATGGTCGCGCGGGCGCGCCAAGGTGATGCCGCGGCCATCGAGGGCGTCCTTCTGACGGTCGCGCCCTCGATCAATCGGTTCGGACTTCGCATGTGCAAGAACGTTCAAGACGCGGAGGATGTTCTCCAGGACACGCTCATCAATGTGACGCAGCACCTGAGAGACTTCGAAGGCCGCTCTTCGCTCACGAGCTGGGTTTTCGCACTGACCCGGAGCGCATGCGCGAGGAAGCGCCGCGGGCTCAAGAATCAGCCCACTGTGAGCGACGAACGGCTCGCCGAATCCCAGGACCCGTCCCCATCCCCGGAGACCCGGGTGGCCGACCAGGAAATCGCGTCGGCGCTCTCGGTGGCACTCGATCGCCTCTCGGAGGAACACCGCGAGGTCATCCTACTGCGCGACGTCGAGGGGCTGTCGGCGCCTGATGCCGCCTCGGCCATCGGGATCACGGTGGACGCTTTGAAGAGCCGGCTCCATCGAGCCCGCGAAGCACTCCGCGCCGCGTTCCTCCCGCTGCTCGAGCCTCAGCGCGAGAAGGTGCGGACTGGCTGTCCCGAGGTCGTCGAGCTGTGGTCGAAGAAGCTCGAAGGCGACCTCAGTCAGAGCGATTGTTCCGCGATGGAGAAGCACATCGAGACCTGCTCCCAGTGCGGGGCCACGTGCGACGCGTTAAAGCGGGCGCTCTTGGCGTGCCAGCGCGCGCGCACGGAAGAGGTGCCGCCCGAGGTTCAGGCGAGGGTCAAGGCAGCCGTTCGGGCCTGGGCAGTGCAAAGCGAACGCCCGAACCCTCTGGCGCTGTAGCGGGCTCTTACTCCTCGCGGGTGTTCCGCGTCAAAGGAGAAACAGCATGTGTCGAAGAATCGAATGCGCCAAATGTAAGAAACCCTCGTACGCCGGGTGCGGTATGCACGTGGAGCAAGTTCTCCGTTACGTCCCTCGCGAGGAGCGGTGCACTTGCCGCGAGAAGCCGAAGAAGGAAGCAGGCACAAAGCCATCCATTCTTCGGCGCCTGTTCGGTCACGAATGAAAGAAGGGAGTGAACCATGTTGTTCCGACAACTCTTCGAGCGCGAGTCGAGCACCTACTCGTACTTGCTCGCGTCGCGACCTGGCGGCGAGGCGCTGATCATCGACCCTGTGAAAGAGGAGCTCAACAAGTACTTGCAGCTCATCAAGGAGCTCGACCTGCGCCTCGTCTTCGCGGTCGACACCCACGTGCACGCCGACCACGTCACCGCCCTCGGCGACCTCAGAGCCGCCACGAACTGCGTCTCCATCATGGGATCGCAAAGCAAAGCCGAATGCGTATCACGAAAGGTCGAAGACGGCGAGCTCATCAAGGTCGACGGCATCGAGCTTCGCGCACTCTACACGCCCGGCCACACGGACGACTCGTACAGCTTCGTGATGCCGGATCGCGTTTTCACGGGCGACACGCTGCTCATTCGGGGCACGGGCCGGACAGACTTCCAGAACGGCGACGCGCATGCGCAGTACGAAAGCCTATTCGGAAAGCTGATGAAGCTTCCGGACGCGACGCTTGTTTATCCCGCGCACGACTACAAGGGCTGGACCGTGAGCACGATCGGTGAAGAGCGGGCCCACAACCCACGCCTTCAACTCCCATCGGAGCGCGAATACGTCGAACTGATGCGCGGGCTGAAACTGGAGAACCCCACGTTGATGGACATCGCCGTTCCCGCGAACCTCGCCTGTGGTGTGGCGTGACATGGACGCGACGCTGGCACCAACGCTCGCACTGATGATCCTCGTTGGGTTTGCGCTCGGCATCTTTGGGGGCGGAGGTTCCATCCTCGCCGTCCCCGTCCTGGTGTACGTCGCTCACCTCACTCCCTCGACGGCGATTGGCATGTCCCTCGCGATCGTCGGTACGACGAGCCTCGTTGGAAGCTATGCCCACCACCGACGTGGTCAGGTTGACCATCGCGTGGCTCTGCTCTTCGGAGGGGCCGGCGTCGCAACCGCGTACGTGGGGGCGAGACTTACCCCTCTGGCTTCCGGGCGCGCACTGATGCTCACCTTCGCGGTGATGCTGATGGTCGTCGGCGCCTGGATGCTCCTCGGTCAGCGACGAGCAACCGCAGCTGGCAACACCGAGAGGCCCTCAAGCCCGCGGCTGGCGCACGCGCTGATTGCCGGCGCGGCGGTGGGGGCAGTCTCCGGTTTTCTGGGGGTTGGAGGAGGATTCCTCGCCGTTCCCGCGCTGATCGCCTTTACTGGCTTGGACATGCGAAAGGCAGTTGGGACCTCCCTGCTCGTCATCGCGATCAACAGTGCCGCTGGGTTCCTCGGCCACCTGAGCGGCGATCGACTCGACTTCGAGCTTGTCGCCATGCTCACTGCCGCGGCCATTCTCGGCGCCATCGTTGGCGCGCGCGTGGCGAGACGTGTCTCCGTGTTGAAGCTGCGGGTTGGCTTCGCGCTGTTCGTCATCGCCGTGGGCATCGGTGTCGCGGCACAATGAACCATGCGGCTATCGTATCTGCACTTCGCCCATCATCCCGCCCTCTGCGTGCTCGAGAATGTGGCAATGGTACATCCAGTCGCCTGTGGCGCCGGGCCGGTTTGCGAAGTCGACGATGATCGGGACGGTCGATCGGCCAGGAATGTTGATGGTGTCCTTCCATTCGGGCACGTCGCGCCGTTGAAAGAAAAAACCGTGGACGTGCAGCGGATGATCCATATAGCTGTCGTTTTTTACGTTCCAAAGCTGCCTCGATCCGAGAGTGGCTTCGAGCGCCGGGACATTTGGAAACGCCCTACCGTTGATGGTGAAGGTCCACCCTTGGTGCGCCATGCTCTCGTTGAGGGTCAGGGTCTGCATCTTCGAGGGAACGGGAAGCGTGTCGATCGTTCGTAGGGATGTCGGCAGATCTGGTGCCGCCGTCATGGCTGGGGCATCCGTGTTCAGCACAAAGCGGAGTAGGTCCATGTCCTCGCCGCTGCCAGCGCCCATGGCCCGCTCGTAAAGCCCCGATTTCAAGGTGGCGGCGGCGTTCACATCAATCAGCAGATCGGCCCGCTCGCCTGGTGCCAGGACCAATGTCGTTGTCGCGCGTGGTGCCACGAGCAGACCGCCATCGCCTCCAATCTGAGCCATTTTAGCCCCGCTCAGGTACAGGCTGAAATAGCGAGCGTTTGCCGCATTGACCACGTGCAGCCGCACCCTCGCCCCGGCGGGCACGGTCAACGCCGCGTTGGAGGGACGACCGTTGACGAGCAGCAAGTTGCCTTCGCGCCCCATCATCTCAGTTCGCGAGTTCAACTCGTCGACGGTCTGCCCCGTGTTCGGATCGACGCGTACATCGTCGAGCACAACGACACGATCGACAACCACACCGAGAGATGACTCGCCAGGATCGCGGACAAGGATGGCCCCGTAGAGTCCTTTTTCCACCTGCACGTCCGACCGCACGTGCGGGTGGTACCAGAACAGCCCGGCATCTGGGACGGTGAACCGATAGTCAAAGGTCCCGCCCGCAGGAATGGGCTGCGAAAGTCGGCCCGCGCCGTCCATGTCATTCGGAACACGCACACCGTGCCAGTGGATTGTGGTCGGCTCGGGTAAGTCGTTCTTGAAATGAACGATGACGGTGTCGCCCTTGTTCGCCTGAATGAGCGGCCCTGGAATCGTGCCATTGAACGCCCACACCGAAGCAGGTTGTTGCGGCAAGTACGCAAGCGACGCGGGCGATGCACGGAGATTCAACTCGACGACGCCGGGATCGGGGTTCTCGTCAGGCGCGAGCGTCGGGGACAAAACTTCACCGTCTGGCGTAGGTCGGATCATGGGTGGCAACGCGGGAAGGTTCATGTGAGCCGAATGGCCACCGCCGTGGTCGCCCATGCAGCCAGAGAGCAACAAGCCAATCGCCCCCGCGACGAACCAGGGACCACGATCTTGTCGAATGCGGAAATTTTTCGTCGTCATTTGGATTGCCTCAGCCGAACTTGTCACATGTACACGGTACCTCACGCGTCAAGCCCGCTGCCCACCTGTCTACGGTGACAAGCGCGCGAAGGGCAGAAGGCTTTGTGCTGCGCTGACCGTAGCACATGCATGTGCGTGGCCGTAAACTACGAGCATGCGCACCACAATTGAATTGGCAGATGGCCAACGAACACGCCTCGTTGAGCTCGCGGCTCGCCGCGGCGAAAAGGGATTCTCCCGCATTATCCAAGAAGCGTTGGAAGACTTCCTTCGTCGCCAAGCGAATCCGGGTGTGCTTGAAGCTGCGTTGAATAGCCAGGGAAGGCTTACGGCGAAGGAGGCTGAAGAATTCGAGGCGTCCGCACGTCGATCACTGCCTTCGAGTTGATGCCTGCTTGTGCCGGTCCGGGAACACTGCTGACTCGGAATCTCAAGCATTTTGAACGCTTGCCTGAGCTTCGGATTGGCGGAAGGTATTAACACTGGCCATTTTTCGTGATTGGGCCTTCCGGCGTGCGCCGCCGTGATCTCGGCGCGATGACTGCGCGCAAACCGCAACACATGATCGAGCGTAAGTGGATCTGGGAGCGCCTCGGTGGATGAGGGATTGTCACGCTCCTGCGCCGCAGCCTGTGTGACAACGAAAATTGGGAACAGAAGCGAAAGCGCGATCGCTCGCCCGACGACGGCGCGAGTCATCGTTGTCGTCGCTCTGCGCCGAGTTGGCTCGCCCGCGCTCGGGTGAAGCCTGGACGTGGGGAAGTGACATGTCACGGGGTCAGTGCCACCTTGAGGACCCCGTCCCGTTGGTGGCTGAAGAGGTCGTAGGCCGCCTCGATCTCTGCAAGCTTAAAGCGGTGAGTCACCAACGCGCCGAGATCGACACGGCCGCCCTCGATCACAGACATCAAGCGCCGCATGCGCTCCTTGCCTCCTGGGCAAAGCGTCGTGATGATGCGGTGGTCGCCCAGCCCTGCCGCGAACGCACTCTGCGGGATCGTGAGGTCCGTCGAGTACACGCCCAGGCTCGACAGGGTGCCTCCAGGACGTAGCACGCGAAGTGCCGCTTCGAAGGTCGATTGCGTTCCCAGCGCTTCGATCGCGACATCGACACCGCGCCCGCCAGTCAATCGTAGGATCTCTTCCACCGGGTCGACCTTGCTGCTGTCCACTGTGTGATCTGCTCCCATCGTTGTCGACATCTGCAGGCGATTCGGCAACCGGTCCACACCGATCACCACACTGGCGCCGCTGAGCTTCGCACCCGCCGTCGCGCACAGGCCGATGGGGCCTTGCGCGAACACGGCAACCACGTCGCCTATCCGGATGCCCGCGCTCTCGGCGCCGCCGAATCCTGTCGACATGATGTCGGGGCACATCAGCACCTGCTCGTCAGACAGGCCGTCGGGTACCGGTGCCAGGTTGGCAATCGCATCGGGTACCAACACGAACTCGGCCTGGCAGCCATCGATGGTGTTGCCGAACTTCCAGCCACCCATGGGCTTCCAGCCGTGCATGGTGCCGGCGCCGTCCTGCGAGCCCATGCCGCACTGGCATGCGTTGCTCCAGCCGCTCGGCGTGATCGCACCCGTGATGACGCGCTGGCCTTCGTGGTAGCCGGCGACGGATGAGCCGAGCTTCTCGATTACCCCGACTGGCTCGTGGCCAATGGTTAGGCCCCTGGCCACTGGGTACTCGCCCTTTAGGATGTGCACATCGGTGCCACAAATCGTGGTGGTGGTCACCCGAATCAGGGCATCGAGCGGACCCACGGATGGGATCGGCTTTTCCTCGATTACGATGCGCCCAGGTTCCACGAAAACGGCTGCTCTCATCTTGGTCATGTGGTGCTCCAAATCATTTGGTGGCACGGTGTTGCAGTATGTGTGCCAAACGTACGACTGAGCACGGCACACAGGCCACCAGCCTCCTTCGGGCAGTTTACGGCGCCATCGAGTGCAAAGTGTGCGCCCGGAACCTCGCACCGCGCTTGCAATGCGCGGCCGAAGACCATTCAGTTCGGTAAATCGCAGCGCACCGTGACCCTTTTTTGCCTCGGTATGCGCGCTGATATCATCCGTCGAGAGTGACGGCCATTCTTACCGATAAAAGACCAACGCTGGCGGAGCACCAGATCCAGTTCCCGGTGGTTCGGCTTCTCGAGCATCCATCATCGCCGCCAACCAGGAGATGCACTATCTCGCGACACCACGCGAAGGGAAAGCACTCAACGTCATCGTCGAAACAGAACTGTTGCGCCGAATGCGCGTGGTAGCCGAAGCGGACAAAGTGAGCATTCCCCGATGCCTCTACACGGCCCTCGTATCGTTCCTGCAAACGGAAACATAGCACCGATCATTCCGGCGAAACGCGACCGACGCTTTTACCGATAAGCAACCATCATGGGATCATCGTGGCAGAGGCCTACCTTCGGGAAAGAGGAAATCTCCCGTTTTCTAAAGGCGATAGACGCCGAGCTCAGTCAACCCACGCGGATCGTCATCGTCGGGGGAGCCGCGGCCTTGCTCCAGCACGGGGCCACCCGCCGTACCGTTGACATCGACATTTTCTCAAAGACGCCAACAGGATTTGAACGCGCGATCGAACGGTGAAGAACCTGAACGTATTGGTGCCGGATCGCTACGACCTATCCCTCATGAAAGCATTGCGAGCAGATGATCGCGATTTCGAGGTTATTGCGCAGATGCACCTACGTGCGCCGTTCGACATCAATGTGCTGGTTCAACGCTACATCGATGAGATGGCGACGACCGTAGCCGACGAGTCCGTTCGCAACTCGAAGTTTTTCGCACTCATTCACCGCGTTGTCGGTCCCGAAAGAGTTTCGGAGGTTAGTAGGTGGGTTGAACGGGCCCCCGCTGAAAGGCTTTGGCAAGCTTCAACGGTGGTCATCGGCGCCATCATTCTCAAGCGCCATGGAATACGCGACGCAACTTTTCGATCGCCCGCAGTTTCAAACGGATTTCGGGAAGGGATTGGTGGTGCAGTATTGTTCCCGATCGTGACTCCAGGCAGCGGAAGACTTTCCGGCGTTTTGGAAGTCAATGAACAAGGTTGGAAATTCACAGGAGAAGGTGGCTCCGGTTTTTGGTCGTCACGTCCTGTTTCTGAATCGAAGTCGCTCATTGTCGCAAAGGATCCGATCGAAGCGATGTGCCACTTTCAGCAACAAGGCGACTACGGTCAGTCATACGTTACCTTTCCCACTGGTCGTATGAACCAACCTCGACCAGAGCTTGTAGCGGCGGTACTGGCGAAGGCGCCCTTGGCGGCCATCGAGATTATCGGGTTGTCTTCTGCGGCAAAGGGACAGATTCAAACTGCGGCGCTTGAAAGGAAAATCACGCGTTCGGCCCCCGTGGCCGGCGGAACTTGGACCGAACACGTCCAGGGCAACCAGGATTCATGGATCCGCAAGCAAGGGCTCACGCCGATGCGGGGCGAGCGCGAACGATGAACGATGAACGATGAACGAGTCCATACAAATCACGCAGCCGACTTCGTGAACTTCCGGAAATGCGAGGCGAAGCTATCCAACGGAAGATTCATCTCGAACCCCCAGTGGCGGGCAACTTCCGGGGTGTGCAAATCGAGCAGTACGCGCTCATGGACGGAATCATAGTCACGGTTGTGAAAGCAGACCCTGCCAGGCTGTTCGGCCATCAATGCGGGCAAATACCGATCGAACAGTCGCTTGCCTGAGAGCGCATCTGTCATCTGCAAAAAGAACCCCAGCGTACGGCCCTCGCCATCCTTGAGCGCCCGCTCAACGAGGTCGTCGAAGTTGACGTCGTCTCGGCGTTTCCAAAGGACCACTGGCATCACGAGCGCAAGCTGTCCATCTTCGTGTGCTACGCGCAGCGCGAGCGCCAGCGTCTCTTCCAGACTCGGTGGTGGGCCCGGATCTTCGCATTCGGTCCCCAAAGGGGCACCCCACCCGGTCAACCAAACCCTGACCGGGTCGCGCAGCGATTCGACGTTACCCATTTCCACGACATCCTGAGTATAGCAAAGAAGGAGCTCTATTTCGGGACGACAGCAACCTCGAAACGTGCCCCGCGATGCGGCAAGTCAACCTAGATCGATCGGAAAACTCCGGCTGCGGTCAGAGGCTAAATTCCAAACCTCAAATTCGGTTTCGCTGATTTTAACAAAACGGTACCAACCGCATCGGGAGGTCCGCGAGTCGCCGACATAGGTTTCGGTCATCAGAATCTGTCCTTCGCTGACGACGTTTTGGGAGAAAACAAGTTTGTCCATACGGACGCTGGCCGGGCACTGGAGCCGCGGAACGTCAGTCTCTGTTTCCTGAAAGATCGGGTTCGTAGCTACGTTGCCAGTCGGGCAGTCGGCTTCAAAAGCCCACGTCCTCCTCGCCGCGCTACCCCTGTCAGACCTTCTCGCACGGACTCGCACGAATATTACCCGCCGCCGACACCCCCGGGAACTACGCTTCCAGGTCCTACAACCTTGTCGGAATCTTCTTCAATCGCACTTCGCGGAGGACCGAAACGGCACCAACTCAGCCTCCAGGACACCATCCGCACCGAAGGTGGCATTCTCGATTAGGGTCGCTGCACGGAGCAGCGTCCGAAGCTCAGTTCTCAACTGCACCCACTTCACAATACGGATACCAGCGATCAGGAGGCGTTTGGCCGGTAAGAACCTCCTTTGAGCAGACTCCGCCTGGTGCTGTCATTCCTCCCCGCAACAACGTCTCACACGTCACGCCTGCAGTCGCATCAAAACAGTTTTCTGCCGGGTTCTCTTCGATTTTTGTTCCGTTGGGTCCGTAGGCTTCCTTGAAGATTCTAGCGAGTTCCTCGGGGCCCCCGACGGATGTTTCGATAACTCCATAGAAAAGTGGCCTGGCAATTTGCATACACTCGTCAAACGAACCACCAACCATTTTCTTTAGATTCGGATCTCGCGAAAGGTATGCCCCACATCGACGAAGAGCAGCCCCGCACCAGTAATTCTGTATAAGCTCTGGCTTGTCACGGACCGGAGCGTAGTCTTCTGAACACGCCCCGCCCCCCCCCGTCGTTGTTGAGCAAGCCAAAAAGAAGACAGCAGGAACCAAGCCTACCACGCTAGCAATCGAGTTTAACTTTGACATGATTAGTCTTCCTTCCACACGAACCTGTAGGTTTGGCTGTTGTGATTGTACGCCACAGAGTATCCCGTACGCGTTTTAGCAGCGATCACAAATGTCTTTACGTCGTGGAACCCTGCGCCCACGGCGTCGGTGTCGCTTCGAAACGCAACTCTCATATTGGCTCTTGAAAGGGCTGTCGACGTCCATGTCATGAGGTATCCACTTGGCGACCTCGCGATATGTGGATTCATGTATGTACGCTGCACCATCGGCGAAACATCTACTGGACCGTTGATCGCAGTCCAGGAATTGTGAACTTGCTCCGGTTTGGTGGACGGTTTGATTATGCTGCCAAACGATTGAGGATGGCAACGGTTTCGTAGTGAACAGGACTGACAAAGCCGATCGACGAGTGGAGCCGTTGGCGATTGTAGAAGGCCTCGATGTAGTCGATGATCGCGGCGCGAGCCTGAGCGCGTGTTGCGAATTCCACGTCGTGGACGAGTTCGTTTTTGATCGTCGAGAAGAAACTCTCGGCAACGGCGTTATCCCAACAATCACCCTTCCTGCTCATGCTGCAAACGGCTTGAATGGCGTTGAGCGCGTCTTGGTAATCGCGACTGGCGTACTGAACGCCCCTGTCCGAATGATGGATGAGACCCGGTGCAGGACGACGTGCTTTCACGGCCA
>Ga0163147_10006443_pt1 | contig 13754 bp, 5 predicted proteins | sample OliLakLV19MP6G1_FD_148597 | JGI IMG/M metagenome (GOLD analysis project Ga0163147, IMG submission 148597) | Freshwater microbial mat bacterial communities from Lake Vanda, McMurdo Dry Valleys, Antarctica- Oligotrophic Lake LV.19.MP6.G1 | ecosystem: Environmental > Aquatic > Freshwater > Lake >...
CGCCACCGAAGGCGGACTGGCCCGCGCTTCACTGACCGACAGTCCGTGGCATTCGGTGTCCCTGCTTGGTGCCAATGAGAACGGCACACTCGGGGTGCTTCTTGAGCCCAACGGACGCGGTGGCGAACGCCTATGGGTGGGCTCAGCTCGCGAGGGGTTGGCCATGCTGGATGAGGGAGAGTGGCGTCGTTTCAGCGCCAGCAAGGGCGATCTGCCGCCACACTCCGTGCGCGGACTTTGGCGTCTGCCGGGTGCTGATGGCCGCGACCACACGCTGCTTTCGATGGCCGGTGCACCGCTGCATGAGATCACCGAGACGCTGCTCATCCGCGCCTTGCCAACGCCTTGGTCGGTGCGCCAGGACGTCGCGCTCAACCACATGCTGGCACGCAGTTTCGAAGGCAAGATTGAATGGTGGGCTGCGACCTCGCATGCCGGCGTGCATCGATTGCGCGATGGCAACTGGCAGGCATTTGCAACCCTTGGCGGCAAAGCGCCAGCGGCGGTTCTCTGGCTCACCGAGCAGGTCGACGCGCAGGGGCGCTCGTGGTTGTGGGCCGCCGACGCACTGGGCATCGCCCGTTTTGATGGACAGGACTGGCAGCGTTTGCCCGTGTCGCTGGGTTTGCCTGCCGACGGCTTCCGTTCGCTCATGCTGATGACGGACGGCGCCAGGCAGACGCTGTGGGCAAGTAGCACCCATCACGGAATCCTGCGGCTTGACGTAAGTGATCCACAGCAGCCGCGCGCACTCGCCGCAACCGGGCTACCCGCCCCGCCCGACCCCACCATCTACAGCGTTCTGCCGGACAGTACAGGCCGCCTGTATGTGTGCACCAACAATGGTGTGCAACAGCTGACTCCACAACCCGACGGCAGCTACGGCAGCCGTATTTTTCGTCGCCGCGATGGTCTGGTGCACGACGAGTGCAACACCAACGGCCAGCTCGTGGATCGCCATGACCGCTACTGGGTGGGTACGCTCGGTGGCTTGGGAATGTTTGATCCCGATGCACAACCGCCCACACAGGTCGCTCAGCCCAAGCCGCTCTATTTCACTGAGCTGCAGGTCGGCGAAGACCTGCGGCAAATTGCCGCCGGGCAGATGCTGGAACTGCCGGCCAGCATGCATGACCTGCGCATCGAGTACAGCCTGCTCACCGGCATGCGCGAAGGCGAATCCCGCTACCGGACCCAGCTGATCGGATTTGACCAAGCGCCGAGCAACTGGACCAACGAGCACAGTCGCAGCTTCTCCACCTTGCCTCCTGGCGAGTACGTGTTTCGCGTGGAGGCACAGGACTTTGCTGCGGTCGAGGCAATGCCACTTGAGATGGAAGTCTTGATTCTGCCGCTGTGGTGGCAACGCACCGGTTTGCAGCTGCTGTTCGCCACATTGGTAATGCTGCTCATGATCGGTCTTGTGCTCGCCTACAACCGCGGCTTGCGCGCGCGCGCGAAGACGCTCCGGCAACAGGTGGCCGAACGCACGCAGGATCTACGCGAAGCCAACGTACGCCTGACTGAACTCTCATACCTGGACCCATTGACCGCCGTCGCCAACCGTCGGCGCCTGCTCGAAGCGATGCGCATCGAAATCGCGCGTGCCAGCGAGCAAGGCAAGTCGTTGGGTTTGGTCGTTGCGGATGTCGATCACTTCAAGCAATACAACGACCGCTTCGGTCACCTTGCCGGCGACGCTGCCCTGCGTGCGATTGCTAACGCCATGAGCAGCGCCATGCGCGAGCAGGATCTGGTTGCCCGCTTCGGCGGTGAAGAGTTCGCCTGCCTCATGGTGGATGCCGACCTCGACACCGTCAGCCGCGTGGCCGAACGGATGCGCGCCCTCGTTGCAGCCCTGCCACCGCGCAGCCTCGGCAACGACAGCCAAACCCTGACCATCAGCGCGGGCGTGCTCAGTTGCGTGCCTGCCAGCACGCAGACGCCCGAAGACTTGCTGCATGCGGCCGATCTCGCGCTTTACGACGCCAAGTCAACAGGCCGCAACCGCGTGCATGTTGCCGCGCCAATTCCGCCAACGCCTTAGCTCGGCGCGCGTTACACAGCTTCGGTCGCGCCCGCGCGCAGGTCGGTGCCGGATCCTCTTGGTTACGTTACGCGTTGGGCTGCAAAGTGTTCCCCCGATGTGCACGCCGGCATCGAGTGCGATAAGGATGAAGAGGAAGACAATCGCAGCGTCAAACCCACAGGCCACTGATCTGTTTCGGCAAGCCATTAAGTTCAAAGCGGGCCGGTGCCCGCAAAACAAATCAACGCGAAGGGTTGCCAGAATCAACTCGCGAATTGCCAAACTGCGCGACCAACTTACCCTGCGCGGCCCGCGCGCTCGCAGCGGCTGATCATCATCAGGAGAACGTGAAAATTGCCAGCATCCACACATTGTCGCGTCCGCTTTCGCCGCTACGCGGCATCGTCCTGATGGTCATCGCAATCGGCCTGTTTTCGCTGATGGACGCGGGCCTCAAGCTGCTGGGGACGCACTATCCCCCTATGCAGGTGGCAAGCCTGCGCGGTCTGGCGTCGCTGCCCTTGGTCATGGTATGGATCGCGGCAACCACCGGTTTCGCCACCTTGGTGCGCGTCCGTTGGCCGCTGCATCTGCTGCGCGGCGGGCTCGCCGTGCTGATGATGGTGCCGTTCATTTACGCGTTACAGCACCTCCCATTGACCACCGCCTATTCGCTGTTTTTCGTTGCGCCGCTGCTGGTGACTGCGCTGGCGGTGCCGATTCTCGGCGAGCGGGTGGGACCGCGACGTTGGATAGCGATCATGGTTGGCCTGCTGGGCGTGCTGGTGATTCTGCGACCCTCCGGCGAAGGCGTCGCCTCGCTGGCGGGACTGGCCGTAATGGTCAGTGCGCTTGCCTATTCGCTGTCGGCGGTCACAGTGCGAGTGCTCTCGCGCACCGACAGCACGCAAAGCATGGTGTTCTGGATGCTTACGTTGCTGTCATTGGGCGCGGGCGCGCTGGCGTGGTCGGACTGGGTGCCGTTGCAAGTGCGGGACGCATGGATCATTGCCGGCGTGGGGCTGACCGGCGCCTTTGGACAATATGCGATCACCGAAGCATTCCGGCACGGCGAGGCATCGCTGATCGCACCCTTCGAATACACCGCACTGGCCTGGGGTGCAGGTCTGGACGTGCTGTTGTGGGGAGTTCTGCCAGATCGCATCACCTGGGTCGGAGCCGCCATCATCGTGCTAAGCGGCCTCTACCTCATCCGCCGCGAGCGCGCGCATCTGGAGGCTGAGCATCCCTGACGGGGAGCGCAGCGGACGTGACATTCGGAGCGCCTGATTCACCGGATGCGCAAAACAAACCTGAGAACCCCACTCGCAGGTGACCACCTCGCATGGACACACTCGTATGAGCTAGCAATGCTGAGCCCACTCGCATTTGAGGCGCAGCGATCGAATCAGCAGGTCCGCAGCGGCAGGGCTTGCGGGCCAAGGCCCAGTAAGCAATCCTTCCCCCGCCGACTCACGCGGGAAAGGCGACCAACGGATGATCATCGATACGCGGCTGCCCGCAGCCGTCAGACGCATGCTGCTTGCGCTGGTGCTGGTGCTGATGCTGATGCTGATTCCAAGCATTACCGGAGCCTTTTCCGCCGACCCTGCGGCAGCGCCGGAAGCGCCACCCACTGCGGTCACCGAAGCCGCTGAGCGCTACGCCAGCGACCCGCTCGGAGCCGTCGCGGCACTGCAGGCCTTGCTCGCCGACCCATCGCACCCCGACCACGCGGCCGCCGGCCTTCAGCTGCTGCGCGCTTACGCCACAGAACGCCGCTTCGACGAAGCCAAGCGGCTGGCCGACACACTGCTGGCGGCACCGGCGACCGACAACCGCTTCGAAGTGAACCTGCTGGAGCGCGAACTGGCCCGCCGCGTCAGCGCCAGAGACGTCGACGGCCTAGAGGCCCTGGAACCACGCGTGCAGGCGGCGGCCCGCTTGGACGACGTCCCGGCCATTGATCGCGCCAAGATGTTGCAGCAACTGATGACGCTCTATTACGGGATTTCACGCCTGTCTGATGCGATGGTGACGATCAAGGCCGCGCTCGCGCTGCTGGGCGACACTCCCAGCGAGCCCTTGTTGGTCGCCCTGCGCGCCAAGGGTGGTATCCACGCGATGCAGGGGCAGTTCCCTGAAGCGATCGAATCGCTGATGGGCGCAGAGCGCGTGGTGGCCGCGCTGGGCCGCCCCGCGGACGCCGGGATCCTGCGCAACCTGGCGGGTATCTTCATCAGTCTGGGCGAGTTTGATCGCGCCATCGAGTACGCCGAACGCGCCGAGAAAATGCAGGAAGGCCAGACTCCGGCCTCCCGCTTGGGCGTGCTGTCGATGCTGGCGACAGCGCATATCGCCGCGGGTCATTTCGAGCAAGGACGCCACTGGTCGCAGGCAGCGCTGACCTTCGGCCGCGAGCGCAAGCTGCCCATCAGCGGCGTGCTAAACAACTACGCCGCGCTGCTGCGCGACGAGGGCCGTCACGCCGAAGCCTTGGCCGCCTTTCGGGAACTGCTGCCGCAGTTAAGCCCGTCCGACCCGCCCGATGTGCGCGGCGTGGTGGAAAAGAACATTGGCGAAACCCTGGTGGCTTTGAAACGCCGCGCCGAAGCCGCGCCGCACCTCCAGCGCGCCCGTGAACTCTACGAAACTGCCGACGTCCGCCCCAAGCGGCTGGAGCTTTATCCGGTACTCATTGAGAACCTCGAAGCGTTGGGCCGCACCAGCGACGCGCTGACGGCAATGCACGAATTCAAGGCGCTCAGCGACGAGGTCATCAGCACCGAATCGCGGACCCGCATCGGCGAACTGGAAAACACCATCGATTTGGCGCGAAAGGAACAGGCTCTGGCGGAATCCGAAGCCGCCAACGACCTACAGCGCGCCGAGAACGCCGCACTGCAGGCCAGCGAGTCCCGCGCCAGTGCCATCAATTTAGCCCTGCTGGCCTGTCTTGTCGCCGTCGCGGCCGTGCTAGCCCTGCTCTGGCGCACCCACCGGCTGCGCAACCGCAGCCACCGTGAACTCACCGCTCGTAACGTAGAGATCGAACAGCAGCGCAGCGCGCTGCAGCAACTCAATGCCAGTATCCAGCAGCAGAGCCGTGAAGACGCGCTGACCGGACTGGGCAACCGGCGCTACCTGTTGGAAAGCTTGGCGGCCAGCAGCACAGCCGACACCGGTGTGCTGGTGATGGCTGACTTGGACCACTTCAAGCGGATCAATGACTCTCATGGCCACGACACTGGCGACCTCGCTTTGAAGCTGTTCGCCGACGCCCTGCGCAGCGTCGCCCGTCAAGGCGACATGCTGGTGCGTTGGGGCGGTGAGGAGTTTGTCTGGCTGTGCCGCGGTGCCGCCCTCGATCAAGGCCCGGCCTTGTGTGAACGCCTGTTGCGGCAGCTGCGCGAGCAGCCATTGATGGTCAACGATCAGCCACTCCACGTCACCGTCTCGCTGGGCTTCGTGCCTCTATCGATCTGGGCGGACACGGCGCCGGATTGGGACGGTGCCCTGAAGATCGCCGATTACGCCGTGTACTGCAGCAAGGCCAGCGGCCGCGACACTTGGACGGGCTTCGTCGGCGTCGGCAGCAGTCGTCCCCGTGCGGGCCTATCGCCGGGCGCGCTGGAGGAACGGGGTGTCCTCCAACGCTTGCGGTCTCCTGCCCAGGTGGAAACGGAAAGCAGCGGCTAATGCGAAGTCTGCAGCTCGGCCGAACTTAGGTTGGCCGGGCTGCTGCTGGCTCACCAACTCGATTGACTGCACGAGGGCTCATCGCCTCAGGCCACCGTGTCAAGGCTGAGAAATCTATGGCATATCAACGCTAAAGCAGAGACGCGCCGGTGCATCCGCCGCTGAGTTCCCGCAAAGCCAACCCATCCGCACATTGCAGGTTCCGATATTTGGCTCCCTTTGTGGGCCTCGCTATGGTCCACTCGTAGCTTGGCTTTCAAGCGCTCAATCTAGGCGTAATCCGTGCATTGCGGTTAGGCGGGCCGCCATTACCCTGGCAACCAGACATGTTTGGTGGATTTGGCTGGGTACATGCCCATCGGCAGCGCCAGCGATGATGCTGCGTACGGGTCCATCCTTCGCTGGATCGCCAACGGCTGCGAGCTGACGCGACCGCATTTCAGAAGCCAGATGGGGTGGGTGGGGGCTTGCCTTCGACCATGGTCTAAGTTCACTCCGCTTTCGCAGGGGCTAGCCTAGTGCTCACTTGATCGCACTCGAGGAGCCGCCACATGACCGCCATTTTTCCGCCATCACCGGAGCTGAGCCGCACTGCGGCGATCAATTCGGCGCGCTATGAGCGCGATTATGCGCAGTCGATCAATGACCCGGAGCGGTTCTGGGGCCTGGTGGGTCAGCGCTTGAACTGGATCAAACCCTACACGCGGGTGCGCGACGTTTCCTTTTTGCCTGAGGACTTCAGCATCCGCTGGTATTACGACGGCGTGCTCAACGTGGCGGTGAACTGTCTTGACCGCCATCTGGCGGCACGCGGAAACGATACGGCGATCATCTTTGAGGGCGACAGCCCGAACAGTAGCGAGCGCATCACTTACCGGGACTTGTACGAGCGCGTTGGCCGGCTCGGCAATGCTTTGCGCGCGCAAGGCATCAAGAAAGGCGACCGCGTCACCATCTATCTGCCGATGATCCCCGAGGCGGCGGTGGCCATGCTTGCGTGTGCGCGCATTGGTGCGGTGCATTCGGTGGTGTTCGGCGGTTTCTCGCCGGAGGCATTGATCGGCCGCATCGAGGATTGCCAAAGCGCGCTGATCATCACTGCTGACGAAGGCATGCGCGGCGGCAAATCGGTGCCGTTGAAGACCAATGTCGACATCGCGCTGGAGAATCCAGCGACCGCCTGTGTCAAGCAGGTCCTGGTGGTCCGGCATACCGGTAATCCGATCGCCTGGGTCAGCGGACGCGACCAGTGGCTGCACGAACTCACCGCCTCGGAATCAACCGAGTGCGCGCCCGAGCCGATGAATGCCGAGGACCCGCTGTTCATCCTCTACACCTCCGGTTCGACCGGCCGGCCCAAGGGTGTGCTGCACACCACAGGCGGTTATCTGGTCTACGCCAGCTACACGCATGCCTGCGTGTTCGATCTGCGCGAGGGCGACGTGTTCTGGTGCACCGCCGATGTCGGCTGGGTCACCGGGCACAGCTATGTGGTCTACGGCCCGCTCGCGAATGGCACGACGACGTTGATGTTCGAGGGAGTGCCGAACTACCCGAGCTTTGCCCGCTTCTGGGAGGTCATCGACAAGCATCAGGTGACGATCTTCTACACCGCACCTACCGCGATCCGGGCGCTCATGCGCGAAGGCGAGTCGTGGGTGCAGGACTCTTCACGCGCCAGCCTGCGCATCCTCGGCAGCGTTGGCGAGCCCATCAATCCGGAGGCTTGGAACTGGTATCACCGCGTGGTTGGCGAGGGCCGCTGCCCGATCGTTGATACCTGGTGGCAGACCGAAACCGGCGGCATCCTGATCTCGCCGCTGCCGGGAGCCACCACGCTGAAGCCTGGATCGGCGACCCAGCCGTTTTTTGGCGTGCAGCCGGTGCTGGTTGATGCCGAGGGCAAAGTGCTGGAGGGCGCCACCGAAGGCAATCTGGTGCTTGCCGGCTCTTGGCCTGGACAGATGCGCAGCCTGTGGGGCGATCACCAGCGTTTCATCGACACTTATTTCAAGGCCTATCGCGGCTACTACTTCACTGGCGATGGCGCACGCCGCGATGGCGATGGCGACTGGTGGATTACCGGCCGCGTCGACGATGTGATCAACGTCGCCGGGCATCGCATGGGCACTGCCGAAGTCGAGAGCGCACTGGTCAGCCACGCCGCGGTCGCCGAGGCCGCTGTGGTCGGCTGTCCGCATGAGATCAAGGGGCAAGGGATTTACGCCTATGTCACGCTCAAATCCGGCATAAACAGCAGCGATGCGCTCAAGCGCGAACTGGTGCTGCACGTGCGTCAGGAGATCGGCCCGATCGCGACACCCGACCACATCCACTGGGCTCCGGGTCTTCCGAAAACACGCTCGGGCAAGATCATGCGCCGCATTCTGCGCAAGATCGCGGCGAACGAATTCGAAAATCTCGGCGATATCTCGACCTTGGCTGACCCTGACGTGGTCATGAAACTGATCGAGACGCGGCTGGTGGCGGCCTAGCCGTGCGACTCACGTGCGTGCAGTCGGGCATTGCAATCAACCGGAGTGAAACGTGTACATCCTGATTGCCGATGACCATCCGCTGTTTCGCGATGCCTTGCGCGAGATCCTGACGCGCGCTTATATGGATGCGCGCCTGATTGAGGTCGGCGATATCGGAGCACTGTATGCGGCGGAATCGCTGCCGGACGCCGATCTTCTACTGCTTGATCTCACTATGCCCGGTGCCCATGGTTTTTCGGCGCTGATCCATCTGCGCGGGCTCTACCCGACATTGCCGATCGTGGTGGTGTCGGCGCGCAGCGATGCGTTGACCATGCGTCGCGCGCTTGCCCATGGCGCGATGGGCTTCATCCCGAAGTCAGCGGACGCGCAGACCATCGGCAATGCGGTCGCGCTGGTCCTGAGCGGCGAAATCTATGACCCTTTCGCGCACTCGGAACTCGCCATCAGCGCTGAAGAGCGGCTGGCGGCCAGCCGCATTCGTGAGCTGACGCCGGCACAGTTTCGCGTGCTGGTAGGCCTTTGCGAGGGCAAGCTCAACAAACAGATTGCCTACGAGCTGGGCATCACCGAGGCCACCATCAAGGCGCACGTCACCCAGGTATTGCGCAAGCTCGGCGCCAACAACCGCACCCAAGCCGTCACCTTGGCCGCTGACCTGGCGCTCGATCCGGACGCGGCGCGGGCGGTGGAGATTTAGCCGTTTGATCGGGTTCTCTCTTTGCACAATGTTTGCGACAGCAGCCATCGAAGTGGCTCCTAGCTACTCGGCAAAGCTCTCCAACAACGCGCGCAGCGCGGCAGGACGCACCGGCTTCTTGAGCATGGGCACAGCGGCTGCCAGCGCCCGCGCCGGCAATTCCGGATCGAGTTCGGCGGTGACCAGCGCGACCCGCAAACCGGGCCGGTGCCGGCGCAGCTCGGCGATCAATTGCAGCCCGTTGATTGAATTTGCACCGAGCGTGTAATCGACCAAGGCGACATCAATCGGCTGATTCTTGGTCAGCGCGAGTGCAGCCGCCGCCGAGCCGATCGGAATTACCTGCGCGCCCCAACGAGTGAGTAGCGCGACCAACGACGCCAGCACCTGTGGGTGATCGTCGACACACAGAATGTGCAGCGCCTCCAAGCGTGATCGCGGAGTTTCAACGAGCGGGGCTGCAAGCTCAGGTGCCGGCAGCAGCGGCACGATCACGCTGAAGCAGCTTCCATGTCCGGGGCGCGAATGCACGCTGACTGTATGCCCGAGCGCATCCGCCAGACGCTTGGCCCCGGACAGTCCTAGCCCCAGGCCACGTTCGCCCCAAGGCGACACACTTGCGCTGCGGTCCAGATCGCCAAACAGCAGTGGTAGCAGCTCTGCGCCGATCCCGGGGCCGCTGTCGCAGACCATGATTTCGAGTCGCTCGCCGCTACGCCGACGCACGCCGACCAGCACCCCGCCGCGGGCCGTATAGCGCAGCGCGTTGGCCAGATAGTTCTGCACAATCCGCCGCAGCAAGCGCGGATCGCTGTGCACCCATGTGCGGGTGGTCTGAACTTGCAGGCGCAGGCCACGCTGTCCGGCGAGCGCCTGCGCCTGGGCATCCAGCGAGGCGAACAGCGCAGCAACGTCGACCGGGCCAAATTCCGGCTGCAACTGACCGGTCTCGAGGCGCGCCAGATCGGTCAATCCGGTCAACAGTTCCTCGCTGGCAGCGAGCGCACTGTCGGCGCGTTCGAGCAGCGTGCGCTCGGTGCCAGCGCTGGCCTGCGCTGCAGCGAGATAAAGCCGCGCCGCCGACAAGGGCTGCAGCAGATCATGACTGGCGGCCGCCAGAAACTGGTTCTTGAGCTCGCCCACGCGCTGCAGCTCGCGGGTACGCGCGGCGACGCGCTCTTCGAGGCGCGCATTGGCCTCTTCCAGCGCGCGCGCCGCGCGCACCGATTCAGTGATATCGAAGAAGGTGGTCACGAACCCGCCCTCGGGCAGGGGTTCGCCGCGCACTTCCAAGGTGCGCCCGTCCGGCAGCTTGCGCACGCTGCGGTAGGAAGTGGCCTGCTGCAATTGGGCCAAGCGCCGCTGCACCCGCGTGGCGATTGCGGCCTCATCGAGTCCGCTGGCGCGCGCGGCGTGCGCAATCAATCCGCCGATCGATTGGCCGGGCTCGAGCAGGCCCGGTGGCCATTCGAACAGGCGCTCATAGGGTTGATTCCATGCCGCCAGTCGCAGCTCGGAATCGACCACGCTGACCGCCTGATGCATATGCTCGAAGGTCGCCCGCAGCAACTGCGCATTCATGCGATAGCGCGCCGACGACTGGTCCAAGGCACTCAGCACGGCATCCATGCTGAGCGCGCGCCCGCTCAAGCCACGCGCGATCAGTTCGCGCGCGCTGCTGCTGCCGAAAACGTCCGCCACGGCGAGCACGGCCGCATTGAGCAGATCCTGCGTCGCCGGCGAATCACTCGCCGGTAGCGGCGCCCGATAATGCGCACCCATCGCATTGGCATAGCGTTGCGCGCCGAGCAGATTCTCAAGCAACGCATACAGATCGTCTGCGCGAACGCCGCTCAAAGCCGGCAATGAGGGCGCGTCGGATCGGGCAGGTGCCAGGAAATTCTGGGCTTGCAGTCGCTGCCGCAGGCTCGCTGGCCGCAGCACGCTCACCGCCACCAGGACGCCGGCATTGATGGCCAGCGCCAGCAGCGCATTGCGGGTCTGCTCGGCCGTGCTCGGCAGATCGCCGCTGAGATAAGGCACCACCAGCAGCACAGTCCAAGCCAGTGCGCCCGCCATCATCGCCATCAGTGAGGCGTGGCCACTGCTGCGAGGCACATACAGGGCAGCAATGACCGCCGGCGCAAACTGGGCGACGCCGGCAAACGCCAACAGCCCCATCTGCACCAGCGTGCCGGCACTGGCACCCAAGTACCAGAGCACGCTCATCAGCGCGGTGAGGATGACTGCGCCGCGGCGGATTTTGAGTACGCGGTTGGCTGCAAGCGGGACGCCCCCGCGCAACAGCAACGGCACCACCAGATCGTTGCTGATCATGGTCGAGAGCGCGAGCCAGGCCGCGATCATCATCGCCGAGGCCGCCGAAAGTCCGGCCAGGAAGGCCAGCAACGCGAGTACGCCCTGCGCACGCTCAAGCGGCAGGCTTATCAGCAGATGATCGCTGCCGGCCAGCGTCTGCGCGCCGGCGTGCGCGGCGATTGGCAGCACGGCGATGCTCACCAGCAGCAGATACGCGGCAAACACCCAGCGCGCGAGTCTGAGCTCGCCAGGCTCGGCGCATTCGACCACTCCGACCTGAAACATGCGCGGTAACAGCAGACTCGCAGCTGCGGCAAGAATGGTCTGTCCCAGCAGTGAAAAAGTGTCGACCTCGGCGCGTGCGGCGAGCGCCCGATGCCAGTCCAAGGGCGTATCCGCCGTCAGCGACCAGGCCCACAGCGCGAGCAAAAGCAGAATCAGCAGTTTGATCGCGCTCTCGATCGCGAGCACCAGAATCAGCCCCGGACGCTCGACCAGGGTGCGCGCGTCGATAACGCCGAAACGCAGCGTGAATATCACCATCAACGCCGCGAACAGCAGCACCCAGACAGTCGCCGAGGTGATGCCTAGTACATGCAAGGAACCATCGAGCGCGGTCAGTTGCAGGGCCACGTAGGGCACGACCGCGACGAACGAGATCAATGCGACCAGCGCCGGCAGCGCGCCGCGCCCATAACGCGCGCCTAGCAGATCGGCGACGGACGCCAGCCGGTGACGCTGCTTCAAGGCGACCAGGCGCTCCCAGACAAAGGGTGTCACCAGCGTCACCAGCAACGGGCCGAGGTAGATCGGCAGATAGGCATAGCCTTCGCGAACAGCACTGCCGATCGCGCCGAACACCGTCCAGGTTGAGCAGTACACGCCGAGCGCCAGTCCATGCACAAACGCGCGCCGACGCCCGCGGAGTGCACCCTGCCCTGCCTGGCGCTCGCCCCAGCGCGCTAGCCCGTACAGCGCCAGCAGGTAAACGCCACCAAAGGTGAGGATGCTAAGGGCGGACATCGGTGCCGGGATACCGTCGATTCGCTTTGCAGAGACAGCGGTTAGTGATGCTAACCGCTGCTGCCTGGGGTTGCTGGATGCTGGTTGTTCGTTGCCGGTTGCTGGTTACTGGTGGTTCGTTGCTCGGCAAGGAAAAGCCAGCAACCAACAGCCAGCTATCCCCTTGGCTCAGTGCGCGCTCGCCCCTTCCGAATGCAAGCCGATGTTCTGGCGCACATACAGCTCTTCCCAAAGATCGTCGGCACGCTTTTCGCGGCGGCCGATCAAGGAGCCCAGGAGGACGCATAGAAAGCCGATCGGAATCGACAGAATGCCGGGGTTCCTGAGCGGGATCAGCGGCGCTTCGAGGCCGACAAGACTGCGCGTCTGCCCCTCGACCTGATCGATCTTGGTCTGCGAGACGGCGCGCAAGGTCACCGCGGCTTGGAGTGCGGCTTCAAGATCGAGACGTGCCAGATCCAGGCGAGCAGGGTCGAGGCGAGCATCGCCATCGACAGCACCCGCGATCTGGGTGTTCAGTGCGTCGATCTTCGCCTGCGCGCTGGCCACCAGCGGCGCATTGATTGCACGCACCAGATTCGGGTAAGTCATATTTGGACTGACCAGCACCAACCCGATTGCACTCAGCGCACCCATGCTCATCCCAAGAACCACGCCGCGGGTGTTGCAGCGCTTCCAGTAAAGCGTCAGCAGCACTGCCGGCAGATTGCTGGAGGCCGCCACCGCGAACGCCAGCGCCACCAGATGCGCCACGTTCTGCCCCTTGGCGGCGATGCCGACCACGATCGCAATCACGCCAACGATGATTGAGCTGACCCGCGCCGCGTACATTTCCTCCTTCTGCGTGGCGTGCTCACCCTTGACCACGCCGACCCAGATGTCATGGCTCATCGCCGAGGCCGAGGCCAGCACCAGTCCCGCGACGACCGCGACGATGGTGGCAAAGGCCACCGCAGCGACGAAGGCCAGGAACAGATTGCCGAGCATCGAATTCTCGCCGCCACCGATGTACTGCGCCAGCAAGGGACCGGCCATATTGCCGCCGGCATCGATGGCGCTGATCTTCAACGCACCGACATTGATGGCGGCACCCAAGCCGAGGAACAGCGTCAGCACATAGAAGCCGCCGATGATGCCCATTGCCCAGAGCACGCTGACGCGCGCGTCTTTCGCGGTTGGCACGGTGAAGAAGCGCATCAGAATATGCGGCATGCCGGCGGTGCCGAATACCAACGCCAGCCCCAGGGAAATCTGATCGATCGGGCTCTTCAGATACAAGCCGGGCTCGAGGAAACGCTGACCCAGTTCAGCGGCCGACATCTGCGTCGCCGGATCGCCCAGCAGTTTTGAAACCTGCGCCTGCACCTTGGGATCCGAGACCGCCGCCTGCAGGAATTCCGGCAGCGAGAAGCCATAGGGCATCCAGGTGAAAAAGACCAGTAACAACGAGGCGACCACCAGCAACACTGCCTTGATGATCTGCACC
>Ga0163147_10006444_pt1 | contig 13753 bp, 8 predicted proteins | sample OliLakLV19MP6G1_FD_148597 | JGI IMG/M metagenome (GOLD analysis project Ga0163147, IMG submission 148597) | Freshwater microbial mat bacterial communities from Lake Vanda, McMurdo Dry Valleys, Antarctica- Oligotrophic Lake LV.19.MP6.G1 | ecosystem: Environmental > Aquatic > Freshwater > Lake >...
TCACAATGCTATCCAGTTCGGCATCGCTGAACACGGGGTTGTTGTCAAAGCGTTTCCAACCCGCGGCCCGCTCGGCAGCGTCGCCGATTTCCTGGGAGTTAAGGTTCGTGCGTTTTTCTTGAATCGCCGCGAGGTCGAGGTCCATCTCGCGCAGCGTTTGCCGCGTAATCACCGCTGGCAGGAAACGATTGAGCGTTTGCTCGGTGCAGCCGTAGGGGTAATCGAGCATGTAGGGCAGGGCATCCACCATCGCCCCCGCGAGCGTCGGTGTGTAACGAATCTCCAGCCGGGTTTGCTCGGCCCGTCGTTCGTTGGGGATCGTGATCGTGAAATCGCGCTTCGTATCGGCGGGGCGCAGAACCCCAGAGTACGATTCGGTTTTGAGCATCCCATGCACGAGGACGGGAAAGCTCATTTGCATCGCGTCGGATTCTTCGTCCGTGAGGGCCGACATGCGGATCGTCGCCTGTCCCTCGCGCACAGCTTTCACCCGCCAATCGACCCGCTGTTCGCCATTGGCCGGGATGGTGACGATTTGCTCCAGCTCTTGCGGACCCTCCAGCGTGTTGCCCTCCAGTTCCAAGCGAACGCGGACTTCTTTCGCGGTGGCCAAGTAGTTGTGGACATTCGCCGAAAGCACCACTTCATCGCGCTCGACAAAAAAGCGGGGCGACTGCAACCGCACGATCAGATTCTTGCGCGTAACGACTTCCGCCGAGCCTTCCCCCACGCGTGTCCCAACACCCATTCCCCACGAGTGAATTTTCCAAGTAGTGAGATTCTCCGGCATCGGAAATTCCACCTCGGCCAAACCTTCGGCATTGGTTTCCAGCGCCGCTTTCCAAAAAGCCGTGTCGGCAAAGTTCTGGCGAATCGTGGGCTCAACCAGCATTGGAGACGCGCCACCGCCAGGAGCTTCTTCTTTGGCAGCGAATGCGAAATTGCGTTCGTTTTCCTCAATAGCTCCTTCAGCCATCGCCGCCATCGGCGCGGCAGCCACTTCCGCGCCTAACAGGAGGCGTTGTTTACCGCGCTGCGATTGGAACCACTCTCGGCCATCTTTGGTCCCAACTTCATCCACCACGGTCTCGCCGAAGATGCCCAGGTTTTGCATTGTGGGCTTGTTCGGTTCGGTGACTTCGTAACTGATTCCTTGCAGATTGGTTTCTCCTTGCGACTGGTGATTCCGCCGCCATTTCCAGAAGAACTCGCGGATGTCTCCCACATTCGAACCACCGGCAATGTAATCGAGGGCTTTGTCGTACACGGCCAGCACCAGCGAACCGACAAACGGCTTCCCCGCGGCGTCGGTCAATTTCAAGGAGACTTTGGCGGTTTCGCCCGGCAAGAATTCCTCGGCACTTGGCAAAACTTCCAGATTTAACAAGCGATCCGTCGGTGGGACAAACAGTTCGCGCACCACCGTGTGCATTCGCCCGCCATGCACCGTCACCGCCTCCACGTAGATGTTCGGCGTGTCCTTGGCCACGATGTCGACTTCCACGAGCGTGCTCTTGCCAGCGAGTTGCACCAACTGTGGCGGCAGATAAATCCCGTTTGCGGGCCGCAGGAACAACAACACGGCCGAGCCAACGCTGTTGATGTTGATGCGCAGCACCGCTTTTTGGCCCGGTTCGTAAATACGCCGATCGGGAACGATCTCGATGTCGTTGAAACGAAATTGCGAACCGTCGAAGTCCGCGCCGGCAATCGTGAAAACTTGCCCCCCTTCAACCACGCGATCCCGCGCATCGGTCAATTCATAGGACAAGCGATACTGGCCTGTTTCCGAGGCCTTGATCGGTAGCTCGGCTTGCCCCGTTTCGCCGAGGTCCAGTTCCCAGCGGCCAACTTCGGCTTCCACCGGCTTGGCATCTTCGTAAGTAATTTTCAAGAGCCGCAGTTTGCCCGTGCCCGCGACAGGTTTGCCATTGAGCGTTCGCGCGGCCGCGCCGACCGTGATTGTGTCATCGGCTCGATAATGTCCACGATCGGTCCAAACCACGACTTTGAACGGCTCGCGGGCAACGAGCACCTTGCCGTTGCCGATGATCGTGCGACGCGATTCGTCGACGACCTCGGCTTGGATTTCGTAACTGTGATCTTGATTGGGATGAAACTGCCTGGCCAACTCGGTGTCGATTTCAACGCTCACCGTGCCATCGGGGCCGATCTCGACTTGTTGATCGGCGACCACTTCCGGCGGGGTGGGTGATCGCCCAAACCACCACGGATAGGGTGGTATGCAGCCCCAACGATTCCATCCCGGATACCAACTGTAGTCCTCGGAGAACCAGCCGTAGCCGGCTCCGTAAAGCCAATCCCACGGCGACGGCGGGAACCATTGGTCGGTGTAGTTGGTCCGCAACACCTTGTAATGCACCTTCGCATTGACCACCGGCGAACCAAAATAATACCGGGCTGAAATCTTAGCCGTGAATTTCTCACCCAGTGCCACAGGTTCCTGGGGAGCTTCGACGGTGACTTCAAATTCGGGCTTCTTGTATTCCTCGACGCGGAAAGTCCCCCCGCCGTGGTTCACGACGTTGATCTGATACTGTCCCAAAGTGGCCCCGGTCGGAACTTCCCACGTCCCTTCCAGTCCACCATAAAGATCGGAGATGACCTGCGTACTGTAGACCTTTTCGTTTTTCGGATCGCGGATTTCGATCTGGAACGACTTCGCTGCAAACCGCGATTCGTCGGGCATGTCGTACTGTGCGTTCGCGACCCAAAACTTGAAATGCACTTTTTGCTGAGGGCGATAAACGGGGCGATCCGTAATCGTAAAAACTTTAACCTGCTGATATTCCTGGTCGTAGTAGTCACCACTCCAAATGCTGCGAAAACCCAGATAAGCGAATCGGCCTGCCTTATTCGTCGCCACGGCCAACCACTGATGTCGCCGATTCCCCTCGTCCGCGTCAATCGTCGCGATACCGTCGTTGTCGGTCAGTGCGGCAAAGTTCGAGGTTTCAATCTTGTAGCGGTTGGCATCGAGGTGTTGTTGCCAATAGCCGAAGAACTCGATGTTACATTTGGGGACCGGTTGCCCCGAAAGCGCGTCGGCCACATAGTACAGCGATTTTGCAGCCAGCGGCTTTTTCACGATTGAGGTGTTGTTGACCCACAGCACAATGCTTGTCGTATTCCCCCCCGTCATGGTCGAGGTGACCAGATAAGCACCCGGCTCTTGCAAAGGCGTCGTCACCGTGATCCGCCGATCAATGTGCTTATCCGCGGGTTGCAGGTCCAGACTCCACCGCGCGACTTCCGCCCCGACATATTTCTCTTGTTCCTTGGTGACGAGCCGGTAGCCAAGATTCTCGATCTGCAGTTGCTCCCAATCAAGATGGTTGGGATTCGATTTGAGATAGGCTTTCACGTCGTCGAGCAGTTTTTTCACTTCAATCCGCTGGGCGACGAAACTCACACGCTTACCATTTCGATAGCGGAAATCGAATGTGGCTCCCGATCCCGACGGTTGCGACGCCACCGGCTCGAAGCGGCCCCAATTCCCCGTGATCTGCAAATACCGATCACGAGCACCCTGTTGGTTGAGGCCGCGCTGGGCCAGTTCCGACCAATATTCCGCGGCACGTGGAAATTGCCGACGGTTCTCGTAGATATTGGCGAGCGCGCTGATGGCACCTTCCCAGCGCGTGAAATAGGCATCACCCTCAAGCTCTTTCGCGGCGACGGCGGCTTGCTCAAACAGCTTGATGTAGTTGTGCTCGTCGGGGAGCGTGAATCGCTCGATCCCCGTCGCCAAGCGGGCGATCGTTTCCTGGTCGGTGAGTGTATGCAGCGCGAACGTGCCCGTTTCCTTGGCATCGTCGCCCATGGCGTCGCCGCTCACTTCTTGCCGGCCAAACCACCAGCCATACTCAACCAACGTCTGCACGCCGAATTGCGAGAGCAAAAACTCGGCCCGCGTGGCCAGTTCGTAGGCCCGCCGCTGGGGTTGCCACTTCACCGTTTCGGCCAGCACCCAACGCCAACGCTCACCGTCGTTCTTGGCTGTGTCCCAAGAGGTCGCGAGTTCATAGAAGACGGGATTTCCTTCGGCATCAACCGGTGCGCCCGTAGTTGACCCGAATCGCCGATTCCAGCCCTCTTCGTAGTCGGGGAGCGTACTGAGATCGGTGAGTTCCTGAAGCCGCCAAGCTTGCGAGGTGTCGTTGCCCCTCAAGATCGCAATCGCAAAATTTTGCAGAAACGTGAACGCCTCGGGAGATTTTTGTTCCTCGGTACGCGCCGCGAGTAGCTCAAAAGCTTGCCGGAAAAGTTGCAGTGCCCGCACATGGTCGCGAGCTTCCGAGTTGACGATTTTTCCGCTGTCGCCGCGTTGCACCCCGCGCTGAAACTCACCGGCAATCAGCGATCCGAAGTGGACCTGGTTCATCGTGCTTTGGGCGATGGCCGCGAGTACTTGCCAATTGTCGGCATGAGTTTTGGCCGTCGCCGCGAGAAACCCATCGGTTTCCTGTAGCCGGTTCAACTGCTGATAGCACTGGAGCGCGCGCTCCACGCTCGCGACCAGATGGGCCGTATCGGCGGAGTTGTTTTCGAGCACCTGGGCATAAGCCGTCAGGGCTTCTTGAAAATTTCCCTCGTCGAAAAGTTGTCGGGCCAATTTGTGCTGCTCCCCGGTTTCGGCGGCACCCACCGTGGCCGTCACCGCCAACAACAACCCCCAGAATCCCAGCATACGGAAAAGCGATTCAAACAGATTCATCATGATGCCTTATCTCGAAACAGTTCCTGCTGTCTCTGAATTAACCTTTGCAGAATTTACGTTGGGCGAGAAACGTCTGTTCTACGCCAGATCGCCCCCGGTGGTCCACCCGAGTCCGCGACAAGTCTTGTCAACACCGAATTTGACGCGGCTATGGCTCACGAAGTTCCCGCGATTGGGGGAAATGTTGCTTTTTCGCAACACGACAAATCCTTGCCCAAAATCATGCCGCCCCTGGCTAATTGGGGAAGTAAACTTGCACGATGCTGCGGCGGCAAATTGCTCGCGGCGAATTCCTCTTCACCACCTTAACCTGGGACAAGAACCGTGGGCACTTCAACGGATTATCAGGTGCGAACTCATCGTTCGATGTTAGGCATCGCGTATCGTTTGATCGATGCAGTGGCTATCGTCACCTCCGGCATCATCGCACTGCGGTACACCGTGACATCCACCGGTGAAGACCTCGCCGTCATCTGTGCCACGACCATGTTGATGCACTTGATCGCTTCGGAAGTGAGCGGCCTGTATCGCAACTGGCGGGGCTCACGGCTACGGCTCGAACTCTGGTGCATGTTGCTCAACTGGATGTACACGGCCCCGCTGGTGTTGGGCGTGGGACTGCTGACTCAGCTCAACGCGCACATCAGCTACGAATCGAAAATCATTTGGTTGGCCCTGACGCCGATGGCTATGGGAAGCTGCCGCGTGGTGTTTCTCATGCTGCTCAAAAATTTACGCAAGCGCGGCATCAACACCAAACGCTTTGCCATTTGCGGCGTGAACCAATTGGGTCTGCAACTCGCCGCCAACATTCAAGCCTCGCCCGAGCTGGGCCTCGAACTCGCCGGTTTCTTCGATGATCGACCCTCCAGCCGCACCAAGGAAGCCCTCGGCCACGACTTGCCGAGTGCCGGTACTCTTAGTCAACTGGCCGAACTTGCCCGCAGTGGCCAGGTCGATATGGTGTTCATCACGTTCCCCATGCGTGCCGAGAAGCGAATTCGCGATTACCTGAGCAAGCTCAGCGACACCACCGCTTCGGTTTATATCGTGCCCGACTTCTTCGTGTTTCAAATGCTGCACGCTCGTTGGAACCAAATCAACGGCCTGCCGGTGGTGAGCGTGTTTGAAACGCCGATCTCCGGCATCGACGGCGTGTTGAAGCGCGGCTTCGATCTGGTCGTTTCGCTTTCGCTGCTTGCGGTGTTGGCGTTGCCGCTCATGGTGATCGCCGCCGTGGTAAAATTTTCCTCGCCGGGGCCGGTGTTTTTTCGGCAAAAGCGTTACGGATTGGTAGGCGAAGAAATCCGCGTGTGGAAATTCCGCTCGATGCGTGTTTGCGACGATGGCAGCGACATTCGCCAGGCGACCAAAGATGATGACCGCATCACGCCGATTGGGAAGTTCCTGCGCAAATCCTCGCTCGACGAATTGCCTCAATTGTTCAACGTGGTTGATGGCAGCATGTCGCTCGTTGGCCCGCGGCCCCATGCGTCGGCCCACAATGAGCAGTATCGCACGCTCATCGACGGCTACATGCTTCGCCACAAAGTGAAGCCGGGCATTACCGGCCTCGCCCAAGTGAACGGCTGGCGGGGGGAAACCGAGACGCTCGAAAAAATGGAACGCCGCATCGAATTCGACCACCGCTACATCCGCGAATGGACGCTGTGGATGGACCTCAAGATTCTGTTCCAAACGGTGTTTGTCGTCTTCAAGCAAGAAAACGCTTATTAAGGGCGAGCAAATAATTCCCAAAAAAACACTAGACAAGCGAATCCCCGTGCTATAATAGCTCTACCCAAGCTGAGACCGACATTAGCTCAGCCCGTATGGGCAAAGTTGTCTCGTCAACAAGTCGAGATTCGCTAACGAACCTGCTGCAATTAACAAGGGTCCCTGAGGCATCGTCCTCGGTGGGCCCTTTTTGTTTGCCGTGAGACACGTCATTCCCGCGCAGGGCTTGTCCTCGCGGGAAAGACGGAAAAAGCCTGCACCACACAACACTCATAAAACTGTAACCTCCACGCCGACCACCTTGGAAAGGACAACTTATGAAGTTCACCTCTTTGCTCACTCTCCTCGCAGCAGTATTCTTCTGCACCTTCTCCTCACAACGCGCCGCGGCCGACACCTTCGGCAGCGCGGCCAACACGTTCGATATCGAGTTCGTCACCATCGGCAATCCGGGAAACGCTGCCGACACGACAGGCAACCCGAACCCGGCCGGTTCAGTACCCTACACGTACCGCATGGGCAAGTTTGAAATCTCCGAGCAGATGATCGACAAGGCGAATACTTTGGGCAGTCTCGGCATCACGAAAGATACCCGCGGCCCCGACAAGCCAGCCACAAGGATTTCATGGAACGAAGCCGCCCGTTTCATTAACTGGCTCAACACGAGCGTTGGCAGCACGCCGGCCTATAAATTCGCATTGCAGCCGGGGGACGTGGGTTATAGCGCGAACACCCAAATTCAATTGTGGACGATCAGCGACGCCGGCTACAACCCGAACAATCTCTACCGCAATAGTCGGGCGAAGTATTTCCTGCCCAGCATGGATGAGTGGTACAAGTCGGCGTATTACGACCCGACCGGCGGCGTCTATTACGACTACCCCACAGGGAGCAACAGCGAACCGGACGGAATTGATTTTGCTGGCGACCCAAATTTCGCGGCGGTATTTAACCAAGCTACCGGCAACCCCCAGCCGAACGACATCACCGATGTGGGAGTGACCAGTCCGTACGGCACTGCAGGCCAAGGCGGCAATGTCTCGGAATGGGAAGAAACGGACTTCGATCTGTTGAATGGTCCGGTCCCAAGCTCGTCGGGGCGCTGGTTTCGCGGCGGCAGTTGGGGCAGCCCCGGAGCGAGCAATTTGCGGGCGAACGCTTTGATCCTAACGGGCGGCACTCCGAGTGGCGAAGTCAACAACCTTGGTTTTCGCGTCGCAAGTATCCCCGAGCCAAGTACGCTGTTGTTACTCGGATTGGGAGCCTTGCTACTGGGGCCCCGCAGTCGACATTAGGTTATTATGGGTCAAACGGCCGATAACGCAGTGGTGGTGCGGTAACCCCTCTGATATACTTGGAGAGTGAAACGTTTTACTTTTCGGATCACGTTTCCATTGTTCGTAACTGCCATGCAAACCATCCATGCCATTTTTGAAAACGGGGTCTTTCGCCCTGTCGTGCCGGTCGAACTGCCGGAGCAAGCTGAGTTTGCCTTTGAGCCGCGTCTGGTGTCTGAGCCAGCCAGTGAGAATGGAGCGGCGCCCGACCCACGGCATGTTTCCGAGGAAGGACTCCTCAACGTCGGGCTCCTCAATGTTTATGCCATTCTCAGCGAACGGTACCACTCGGGCCACACAGACACGGCGGCTCGGCATAATGAGCATCAGCCGTGAATGGAGTATTTCTCGATACAGTCGGAATGATTGCTGTGTGGGATACCAGCGATCAATGGCATGCGGCAGCGGAAGCTGCCTTCAGAGAACTATTGCGGGAAAGCATTCCGCTCCTGACCACAAGCTACGTGTTGTTGGAGTGTGGGAACGCGGCATCGAGACGGCCGTATCGCCGTCGAGTTACTGCCTTGCGAGCACAATTGCGGGATTCGGGGCTGCTCATCGATCCCACGGAAGAAGAGTTGGAGGCGGCTTGGCTGGCCTACGATCGAGGTGAAGCGGGTGAGGCGGGAATTGTTGATCATGTATCATTCGTGGTGATGCGCCGTTTGGGACTTATGCGGGCGTTCACGAACGACGGGCACTTCACCGCCGCTGGTTTCGAGACCTGCTGGTAAATCACAAGTGTGCGGACCGAATTGTCGTGGGATAGGTGGCTCGCCTGTCAATTGAAGCACAAGCGTGCCGCCTTGTGGCTACAACGGAACAATAATCCGAGCTGTTGTTCGCAAACAGTTTTCTCTTGTCTAGTCAAGAATTTACTGGCCGCTTACGCTGGGGGCATGATTGTTGTCACTCCGTATTCTTCGCTCTCAGCCGACCAATCGTTGCGCCAGCGCTGGCTGGAAATCGCGCTCATCTTTCTCGTGTTCTTCGTCGCCGCTGGCGTCCCCGTGCCTAGCGTCAACGAAACCCACTACCTTACCAAAGCGAAGCACTACTGGAATCCCGACTGGTGCGCGGGAGACCTCTTTCTCGAATCGGCTGACGCGCATCTCACGTTCTATTGGACCATAGGCTGGCTCACCAAGTGGTTCTCGCTCCCCGCAGTCGCTTGGCTGGGGCGAATAATTGCATGGTCCGCATTGGCTTGGTCATGGCAACGGTTAAGCGCGCGCATCGTGCCACGACGTTGGATTGCCGTCGTCACGGCCACGTTGCTGGTCACGCTCATTGAATGGTGCAACTTCGCCGGTGAGTGGGTTGTCGGGGGAGTCGAGGGCAAATGCTTTGCTTATGTATTCGTCTTCTGCGGACTTACCGAACTAGCGGCGGGGAATTGGCGGCGTGTCTGGCCACTGTTGGGCCTGGCCTCCGCGTTTCATGTTTTGGTGGGAGGTTGGTCGGTGGTCTCCGCGGCCGGCGTTTGGGCTTTTGAACCAAAAGCGTCTCGGCCAAAACTCTTAGCGATGTTTCCTTCATTACTCCTGGGAGGAATTCTCGCGCTACCAGGAATTATTCCCGGCCTGCTGCTCACGGCCGATGTCGCCCTCGAAATCCGCGATGAGGCCAACCAAATCTACGTCTTCGAGCGACTCCCGCATCATCTCGCTCCGCACAGATTGCCCACAACGGAAATCATCCACCGCTTCGCGCGTTTCGGACTTCTGCTGATCCTGTTTGCGTTCGTCACACGCTTTCACGCGGGGAGTGATGAGGCGACTGGCTTGTTGCTTCGCCGTATCCAACTCTTCGCCTGGGTTAGCGTAGCGATAAGCTTGATGGGTCTCGTCTGGGAATTCGCCACGATCAATTCACCCGCCTTGTCGGCAAGTCTACTCAAGTATTATTGGTTCCGTCTGGCTGACATCGCCGTGCCCATGGCGGTTTCGTTGAGCTTGGGTGGAATTCTGGCTTCACTCTCCCGCCAATCCGCTCGCTCCGCCAAATTGATCGCCACCATGGCGGTGGTGCTACCCGCCTGTGTGATGCTGGGCATGTCCGCACAGCGTTGGTCCAGTCTCACGGCCATCGATAGCTACGAAACACGTCAATCCCTGGGCTGGCGAGACGTTTGTGCCTGGACGCGGGAACATACCACGCCCGAGGATTTATTTTTAATCCCGCGCAATAGTTACACCTTCCGTTGGTACGCCGAGCGCCCCGTCTTTTTCACCTGGAAAGACATTCCCCAAGATGCGGCCTCGATGGTGGAATGGTGGGATCGCTACCAGGAAGTTTACTACGGAGCGGTCGACGAATTCGGGCAAATGAGAGGGTACGGCTCGCTCCAAGAATTGGGTGCTGAACGTCTGCGAGAACTCGCCAAAAAACACAACATCGACTACATTCTCACGAGCGAATATCCGCCGCTACCGCTCCCGGTAGCGTACGAAAATCCGTGGTATAAAGTTTACGACCTAAGACAATCACCGCGAACGGAATAGATATTCATGAACGATTATCCGCCATCCACCATGCCGTTGCGAGCCGTTGTGTTTGACCTCGACGGGTTGATGTTCAACACCGAAGAACTTTACCAAGAAGTGGGCAGCACCGTGCTAGCTCGCCGCGGTTGTAGCTTTACCCCGGAACTGCTCAACGAAATGATGGGCCGTCAATCGGCCAAGGCCCTCCAAATCATGATCGAGTGGAACAACCTCACCGACACCGTGGAAGAGCTTGCCAGCGAGTCGATGCAAGTGATGCACGGCTTGCTAGGAACACGCCTCTCGCCCATGCCAGGTCTCTTGGATTTACTCGCGGCGCTCGAGCAAGCCAACATTCCCAAAGCCATTGCCACCAGTAGCGGCCGAGAATTTCTCGACGCCGTCCTCGTGCAATCAGGGCTTGCTGGTCGGTTCGCGTTTACCATCGCAGGCAGTGAAATCGAACACGGTAAACCCGCCCCCGACATTTATCTGCTCGCTGCCAAAAAGCACGGTTGCCTCCCACAAGAAGTGCTCGTTCTCGAAGACAGCCAAATCGGTTGCCGCGCCGCAGTTGCGGCTAATACTTACGCAGTCGCTGTTCCCAGCGGACATTCACACACGCATGAATTTCCGGGCGCGAGGTTCGTCGCCGATACGTTGTCCGATGAGTGGATTTATCGCGTGTTAGGAATGAAGCCACTGCTGTAGGCTTAATCGTGCTATCATGGTTCGGGAGAAGGTACGATTTTCAACAAACGCTTAAGGCTTATCCATGAGTTTTATCAGCAGCGTAAGTGGCCGCCTTGGCTCGGTGGCCTTTTTCAGCTTACTTTCAGTTTTAATCGAGCTCGCCGCGCCACAACTCACGCCCAGCGAGGGTGCCGACTTCGTCATCCATGTTAGCGTCGATGGACTCCGTCCAGACTTCATGCAAACCATCATCGACGCCGGAAATGCACCTAATCTCAAACGGTTTCAAACCGAAGGTGCCTGGACGAACAATGCTCGCACCGACTACACGCACACAATCACGTTGCCCAATCACACGTCGATGCTTACCGGTCGGCCCGTATCGCAACCGGTCGGGATGCCCAACACGACCCACCATGGTTACACCTCGAATGTTGACCCACTTCCCACGGCCACCTTGCACAACACCGGCAATCTCAACATCCCGTACAAGGCCAGCGCGTTCGATGTCGCACACGATGCGGGGCTGTCGACCGCCCTCTATGCCTCGAAGAACAAGTTCATTATTTATGAGCAAAGCTACAACGCCGTCACGGGAGCCGAGCACGCCAATGGGCGAGACAAAATCGACAGCTTTTTTGGCCCGGAAAGCACCGCGACCATGCAGGCCCAACTTTTGACTGACTTGGCAGCCAACGATTTCAATTACACGTTTGTCCATTACGCCGATACCGATGACGCTGGGCATAGTTTTGGCTGGGGATCGACCAATTGGAACAATGCCCTCATCACAGTCGACGGTTACTTGGGCCAACTGTTTGAATTGGTGGAAACAGATGCCGAGTTAGCCGGTCGGACAACAATCATTCTCAGTGCCGATCATGGCGGCACGGGAACAGGCCACAGCACCGCCACAATGGCGGCCAATTACACAATTCCATTTTTTGTCTGGGGCACGGGCGTCGATCAAGGCGACTTGTACACAATCAACAACGCTACGCGAACAAATCCCGGTACGTCGCGTCCCGATTACGGTGCCAGCGGTCAGCCGATTCGTAATGGAGACGGCGGCAATCTGGCACTCACTCTCTTGGGTCTCGGCCCGATTCCCGGATCGTTGATCAATGCTTCTCAAAACTTGCTGGTTGCCGTCCCCCAGCCAGGCGATTTCGATGAGGATGGCGACGTGGATGGCGGCGATTTTCTTCTCTGGCAACGCAACCCGGCAGTAGGAAACCTTGTCGATTGGCAGAATTCATACGACAACGGGACACTATCCGCACTCAACTCCGTTGTGCCAGAGCCAGCCACTACGGCTCTGATTCACTTTGTAGTTTTCTGCTTAGTGAGTCGAGTCACGTATTCACGCTGCTAGCACGGCCATTTTCTCTCACCTCGCACGTCGCCCTTGGTCGATTCATGAGAGGTACGCTTTTCTCGATGTGCGTTTGCGCGCATCGCTCGCTCATGGCTTGCAGGGGGGATTAGTCGCCATGGATCGTGGAAAATATGCTTGCGCACTCTTGGTGCTGCTGGCCGCGGGGGGATGCCGTATGTGTCAGAGCTACACCGACTGCGCGCCGGTCGTGCTCAACGGCCCTTATTCCAACTCGACGGGCCGCGCCGGTTCGATTCTCTCGGGATCGCCCATGCCGCTACCCGGCGTGACTATTCCTGAACCGGTGGAGGCTGCGGAGATGCCGGCTCCGACAGATTCGACACCGTAGCTTCCGTTGACTCGGCTGGTGTTTCCGCAGGCTGTGCCTCTTCGCTATTAAATCCCGCGGGATCGAACGGATCCGGCGAGTCGGCGGCGGTCTGCTCCTCGGCGATGAACTTCTGCTGTGCCGAACTATTCATGCCGAGGACGATTTGCGCCACTCGCGGTTGTTTCTCTGTTTCTTTAAGAGGCGATTCACGCAGAGCGAGTTGCGTGACCCAAGCCCGCACGATTTCCAGTTGGTGTGGCGTGAGGGGCCGCGATTGTTCCACCCCCGGCTTGCCGTGTGCCGTGGCTCCCAGGGTGAGCAAACGACTCGCCTCGGGATTGGCCAAATCCACCTCGGCGATCACCGCGGCCAGATTGCGATGGATCAGGTCGGGATTCCCCACGCCGTTGAGCGCATTGCGATCAACCCGCATCTCTTGCGGTGAGTTCGGCAAATGACAGCCGCTGTTCGCACACGAATGAACCATCATCGGTTGAATCCGCTTAATGAACTCCGTGCGCGCCCACACCGGTATTTCACCAAAGCTGGTCTGCGCTTCTTCGCTGGCAACAGCGGGACGCACATGCTCATCAACAACCGGCGAGCCCCTATCATCAGATATCGCAGCAGCAGGCGGTGCCACGCGACTTGCTAATTCCTTGGTCTGTGCGAGCCGCCTCTCCACAAGAGACAACAGCGGATGCTGCGGATCAATCATGCGTGCTTCCGCCAACTCCGCCATGGCAAATTCAAACAGCCCGTGTTGCAAACACCACTGCGCGACTTCCAAATGCGCGTCGACCGTGGGAGACTGGCCGATTCGTCGCGCCTTCCGCCGAGCATAGGCCTCGGCCATCGTCTCGCAAAAGAAGTCGACTTGGTCAACGCGAATTTGCAGCTTCCCCTTTTCCAACACCACGCCGTAATAGTCGCCGTCGAGAGCGATCGTACCCTCAATCACGCTGCCGTTGGCCAGCACGAGCAAACCCCGCTGGGGAACACCTGGGACAAGTTCCGCCGCGGCAACGAAATGGCTCATCGCCAATACGC
>Ga0163147_10006447_pt1 | contig 13750 bp, 9 predicted proteins | sample OliLakLV19MP6G1_FD_148597 | JGI IMG/M metagenome (GOLD analysis project Ga0163147, IMG submission 148597) | Freshwater microbial mat bacterial communities from Lake Vanda, McMurdo Dry Valleys, Antarctica- Oligotrophic Lake LV.19.MP6.G1 | ecosystem: Environmental > Aquatic > Freshwater > Lake >...
TGGCGTTCTTCACGCATGTCAATAAAGTCGTTGACGATCACGCCGCCGAGGTCACGCAGCCGGATCTGCCGCGCGATGGCATCAGCGGCACGCAGGTTCATCAGATAGGCACTTTTCTCAGCATCGTTGTCCGCCCGGAAGCTGCCACTGTTGACGTCGATGGCAACGAGCGCTTCCGTCTGATCGATCACAAGCGAACCACCGCCGGGCAGCGGCACGTGCCGGTCCTGAATGCGGGCGATCTCTTCTTCGATCCCAAACTTATTGAAGATCGGTTCCGTGCCCTCATATCGCTTGACGCAGTTGATGTGAGTGGGCATGACGATTTTCATGAACTCGCGAGCCCGTTCGAAGGCTGCGTCTTCGTCGATCAGCACCGTATCGATTTCGCCCGTGTAGATGTCACGAATCGTGCGAATGATCATATCGCTCTCTTCGTACAGTCCGGCCGGCGCTGGCGAATTCTTCAGTTTCCGGACAATCGTCTCCCACAACCGCAGGAGATAATTCAGGTCGCGGCGAAGATCGGATTCTTCGCGATCAATCCCGGCTGTGCGAATGATGAATCCCAGTCCGCCGGGCGGCTGGATCGCCTTCATTGTTTGCCGCAGCTGGCGGCGAGTCTTCTCATCATCAATCTTGCGGCTGACCCCGACCCGCTGCAGGCCGGGCATCAGTACCAGGTAGCGACCGGGGATCGAGATGTACGTCGACAGCGTCGGTCCCTTGTTGCCGATGCCTTCCTTGATGACCTGCACCAGCACTTCACTTCCGCGCTGGAAGACCCGCTGGATCGGCGGCTTGTTGCGGGCATTGCGTTCGTTCAGATGCTTCGGGGGCCGACCGCCGCGACCGGGGTCCTGTTCTTCCTCGGGCTCATCCTGCACGAGATGCTTATAGTACTGATACTCGACGTCGCTGACGTGCAGGAATCCATTGCGTCCGACACCGAAGTCCACGAACGCGGCCTGAATGCTCGGCTCAATATTGACGATGCGTCCCTTGTAGATATTTCCGACGTAGTTTTCAGCACTGCTGCGTTCAACGTACAGTTCCTCAAGCACTCCATCTTCAACGATTGCGATGCGACTTTCCTCCGGCTGGAGGACATTGATCAGCATTTCTTTTTTCATGTGACGACGCTGTTTTCAGAGGGTCAGCAATTTGGCTGACCTGAAGTATTTTCGATGGCCGGGCGAACATCGCCCGACTCAGAGTTTGTGTGACCGCAACTGACGAATCGAAACGAATGATGGTTCGGTTGGCGAAGCCTGCTGATCGTCGACGCGGCAAGAGCCGGTGGATTCATGCCGCAAGACTGCGGAGCGACGATCGAAAACTTCTGCGTCAACCGGATGCCTTCCGTCATTACGTTCCCGCTTCGTCCACGAGATCCGGGCAAAGCCTCGACAGCTCGCCCATCAGATAGTGTTCCACGTCCCGAGCCAGATCCAGCGAGCAGGCGTGCTGCGAAATTCGCACGGCCTCAGAAATCGACAGGTTTCTGACGACCTCTTTCAGACGCGGAATGGCCTGCGGAGTTGCGCTCAGACTCCTCAGTCCCATTCCCAGCAGCAACGGAATGAACCGCGGATCAGAACTCATCTGCCCGCAGACAGTCACGGGCTTGCCGTACTTTTCTGCAGCGCGAAGCACCATCTGGATGAGTCGCAGGATCGACGGATCGCCTGAGCGATACAGGTTGGCCACCGTCGGGTTCGAGCGATCACAGGCGAGAGTGTATTGGATCAGGTCGTTCGTACCAATCGAGAAGAAGTCGACTTCTCTCGCGAATTCCTCCGCCAGAATCACGGCCGACGGGACCTCGACCATCATTCCAACCTGAAGATTCCTCCGGAACGGAATTCCCTCGTCTTCCAGATCCTCCATCACGTCCATCAGGATCATCTTCGCCTGCCGGAACTCCAGCAATGTCGACACCAGCGGGAACATCACTTTCACATGACCATGCACCGACGCCCGAAGGATCGCCCGCAGCTGTCGCTTGAACATCTGAGTATTCATCAGACTCAGGCGGATGCTGCGGAGGCCCAGCATCGGATTCGGGCCGACAGACAGCTCTTCGGCCATCAGCTGCGGAACCTTGTCCGCTCCGATATCCAGTGTCCTGATGACGACCGGGAGATCGCCGCAGGCTTCGACCACACGGCAGTACGCTTCGAAATGATCGGATTCCGAGGGCTCGCGATTGCCACTCAGAAACAGAAACTCCGTGCGATACAGGCCGATTCCGTCTGCTCCGCGTTTAATGCACTGGCGGACTTCTTCGGGAAACTCAATGTTGCCGAAGATCGTCACCCGCTGACCGTCCAGCGTCTCCGCGGGCAGCTCGACCATCCGACCCAGCCGTTCACCAACTCGCCGACTGCGAACCTGAGAGGCTTCCACCTGCCGCAGTCGCTCATCACTGGGATCGATGATGACCTGGCCGTGATCACCGTCAAGGATCACCGTTTCACCGCCGGAGACTCCCGCGAGGAACCGACCGAGCCCGACGATCGCCGGAATTTCAAGCGCGCCGGCGAGGATCGCGGTATGACTGGTGTGCCCGCCGACTTCCGTGGCAAAGCCCAGCACAAACTTCGTGTTCAGTGTTGAAGTTTCACCTGGTGTCAGATCTGACGCCAGGATGATCACAGGTTCTGTGAGATTCTTCAGCTCTTCGCGACTCTCGCCCAGCAACTGTCGCAGCAGGCGTTTTTCCAGGTCAAAGATGTCGAGCGCTCGCTCGGACAGATACCGGTCACCCATCTTCTGCAGTTGCTCGGCATAGCCCCGCAGAACCCGGCTGACTGCGAACTCCGGTGATCGGGACTGATCGCGAATCAGTGACTCGACCTCGCGAATGAGTCGCGGGTCCTGTGCCATCTGCAAATGAGCCGTGAAGATCGCACCGTACTGTGCGCCCAGTTGTGATGAAACCAGCTGTTCATTGCCTTTGATGTCGTGGCAGACGGCATCACGAGCGGCATGAAACCGCTGCAGCTCGGCGTCAACGGCATCGCGGGTCACAAACTTGCGGGGGATGCGGAAGTTCTCGGATCCCAGCACCAGAGCCGGCCCCGTGACAACTCCCGGAGAAACCGCAATTCCTGTATGAACCTTCATGGTTGCAGTCTACCCGACGCTGTGCCCGGGAATCGCGAAGCCAGCTTCGAAAAGTTCCCCGATCGCGTCGGCAGCGGCAATTGCATCCGGGCCGGAACACTCCAGAGTCAGGATTGCTCCGCAGGGAGCCGCCAGCAGCATCAGGTCAAATGCAGACTTGACGTCAGCCCGGCGTCCGTCAAACGACAGTGAAACCGACGAGGTAAATGTCATGGCTTTGCGAACCAGCTGAGAGATCGGGCTCAGATGCAATCCGTGCTCCGGCATGACTCGCAGCTGTCTCTGGATGACGTCTGCTCCTTCCATCGGTGAATTCTCCTGAGAGCCCGACTCAGGCGTCTCGATCGCCGTCATCGGCTTCCACCAGCAGATCCCAGATGTCTGCGGTCGTTAACGACTGTTTCAGAAAGTTGCAGAAATCCTGACTGCGAAGATGCCGGGAAATATTCTCGAGTCCCCGCAGATGATCGCCCGGACGATCGGGGGGCGACACGAGCAGGAACAGAATGAACACGTTCTCCCCGTCGAGACTTGCAAAGTCGACACCACTCCGCGAAATCGCGACAGTGGCCGACAGTTTTTCAACGGACGGATGCTTGGTATGCGGAACCGCGACGCCATTGCCGATGCCGGTCGATCCCAGTTCTTCGCGTTTCAAAATTGCCGCGACAACCGCATCCTCGTCGGCAGCTTTGACAGCTCCCGACGCTTTCAGGCTCGCCACCATTTCTCGAATCACGTCTTCTTTGGAAGTCGCCTTCAGCGAAGGAGAGATGGCGTCCCGAATCACGAACTCAGTCAATTTCATGTTTGCTCTCACAACAGACAACGAGCATCAGACAGTCCGACGCTCAAAAAAACCACAGGGGAATGCGAGTTCCGGGGCCGCGCGCTGTGTGGAGCTCACTGTGCCTTCGGGGCAGCGTCGCCGTCGGCCCTCGCATCCACTTCCGGAACCGTGTCTGCCACTGCAGTTTTGTGACGGTGGTCCCGGACCTTCTCTTTGTGTTTATGTACCTGGTGCTCCATTTTGTGGAGAGCCTTGTCGAAGGTGGCCGCGACGTCCTCGCCTTCCACATGGGCCACAATCGTGTGATATCCGTCGATTTCAACCAGCATTTCGACGTCCACCCGCGGGCCTTCGAACTCAATGGTCACATCAATCTCACTGACGGTATCCAGATACCGAACCAGCTTTTCAGCCTTGCGAGTAATGTATTCGCGCAGTTCAGGGCGGATGCTGCCGTGTCGACAGGTAATTGCCACCTGCATTCCAAGTTCCTTCTATCCAGGGAAACAGATCGGACGGCACGTCGAAGCACAAATCTGTCACTTTCAGACGTCTCCGGGTGATCCAAGGCGTGGGAGTCTAATGCTCCCTGCCACCCAAGAAAAGCGCCACGTGCCGGTTCTTCGTGCGGAGAAGGTGTTGTTGCGGCCCAAAGGGCCAGCAATTCAGATCGCCAGGGCCATTGGCCGTGGAATCGACAACAACGAAACGTCAAAGGCCCAAGGGGCCGACAGCTCGGTGGGGCAAGATGCGTGAATCCGTGAATGGTCGGCCCGTTGGGCCGGAGCCAATACCGTCAGCGCCCAGGAATCACACACCCATGACAACCCGCGACTTTGATTCTGGACAGGTCCTGTCGCCCGCCAGAAAACTCAGTACTCACGCCGCTGACGTGAACTCGGGATCCGCATCTGCTTTCGGTACTTCGTAATCGTCCGCCGGGCCAGCGTGATGCCCTGAGCGGCCAATGCATCCACCAGCGAGTCATCGCTCAGTGGATCTTTCTTATCTTCGCCGTCGATCAGTTCCTGCAGCTTGATGCGAATCGTATCCCACGCAACTTCTTCGCCGCTGGCCGACTGAGTTCCGCCGCCAAAGAACCGCTTCAGCGGGAACAGGCCACGAGCCGTCTGAATCCATTTCTCATCAACCGCCCGCGAGACCGTCGTGACATGGACGCCGACCCGATCCGCAATCTGCTGCATCTTCAGCGGCTGAATGAACTCGGGCCCCTTGTCCAGAAACTCATGCTGGTGGTCGATGATCTCCTGAGCCACTTTGCGGAGCGTGTTGTAACGCTGTTCGATCGATTCAATCAGCCACCGAGCCGACTCGATCTTCCGCCTTATCCAGTCACGCGTTTCCTGTGTCGGATTTTCCTTCAGCATCTTCTGATATCGCGGACTGATCCGCAGTTCCGGAACGTACTCATCCAGCAGTTTCACGACGTAGCGGCCAGTGTCATCCTGCTCAAGCGCAAGGTCAGGAGTCACTCGCTGCACCGGGCGCTGTTCGAATCCCCGGCCCGGATACGGATTCAGAGTCTGAATCTGTTCGATGCCGACTTTGATCAGATCCAGCGAATACCCCGTCGCTTTCTGGATCAGCGGCAGGCGATTGAATGCGATGTCTTCCAGGTGGTCACGGATGAGCACCTCGACGACTTCGTGGAACGCCAGGTGTTCGTCGACCTGCAGCAGCAGCATCTCTCGATAATCTCTCGCTCCGACTCCCGGCGGGTCCAGATGCTGAATCATCTTCAGAACTTCGTCGGCCTGCTCCATTGTCAGCTGATGATCGTAGAGCCGGTTATATTGCTGAGCGATTTCCGGCAGCATGCTCTGCAACCGACCGTTATGGTCCAGATGCTGCACGAGATATTCGCCGAACTGCCGCTGCGTGTGATCGATGCTGAAGAATGAAAACTGCTCCAGCAGATACTCCTGCAGCGATTGCGGTCGGGCCAGCATGTTCGACATGACGTCATGCTGACGGTCCATGTCGTCGCTGATCTGATTGGACGAAGCCCTCGAGCCGCCAAAGCCGACGTTGTCCTCAGACCACTCTGCAGAAATTTCCAGCAGCCGCTCAAAATCCGATTCGTTGTTTTCCTCTTTGCCGGCCACCAGCTCGCGATTCTCAACATCTTTGCGGAGTTCCCGTGAGTCGCGTGAATCGTCGGTCGGAAGAGGAAACTCGGTCTCCTGCGAAGGAGCCGTCACGTCTGATTCCTGCTCGACCCGCTCCAGTGTGACGTTCTCGATCAGCTCCTGCTCAATCCGCTCATTCAGGGCCATCATGTTGAGCTGCAGAATCTCCATTGACTGGATCATCCGCGGAGCCAGCTTCATCTGCTGGCTCATCTTCATTTGCTGAGAGATGTTCAGGTGCATGTTTCAGGCCGAAACGATCAAAACTCAGGTCTTTGTGGCAAACGTCGCGCCAAATCTACTCTATTCCTGCGGAATGAGTCGACCTGATTGTCTCGCCCTGCCCGCAATCCGCCACCCACTTGCGGAAAAATCCCCACATTCAAAACTGCTGACGACCTTTCAGAGCATCTGCCAGCATCTCGCGATTGGCAAATTCCAGCACACTGCCGGATGCAATCCCGCGAGCCAGCCGCGTAATCCGTACTTTATCGTTCTGAAGCAGGTTCGTTATGAACAGCGCCGTGCCGTCACCTTCCAGCGTTGGATTGGTCGCCATGACCAGTTCCGTGATGCCCGTCTTGCGGATGCGATGGACCAGCTGATGAATCGTCAGATCCTCCGGCCCGACTCCGTCCAGCGGCGCGATCCGGCCACCAAGCACATGATATAATCCCGAAAAAGCTCCGGATGACTCGAGTGCCACGACGTCTTTCGGCTGCTCCACGACGCAGACGATTTGCTGGTCCCGGCGAGGATCACGGCAGATCCGGCACAGCTTGTCCTCCGTCAGATTGAAGCACATCGAGCACCGCTTGACGCTGGTCTTGACGGTCCGAATCGCGTCCGCGAGCGCAATGGCTTCGTCAGCGGGGGTGGAAAGCACATGATTCGCCAGCCGCTCGGCCGACTTGCGTCCAATTCCCGGCAATCGACCGAACTCTTCGATGAGCTTTGCCACCGCCGGACCATACGGATGGTCTTGAATCTCCGTCTTCATCGGTATTTTCTTCCTGAACTGCTCCGAACTGTTACTGATGCAGCGTATCCTGGAGGAGCATGACCGAACAGCGGAGTTCAGCAGTCATGACCCCGCTCCGGCGAGCGGAGGGTGTCGACCCTCCGAGGCTTCGACCGTAATCTGCCATCCAGTGCAGCCAGTGATGATCAGCATGGTTGCATCAGTGGAATGGTTCCCACCGCGCGATGTGCAAATCCTCGGTGGCTTGACAGCCACCGCTCGCCCATGACTCACTGGGACGCCTGATGAAGATACAGGTCGTCGCAAAGATATAATGGAGTCAATGCTCGCGGCCGTGGTCTCAAGGACTCTATAATCAGGACTTTCGTAACGCGAATTCCTAAACAGGACTCTCAATGTTCCGCGGACAATCCAATCCCACTCCGGCAGTCCCGCTTTGCTGGCTCAGCTGTGTCTTTCTGATCGGATGCTGCTGTCTGCCACCGACGCAGGCTGACGAACGCACCGACACGCTCTTCGAAAACAGCATTCGCCCTGTTCTTGTCGGAACCTGTTTTCGCTGCCATGGCGACACGAAGGTCTCCGGGATGCTGCGCGTGGACTCGCGGGAGTCGCTGCTGACGGGCGGTGAGTCGGGCGCGGCGGTTGTGCCGGGGAAGCCGGAGGAAAGTTTGCTCATCAAGGCGATTCGGCGGCATCCCGACGTCTCTGCCATGCCGCCGGAGAAAGAGGACGCGCTTCGGCCGGATCAGGTTGCCGCATTTGAAAGCTGGATCACCGCTGGTGCTGACTGGCCCGAACAGTCGCGGAAATTTGAAGCGACAACGCATTGGGCTTTTCAACCTGTCCGTGACGTCGAACTGCCGATCGGTGACCACCATGCATGGGCAAAGAACAGCATCGATACGTTCATCCTCGCGAATCAGAGAGCTTCGGAAGTTCTTCCCGCTGAACCAGCCACCAAGCCGACTCTGATCCGCCGCGCCACATTTGATCTGACCGGTCTGCCCCCGACGCCGGACGAGGTCGATGCCTTTCAGAACGACTCGTCGCCGGAGGCATTCGAGAAGCTGATTGATCGCCTGCTCGAATCACCGGGTTACGGGGAGCGCTGGGAACGACACTGGCTGGACGTTGTGCGGTATGCCGACACGGCCGGTGAAACCGCCGACTATCCCGTGCCGCTCGCCTGGCGATATCGCAATTATGTGATTGACTCATTCAACGCCGACAAGCCGTACGACCAGTTCCTGCAGGAACAGATTGCAGGCGATGTCCTCGCGAATCAGGGATCGCCGGAGCAATACGCCGAACGAGTGACGGCGACCGGCTACCTCGCGATCTCTCGTCGTTTCGGCTTCGACTCCGAAAACTACCATCACCTGACGATCCAGGACACAATCGACACGCTGGGCCAGTCGGTGCTGGGGCTGAGCCTGGGTTGCGCAAGATGTCACGATCATAAGTTTGACGCCGTATCGATGAACGACTACTACGGGCTGTACGGAATCTTTGACAGTAGCCGCTATGCGTTTCCAGGTTCGGAACAGAAGCAAAAATTCCGCTCAATGGTGCCGCTGCTGCCGCCGGGCGAAGCGGTTCGGAAATGGCACGAATTCGACCAGCGAGTCGGCGCGATGGCGACAAGCCTTGAGATGCAGAAGCAACCAGTCCCGGCAGCAATCCTGCGATCACTGAACGATCTCGACGGCGATTTTGAAATGCAGGCGCCGGCAGCTGGCGGCAGTAATGGCGTGTTGGTTCCGCCGTGGCTGTACGAAGGAAAGATTGCCGTCACGAACGCCGCTCAAAGCCCGTTCAGGAACCTGTACGCCCGCGGCAAAGTCGGAGCCAGCCTGGCAGCCGATGCGGGGAATTATCGAATTGCACAGTCACTCTATCCGCGCCGGACCGGCAGTAACTGCAGCACTCTTTACGTCAACCTGGACTTTCGAACCAGCGAGACAACTGTTGCGGCTGTCAAGGGCAGTGGTTTACCGTTGTCTCCCGGCGAGCCGGGACTCACCGGCTGTGACCCTTCGTTGAATCATTCAGAGTCAAATCAATTGCCAGAACACGGCGCAGACTGTAACGAACCCCGCCGACGGAGCGGCGGGCCAACAGTAGATGCCCATCGGTTCTGGATCGGCTCACACCCGTCTTCGCCGGCCGTTGTTGTGATGTTGACATCTGACGCGGTGTCACTGCAGTTGGGCGACGTCACAGAACGCATTGCCTCGGTGAAGCCCAACGAATGGCACAACCTTCAGCTTTGTCTGAAACTTACAGATCGCACAGTTTCAGGCACTGTCGGAAAGCCGGGCGAGTTGTCTGCGTTTGCCGAAAAGCCACTCTCCGAAAACTGGTCCGGCATGATCGATTTCGCCGTGCTGGAATCATCGAATCCAGGTGATGCGGCATTGCCGGGTATCGAATTCGACAATCTCGGCGTACAGGAAGAACCGATCCCGGTGGTCTCGACGGACTTGCCGGGGATTCTGCCCGGAGTGCATGGACCCGATCCGGCTGAATTGTCGAAACAGCTGCAGGAACTTGTTGGGATGGACTGCAATTTCGAACTGCAGGCGATGGACTCTCCGCCGTCGAGTCCGTGGGGTCCTGGGCCAAACAGTGTCGTCGCGATCTCAGGCAACGCACAGAGCCCTTATCAGAACGTGTTCCCGCGAGGCGAATTGGGCATCCACATGCCGAACCGCGGCGAATACGACGGCTTCGGGCTGACATTGCCGACGACGTGGACCGCTGATGCCACCGAGCGCCTGTTCGCCTGCTTCGACTTCTGCTGCGCAGACAGTTCCGCGGGCAGTGACGGTTCGTGGCGATACTATGTCGGTCACGGTCCTGGGAACTCGGCGGCAGTTGAGCTGTTCTTCAATGGGATGGAGTTTTACCGTCGAAGCGGTGATGCGAAAGATGCCGTCTGCCCGCTGTCGATCGGTGAATGGTATCAGGTCCGGCTGTCGCTCGATCTGAGAACCCGGTCCTACTCCGGCGTCATTGCATCCACCGCTTCCCGCACGGAATTCACCGGCGACGTGGCCAATGGCTGGGATGGCACGATCGATTACTCATTCATCGACAGCTACGGCCACATCGGCGGCGTGAGACCGGCACTGCACGCAGACAACTATCTGATCCGTGAGACCGCCATGCCCGCATTGGATCCTGCGTCGATCAGTTCCGATGCGCAGCTAGACGCTTCGCGCCGCGAACGGGCGATTGAGATCCGGCAGCAGCTGGCTGCGATTCGGGACAAGACTCAGAAGGATGCTGAGGTACTCAACGCACTGCTGACCGATGGTCCGTTTCCAATGACCTATGGCATGGCCGAAGGTACGCCGCACAACGTACGCACTCAATTGCGCGGCGAGCCGGGCAAACCCGGCGATGAAATCCCGCGAGGTTTTATTAAGGCTCTCGGCGGCGGCCCGCTTCCGGAAAACACTCCCGGCAGCGGTCGGCTGGAACTTGCAACATGGCTGACTCAGCCCGACAACCCGCTCACCGCGCGAGTCATGGTCAACCGGATCTGGCAGTACCACTTCGGCCGTGGCCTCGTGAGGACGCCGAACGACTTCGGAGTCCGCGGTCTGCCGCCCACGCATCCGGAACTGCTTGATCACCTGACAGCCTGTTTCGTCCGCAGCGGCTGGTCCGTCAAGTCGATGCATCGCCTGATCATGCTCAGCGCGACCTATCAGCAGTCATCATTTCCATTAATCCCGTTAATCCCATCGCCTTTCGCAAACGCTGAACATGCTGAGACCGACCACCTGTATTCGCACTTTCCCCGCCGTCGCCTGAGCGCCGAAGAGATCCGGGATTCGATCCTCGCGATCACTGGTGAGCTTGACCATGAGCCCGCAGAGGAGCATCCGTTTCCATCGCCAATCAGCTGGGGATTCACCCAGCACGGCCCGTTCAACGCTGTCTACGAAAACAACAAACGCAGCGTGTACCTGATGACGCAGCGACTGAAGCGTCATCCGTTCCTCGCCCTCTTCGACGGTCCGGACCCAAACGCCACAACGGCCGACCGACTTGGAACCACAGTTCCAACCCAGGCGCTGTTCTTCCTGAATGATCCATTCGTGCATACCAAAGCGGACGCCTGGTCCGAACGACTCCAGGCAGATTTTACTGCAGACGCACAGCGTATTGAGCAGGTGTACCGAATGGCATTGGGACGTTCTGCGACCGATGATGAACAACTCGAAGCTGCCGCGTTTCTGGTAACGTGCCGAACAGAACTATCATCCATCGGCCAGGACAACATCGACCGCCGAGCCCTCGCGGCGTTTCTGCGAACCATCATCGGCAGTAACGAATTTCTGCATGTGGACTAGGAAACCCGAAGCGTCAGTTTTGGGTTAGTGAGTCGAGAAGAACATGACAACACACCCCCTCTACAATACCTCCCGCCGCGGAGTCCTGCGTTCCATGGCCGGCGGGTCGATGCTGCTGCCCGGTCTTGTGTCGCAGTTGATGGCGGAAGACACGCCGTCCAATGCCGGAGATCCGCTGGCTCCGAAGCCCACGCATTTTCCCGCGAAGGCGAAGCGAGTCATCTTCCTCTATATGAGCGGCGGCGTTTCGCATGTCGACTCGTGGGACCCCAAGCCGAAGCTCTTCGCCGATGCTGACAAGACGATCCCCGTCAACGAGTTCCAGGGCCGCAAAGGGGATTTCAGTATGTTCCTCAAGCGGCCTCAGTGGGACTTCAAACCGCACGGTCAGAGCGGCACCGAAGTCAGTTCGCTGTTTCCTCACATCGCCGAATGCGTCGACGACATGTGCGTTATCCGCTCCATGAAGTCCGATCACACGAACCACTACGAAGCCACGCTGGGAATTCATACGGGCTCATTCACCTTCGCGCGGCCGAGCATTGGTTCATGGCTCAGCTACGGACTTGGCACTGTCAATCGCAACCTGCCGTCCTTCGTAGTAATTGCCCCACAGTCACCGTACGCCGGTGGACAGGTCTGGGGCAGCGACTTCCTGCCAGGTACGCATCAGGGGACGCTGGTGATGCCCGGTCCGGAGCCGGTCGCCAACATCCAGCGGCGATCGCCAAGCAGTCGGCTTCAGGAAATTGAGCTGGCAGCCATTTCCAGGATGAACACTCGTCATCTCGCCGCGCGGCCGGACGATCCGCTGCTGACGGCTCGCATGAAGTCCTATGAGACCGCCTTCGGCATGCAGGCAGAGATGCCCGAAGTGTTTGATCTGTCGAAGGAAGACGACGCAACGCTGAATCTCTACGGGCTTGAGCGAGGCAGTACGAGCGGCTTCGCCTGGCAGTGTCTCGTCGCTCGCCGGCTGGCCGAACGAGGAGTTCGCTTCGTTGAACTGATCGATGTCGGTTCGTCCTCCAACTGGGACGCTCACGGTGATATGCTGACTCACACTCCGCTGGCAAAGAACGTCGATCAGCCCATTGCGGGATTGCTGAAAGATCTGAAGCAACGAGGAATGCTGGAAGATACGCTCGTCGTCTGGACGAGTGAATTCGGCCGCACTCCGTTCAACGCCGCGGCCGGAGCAGCCGGTCGTGAACATCATCACTGGGTGTTTTCATCCTGGCTCGCGGGTGCCGGAGTCAAATCCGGCATGACCTGGGGAGAATCCGATGAATACGGCATCGACGTCGCGAAAGATGTTGTCCACGTTCACGACTTTCATGCCACCATTCTGCATCTCATGGGACTTGACCACGAACGACTGACCTACAGACACACTGGGCGCGATTATCGGCTGACCGATGTCAGCGGGCGTGTGGTGAAAGAGATTCTGACGTAATCGTCGAGCCGACGACGTCCTTCGCGCCGTTGCCGTCAGCGGCCCAGCGCTAGCCGCCGGTTTTTCGCAGCATGTTTTTCCCGAACAGAAACCGGTGGCTAGCGCCATTCCGCTCAATGTTGATCGCGTCCGGGTAAGTTCGTTGCCAATCACAGCCCCTTCAGCCGGGTCTCCGCATCTCCGAACTCAGGCAATTCGACGCCCATGCGATCCATCAGGGAAAGATACAGACTGCACAGTTTTCGCTGGTCGTCGCCTTGATCCAGGTAATCGAGCACTCGACCTGTTTCCAGAGTTCCGCTCAGTCCGCCGATCAGCAGTAAAGGTACTTTGGACGAATCGTGCCTGCTGCCGGACCACATGTTGGAAATGAACATCAGGCAGGAATTGTCCAGCACCGTGCCGTTCCCTTCCGGCATGGAATCCAGCCGAGTCGCCAGATACGCCAGTTGACTGACGTAATACCGCGACACTCGTTCGTAATCATCCGACAGATCGTCGTGCGATGACGGGTGGTGAGCCGTGCGCACATCGAGGAACGGATAAAACAACCCGGACAGGTCCCGGCACATCAGCAGCGTTGCGACACGAGTCTTGTCAGTCTGAAACGCTGTGGCAATGATATCGCCCATCAGTCGCATGTGGTCACGCAAGTCTTCCGGCAGGCCGTTGTCCGGTCGCTTCATTGCTTCGACTGACTGCCCGCGGCGCTGAGCGTGCTCATCGGCCTTTGATTTATCCAGACGAATCCGCTCAATCCGCTGTTCAACCTCGCGCACGCTGGTCAGATACTCGTCAAGCTTGATCTGATCGGCAGCACTGACCTGGCGGCTGATGTGAGCCGCATGTTCGCTGACCCGGTCCAGAATGCTCTGC
>Ga0163147_10006451_pt1 | contig 13740 bp, 9 predicted proteins | sample OliLakLV19MP6G1_FD_148597 | JGI IMG/M metagenome (GOLD analysis project Ga0163147, IMG submission 148597) | Freshwater microbial mat bacterial communities from Lake Vanda, McMurdo Dry Valleys, Antarctica- Oligotrophic Lake LV.19.MP6.G1 | ecosystem: Environmental > Aquatic > Freshwater > Lake >...
GTCGTAGACCTCTCGAGCGCTGCCGACCTGCTGCACTTCGCCGCGGTCCATCACCACGATGCGATCGGCGATGGCCAGTGCCTCCTCCTGGTCGTGGGTCACGTACACGGCGGTGATGCCCAGCTCCTGCTGAATCCGCCGGATCTCCGTGCGCAGGCTCAGGCGGATGCGGGCATCCAGCGCCGAGAGCGGCTCGTCGAGCAGCAGCACCCTGGGAGCGATGGCCAACGCGCGGGCCAGCGCCACCCGCTGCTGCTGTCCGCCGGAGAGCTGCCAGGGATACCGTTCCGCAAAGGCCTCGAGGTGAACGAGCTCCAGCATGGTCTGTACCCGCTGGACCCGATCCGACGGGCGGTGCCCGGCCATCTCGAGCCCGAACCCGACGTTGCCGGCGACCGTCATGGTGGGGAACAGGGCGTAGCTCTGAAAGACGATGCCCACTCCGCGGTCCTGGACCGGAAGCCCGTCGACCCGCCGATCGCCCAGCCAGATCTCCCCGGCGGTGGGCTGCTCGAGGCCCGCAATCATCCGCAGGGTGGTGGTCTTTCCGCAGCCGCTGCCTCCCACGATGCTCACGAGCTCGCCTTCCGCGATGTCGAGATCGATCTCCCGGACCGCGAAGGTGGCTCCGAAGCGTTTGCTGATCCGAATCAATCGTATCCGGCTCATGGATTCCTCATCGTGCGTATCGATCCGACCAGGCCTTCACCAGGGCGTCGGGGTCGAACGGTGCGCGCATTTCGTACAATCGATCCAGGGGAATGTCCTTCTTCCAGGGCTCGGACGGTCCGACGTTGGAGTGGGTGACCATGGCCTTTCGCTTTTCGAACAGGGCCATGGCCTGTTCAGAGGCCACCCAGTCGAGAAAGATGCGGGCTGCTTCCGGGTGACGGGCCCCCTTGATCAGGGCGCTTCCCTCCACGGTGTAGGGGATCCGGTCCGGATAGATCACCTCGAGCGGGTAGCCCTCCTGGCGGCGTCGATGCAGGGGAAAGTCAAAGGTGATGCCGATGGCGGCCTCGCCGAGTGCGGCCTGTTTGCCGGGGGCGCTCCCGGAGGAGGTGTACTGGAAGACATTTTTATCCAGCCGATCCAGGTAGTCCCAGCTCGCCGGGTGGTACATGTCGACCAGCCTGGAGAAGAGCGTGAGCGCCGTTCCGCTGGCGGCCGGAGAGGCCACCGAGATGAGGCCGCGGTAGCGCGGATCAAGGAGCGCCTCCCAGGTGCGGGGCACTGGAAGTCCTTTGTCGGCCAGGAGCTTCGTATTCGCGCCCAGGGCGACGAGCAGGACATCCTGGTGGAAGAAATACCCGTCCGGATCCCGGTACTTCGCGGGGATGAACTCGAGCCCGCGGGGCTGGTAGGGCTGGAGCACGTCGTGGCGTTTGAGCTGCTCGAGGTAGAATTCGATCAACCCGAAGACCACGTCGAAGCCGGGGTTGTCCTTCTCGAAGACCAGCCGGGTGACGAGCTGGCCGGAGGAGAGGCGCTTGCCGTTGAGCTCGATCTCGGGATGGGCCTTCTGGAATGCGGCGAGGTACTCGAAGAACTCGTAATCGTCGTAGGCGCCTGCCACGTTGAGCACCTGGCGTTCCGGGCGGACGAGACCGGCCACCAGCAGCACCGCCGCCAGCGTCCAACCGGTCAGGCGGAGGGCCTGCTCGAGGGATCGAGGCCTGCCACCGAGCGGAGAGAGGCGGTGCGCCAGCCGGGCGACCCGGGCCTGAAGACCGGTGGGGACCTGAAACGGGCGGACGGAGCCCTCGAGCAGGCGCAGCAGCCCCTGAGCGAGCAAAACCACGGCGAGGACCTGGACCGCCATGGCGCAGGCGACGCCGTAATCTCCCGCTTCGCCCCGGTTCAGGATCGACACCGCGATGACGTTGTAACGCGCGCTGACCAGGAATACCACCGCGGACAGGGAGACCATGCCGCGTACGAACAGGAAGAAAAATGCGCTGATGAGCGCGGTGGTGAGCTGGGGGAGGACCACACGGGAGAAGGGCTGGAAGCCTCGAGCGCCGAGCGCCCTGGCCGCCTCCTCTTCCGCCGGATCGATCTTCTGAAGGGCCGTGACGCCGGCGAGCACCCCCACATACAGGTTGGCCATCAGCAGGCAGAGGACGAGGATCCACGGGGTGTTGGTGAGCGGGAGGGGCGGCGCGTGGAAGGCGATGAGGTATCCCAGGCCGAAGATGACACCGGGCAGGGCGGCGGGCAACACGGCGAGTCCCGCGAGCAGCGCGCTTCCGCGTGGGCGGACCCGCTCGGTCAGGTAGGCGATGGCGATGCTGAGCGGGGCTCCGAGGGCGGCTGCGAGCAGGGCCAGGCGCACCGTCATCTCGAGCAGATCCTGACCGGAGCCCGGGACATCGGGCGCGAAGTGTTTGAGGGTCGGGGTGTAATCGGCACCGATCGCGACCACGAACGCGCCGGTCACGATGGCGGCGTAGAGCGCCGCGATCAGGAGGGCGGTGGCGCCGCAGATGCTGGTCAGCAGGCCCCTCGCCAGGGGGGGAAGGTCCAGGGAGCCTTCACCTGGAGCCGCGCCTCTTCCGCCGCCGGTCAGCCGAATGGATCGTGCGATCCGCTGGGCGAGCAGGTAGGCCACCAGGCAGGGGATCACGATGGCGGCGCCCATGGCCGCCGAGACTGGCACGTCGTCGACCGATCGATAGATGAGATCGAAGAGGTACACCGCCGCGACCTTGTAATCGCCGCCGATCATCATGGGGTTGCCGAAGTCGGTCATGCACAGGATGAACACCATGAGGGAGGCACGGACGAGGGCTGGCATGGCCATCGGGAGGGTGATGCGGCGCATGAGGGTCCAGAAGCGGGCTCCGAGGGAGCGGGCGGCCTCCTCCACCGGGGTGTCCAGGCGCGAGAGGTCGGTCTCGAGCAGCAGGTAGGCGTGAGGTAGGAAGGTGAGTCCCATGGCGAGGATGATGCCGACGGGTCCGTAGAGATCGTTGAAGCCGAACGCGGCATGGAGCGAGGGGGTCGCGATGCCCTGTCGTCCAAAGAGCAGCACCAGGGCCATGGACAGCACGATGGGGGGGCTGACGAGGGGAAGCAGCGCGAAGGCGGCGAACAGGCGTCGCCCGGGAAGGCGGGTCCGATGGACGGTGAACGCGAACAGAAAGGCGAGCGATACCGCGAGCGCGGTGCCGCCGAGGGAGACAACAAAGGAGTGGTACAGGGAGCGCAGCAAATAGGGGGTGGTCAAGAAGGTGGTGACATGGCGAAGGGTGGGGATCGAGCCGTCGAACAGCCCTTCACCGAACACCATGGCGATGGGGTAGAGGATGAACAGTCCCAGAAGCAGGAGCAGCAGACCGCTCACCACCGTCGCACCGGAGCGCCAGGGACCTTGAGTCTCGAGCTTCACACGCATGAACACCCCTCTCGGCGTCCGTCACCTGTGCGGCAGGACGACCGTGGCCTTGCAGCGATGCCGATGATACCAGCGTCGCACGGAAAGGGGACACACTTTAATAGGGGGATACGCTCCGCTATCCCGAGCGGGGAGGACGAAGGGAGCGGGCAGGTCTTTTTCCTTGACCCGCAGTTCAGGTTCTTTTATATGTCGGGAGATCGGTGGTCACACCGGGGCTCACCTGTCCGGCTCCCGGAGCCGCCTTCATGCGGCCACACCCGTCCGTGTTTCGCCCCTGTCCTTGCGAGGAACGTTCGATGAACTCCGACATCCATGATGACCTCTCCTGGCGCGAGCTGATTTTCCAGGAATCCGATACAGACGGCATCAAGCGCCTGCTGAGCGAAGCGCCGGCCACCCTGTATTGCGGCTTCGATCCGACCGCGGACAGCCTGCATGTCGGCAGCCTCGTGCCGTTGCTGGTCCTGCGCCGGTTTCAGCTGGCGGGCCATCGGCCTCTTGTGCTGCTGGGGGGCGCCACCGGATTGATCGGCGATCCGAGCGGGAAGTCTGCGGAGCGGAACCTCAACGACAAGGAGGTGGTGGACGGCTACGTGGAGCGGTTCCGGGGGCAGGTGTCCCAGTTCCTCGACTTCTCCGCGAAGGAGACGGGTGCCCGGATCGTGAACAATTACGATTGGATCGGGTCGCTTTCCACGATCGGGTACCTGCGGGAGGTGGGCAAACACTTCACGGTGAACTGGATGCTCGCCAAGGACTCCGTGCAGAGCCGGCTTGGCCGCGAGGCCGGTGGTATCTCCTACACCGAATTCAGCTACATGATCCTTCAGGCCTTCGACTTCTACCACCTTGCGAAGACCCACGGGTGTCGCCTGCAGATCGGCGGAAGCGATCAGTGGGGCAACATGACCGCCGGGATAGACTTGATCCGGAAGAAGCTGTCCACCCAGGCCTACGTGCAGACCCTGCCGCTGGTCACCACGGCGGAAGGCAAGAAATTCGGAAAGACCGAAGCAGGCGCCATATGGCTGGATCCGAAGCGGACCTCGCCCTATGCGTTTTATCAGTTCTGGCTGAACGTCGACGATCGCGATGCGGTCCGGTACCTGAAGTTCTTCACGTTCGTGTCGCGGGAGGAGATCGATGCCCTGGCGCAATCCCACGCCGAGCGACCGGATCAGCGGCATGCCCACCGGCGCCTGGCTCAGGAGGTCACGCTGCTGCTGCATGGCCAGACCGAGCTGGACAAGGTGCTCCGGGCCAGTGAGGCATTGTTCGGAGCGGGCGAGCTGACCGAAACCGATCCGGAGACGCTCGAGGCCGCGGTGGCGTCCGCGCCTTCTGTCTCATTTCCAGCGCTGGATGCGGTTCCGGACCTGCTGCAGGTGCTGGTGGACGTCGGCCTGATGAGCTCGAGGTCGGAGGCCCGCAAGGCCATCACCTCCGGCGGGGTGTACATCAACAACGTGAGGCTCGCCCAGCCCGACCACCGTCTGACCACCAACGATCTGCTGCATGGGCGGCTGATCATCCTCCGAAAAGGGAAGAAGAACTATGCGCTGGTCCGGATCCAGGCCTGAGCTGGCGTGGCATGCGGAAGGCCCTCCCGGGCGGGGCTAAGAATGCCGGTCACCTGAGGCATAGCGGAAGGCCCTCCCGGGCGGGGCTAAAAATGCCGGTCACCTGAGCCACAGGCGCCAGATGACCGGCATCACATTCAAGACCGCGATGGCATATCCGAACCACAGGATCAGCTTCCGGCTGCGCGCCATTTCCATTCCCTCATCTCCTCCGCCTTCTGTTCCTCTCACGTATCCTGCTCCCCTCCCTCATGGTGTTCCATGAGCACAACCTCTCCGCTCAAAAAGGATCGAGCATGGGTGCATAAAATGACATACCGTGTTGCCTTACTGCACAGCGCTGCGTTCACACCGCCCCGCGGCTTCTCAGCCTCCACCCCATTTCTGCGCTACTTCCACTGTGCCTCCACCCCGTCGGGAATTCCCGTGCCTACCCCGTCCATTCTGCTGTCCGCGCGCCTGTTCATCCTGCTTTCTGCCGAGCCCTTCCTCAAGCCTTCCATCATCGTGTGTGCTGTCGGATGAAGCCCCCGTGCTCGAGACATTGATAGAATGACACCGACGAAGCCCTTTGTCCGGACATAGAATGTCCGAAAGTCGAAGAAAAAGCGAATATGAAAGGCTCGGAAGTTGCATGCCGAGAGCGGGCGGGCCTCGCGGTTACAGAATGGTCGTCCGTGAGGGTCGTGGGAGTCGTGAGATCAGTGGAAATCTGGGGAGTAGAAGATCGGCTGGCCGGCTCGAGGTAGGACGACAAACCGGTACTGCCGTCCAGGGAGGTGCTCGGGGTTGAACCATCGGGCCTCATAGATGCCCGATGTGTCGCCCTTGAGCTGGACCAGCTTTATCTGCAGATCGTACCCGTCGTCGTCCACCGGGCGGCCGTGCTGGACCAGCTTCTGCCACGGGCCGTCGTCCTCCCGAACCTCCATGTAGGCCAGCGGCTCATGAAACCGAAGGGCCTCCGGAGCGGCATCCATCCACTGGAAAGACCAGCTGGCCTCCAGGTTCTGCGCGGCGAGCTGAAAGACCGGGGTGTGGGAGACGGTGCGTTCCACGGCTCGAGCGGGCTGTGGGCCGGCATGCTTCACCGCGGAAGGACGTACCTTCAAGGTGACCTCGATCTGCTCTGGCGGCTTCCAGCTTTGTTTCCCAGCGGCGAGCTCCCCGGCGAGCGTCTCGAGGTGGGCGGCAAGAAACGGCCCGGTGCGCGGTCCATAGAGGGTGTGCCCACCTTCGTAGTACTGGAGGGCATATTCCTCAGGCGTGGTGACATAACCGAAGTAGTCGTTGGAGCAGCTGATCACCACCACGCTGGCGTTCGCAGGGATCGAAGCGGCCGCCCCCCGTTTTGCCGCTGCGGCGATTCGTTTCCCCATCTCGGAGGTGACCTCGAATGGCAACGGCACGTACACCGCGTCACCGATGCGGATCACCTGGAGGAACAGGTGATGAGGAAAGCCGTCCCGCGGCAGATAGATCCGCTGCCCGGTCTTCGATCCGAACCACCGCTTGGAGCCCTGACAGTTTCGGGTGAATAACTTGCGGGGCCACCCCTGTGCAAAGAACGGCAGGGACCGAAGGACCGGGGTCGATCCGTCGTCAGCTCCGGCGATGAGGGCGCTTCCGGCCACCGGCGTGCTGCACAGCGTGACGCCGCCGTATTCCGGCTCCTGGTAAAGGTCGACCTCGCGCGCAGTGACGCTGATGGGGAGGTCCGGGTTGGCCGCCGGCTCGAGCGATTGGAACAGCTTCCATGCCTGTTCTGCGATGCCCAGCCCCAGCCGTCTCGCTTCGATGAAGCCCTGAAGCCCAAAGCGGTAGTCGGGTGAGTTGTCCCCGTGGGTGGCGTTGCTGACGGCATGCACGGGGGGCCATTCGGGGCGGTAGGTCTCGCGGATGTTCCACTCGAGCTCCTGCTCGACATAGGTGAACACGTCTCCATTGTAGACGTCGAAGTCATGCGGAACCGCCGTCCCATGGATCGAGAAGTTGGAGAAGGCACCGAGGGGACGGAAGTCGCCCTGTGAGGTCTGGGCATCGATGCGGAGCATGGAGAGGACGGGATTCACCAGCTGGTACACCCGCTCCGGGCGCATCTCCCGGTCCGTGATGTGGCTGTTGGCGAGGTGCGCTTCCGGAGAGCGATTGCGCGTATATCCCCACACCTCAGTCGTTCCGAACGCAATCCGCCCCGGCCTCCGCGCTTCATAGGCCTGCACGATGCCGGCGGCCATCTGCTCCGCGACCTGGTTGAAATAATCTGGATCCAGGCCAGGCACATTTGACGCGAAGCGGTTGTAGAAGTCGCTCCCGAAGAAACCACCGGGCCCGCTGTGGGTGTGGGTGCCGGCGATGAGCAGCCCCTCGAGCGGTACATCGGTCCGGGCGGCGATCAGCTCGGCCACCTTTCGATGCAGGATGCGGGATCCGGACAGGAGATCGCACTGCACCAGCGCCACGGGCTGGCCGTGCGCAGGCTTCAAATAGAAGATGCGTGCGTTGATGCGGGTCCGAACGCCGCTCGAGGTGCTGGCATGGGCGGAGTAGCCCGCCATCGGCTTGCCCGGCTCAGGGGTGAGATCGACCCGTGCGGCGCCTACCAGGAGGGTCTCCCGATCGACCGTGGGCAGCGGCGGTCGGTAGGAGATGCGCATCGTCATGGCAGGGCTGCACGCCGGGAGAAGCAGCATGCCCAGGAGCAACCATAAGACTTGAAGCGCCGTACCGTGCGTGGACCGGGCATTCGATGCCGCTGACTGTCTGGAACACTCGAGGGGTGGAGGCGGGATCAAAGGATCGAGCAGGTTCATGAGTGCCTCATCCATTCTGGGAGTCGGTGACGATGCCAACGACGGATCGGCGCTCGAGCATCGAGGCGCAGTGGATTCCGGGTGCTCAAGCTTTCCGACTGCCGGCGTGTGGGTCCGGCGTGCGTCACTGGCCAGGAGACGATGGAGCGCGTTCCAGGCGCGGCATTCGACGCAGACTTACGTTACCTCGGAACCGGAGGCGCCGCAACTGTGTAACTCCAGGTCTCCATGTAGAGACCGTTATGCCTGTACTCGAGGCGGCAACCAGGATGATTCTTTGAGGGCGTGTCACACGCAGTGCATCACCTGGTCATTCTGGAAAAGGCGTCACAGTGCCCGGTCCATGTCGCGGCCCGTCCAGAGCGGGTCCAGGGGGCTGGGCCCGAACCCCGTTCATCGCCGGTCTTCTGGCCCTGGACGATCGACGTCACCCCGCTCACTGCCCCGGGCGTGGAGGGATATGACCTGCCTGGCGCCGATGTGACGTTCCGTCTCACCTTGCGAGACGGCTGCCTGTCCTGCCACACCTCGTATCCGCCGGGCCACGTCGAGCGGTTCGGACCGATCGTGAGCTCCTATGTGGGTGGTAAGACCGAATCCTGGAACCAGTGCACGACGGCCTGCCACACCACCCATCCTGGCAGCGGCCTGTAACATTCCATCGTTCAGATCGCCTCGAGCCGGGAGGACGGGAAGCCGCGCAGGGGCGATTCTCGAGGCGGAAAGTTCCGCTCTCTTTTCATCTGGACATTTTGCGTTTAATATAGCCCGGCGTCGCATTTGCGACCTGATCTTCGATTTACACTCTGGAGCATTCGTCCATGGCGCATGAGTTTATATTTCAGATGAAAGGCGTTCGGAAGGTCCATCCGGGCGGCAAAGAGGTCCTGAAGAACATCTGGCTGTCGTTCTACCCGGGTGCCAAAATCGGCGTGCTCGGCAGCAACGGCGCAGGCAAGAGCTCGTTGCTTCGCATCATGGCGGGAGAAGACACCGAGATTTTTGGCGAGGCGTGGATCACGAAGGGATTCACCCGGGGCTTTCTGACCCAGGAACCGCAGCTCGATCCGACCAAGGATGTCCGTGGCAATGTGGAAGAGGGCGTGGCTGCCACCCGGGCGTTGCTCGAGCGGTTCGATGTGGTGAGCAATCTGTTCGGAGAGGTCACCGATGACGACGAGATGAACCGGCTGCTGGAGGAGCAGAGCGAGCTGCAGGACAAGATTGATGCCGTGAACGCATGGGAGCTGGATCGACAGCTCGACATCGCCATGGATGCGCTGCGGGTGCCGCCCGGGGATGCGGACGTCACGAAGCTCTCCGGGGGCGAGCGGCGGCGGGTGGCACTGTGTCGGCTGCTGCTGCAGAAGCCCGATCTGCTGTTGCTGGACGAGCCCACCAACCACCTGGATGCCGAGTCGGTGGCGTGGCTCGAGCGGTTCCTGCAGGAGTATTCCGGTACCGTGGTTGCAGTGACGCACGATCGATACTTCCTGGACAACGCTGCGGGATGGATCCTCGAGCTGGATCGTGGTGAGGGCATTCCGTGGGAGGGGAACTATTCCTCGTGGCTCGAGCAGAAGGAGCAGCGGCTGGGCCAGGAGGAGAAGTCCAACGAGGTGAGACGGCGCACTTTGCAGCGGGAGCTCGAGTGGATCCGGCAGTCGCCGCGGGCGCGTCAGGCCAAGAGCAAGGCCCGCATCGCCGCCTATGAGACCATGCGGGATGAAGAGACGAAGGCGAAAGAAGGCACCGCCGAGATCGTCATTCCCCCGGGCCCCCGGCTGGGTGAGCAGGTGATCGAGCTCGATAAATTGCAGAAGGCGTTCGGGGATCGGGTGCTGTTCGATGGCCTGAGCCTGAGCGTGCCTCGAGGCGCCATTGTCGGCATCATCGGCCCCAACGGCGCGGGAAAGACCACCCTGTTCCGGATGTTGACCGATCAGGAAAAACCCGACGGGGGCGCCATCCGAATCGGTGAGACGGTGAAGATCGCCTACGTCGATCAGCTGCGGGATGCGCTCGATCCAAATAAGACCGTGTGGGAGGAGATCTCGGGGGGCCATGAGCAGCTCGTGTTCGGGTCTCTGAAGATGAACAGCCGGGCGTATGTGTCCAACTTCAACTTCAAGGGCACCGACCAGCAGAAGAAGGTCGGGACCCTGTCTGGTGGCGAGCGGAACCGGGTGCACCTCGCACAGCTGCTGCTGACCGCCGGCAACGTGCTGCTGCTGGATGAGCCCACCAATGACCTGGATGTGAACACGCTCCGGGCGCTGGAGGATGCCATCCTGAGCTTCGCCGGCTGTGTTCTGGTGATCAGCCACGATCGATGGTTCCTGGACCGCATCGCCACGCACATCATGGCCTTCGAAGACGAGGGAAACGTCGTGTGGTTTGAAGGAAACTACCAGGATTACCATGCCGATCTGAAGCGTCGTCTGGGCGCGGCGGCCGATCAGCCCCACCGCATGCGGTACAAGAAGCTCACCCGATAGCCTCTCCGCCTCGAGCCGCTCTGGAGGGGGGTGGTGCCCTCCAGAGGTTGATCGAGCGGGTGATTCCCCGCCTACGAGCCTACCCTGGTTGCTCTGTGTGATTGCCTCATGTGGTGGACGGAACTGCGCCCTCGGACGAACCTCGAGCCGTGCCCGCGGGTTACGGGAGAGGTCGCCGAAAAGGTCGCCGAAAAGGTGGCCGCTGAGGTGGCCGATCAGCCTCGAGCCTCGAGTTCCTCGTCGACCGTTCAAAATCGATTCCGTCTGTCATGTCAATGGAAATCAGCTGATGTGTGTACCACGCGACGCGGATCGGGCGCGGGATGCAACGTCTGTTCCGAACCGGGAACATTTCCAGACATCCGTTGTCCGGAATTAAACGGCAACATTCGCTATTATTTAAGGGAGAGGCGTCGTCGTAGGCTTCGTGGATGCCGGCGCTTGAATGTTCCTGTGGAGCCGAGCCGGGGGCGGGCGTGATGTCCCGCAAGGAGTTGAGCATGCAGATCCGCCGCTTGCAGTCCGAAGACCTGTCGATCGTCGTCGCGTTCCTGGAGGAGCATCTGGAGAGCTCCCTGTTCCTGCTCAGCAATGTGTTAAAGGGGGGGCTCGAGTACCGTGGCCGGAATTATGAGGCCGATTATCTGGGCGTGTTTCGCGACGGAACGCTCATCGGCCTGGCCTCCCACACCTGGGTGGGGACCCTGCTCATCCAGGCGCCCTGTCTGGAGGCCCTCAACCAGCTGGAGAGCGCCCTGCCGCGCTTCCTGTCCCGGCGTCTGAGCGGGCTTCTGGGGCCGCGCGATCAGTGCCTCGAGCTGATGGAGCGGCTCAGCCTGGACCGGGGGGCTGCGACCCTGGATCAGGACGAGCCGATGTACGCGCTGGAGCTGAGCCGACTCCGAATGCCAACGCTGCTCGAGGATCCCAGGGTGGCGCTGCGGAGGAGCCAGCCACCGGACTTGAAGCCGCGGGCGCTCTGGCGAGCGGATTACCTGGTGGAGGTGATGAATTTTCCGTCCTCCACGACGCTCGAGCAACGGGCTTACACGGAGGTCTTGAGCGCGCATGAGGAGCGGCGGTCGTTCGTGCTGGAGCATGACGGAGAGCGGGTGGCCTATGGCGTGTTCAATGCGATCACGCCTCGAGCCGTGCAGCTCGGCGGCTTGTGGGTGCCGCCGGAGCATCGGGGGCGTGGTTATGGTCGCAGCCTGATGGCGGCCGGCTTGAAGGAGGCTCGAGACGTCGAGCGCATCCGTCAGGGGGTGGTGATGATCGACGATGGCAATCGTCCTGCGCTCAACGGCAGTGAAGCGCTGGGCTTCCTGCGGGTGGGGCGCTACTCGTTCACCCTGTGGGAAGAGGGCTGAGAGAAGGAGCTGCGGGGACTCCAGGTCTTCTCCGGCGCGGTTGGGAGAGGGAGCGCCTCCACGGAGGGTGAGCTGAGCGGATATGCCTGTCAGCGGGCAGGGGTGTGAAAGAGCCCCCAATACGACTCGAGGTTGTAGCCGAGTGCGAAAGCGACCGCCAGTGCCACGATCGTGACGATGATGATGCCTCCGAGGTAGAGTCGTGCGAGCGGCAGGGTGTGCGGCAGGGTGTGCGGCAGGCCCGTCACGCGCAGTGGTAGGAATACCCCATCTTGCAACAGCCCTTGCCTGGAATGAGCCGCTTTTATGAATCGCATTGCCGCCTCCCACATCGAGGGACTGCAGGCACCGCCCGTTTCTTCGAGCTTGCGGTGCGCGCCGCCCTGTTTATGCGTGTGAATCTGAGCCGTGTGGTGAAAAGTCTTGAAACAGCGAGCGACGACTGAACAAGCAATCTTTGTGCTGCTTTTATGGACCGGTGCGTCGGTGCGCAGATCAGGCTCGAGGCCCTGTCCACTGAGGGGCCCTGTCCACTGAGGGCCCTGTCCACTGAGGGCCCTGTCCGCGGAGGAAGCCCTGTCCGCCGAGGAAGCCCTGTCCGCCGAGGCCACCGCTCTTGTCATAGGCCAGATGCGTCCGGTTTTTGACATGGCATGCGACGAATCTGGACCTTGTTGCACGGGCGAGCCACATCCCGGATGCCTGCTCATCGTCAAACTGATCTATGATGGAATGGGCCGGGGCGTGTGACGGTGCTTCCGGGGAGCCGACGGCTGTTCGTCGGGCGTCAACGGACCGGCGATGGTTTTTTATCCACCACGACGAGGAGCGCAGAATGGTATCTCGGCCCTGCTCAGTCTGTTTCGTGCTACCGCCCCATATCCTGGAGCGAATCGCGCAGAACGGCTCCCCTTCGCAACAGCGCACAGCGGTACGTTCGCTTCTGCAGTCGGAGCGCATACGTGGCCAGCGGGACGCGATCTCTGAGTCCCTCGCCTTATCGTCCGTACCCACCGGGGAGCGTCGGCGCACCCTGTACAACGCCCGTCACGACACCACCCTGCCGGGACAGCGGATGCGCGGTGAGGGAGAGCCTCTCACCGGTGATCCTTCCGCCGATGAGGCGTTCGAAGGGGCGGGGGCGACCTATGACCTGTACCATGAAGTCTACGGCCGGAGCGGGCTGGACGATCGTGGCATGCGGCTCGATGCCAGCGTCCACTACAGCGAAGGGTTCGACAATGCGTTCTGGAACGGTACGCAGATGGTCTATGGCGACGGTGATGAGAACCGGCCGGAAGAAGAGCGGCTGTTCAACCGTTTCACCTGCGCCGTCGATATCATCGGGCACGAGCTGACCCATGGGGTGACTCAATACGAAGCAAACCTCGTGTACTACCACCAGTCCGGTGCGCTGAACGAGTCCTTCTCAGATGTGATGGGATCGATGGTAAAACAGCGGCTGCTGGGTCAGAAGGCCGACGAGGCGGACTGGTTGATCGGGGCAGGACTGCTCACCTCGAACGTTAAAGGGGTGGCGATCCGCTCGATGAAGGCGCCGGGTACGGCCTACGACGATCCGGTGCTGGGCCGGGATCCTCAGCCCGCGCATATGGAACAGTACGATCATATGCCGATCTGGCAGGACAATGGAGGTGTGCACATCAACTCCGGAATCCCCAATCGCGCCTTCTATGTCGCCGCGATGGAGATCGGAGGTGCCGCGTGGGAGCGTGCCGGTCGCATCTGGTATTACACCCTCCGGGATCGTCTACGCCGCACTTCCACCTTTCAAGATGCGGCGCATCGAACCTGGCAGGTCGCCGGGGAGCTGTTCGGGGAAAAGAGCCGTGAGCAGGTTGCCGTCCACACGGGCTGGGATGCGGTCGGCATCGATAGCCGGCGAATGTCCATCAATCCCATCGGAATCCGATAGAACTCCCCCCCCTGACCGAATTGCCATTCAGGAAGATTCGGCAGCGGGGTCCGTGCACAGGAAGGAAGGGTCGAGGCGACTCGAAAGTCCCGCCGCACCCCCCTAGGCCGTGAACCCCTGCCTGAGTAGGCGTCATCGTAGTC
>Ga0163147_10006463_pt1 | contig 13711 bp, 7 predicted proteins | sample OliLakLV19MP6G1_FD_148597 | JGI IMG/M metagenome (GOLD analysis project Ga0163147, IMG submission 148597) | Freshwater microbial mat bacterial communities from Lake Vanda, McMurdo Dry Valleys, Antarctica- Oligotrophic Lake LV.19.MP6.G1 | ecosystem: Environmental > Aquatic > Freshwater > Lake >...
TCTCCGTAAACCTCCATAAACATATTTTCTTGAAGTCATAATATAGACTATGACTGTGTTTTGATATATTTTATTTCCGTGAAACTTCTCATATAATCCTTACAAAACTACTTCGTGAATGTTGTTAAAATTAATTAACACCAATAACATTTATAAGGTAATCCAATGGATTTTCAAAAACAACTAGAAGAACTAGTCAGAAAGAACATACTTGAGTATGTTTCTCCAGAACTAGAATCATTAAAAACTGAGTTAGAGCTAATAAAATCTAACACAAGTTTAACAGACAGCTTTGAATTGTTGTCTCGCACAGCCGCTGCCAAATTACTTGACATAAACCCAAATACTTTAAGTATTTATGTGCATCAAGGATTGCTAAAATGTATTCGCACCTCCGACAAAGGCAAAATGCAGTTCCGAAAAAAGGACTTACTTTCATATATAGAAAGTAAAGTAGGAGGTAATCAATGATAATGGATATTTCTATAGAAAAACTAACTTCAGGCTTAAATTTAAAAAAAGCAAGCAATGGTAATTACCATTGCTTTAATAAGTCAGCACATACAAACAACGATTCAAATGCTTCACTCAGCTTAAAGCAAACTAATGGCATAGTTGGTTACAATTGCTTCGGTTGTGGAATTTCAGGTAATGTTTATGAATTAGTAATTGCTGTAAAATATTGTAATTATAGTGAAGCGAAATCTTGGCTACTTCATAATGTTAGTAGCCACCCAGACCTGAATATATTGAAGAAATCAAAAGATAAGTCAAATACTAAGAAAAAACTTCAACTACGTTTTATTCAACCTTCTAATCAAAATCATCGATACATTTACAAAGAAAATGAAAATTTGAATTTGAGAGAAGTAAACGAACAAGATTTTAAAAATATTTATAAGCACTTGTTTAAAGATTTTAACCTTGAAGCATTCAGCATTTCTGGTGCTAAAATAAATGGTTTTGAAAATGATATATTTTACTCAATTGTTTTCAGTGACATTTCCTATATAGCTTGCAAGAATGATAAATCAAACATTACTTTATTGTTTGAAGGACAAACAGATTTCTTGACAGCTTTATCTGTAGGATTACATTATGACTTTAACATACAACTTAGAAAAAACAAACAAGAAAAGTTCAGATTAAAAACAAAAATCAACTATGCCATACTTGATAAGGACGATAATGAAGCCAATATTCAAAGTAGAATTGACAACCTAAAAGGCAATAACTTACAATGCCTTACATTACCTGAATCTTATAAAGACTTTTCTGACTATGTGAATGGAGAAAATCTTACTAAAGATAAACAGGAAGTACTTGATTACATTTTGAGTCAAGTTGAAATTGTGGTTGAAGATTCGATAATAAAAGAAATTTCAAAACACAATCTCAAATTCTTTCCACCAGACTTTGATTTGTCAGAAGTTAATGATTTGATATATACTAAGGATAACAAGTTGATTCATAATCATGTTGTTGAATTATTTAAAAAGCATACTGAGTTAATCTACTTAAAAGAAAAAGGTAAGAAAGGATTTTTTCATTATCAGGAAGGAGTGTGGCAATTTATTGATGAAAGAATAGTAATGAATGAAGCTAGAATTTTAATATCAAGTGATAGAGTTGACTCTACAGTATTAGATAAAATTCAAAAACTGCTTCAAGTGGTTCTTTTTAAAACTATTCCTACTAATTTAGAGAACTACAATTTAATCAACTATTCTAATGGAGTATTTGATTTTGACAATCTGAAATATTTATCTCACAGTAAGGATTACTATTTTTTTGACAAAATGGATTTTTCTTATGACATCAACGCTGATGCTCCATTTACAAAAAAGTTTCTTGAAGAAATTACAATGAATGACAGTGATTTACTCTCGCATTTATTAGATGTTTCTTGTAGAATTTTTATAAAAAATACAGATGGATTTAGAATTATCTGCTTCCTTGGAAATGGAGAAAACGGCAAGTCAAAATTTATTAAAGCATTGACAATGCAAATACCATTTGAGCAAACATTTCCTTCATTCGATTTTGCAAAACTTAGTGAGAGATTTTATAAGCAGAATTTTGATGGTAAGAAATTAGTAGTATCTGGCGATGCGAACCCAGAACTTAAAAATTTGAATATTGTCAAAGAGATAACTGGTAATGATGATTTAGCTGGAGATGTAAAATACAAAGATTATAAGAAATTTCAATTTTTTGGTTTGATAATAATAGCATCAAATGATATGCTTTCATTAACAGAAATACATTCACTTAAGCCACTTCTTAGAAGATTGACCATAATTCCATTTTACTTTAAACCGACAAATATAGACAACCACATTGAACAAAAACTTAGAAATGAACGTAGCGGTTTTCTGAATATCCTAATTGAGCAATTAAAATCACTAAAATCGAATAATAGTAAGATTACTTATTCCGAAGCTGTAGCTGACAGAATGAAAGAATTTAAGAAAAGATGCCACTTAATAGTTAGATTCATTGATGAGCAGAATGTCAAACTTGAAAATATTCAGGATGTAAAGTCATTGTACAGCCGTTTCAAAACTTACTTGTCAATTGAACATAATATATCTCACTCAACAAACTTAAAAGGTGATTTATCACCCAGTGGTTTTGCTCAGGCAATAGAAATTTTAAAAGACACCAACTTGCTTGGCTTTGACGACAAAAGCTCTTAGAATTGATTGTCAATTTTTAATTTTAATTTTAAAAATACTTTTTCATTTTTTTAAAATGAATATTTGAAAAACTTTTTTCATATTCATTTTCAGTTTTTTGCAATCGTTTTTAAGGAGTTTTCTTTTCTTTAGCTATGGTTTTGTATGCCTAATGAAAAGAAAACTCTTTATAACTACTCTTTTTGATTTAAAGATTATAATATTGCGACAAATACTATATTATTATTAGTAGTAAAAGCAGAGAAACAGTAAAGTATGAATGTAATATTTGTCAACTTATGAACACTTTTTCTAGTTATTAATAAGAAGAATATAGGTAAAATTGTTAAGTAATATGACGGATTGGCAGAAAAATGAACACTTTTGGGTCATTTAGCTATAAAAAGTATATAGTATTTTGACTGTTTAATAAATAAATGAACACTTTTTTTTAGGAACACAATGAAATTAAGCCATAAACGATTTTGCAAAAACGGAATTTGGAGTATTAAATCCAGAAATGCTTATACTATATTTGCACTTAAAAGTATTCAAACAGAATACAAATATCAAAATCTATTCCTACACCATAGGTTTTTGAAGTATCTCTTTGAAGCTACATCTAAAAATAAACTTACTCGTACAGCTATTGCTAAAACATTAGGTTTTGGCAGAACTACTCTCTATAAAATTGTTTGGAGAGATAGGAAAATCACTAAAGAAGAAGCCGATATTATCAATGCCATTTGTTTAGAATCGGAAATTGAGCGTGCTTACTCTGTTTTTGCTATGGAAATGGGACGTAGCAAACTGAATTGGAAACAAATGTATGGAATTACGGAGTAAATATAAGCCATTTTGATTTGATATACTTGAGAAACACCAAATAATTCAAGAAATAAGTTGAATAAATATGATGTTTTATTAAAATATATATGTTTTTGTGAATATTGCTTGATTTGATGTTCATTTACTTAAAAGAAAAATTACGTTTTTGCATAAATGTTAAAAAACGTAATTACAAAAATCAATGGACAAAATGCAAAAAGCGTGGGGTGGTGTCGAAATTTGAAAGAAATTCTTTGGAATGATATGAGAAAATTGTTAATTTAGAGAAACATTTAACTAATATATTTTTATTGTGTCAACAAAATTTTTTACTAATAGCGAAGAAAACACCTTAATCAAAAAGTTTGAAGGGGTTTTTACATACAATCCCTACATAAATTGCTTTGACGCTTTAGTCGGCTACTTCAGAGCATCGGGCTATTTCCGCATTAGACCGTTTTTAGACAAAGTTCCAAATATTAGAATTTTGGTGGGCATCAACATTGACAAGATGTTGGCAGATGCTCAAAAAAAACGACTTGAATTTTTTAAAAACGACGAAAAGACTAAAGAAGATTTCAAAAAGACAATTCAAGAAGATATTGAAAAAGCTAATTATGACAAAGACACCGAAAAAGGAATTCTTCAATTTATTGACGACCTGTTTGAAGGGAAAATTCAGGTCAAAGCTCATCCTGAAAAAAAAATTCACGCCAAAGTTTATATTTTGCGACCTGAACCTTTTAACGAGCATACACCTGCAACAGTAATAACAGGTTCATCAAATCTTACAGCCAATGGACTTGGAGTGAATAATCAATATGAATTCAATGTTCAATTAAACGACCACGAAGATGTAAAATTTGCAACCTCAGAATTTGAAAAGTTGTGGGCTGAATCGGTGGACATTCTGCCAATTGACATTCAAAATATCAAAAAAGAAACTTACCTCAATGACGAAATAACACCGTTTGAAATTTATATCAAACTCCTAACTGAATATTTCGGAAAAAATATTGACTACGACCCATATTCAATGGGCGACTTGCCAAAGAATTTCAAAAAACTTTCTTACCAAGTTGATGCAGTAAACGAAGGTTTTAATATGCTGCTAAAACACAACGGTTTTATGTTGGCTGATGTGGTGGGTTTGGGTAAAACTGTAATTGCGGCAATGGTGGCAAAAAAGTTTGTGATGCAAAACGGCAGAGACAATACAAAAATATTAGTTGTTTATCCTCCTGCCATTGAGAAAAACTGGAAAAACACTTTCAAAGATTTTCAATTAGACAAATACACCAAGTTTATCACAAACAGAAGCCTTGAAAATATATTAAATGGGCATCAGGATTATTGGAATAAAGAAGATTACGATTTGGTAATTGTAGACGAAGCTCACAAGTTTCGCAACTACTTGACTGGTGCATTTCAAAACTTACAATTGATTTGTAAAAGCCCAAGAGCAAACAAAGGATTGATTGAGGGCATACAGAAAAAAGTAATTTTAGTTTCTGCAACTCCATTGAACAACAGACCTGACGATATTTTTTATCAAATTCAAATGTTTCAGGATGCAAGACAATCAACCTTACCAATAACAAACCTAACTTCATTTTTTGCTCCGTTGATGGAGCAATATAAAACGCTAAAGCGTTTTGATAAATTAGATGTAAACGAGCTAAGAACCATTTACGGAATAATTCGCAAAAATGTAATTGAACCAATTACCATTCGCAGAACCCGAACCGACCTTGAAAATATTCCTGAATATAAAATTGACTTAGACGAGCAAGGTATTAAGTTTCCAAAAGTGGAACCACCTAAAAAAGTGGAATATTTGATGGATGAAAAACTAAATGAATTATTTCATAAAACAGTTTCCTACCTTACAGACGAAGACAAATTAAAATACAGCCGTTACCAAGCAATTGCAGGCTTGAAACAAGGCATACAAAAAAAGTATTACGAAAATGCGGAAACGGTTTCTAAATCTTTAGCATTTATAATGAAAACCCAATTGATAAAAAGATTGGAAAGTAGTTTTTATGCTTTTAAAAAATCATTGAGCAATTTTCAAACTGCCACCGACAGAATGATTGATATGTTTGTTAAAGATAAAGTGTTTATTGCCCCTAGCGGTGATGTAAATAAATGGTTGAATGAAGGGAAATCTTATGAAGATATTGAAAAAGAAATTGAACACTTGAGTGAGGAAAATCCAAAGAACAAAACTTTTCAAAGTTCTGATTTCAAAGACGGTTTTATTGATAGTTTAAAAAAGGATTCTAAACTTCTAAAAGAATTGGTAGATGGATGGGATGCCATTGATGATGACCCAAAACTAAAAATATTTCTTAGCGAACTGAAAAAACAATTCCTTAACAAGGAAACAAACTTAGAAGGTAAACTTGTAATCTTCTCCGAATCAAAAGACACCGTTGATTATTTAGCAAAGGCTTTAGACGATGCAGGAAGAAAAGATGTATTGGTTATTTCGGCTGCTAACAGAAAACAAATGTATGACACCATTGTAACCAACTTTGATGCAAACTGGGCTGCCGACAAACAAGTGAGTTATTATAACATCATCGTTACCACCGAAGTTTTAGCAGAAGGCGTAAACTTGCACCGTTCCAACGTAGTTATTCACTACGACACACCTTGGAATTCTACCAAGCTAATGCAAAGGATTGGGCGTGTAAATCGTATTGGAACAAAAGCAAGTGCCATTTACAATTATATATTTTATCCTTCGGCACAAGGCGATTCGCAAATAAAATTAAACAAAACTGCTTTTATGAAAATTCAGGCATTTCATACTGCATTTGGCGAAGACAATCAAGTTTTTTCCACGGATGAAATTTTGGATGAAGTAAAACTATTTAGCGGAAATTATAAGGAACAAGAAGACGAACGATTAAAGTTTCTTTACTTTCTAAGACACTTCAAAAGTAAAAATCTTTCTTGGTTCGACAAGATTAAAAAACTGCCTTTAAAATCAAGAGCAGGTAGAAGTTCAGCAGAAATTAAGAAACCCGAATTGCAAAACGGAACAGCAGCATTTTTAAAAACAGATAAAAAATTTGAATTCTATTGGATTGACAGTAACAACCAACCAAAGGAAATTACACCCATTGAAGCATTCAAAATATTTTCGGCTGACGAAAAAGAAAAGTGTGTTCAATTAATTGAAACCCACCACGAACACGTAAACAAGGCATTGCAACATTTTGAAACTTTGGAACATAAAATTGCACAATCGCAAACCGACCCCGAAGCCTTGGGCGTTGTCGCACAAAGGGCAAAAAAGTTTTTATCGGAATTGGTGAAATATCCGCAGGTAAATGAAAAACAAAAAGAGAACATTCAAAATATTGTAATTCTTATTGACATTGGTAAATATACCAATTTGCCAACCGACATTGACCGCTTGCGAAAAGAAAACCTGAAAATTGCCTTAGCCGAAATAGATAAAATTGCAACAAAATACAATGCTGATTTGAATGATGTACAAAAAGGCAAAAAAGGGAAAGTAGAAAAACCAGTTTTAATTATCTCTGAATCTTTTGAATAATGGAACTAATACAACATAATTTCATAGCCGAAATAAAACAAAAAGTTCGAGCCGCACAATACGAAGCATTAAAGGTTGTAAATAAGCAACTCATTAATTTGTATTGGGAAATTGGCAAATCAATTGCAGAAAAACAATCAGAAAACTGGGGTAAAGCTATAGTTCCTACTCTATCTAAAGAATTGCAAAATGAGTTTCCTGGTATTGGTGGTTTTTCTACCACTAATCTTTGGTTAATGGCTCAGTTTTACACAGAATATCATACTGTTGTATTTCTCCAACCACTGGTTGGAGAAATTAGTTGGACAAAGCAAATTGCGATTTTAAATAAATGTAAGAATAATCAAGAACGCCAATTCTACATTCTTTCTACAAAAAAATTTGGTTGGACTAAGAACGTTTTAATTCATCAAATTGAAAATAAAACTTTTGAAAAATACCTTCTGAATCAAACTAACTTTGATACGACTTTGCCAGAAGCTTTTCAAAATCAAGCTCATTTAGCCGTAAAAGATGAATATACTTTTGATTTTTTAAACTTAGCTAATGAACATTCGGAAAGTGAATTAGAACAAGCTCTCATCAAAAATATTAGAAGTTTTTTATTAGAATTAGGACACAATTTTACTTTTGTAGGAAATCAATACAAAGTTTCAATAAGTGATAACGAATATTTTATTGATTTACTGCTCTATCATCGTCAGCTGCAATGTCTTGTTGCCATTGAACTAAAAATTGGTGAGTTTTTACCAGAATACAAAGGCAAAATGGAGTTTTATCTTTCTATTCTAAATGATTCCATTAAACTTCCTCACGAAAACGAAGCCATAGGCATTATAATATGCAAAAGTAAAGACAGGACTATTGTAGAATATTCGCTAAAATCAAGCATAATGCCAATTGGTGTGGCTACCTATACCACATCAGAAAAACTACCAATTCAATATCAAAATCTATTGCCTAGCTCAGCCGAAATTACGCTGAAATTAAATCAATATTTTAATCTCAAAGAGACTGAATAATATGACACAAGAGCAAATACAAAACCTGTTTAAGCAAAGCTACAGCCAAAACAATTGGAAAAAATTTTTGGGCGAAGCATTTGTAGAATCTCGTTTGCTTGCAACACCTGAAATACTTATTGGTATTGACAGCAATGTAGCTTTGCAAGTTCAAAAGCTGGGCTACATTACACTCAACGAAAACAAAATTGAACGCAAGATTGCTGTGTTTGAAGTTACATTAGCTCAAGACATTATTTTAGAACGAAACCGTGTAGGCTTGCGAAATTTGCTTCGCAAATATTGGAAAGATATTGATGCTGCTTTTATTGCTTATCACCAACCCGAAAGCCCTAAATGGCGGTTTACTTATGTTTCGGAATTAACAGGCTATGATGCAGATGGTGAATTTGTAAAAATTAAAACCGAACCCAAACGCTATACATACGTATTGGGCGAAGGCGAAAGCACACGCACCGCAGTCGAACGCTTTGAAAAAATTGCCAACAAAGGAAGCAAGGCAACTTTAGATGATGTAAAAGAAGCATTCTCGGTAGAAAAACTTTCTAAAGCATTTTTTGACGAATACAAAAAGCACTACGATATTTTTTGCGACTTTATGGTTTCAAAACCAAACATTCGTCAAACCATATTTAACGGTGATGAAAAAGGAATTCGTGATTTCAATAAAAAATTATTGGGGCGAATTGTATTCCTCTATTTCATTCAGAAAAAAGGTTGGTTGGGTGTGCCTGCTAAAAGCGATTGGGGCAAAGGCGATTTTGATTTTTTAAACAACCTGTTTAAGAATACCAAAAACCCTGACCTGTTTTATTCTGACCTGTTATCTAAATTATTTTTTGATACACTCAACACCAAACGCAAAGACGATTTAATTGAATTGGTAAAAGGCGAACCTTGCCGCATTCCATACTTAAATGGTGGTTTATTTGAAGAAGACGACAAGAAACACCGCAATTTGATTTTCCCTTCTAATCTGTTCGAGCGTTTGTTCGACTTTTTTAATAAATACAACTTTACCATTTATGAAGACGACCCTAACGACCACACTGTAGCCGTTGACCCCGAAATGTTGGGGCATATTTTTGAAAACTTACTGGAAGACAATAAAGACAAAGGTGCATACTATACTCCTAAAGAAATTGTCCATTATATGTGCCAGGAGAGTTTGATTGAATACCTCACTACTTGGTTCGAAAACAAAGGCTACGAAGTAACAGTCTACATAGGTTTTGATAAGCCAAAACAACCAAAACTATTTTCGACCAATGAAGGCAGAAAGGGGCAAATGATGTTGGAAACAGATACCAAGAACACAAGCAAACAGATTGACCGAATATTGATTGAAAAATTGCTAAAAAAGAAATTAGACGATGATGATAAAATACTAATCAAAGAACATTCAGCCGAATTTCATACTGCTTTAGACAATGTAAAAATTTGCGACCCTGCCATTGGCTCAGGTGCTTTCCCTATGGGTTTGCTACACGAAATTTTTACTGCCAAACAAACGCTGCATCATTTTGATAAAGGCAATACCAAAACCTTTGACGCATCGGCTGTAAAACTAAACATTATACAAAATAGCATTTACGGTGTGGATATTGAAAAAGGTGCGGTGGACATTGCCCGATTGCGTTTTTGGTTAAGCCTTATTGTAGATGAAGAAAAACCAAAAGCCCTGCCCAACCTCGATTATAAAATAGTAGTGGGAAATAGCTTGGTAAGCAAATTAGGTGATGATATTATTTATATTGACTGGACACTAAACGAAACAGCACACGGTTTTTTTGGGGCTGACTTAGCGAAACAAAAAGGCGACCTGCTTAAAAAAATAAGCAAAGAGCAAAAAGACTTTTTTAACCCAGATAGTGATAAGAAAAAATTAGCAGCAGATATACGCAAACTGAAAATTGACTTGTTGATTACGCAATTAGAGTTAATGGTAAAAACACAAGGAATAGAAACTAAACCAAGTGGAACAAATAGAACATTGGCGAAACAAACCGAAATTTATTTACAAACTATTGGCTGGAAAAACTCTATAAAAGATTTACAAAAACTAAAAACTAAGCCCGAATTACCACTTCATTTTTTTGATTGGAAATTAGATTTCCCAGAAGTAATGAATGAGCAAGTAAACGACAATGTAGGTTTTGATATTGTAATTGGGAATCCGCCTTATGTACAATTGCAAAAAGACGGTGGAAATCTTGCCAAACAATTTGAAAAACAAAACTTTGAAACCTTTGCTAAAACTGGCGATTTGTATTCTCTATTTTACGAAAAGGGTATCAATCTATTAAAACAAAAAGGAGTACTCAATTTTATTACTTCCAACAAATGGATGCGTGCCGAATACGGACGAAAAACACGGGCATTTTTCTGTAAAAATAACCCTTTGATGTTGATTGACTTAGGCAGTGGTGTTTTCCCTTCGGCTACCGTAGATACTAATATTCTCATTATTCAAAAAAACGAAAACAGAAACAAACTGCTTGCCCTTGATATTTCAAAAGAAAAACATATTAGCGATTTTGACCAATACCAACAACAGTGGCTTCCCATACCGCAACTCACTGATGATACTTGGACTATTGCCGATAAGACCTCGATGGCTATTAAAGCTAAGTTGGAAAGACTGGGCAAACCACTAAAAGACTGGGATATTCAAATCTATCGTGGAATATTAACAGGATTTAACGAAGCCTTTATTATTGATACACCCACCAAAGAACGCCTATGTGCCGAAGACCCCAAATCTGCCGAAATTATTAAACCAATACTTAGAGGCAGAGACATAAAACGATACCAAGCCAATTGGTCAGGCTTGTGGTTGATAAATACTCATAATGGCATAAGAAATAAAAATGTACCAAGAATTGATGTAGTTAAAAATTATCCAGCCATATTTAAGCACCTGAAACAATATGAAACGCAACTAAAAATACGCTTAGATAAAGGCGACCATTGGACAAACCTTAGAAATTGTGCATATATTCAATACTTTGAAAAGGAGAAGATAATTTATGGAGAAATAGTTCAAACAGCGTCCTTTTATTATGATAAAGATTGCTATTACCCTGAAGCAACTTCGTTTTTAATTACGGGTTATGGAATACAATTAATTTTCTTGTTATTAAATTCTAAATTATTCGAATTTGCTTTTAAAAAGTTTTATGCAGGTGGCGGCTTAGGAAACACAGGGTTTAGATATAAAAAAGTTTTTTTAGAAAACATCCCAATTCCCAATATTTCAATAGAAGAACAACAGCCTTTTATTAAAATTGCCGACCAAATCCTTACCCATAAATCCGAAGGCAAAGACACCACCGCCTTAGAGCAAGAAATAGACAATTTGGTTTACAAACTTTACGAGTTAAGTTATGACGAAGTGAAAGTAATAGACCCTGAATTTGGTTTAACGGAGCAAGAATATGAAGCAATAGTACTGGAGTAATCAAATATGGCTAGCAAACTTTCTGAAAACGGAATGGCTGGGTTTATCTTGGCAAATGGTGCTTTGAGTGGTGGTGGCGAAGAATATAAAATTCGCAAAAAGCTGATTGAAAATAATTTAATAGAAGCCATTTTGGTATTGCCTCAAGATATGTTTTATACTACTAATATTAGTGTTACTCTTTGGATATTGAATAAAAACAAAAAAACACAAAGCAAAACAGTTGGAAATGAAACTCGCAAATACCGTGGAAGAGAGAAAGAAATCTTATTTATGGATTTGAGACAAATGGGTGAACCTTTTGAAAAGAAGTTTACACAATTTTCTGAAGCTGATATAAAGAAAGTATCTAGCAGTTTCCACCAATGGCAACAAGTGGAAATAGAAAATATTCCTGAGTACTGCTATGCTGCAAAGCTGGAAGAAATAGCAGCTAAAGACTTTTCGCTTGTGCCAAGCAAATACATTGAGTTTGTAAACCGTGACGAGAACATAGATTTTGATGAAAAAATGACAAGCCTTCAAAGTGAGTTTGTTGATTTACTTAGAGCTGAGACGCAAAGTAAAAATGATTTGCTAACCGTTTTTAAAGAGTTAGGTTATGAAATCAAATGAAAACACCAAATTGGCAACCATGAGAAATCTTTTACTTTCCAAACTTGCAACTATAGGAAATTAAGAAATGGAAAATAATCTAAACATGAATATATATTCAGATTGGTTTAAAGTTGACCTGCATATTCATACAGATAAAAGTAATCTTGTTAAGATTAATGATTATAAAGGCAAATTTGATATTTCGGTTATAAAAAACAAGCTTATAGAAAATGATGTAAAACTATTCTCTTTAACTGACCATAACATCATTAATACTGATGCTTACAAGAATTATTACGAAGCTTATAAAGTGGGAGACCCTAAATTACTTATAGGTTGTGAATTTGATATTGAAGTCCCAGAGTCGGGGAAAAATATTACCTATCATAGCGTTATTGTTTTTGAAAATGATTCAGTTGGAGATGTTGACTTAATATCAAAAAAAATTGAGGATTTATTTACTTTGAAAAATCTTATAATAACCGACAGAAAAATTATAATCGATGATCTGTATGACTTGTTTAATGGATTCAACTTCTTCTTCATACCCCACGCAGGAAATACCAAAAGCATAATTGACCCATATAAGGGCTATGATTTGAAACTTTGTCAACAAATGGTTTTGTTAATGCCAAGTGCTTTTGAAAAAGTTAAAGAAAGCGTAAGGCAAACTTATAACGATGGCTTCGATAAGTTAAAAGAATATGATTTTCAGAAAAGAGGCGATATACCATATATAAACTTTTCAGACAATCATAATTGCAATAAATATCCGTGTACGAATAAAGATGGAGAAGCTCACGAATTTTATTGTATTAAAGGACAGCCGACTTTTGAATCAATTCGCTTTGCATTTATCGACCCGATTTCTAGGATTAAAAAGTATGATGAAGTTGAGGTTCTTAAAAGGTTTGATAATTTTTTACACAGTATCGTTTTGAAGAATAACACATTCATTGAAAACTCAACATTATTTTTTAGTCCAAATTTAAATGTGATTATTGGAGGCAGGTCAAGTGGTAAAAGTTTGTTGTTCAATATTCTTGGTAAGAAAATAGGAAACGCAAAAAACAATCTTTTAAAATATAATATTGATATTTCAAGTTTTAATATAAAGAGTTTTTTAGATAATGATTACAAGTCAAGTATAGATTACAATGTGCAAGATGTTATCTATATAAACCAAGGCGACATTGTGAATTATTTCGAGAATAATTCATTGAAAGATTTAATAAAAGAATCAGGAAAAACCGAAGAATATAAAATTGCAATCGAGTTTTTTAAAGAGAAAAAGAGAAACCTGACTACTTTAATTGAAGAACTTGTTAATGTCTATGCGGAGCTATATGATTCAATCAATTCAAATTTTACATTACATAATAAAGATGTTGAATCGATATTTGACCTAAGCTATTTTTTCAAACCTATTGAACAAGTTGAGGAAAAATCTTATTCATTTCAAAATTCATCTGATACAGTTCAGAATTTATTTGAGAACATTGAGAAGTTTATAACAAATGAAAACTGGAACTTAAAACCAGAAGAGTTAGAT
>Ga0163147_10006466_pt1 | contig 13707 bp, 11 predicted proteins | sample OliLakLV19MP6G1_FD_148597 | JGI IMG/M metagenome (GOLD analysis project Ga0163147, IMG submission 148597) | Freshwater microbial mat bacterial communities from Lake Vanda, McMurdo Dry Valleys, Antarctica- Oligotrophic Lake LV.19.MP6.G1 | ecosystem: Environmental > Aquatic > Freshwater > Lake >...
GGAGCAAGCAGACTCCTGTTGGCGCCCTCCCCTGAATTCGGGGGAGGGAGGCGAGCGCAGCGAGCGGGGTGGGGGTCAAACGGACACCCTGCGTAAGGTGATCTTCTTAACATTCGTTCGATGAATTTTGATGTGGTGTTAAACGAATGGTAAATAATTGTTAAAGACTCAACGATATGCTTCTCCTCGATAGCGATAGAAACCATCTTGATAAGGAAATTCATCGCTAAACCATGTTCTAGGAGAACACAAGCATATGAGCAAGCGTCTTTTCGTTTTGATCGCAATTCTCGTTTTCGCGCTGCCTTTCACCGTCATGGCACAGGAAGCCACACCCGAAATGACTCCCGAAATGGAAGTCGTAGCGATTGAACTGCCCGTCGTTGATGCATTGGCGTTTGAAGGTGACATCATCACCGCTGGCAGCTCCACCGTTTTCCCGTTGACCGAACGTATGGCAGAACTCTTCGGTGAAGAAGGTTTTAGCAGCAACATCACGGTTGACAGCATCGGTTCCGGCGCTGGCATCGAACGCTTTTGCGTTTCGGGTGAAACAGACATTGCCAATGCGAGCCGTGCGATCCGCGAGAGCGAAATTGAATCCTGCCGCGCAATTGGTCGTGAACCGATTGAATTCCGCGTCGGTACCGATGCGATAGCAGTGGTTGTGAGCGCAGAAAACGACTTCGTTGAATCGCTCACCATTGCTCAATTGTCGGCAATCTACAGCGGCGCGGCGACGACATGGGATCAGATTGACCCGTCCTACCCGGCAGAAACCATTCAGGTGTTCAGCCCCGGTTCAGACAGCGGCACCTACGATTACTTCCTCGAAGCCACGCTCGAAACCGAAGCGGGTGGCGATCTTGAGTCTGAAGCAGCCGAAGCCGCAATTCAGTCAGTTCCCGGCATTCAACTGAGCGAAGATGACAACGTTCTCGTGCAAGGCGTCGAAGGCAGCCCGTATGCCATTGGTTACTTCGGTTTCGCCTACTATATCGAAAACCAAGACCTGTTGAAGGCGTTAGGGATTGATAAGGGCGACGGTGCAGTTGTTCCGAATGAAGAAAGCGCCGAAGACAATTCGTACCCGCTGTCACGTCCGCTGTTCATCTACAGCGATGCGACCATCATGACAGAAAAGCCGCAAGTTGCAGCGTTCATCAGCTTCTACCTGTCGAACGTCAACAACGAAATCATTGAAGTGGGCTACTTCCCCGCCAGCGTGGAAGCCCTCAACGAATCCAAGCAAGCATGGCTTGACGCAACCGGCATGGGCATGTAGTTCCCGTTAAGGTTGGGTTAAGTTCGGATTAAATCTTGGGGTAGGGCGTGCCTTACCCCATTCCTATTGTTACACTGATGATAGAAATTTTTCATATGACGAAAGTGGTCAGGGATAGGTATGCAGCAAGAGTTAGAAGTTAGGCGGAACAGAGAAGCACTGATGGCAGTCTCCGCAACAAAAGCCCAGGGAACATTGTTCAAAAAACCAAGACCGGGCGAAGACCTGATCCGAATTTTCCTTTTCCTCTGCGGTATGCTCTCCATTTTCACCACCATCGGCATCGTTTACGAACTTGGCAAAGAAGCTCTGCTGTTCTTCCAAACGGAAGGGTTCAGTTTTGTCGAGTTTTTCACCAGCACTTCATGGGCGCCAGAAATTGGCAATATTGGTATTCTGCCGCTGATGCTTTCAACGCTCCTCACCAGTTTTGTGGCGATGCTGGTCGCAATACCGCTCGGTTTAGGAGCAGCCATCTACTTGAGCGAGTATGCAGCACCTAGCGTGCGTGCGACGCTTAAACCCATCTTGGAAATTCTCGCAGGTATCCCCACGGTAGTGTATGGATACTTCGCGCTCACGTTTATGACGCCGCTCCTGCGCGGGATATTCGGTGCAGACACGGTCAACTTTTATAACATGGCGTCGGCGGGTTTAGTGATGGGTATTATGATCCTCCCGACCATTAGTTCCATGAGCGAAGATGCGTTAAGCGCCGTGCCGCGTGCGCTGCGCGAAGCCTCTTACGGCTTGGGCGCAACCAAGTTTGAAACCGTGATCAAAGTGGTACTGCCCGCCGCCCTATCGGGCATTCTGGCAGCGTCCATCATTGGCATTTCGCGGGCAGTGGGCGAAACCATGATCGTGGCGCTGGCAGCCGGAGCGGGTCCCAACTTCACCTTTAACCCGTTCGAAAGCGCCGAAACCATGACGGGACATATCGCCCGTATCAGCGGCGGTGATCTCGCTTACGACAGCATTCAGTACAACAGTTTGTTTGCCATTGGCTTGACACTGTTCGTCATGACGCTAGGACTCAACTTGATCAGCCGCGCGGTCTCGAAGCGCTTCCGTGAGGTTTACCAATAATGGATACGCATCTAACGAACGAAGCCCAATTCAAGCGCGGGTTAGCTAATCGTCAAATGCGCGGCAATCTCTGGCGGCGTTTCTTCATCCTATCCACAACCATCGCCATTCTCGCGTTGATCGCGCTGTTCTTCAACGTGGCAAATCGCGCTTTCGGCTATGTGATTTCGGACTTCACGCCCAATATCACCGACTTGACGGAAGACGGCAACATTGATGCGCTTACTGAAACTCAACTTGCAACCATCATCGAGGATTTCGCGCCCAATACGCTCCGTGTGATCATTCGCAACGAACTGAGTGTTGTCCCGAATACCGAATTCACCACCACACCGCTCAATGTGGCGCTGGCGGGTCGCAACGTCCCCGCTGAGTATGCTGAACTCACGATCAACGATTTGGAAGCACCCGACTGGGCGCGGATCATCGGCTTGAATGTGTCGCATGATCGCCTCGTTGACATCGTGACGACGGACATCATTGAAGAACACATCATTAAAACCTACGCGCTGACGGAATCGATTTTTGAGCGCGAAAAGATTCAGCAGTTCGCCGCGGAAGAACATCCAAACTCGGTGCTGTACTTCCGCTCGTGGGTGGACTTCAACTTCATCACCAACCCCGGTTCGAGCGATGCGACCCAGGCGGGTATCCGTACAGCGTTGCTCGGTTCCCTGTGGGTGATCTTCATCACGATTTTGTTTTCCTTCCCCATTGGCGTAGGCGCGGCGATTTATCTGCAAGAATATGCGTCGGATACGCCGCTCAACAACTTGATCGAGACGAATATTCGCAATTTGGCGGGCGTCCCGTCGATCATCTACGGTCTGCTCGGCTTGGCGATTTTCGTGCGAACGCTCGGCACAATCACCCAGGGGCGCACGATTTTGTCAGCAGGTTTGACGATGGCGCTGCTGATTTTGCCCGTGATCATCATCAACTCGCAGGAAGCACTACGCGCTGTGCCGTCTTCGATCCGCGAGGGTAGTTACGGCTTAGGCGCGACCAAATGGCAGACCATCTGGCGGAGCGTGTTACCCGCCGCGCTGCCCGGCATTCTCACCGGCACTATTCTGGGAGTTAGCCGCGCCATCGGGGAAACCGCCCCGCTGATCATCGTGGGTGCGTCAACCGCCATTTTCTCGAACACACCGCCCGACCCGAACAGCCCATTTTCTGCCTTTACCGCCGTCCCCCTGCAAATTTATCAGTGGACAGCACGTCCGCAAGAAGAATTTAAGACGATTGCCGCCGCCGCTATTCTCGTGCTGCTCGTCCTACTGCTTACACTCAATGCAACGGCAATCATCCTCCGTCAACAATTTAGAAAGAGACTATCAGCATGACGCAAACACTCAGCGCACATGCGTTTGAACTGAAAAACATGAATGTCTTTTATGGCGACAGACTTGCTGTGAAAGATGTGAATATGTCCATCCAACGCCAGAAGATCACCGCGTTTATTGGTCCTTCGGGCTGCGGCAAAAGCACCGTGTTACGTTCGCTCAACCGGATGAACGACCTGATCCCCGGCGCACGAGTCGTCGGTGATGTGCATTTCAATCATCAAAACCTGTACGCCGCCAACATCGACGCGGTGGAAGTGCGCCGCCGAATTGGGATGGTGTTCCAGAAGCCGAACCCGTTCCCCAAAAGCATTTTCGACAACGTGGCGTATGGTCCGCGTTTGCTTGGCGTGCGTAACCGTCACGCATTGGATGAGATTGTCGAAAGCAGCCTCAAACGTGCTTATCTGTGGGATGAAGTCAAAGGCGACTTGAAGAAGTCTGGCTTTGCGCTCTCCGGCGGTCAACAGCAGCGTTTGTGCATCGCCCGCACGATTGCGGTAGAGCCGGAAGTGATTCTGATGGATGAACCCTGCTCTGCACTTGACCCGATTGCGACGCAAGCGATTGAAGAACTGATGAAAGAACTGGTCAAGCAGTTCACCATCGTGATCGTGACGCACAACATGCAGCAAGCGCAGCGCGTCAGCGACTTCACGGCGTTTTACAGCATTCGCAAGGAAGAAGAATTGGGCGGCAAAGAAAAACGTTGGGGCGTATTGATTGAATTCAACCCGACGGATAAGCTGTTCGCCCGACCCGACCACGAAGAAACCGAACGCTACATTCGCGGGGAATTCGGTTGATCATCAGCGATTAGCCGTTAGCGGTTAGCTTTTAGCTAAAACAATAAAACAGGACATACTCGACATGAGATGTCCTGTTTTATTGTAGGGACGCGCAACGGCGCGTCCGTTTATCGTAACGGTCATAGCAGACGCCCCCGTTGGGCGTCCCTACCCGATTTGCAGATTCGTTGCTTCTTTTGCTAACGGCTAACGGCTAATCGCTAACGGCTTCTTCTAGTACATATCGGGGCGGCGATCCTCAAACACGGGGATTTTCGCACGCACGCGATCCACAAGATCGAGGTCAATTTCGGCAGTCGCCAGCGTTGGAGACTCGCCCACTTCAATCACTACTTTGCCCCACGGATCAACAATCATCGAGTGTCCGCCGAACATCGTATTGCCTGTTTGCCCTACGGCGTTGGTCGCCACAATGAAACATTGATTTTCGATTGCCCGTGCGATCAACAGCGCACGCCAATGTTCGATGCGCTCGATGGGCCATTCGGCAGGAATGACGATCACTTTTGCGCCCTGTACCGCATATTTGCGGAACAATTCGGGGAAGCGCAGATCGTAGCAAATCGCTAGTCCTGTTGAACCCCAGGGTAAATCCATCAGCAGCGGGGATGAACCGGGCTGCAAATAGCGATCTTCTTCCATCAAGCGGAACAGGTGAATTTTGCGATACACCCCCATCACCTTACCGTTGGGAGCGTGAAAGGTCGCGCTGTTGGAAACTTCTAAGCCGCGTTTTTCCAACACAGACCCGACAATGCTAATTTTGTTCTGGGTCGCCAGAGTCGCCAACTGCGCGAAAATACCCACATTCAATTGTGTCGCCAGTTCACGGGCTTGAGGTAAAGCGTAGCCCGTTGACCAGAGTTCCGGCAGCAGGACGAGATGTGACCCGCGCCGCGCCGCATCAACGATGGCTTCTTCCGCCAACAGCATATTTTTGCGCGGGTCGCCTAAAGCGATGTTCATTTGTGCAAGGCTAATTGTGAGTTTTGCCATAACGTTCTCCCTAAATAAAGGACTGAGAAACCATCTGAATATTCCAAAACGCTCTTGTAGGGACGCGCAACGGCGCGTCCGAAACGACGGACACCCCGTTGGGTGTCCCTACAAAGCCGCCGTTGTTGAGGCGGCTCTGATTTTTCAGATGGTTTCTGAGAAAAAGCACAAAGGTACATCTCTGTTTTCTACTCAGTCCTCAGTCCTTTTTTAACTCAGTCCTTTTTTCCGTTCTTTCTCAGTTCTATTCTTTTACGCCCGCCAGTCGATCACGCCGGACAATGTGCGCCAGCGTGACGCAATCGCGTCGATCATCCCGTCTTCGCTCAATGCGGACGTGTCGAACTCGGTGACGCCCTCGCATTTGCGGATCGCCCACTCGCGTTTCAACACGCCAATTGCCACATCCCGTTCACGCGGGTCGTGATACCGTGCGCCCAACGCGAGATGCAAACGCTGCAACACGACATCTAGCGCGGCGACTAGCGCGATCACCTCGCCTGTTTCGCTCAACCGCGCAAGGTGATTACTGTGCAGCAGCGTTTGCCCGCCAATGTGGATCACCGTACCGCGATAAAGCATGATCTCGTAGACCAATTCGCCTTCGAGCGATTTCAAGCGGGCTTCACCGTACAACGCCCGCATATCCTCGCGGGATACGCCAGATCGCGTCTCGAATAACTGCTCGAAATCGACAAACCGCATTCGCAAACGTTCCGCCGTGCGCCGTGCGATCACGACCTGCGTGGGTCCCATGTATCCGGTGAGGATTAAATTATGATCAATCGAAGTCGTTGTAAACATCACTTATGCCGAATTCCGCCAACCGGGATACCAACCATCCAAAATGGCGGGCAGTTCTTCCAGCGAGTCGATCATCTCGTCGGGGACAATGTGCGATAGATTGACTTTTTCACGCTTTATGCGCCGCAGCACCGCCCGCAAACCCGCCGCTTGCGCTCCTACAATATCTGCTTCGGGGTCGTCGCCGACGAACACGGTTTCAGACGGTGTTGTCCCTAAACAGTTGAGCGCCGCCTGAAAGATTGCCGGATGCGGCTTGAGGTAGCCGACATCGGCTGCCGAAATGCGACAGGTCGGGAAATGGTCGAACAGGTTATGCGTCCGCAGTTCGATATCACGCAGCCACATGGGTTGATGAGCATTGGTGACAATCCCCACCTTGATCCCGTGTTTTGTCAGCAAACTCAACGCATCTGCGGCATCGGGAAAGCCTACCGTGCCGTCGGCGGCTTGCCATGCGTAAGCCTCTAAACAGCGATGCGTATCCAGTGCTTCAGCAGGAGCGCCCAACGCTACCGCCGACTCGACCAACAGCGCCCCTAGGTTGGGCGCACGCATAGTCGTGCGTGCCGCCGTCCATGCCGCCATCACGCGATTGCGAAATTCTGCGTTGTAGGCGTCTGCATCGGACAGGGGATGTATCTCGGCGCTGATGTAGTCGAACACGCCTTTGAGATGTTTTTGTTCGATTGCCGACCAGTCTGACTTGAAACCACTCCAATCAATGAGCGTGTCGTCAAGGTCAAACAAGACTGCTTTGAGTTCCGTCATCGAGTCGCTTCTTCCGCTCGCCATGTCAGAAGGGTATCATCAATGCCGACACGGTAGTTCGGGAAACGTGGTTTCCAGCCGAGCGCAGATTTCGCCTCAGTGTTATGCGCGTGCGCGGGCAAATGCGTTAAGGCGAACTGACGTTTATCGCCGCCCCCCATAAGCGCGGAGAGGAACGCGGGGCGCGACATGAGTCCGACGCCTTGCGCTTCCGCAAAATACTGCATGAAATCGGCGGTGGTCGCGGGTTGATCATCCACAACATTGAGGGTGACACCTGTCAGTCTATGCTGGATGGCGCGGAGCATGGCATCTGCCGCGTCGCTGAGGTAGGTAAAATTGACGGGAACGTTCGCGCCCGTGTCTACTGCCCGCCCCACCCTGAGAAGGTCGCGCACTGCCGCCGCTTCGGGAGAGTCGCCGTAGAGGAAACCAAAGCGCAAGACCGCCGCCGGGATGCCACTGTTCAACACTTGCTTTTCAGCCGCCGCCGCCGCCTTCAAAAAGGACGCAGCATCATCGCTGCTGCCCGCGCCGATATAGGCATAACTGGTGTGGATGAGATATTGAACTCCCGCCGCTTTCGCCCCCTCAATGATTGCGGTTGTGCCATCGGTCAGCACGCGATCATCCCAATTGACTTTGAGCGCGGGCAGTGCATTAACGGACTGCGGCGCAAGGTTCACAACCACCTCTGCATTCGCCCCTTTGATCATGCTGCGGATTTCACCCGCACGCAGTAAACCGGAATACGCAGGGAAGCCCCCCACCGCCCGCACCAGATGTGCGCCTTTGCTGCCCTCAACCATCACCGTGACGCGATACCCGCCTGCGACCAGCAGACGAGTCAGTTCTTGTACGATGCCGCCGGGAACGCTCGCGCCGTTGGTGATGAATACGCCCGTGTTCGTTTTATTCGCTAAAACCATGAGTCGATTACCTTGTGCAATGTCGAATTACCTCTCATTATACGCGGTGAACGGCAAACCTATCAAGAAATGCAATTAAACTTAATCTAAACTACTTGACTCCATCCTCAGAAGAAACTCATAATGAGTAGAGCTATCCTTTGCCCCACTTTGCGTAGGAGAAATAGATAAATGATCAGTCAGGGAGATATTCAAGGTCGGTTACGTTTGTTCCGCTATGGACTCATCGTCCTCGTCATCGTGACGTTTCTCGTGAGCATCCTCGCGCCGTTTGCTGTCGCCGCCCCCTATGCCACCGAAATCAACACGCTTGGGGCAGCCTTAGCCGCAGCCAATGGGGGGCCCTACACACCTGTAACGATCAACATCAGTGATTTCATTGGGAACGCTATTCTATACACCCTCGTCGTCGCCGTGATCGCGGTCATCATCTATTTTGTTTACTCACAGGTTATTTCTCGCCCCGCTACTAAGTAAATTTCGCCTTTTCTAATGTTAAGGACGGCACTTGTGTCGTCCTTTTTTGATTCTACAAGGGAACTTTTGGCGATAGATTGCGTATAGATGTTCAGAACGATACATCTAAAAGGATCGCTATGCACATCAAACGCAGTATTTTCACCGCCATTCTATTCTTGACCCTCGCTTTTACATCAGTTCAGGCACAAACCAGCTCCCCCGATGAACTACTTTCACAGTTCGAGCAGATTATCACTGAGGAAATGGATTTTTATGACGTTCCGGGCGCGGCAGTTGCCGTGATCAGCGGCGATGAAGTGATCTACGCACAGGGGTTCGGCTTGCGAGATGTCGAAAGCGGCGATCCGTTCACGACGGAAACGCGCTTCCGCATCGGTTCGACGACAAAATCCATGACCTCGATGTTGATCGCGCAGTTGGTCGATGAGGGCTTGCTGACATGGGATACCCCCGTCACCGACATTCTGCCCGACTTCCGCACGGCTGACCCCTCGCTTACAGAACAAATCGCTGTCCGTGACCTGATGGGCATGGCGACAGGCTTGATCTCGCAAGACATGACCCTATTCAACTGGCAGTGGTGGGATATTCAAGACCTGTACGATTCGGTTGCGACGATGCCTATAGACGGGGAATTTCGCAACACCCATTTCTACAACAATGAGGTTTATGCGCTGGCGGGGTATATCGCCACCACCGTCAGTGGGCTTGAACCCACAGAAGCCAATTATGCCGCGCTCCTGCAATCGTACCTCTTTGAGCCGATTGGCATGGACAGCGCGATTAGCACGGATGATTTATCACAGCTTGGCGACAACTACGCGCACTCCTACGAACCAGATTTACTTGGTGAAACAGGCGATTTCAGGCGCATGATTGACCCACCGACTGCCTTGATGGCTCCGGCGGGTGCGGTATGGACGAACATTGAGGACATGGCGCGATACGTGATCACACAGATGAACGGCGGAGTCACGCAGGAAGGTACACGCATCGTCAGCGAGGAAAATCTCGCGGAGACGTGGCAGCCGGGCGCCTCAGTCGAATTCGGAACGGACGACTTTGAAAATGTCGCTTATGCAATGGGCTGGATCACGCAGACTTATCGCGGTGTGCCGATGCGCTGGCACAACGGCGGGTGGGTGGGCTACGGCACGCAAATGGCGATCTTCCCCGAAAGCGACACTGCTTTGATCGTGTTCAGCAATTCGTCTTTGGGTGGGGCGTTCAACGACGCGCTGGTGTATACCTTCGCTGAGTTATGGCACGGGCTGGATGTGCAAGCAGTTGAAGCATCGCGGGGGAATTTTACGGATATTCTGTCGCAGCTTAATCGGATTCGCCAATATATCAGCTCAGAACCGATTGACGCGATCAGGGTAGAACCTTTCATCGGCACCTATGAGGGGGATTGGGTTGTCGATATGCGTGACGATGGCAGCCTATGGGTTACTCATGGTGCGTGGGAATTTCAGATGGTTTATATGGGGGTGCTTGGGCAGTATTTCGTCATCAACAATGGCGCAATGGGGACACAGATCAACTTCGAGAGCGAGGGGGACACGATTAACATGGTGATCCAACTCGGTGAAAATGACTTTGCTCTCTTTGCACGGGTAGAGTAGGCATCAACCAGACGACCCCAACGCCTCACCGAAAAACGCCTCACCCCAAGAACCTGACGGTTCTTTGCCCCTCTCCCAAGGGAGAGGGGCGGTTGAGCGCAGCGAAACGGGGTGAGGCTGGAGAAAAATGAGTTTGCAGACAACGCCTAGTTATTCCATTCGTTCCAGCGGCGATTGCCTGAATTGCCGCCGCCGCCTTTTTGCTGGCGTGGATCATTGTTACCGCGATCCAGCGGATGTGGCTTGCTGTTGAGGAGCATTCGCTTGGCTTTTTGCACATCACTTTCGTGCTTCAACAGCACGGTCAGCGTGTTTTCGAGCGTCTGCTTATCCAGATTATCGGCATTGAGCATCACAAGCGCCCGCGCCCAATCAATCGTTTCAGACACGCTCGGACTCTTCTTCAAGTCCATCGAGCGAAGCCCCTGCACCACTTCAACGACCTGCTGTGCCATGCGCTGTTTCAATTGTGGCACGCGCATTTGCACAATGTTCATTTCGGTTTCCTGGTTCGGGTAGTCGATGAACAGGTACAGACAGCGTCGTTTCAGCGCCTCAGAGAGTTCGCGGGTGTTATTGCTGGTCAACAGCACAATGGGCTGATGTTTCGCTTTAATGGTGCCAAGTTCGGGGACGGAAACTTGAAAATCGCTGAGAATTTCGAGCAAGAACGCCTCAAATTCGGCGTCGGCACGATCAATTTCATCGATCAACAGCACAACCGGCACATCAGACGTGAGCGCCTTCAACAACGGACGGGCAAGCAAGAAGCGTTCAGAAAAGAACACATCTTCCTCTAGTGCTAAACGATCAGCAGCGGCAGAAAGCGAGTCGGAGTCTGATAAAAGCTGGCTCAATTTGTCGCGCAGCAGTTGGGTATACAGCATTTGCTTGGCGTATTCCCATTCGTAAAGCGCCTTACTTTCGTCTAAACCCTCATAGCACTGCAAACGGATCAACGGTCTCCCGCTAATCTTCGCCCATGATTTTGCCAGTTCAGTTTTGCCCACACCCGCCGGACCTTCGGCAAGTACAGGTTTCCCCAAACGTTCAGCGAGGAACATCACCGTAGCGATTTCGTCTGTGGCGATGTACTGCTGATCTCGCAGAGCATCTTTGATCCCGCTAATTTCGTTACCCATCTTGTTTTGTCCCAGATAGCTGAATAACCGGAGATAACATGCAGCGTTACTGATTCCATTGTATGCCAAAGCGGGATCGTTACACAAGCACTCTGCCGCCTTTTAATGCAACACCTATCCGAAAAGCTAGGGTGTAGGCGGAGAACCTATCTCCGCCTTTTTGAGTCCTAACGACGACGTTCTGCCGCCAGTTCAACCGCATCCAACAATTTTTGCAAGCCGTTGACCAGATCGCCGCTGATGTGTAAGCGCAGCGCCCGCCGCCCCTTACTTTGCAGCGCCTCTAGGTCGCCTGCCGCCTGTGCGGTCTTTAATACGCCGAAACTGTAGGGTGCATCGGGGATAGCGAGATCAAGCGGCGAATCGTAGGTGATCTGGAAGAACACGCCGTTATCAGCGCCGCCTTTGTGAAGCTGTCCGGTGCTGTGCAAAAAGCGAGGTCCATAGCCAATCGTCGTGGCGCGGCGGGTCGCGTGGCGCAGACGCCGCCGAACATTTTCCAGCGATTCTTCGACTTCGGGGAAAGCGGGAAGGTACGCCAGAAGCGCAAAATAATCGCCCGCATGGGTCGAATTGATTTGCGAGGCAAGCATCCCGCTTAACGTGTTGTGTTCATATTCGTGCTGGTAACACAATTCGCTGATCAAGCGCGACATTTTCTCATCAGCATACAAGCTGACGCCGTTTTCGGTGAGCAGCGCATCCGTTTTAGGCAGTTGACCGTTCTGCTTGTAGTATTCCAGCAAGCGCCCGGTATTGTTCTTGCTTTCAGTGACGTTGAGTTCATCAAACGGGTTAATGCCCATGACTTTGCCCGCAACCACTGTCGCAAACTCCCAGCGGAAGAACTCGCCCGCAATGGCGTAGGTATCATCGAGGTTGAGGGTGACACACGGATGTCCCGCCTGTTGCAGTGCCTTCAACCCTGTGTCACTTTCCTCATTATCGTCGCCCGCTACCCGGAGATACACGAACAGCCGATCCGTTGAATAATCGTGCGGCTTGCCGACTGTCGAATTGACGACAGGCACGATCCCCTTACCCTCTTTGCCCGTCGATTCTGCAACAAGCTGTTCAATCCAGTTACCCAACGTATTGATCGAGGGTGAACTGCGGATCGTGAGTTTATTTTGTCCGTTTTCTGCCAGCGTTCCCATAATTGCACCGAGCGTGATACCGGGGTGATCCTTCGCGGTGATATTTTCGGCACATGCCAGCATCATGCGTTCAGCATTCGCCCACAAGCGATCTAGATCGATCCCGATCAGCGCCGCCGGGACAAGCCCGAAATAGCTCAAGGCGCTGTAACGCCCGCCAATATCCGCCGGATTCAGGAAGATGTCACGAAAACCGAGATTCTGCGCCGTCGCGCCGAGGTCGCTGCCGGGGTCGGTGATAGCAATAAACTGTGCCGAGTGATTCCCCGTTTTGGCGTAAAAGTATTTGTAGAACGAATGCGTTTCAATCGTCCCACCCGACTTGCTGGATACGATGAACAGCGATTTGGGGATGTCGATTGAGTCTTCGAGATGCTTGATATACGCGGGATCGGTGCTGTCTAACATGAGCAGTTTGGGGAAGCCCGCCGCTGACCCGAAGGTTTTGCTCAACACTTCTGGCGCAAGGCTGCTGCCGCCCATGCCCAGCAGCACGACATAATCAAATTCACCGTTTTTGGCAGACGCTTGTAAGGTCTTGAGGCGACTCAGGTCAATGGTGCGAGTCGTATCTAACCAGCCGAGTCGATTGTTGATTTTACTAATAATTTCCGGGTGATCTTTCCACACCGATCCGTCATGCGCCCAGATGCGCTCGTTGACTCTATCTTTCGACAGCGCCGAGATCGCTTGCTGCACGCGCTCGTTATGCACGCCGATGGTCACTTCCTGCCGTTTCATGACACCCGTGCGTAAAACATTGCGCTTGGCGTCCACCTGATCAAGTAAATTGCGGAACGACTCTGCGAACGACTCCACACCGTCTACCTGCAACTGCCGCGTGATCTGTTCCATGTCGATGCCGACTTCCGCCAGCATGTCCATCGTCTGTTCAGCTTCATCAATGTTTTGTTCGAGGGTGAGCGCAACCGTCCCATGATCCTTGAACACTTTAAGCGTTTCTGGCGGCACGGTGTTGACCGTATCACGCCCGATCAACTGGTCAAGATACATCGTGTCGGGATAAGCGTTATTCTTCGTTCCGGTAGATGCCCATAACAACCGCTGAACTTGCGCCCCATTTTCGCGCAAACGATCAAAGCGTTCGCCGTAGAACAGGTGCATAAATCGCTTGTAGGCGATCTTGGCGTTGGCAATCGCCGCCTTGCCCTTGAGTCGGTTGCTCAAACTGACGCGCCCAATATCGCCGCGCAGTTGGGCAGCCCGAATGTTGTTATCCAGCATACGGTCAACCATCGTGTCAATGCGGCTGA
>Ga0163147_10006481_pt1 | contig 13681 bp, 11 predicted proteins | sample OliLakLV19MP6G1_FD_148597 | JGI IMG/M metagenome (GOLD analysis project Ga0163147, IMG submission 148597) | Freshwater microbial mat bacterial communities from Lake Vanda, McMurdo Dry Valleys, Antarctica- Oligotrophic Lake LV.19.MP6.G1 | ecosystem: Environmental > Aquatic > Freshwater > Lake >...
GGGCTCTTCCTAGGGGCCTTCCGGACCATGGTCTTGGGTTTGCGGCTCATCCATGAACCTCCTTGGCACGCTCCGCGTGCTGGACCGATTTATCGGCATATCACCTTCTACTGGGATAGGCTCTTATCCCGAGTTCAACGGCTTCACGCATGGTTTCTCGCTGTCGTCTGGCGCGGGCGATGAGTTTCAGGAAGCGGTCGATGCCATGTGGCGAGCGGCCGCGAGTTGCAGCGATGGGATGGTCACGCAGGGCACCCCGAGCGCCGACCCCGCGACGAGCCTCGGGCGGCTTCCGGACCCGGCATGCGTCAACACGGCGAAGGCACCACACAACTGGGAAGGATTTTTCTGGACGCTTGGGCTGATGGAGCTCAAAGCGGGGAATACCCAGCGCGGCATGACCGCGCTGGAGAACGCCAAACGCTCGAGCGACTACGCATCGTGGCCGTTTCGCGCCGAGTTCCAGACGGATCTTGACGACGCTCCGCGGCTGGCAAAGCTTCTGGCCGCGGGTGATAGCGCCGCGGAGAAGCGGATGCTGTTTGGATCGGCGCGATCATGCGTGGCGTGCCATCAGCGATGAAGGCGAGGCGGCGAAAGGACGAGTGCGTCGAGTTGCGGGAAGTCTTTGCGGCAACGGCTTGACGTCTCAAGCGGCCACCATTGCTTGCGCAAGGAAACGTCCAAGCAGTGTCACGCTGGGCGTGCCTCGTTTGGTGCCGCGACCGGCGCTTACTCAGCCCAAACCTCTCCATCGATCAGTTCGACCGAGTTGTCCGCGGGGTCTCGGAAATAGATCGATCGGCCGCCGCGACTCCAGCCGCGTTCGAGCTCGATCGTTACGCCGGATGCGGTAATGGATTCGCGCCATTGGTCCAGCGTGCCGGCAACAACGCGGAAGGCGACGTGACTGGGCCCCGTGGTTCCGTGGGTGGGTACGCCGCGGCCGGGCGTGGCCGCGTACTCGAAATCGAACAGCAGGAGCACCGCGTCGCCCTCGGGCAAACGCATCGCGGCGCTGTGAGCATCCATGACGCCGACCAGGCGCAGGCCGAGCACGCCGGAGTAGAAGGCGGCGAGCGCCGGGGTGTCGCGGCCGTAAAGGACCGTTTCGTGGATGCCGCGGAGGGAGGGCATGGGGAGGTTCAGCGAAGTGACGGACCTATCATAAGACGCTCGGGGCGCGGCGTGAGGCTTTATCGGGGCGAGCATCCCCCGGCTCACGATCGCTGAGATGCACCCGTCGAACCTGATCCGGCTCGCACCGGCGGAGGGAAGCGATTCATGGTTTCATCGATATCACCGTCGGCGCGTCTGGGTATGCCTCTTCACGGCGCGGCCAATCCGGGGCGAGACCGCAGCGTCACGACGCCCGGTTCGTTCGCGCTCGCGCCGGATATCGGCGGACCGTTGATGTTTGCCTCGCCGGACACGCCGGGCATGCCCGCTCCCAGCGACAAGACGGCGTGGGACTTTCTGCCCCAGGGTTGGTCGCTGGAGCGGATGGCCCCCTCGACGCAGGGCTGGCCTCGGTGGCAAGGGCGGGTGATGAGCGCGCATCCGCTGGTTCCCGAGGCCGCGGCCGCGCCGGAGAATGATGGTGCGCGAGGCACCGCGGCCTGCTCGTGCTGCAAGGACGAGTCGCACAAGCAAGTGGCATTCACGACGGCGCGGGGTGAGTTTCTGCGCGTGGGCTATCCGCGAGACTTCCGGCCGCTGACGCAGTTGGAGCACGCGCGGCTCGGGATCGTCACACCGCAGATGAAGCGGGTGGCTGAGCGCGAGCCGCACCTGAGCGCCGAGCAGGTGCGCGATGAAGTGGCGGCGGGGCGGATGGTGATCCCGGCGAATTTGCATCACCTGGCGCACCGGCTCGATCCGATGTGCATCGGGCGCGCCAGCAAAACGAAGATAAATGCGAACATGGGCGCCAGCCCTGTGAGCAGCGGCACGCACGAGGAGATCGAGAAGCTCGACTGGTCGGTCAAATGGGGCGCGGACACCGTCATGGACCTGTCGACGGGCGGCAATATCGACGAGTGCCGCGAGGCGTTCTGCAAGCACTCGACCGTGCCGATCGGAACGGTGCCGATCTACTCGATGATCATCGGGAAGAAGATCGAGGATCTGGACTGGCCGACGATCGAGGCGTCGCTGCACCACCAGGCCAGGCAAGGCGTGGATTACTTCACGATTCACGCGGGTGTGCGCCGCGGGCACTTGAAGTATGTGAAGAACCGGCTGATCGGAATCGTCTCGCGCGGTGGCTCGCTGCTGGCCAAGTGGATGCTGGTGCATAACCGCGAGAACATCATGTATGAGCGGTGGGACGACATCTGCCACATTCTGCGCGAGTACGACGTGACCTTCTCCATCGGCGATGGGCTGCGCCCGGGCGGGCTGGCCGATGCGAGCGATGATGCACAACTGGCAGAGTTGGAGACCCTCGGCGAACTGACCGAGCGGGCGTGGCGGCGCGGGGTGCAGGTGATGATCGAGGGGCCGGGGCATGTGCCGTTCGACCAGATCGAGTGGAACGCGAAGATCCAGCGGACGCTCTGCCACGGCGCGCCGTTCTATGTTCTTGGCCCGCTGGTGACCGACATGTTCCCCGGCTACGACCACATCACCAGTTGCATCGGGGCCACCGCGATGGCCTATCACGGCGCGGCCATGCTGTGCTACGTCACGCCCAAGGAGCACCTGGGCCTGCCCAAGAAGGACGATGTCAAGCAAGGGTGCATCGCGTACAAAATCGCGGCCCACGCCGCCGATGTCGCGCTGGGCATTCCCGGCTCGCGCGACCGCGACGACGAACTCACCAAGGCGCGGGCGGCGCTCAACTGGGAGAAGCACTTCGAGCTGAGCTTCGATCCCGACACGGCGCGGGCGTACCACGACGAGGATCTGGATGTCGACACCGACTTCTGCGCGATGTGCGGCCACGACTGGTGCAGCGTGCGGATCAGCAAGGAGATCGTGGAGTTTGTCAGCGGCAAGGCTGAGGGCTTCGAGCGCGCGGGCGGCGGCAAGCCGGTGAAGTCGGCCGCGCTGACGCCCGAGCAGCAGGAGATTCTCGAGAGACGGGGCGTCCTCGCCCCGGAGGAGATCCACAAGCTCGCAAGCAAGCTGCGGCCGGCGGCGCGAGGCGAGCAGCCGTCTCGCGACTCCAAGGAGGAGGCCAAGCTCTCGTGCCACAGCGACTATGTCGATGCGGAGACTGCAAAGAAGGTGCAGGCGGAGGTGCTGGTGCAGGTGGATGTGCGCCCGGCGCTGGGAATCGGGAAGACCGACTCGGTGATCTGATGAGCGCTCTTTGGCAGGCTATCCATTCCGCGCTGGAGTCCGAGAGGTATGTCATCGGCATGCATGCAGCGGAAAAACTCATGGAGCGACGCATTGCGGCGTGGCAGGTCGTCGCGGGAACGCTCGCCGGCCGAGTGTTGGTCACGCGAAACAACGCCATTCCCAACCCAAAGATCGAGTGCGAACTTCAGCTCGCCGACGGCACATCCGCCAAGGCGGTTTGGTCTTGGAACCGTACGCATCAACTGGCTCGACTCGTGACCATACACTTCTTTGATCGTTGAACCCGATGCCCACTCCACGACGCACCCAAATACCCCAGTGGATCGAAGGCCGCAGCATTGCCGGGCCGTTCGTCGTTCGCGTAATGGCTGACGCGGTCATTCTCGATGCCGATGACCCCGAGCCTTGCTTTGAGCCCGAAACGATGAAGCTGCTCGAAGAGACGCAGCGCTTGGCAGATCAGGGAGATGTTCAAGCGCTGGCCCGGATCGGCGAGGTTTATTTTCGCAAGTCGGCGTGAGCTGGGCTGCTACGCGCGATTCAGCTCTTGTTCATCCCCGCTTCATCCGCAACCTCGCTCCGCCCGCGTAGGCAGTGTTCATGAAGCACGCATCCCCCAAGCACGCCGCCGCGACCGCCTCCCTTCGCCATGTCGGCAACTCTTGCGGCCGGGGAAGGGCCGTAAGCAAACCCGCCCATCGATCGCCCCATCCCAGCGGCCGCCGATCGAAACGTTTTTGCCTACCGACCGCGCCTTTACACCTGGCTCGCAATCCGGCATACTCCACCCATGAACCGCGAAGCCCTGCTCAGGATGTGGGACGAACTGTGGGAGTCCGGTCTCTGGGCCGGGTCGTTTTCCAAGGCGCTCGAAGATCTGACCGCGGCGCAGGCGGCGTGGCGGCCGGATGTGCCCGCGGGCGAATCCGGCCGGCGGCACAGCATCTGGCAGATCGTCAACCACATCATGTTCTGGCGCGAGGTGGCGGTGCGGCGGACGATGGGGGGGCCGAGCCCCGACGAGCGCGAGGTGGCATCGCGCAACTTCGACGCGCCCGCCCCCACCGACATCCGCGACGCCACGAGCGGAAACTGGCAGGTGACGCGCGAGAAGATCGGCGAGTCGCATCGGCTGGTGCGTGCGGCCATCGCCGACGAATCGCTCTCGCTGGAGCGATTCCCATATGTGCTCGCGCACGACTGCTACCACCTCGGCCAGATCATGATGCTGCGCGGGATGATGGGGATGAAGGTGATCGAGTAGGGATTGGGCCGAAACGGGCCCGGGCATCATCCGCCCTCGGCGGGCGGAACGGCGCGGGCGAGCCGGGCCCGCAGATCTTCCACCTCTTCGGCGTGGTCGGCGGCCGGATCGGCCTTGTCCCACGCCGCATAGACCTCGATGAGCGCGCCGAGCGCGGCCGCACGATCGACCTTTCGCAGGCCGGTATGCTGCGAGTACGGAAGCATGAGCTGCTCAGCCTCGGCGAAGCGGCGCAGAAGAACCAGGGTCGTCGAGAGCCTGGCCGCGACGCGGATCGACTCGGGCAGCCGTCCGGTGTCGTCGAAGAAACGCACCATGCGCTTCGCGGCCTGCACGCTGTCGGGGTGGGTCTCGCCGAGGTGGCGCGCGGCGCGGTCGAGCGCTTCTTTCAGGTCGGCCTCGGCCTGCGGCTCGCGGCCGGTCGCATCGAAGACGACGGCCCGCGCGCTCAGGGCATCGAGGATCGCCGGCTCGGCACCCGTGCCGGAGTCCGCTCGCTTCATCGACGCGGGCGTGCTGGTCGCTCCGCCCTCGCGCTTCGACTCGGCGCGCCGGTAGGTGTCGATCGCGCGGGTCAGCAGTTTCTCAGCCTCGGTGTAGTCGCCCGCGCGGAGTCGGCAACCACCTACCCGCACCATCGCGTCGATGGCATCGAGGTCATCGGTCGCCAGGTTCGATCGTTCCACGCGGGCCAGCCGCTCGACAAAGTATCGCTCGGCTTCATCGTACTTGCCCATCCGCGTGGCGATGGCGCCGAGATCCGCGAGCGTCGCAAGCGTTTCGGGATGGTTCGCCCCGAGGGCCTTCTCTCGCCCATCGAGGGCTTCCTTCAGAAGCGTCTCGGCCTCGGCGGTGCGCCCCAGCTGCCCATACACCTCGCCGAGCGCGGCGATGGAGATGAGCGTGGACGGGTGGTTCTGGCTCAGCGCACGCCGCCGAAGCTGAAGCGCCTGCTCCTGCAGCGGACGCGCCTTCTCCAGCATTCCCAGCGCGACATACGCGTTGGCGAGAGTCTGCGACATTCGCGCCATGAGGATGGGCCGGCCGCCGAACTGGGCCGCAGCGGCCTCGACCGCGGGGGCGAGAATCTCGCTGTCCATCACCGCGCGGGCCGCATCGATCCCGCTCGCGCCCGCCATGAGCGCATCGAAATACGCCAGCCGCTCGTCGGTGCCCGCCCCCGCGCCCGGCGATGCTCTGTTCAGGTCATCGCGCAGCGCCCGCACGAACCCTCGTCCCAGACTTGCCGGCTGCGTTCGAGAGATGATCCCGGCCTGAAACAGCGACAGCTCATCCAGCTCGGCACGCCCGCGTTCCGCCTCTGCCGTTCGCTCCTGAGCGATCTGCCGCTGCCGCGATTCCGATCGCCATGCCGCAAGCGATACGACCATCGCCGCGATCACCGCGACGGCAACGGCCGCGGCCGCGGCGACGGGCAATCGGTTGCGCCTGACGAACTTGGCCGCGCGATAACGAACGCCGGGCGCGCCCGCCGACACCGGCTGATCCTCCAGAAATCTGCGAAGATCCGCGGCCAGTTCGTTCGCCGTCGGGTAGCGGCGGTTGCGCTCCTTCTCGAGGCACTTCATCACCACCCAGTCGAGGTCGCGCCGCATGCGGCGGGCCAGCGAGCGCGGATCGGTGTGCCGCGCCTTGGCAATCTGCGCGACCGATGAGCCCAGCTCGCCCGGACGCGAGGGGCGTGGGGGACGGGGGGGGCGAGCGCGAGCCGATGGCTGCTCGACTCCGGACCGCGCCGCCACCGCAGCCGCGGCGGCTTCCTCCCTGCCCGTCAGCGTGCTCAGCCTCGTCGATGGCTTGGGCGGCTCCACCTCGCGGATCATGCGCTGGATCTCGCGGATGCCCGCCGACCGAAGCTCGCGCGGGTCGAATGGCAGCGTGCCGGTGAGCAGTTCATAAAGCAGGACTCCGAGCGAGTAGATGTCGCTCCGCGTGTCGATGTCGATCGGCGACATCTCCGCCTGCTCGGGCGACATGTACTCGGGCGTGCCGATCAGCCGCCCGGTCTCGGTGAAGAGCGTCTTCTCCGTGAGCGGGCGGTGCAGCGCCTTGGCCACGCCGAAGTCGATGATCTTGGGTGCGGGATGAGCATCGAGATACGCAACCAGGATGTTGCTGGGCTTGATGTCGCGATGAACGATGCCCTTCTGGTGAGCGTGTTGCACGGCGTCACAGACGCGCGCGAAGAGCTCGATGCGCCGTCGCAGATCGAGCCGCTCGCGGTCGCAGAACGCGGTGATCGACTCGCCCGCCACCAGCTCCATGACAAAGAACGGGCGGCCTCCCATCTGCGCCGGTGTCACCCCGCCATCGAAGACCTTGGCGATGCCGGGATGGTCCATCAGCGCCAGCGCCTGACGCTCCTGATCGAACCGCGCCAGGATGTCGCGGCTGTCCATGCCCGCCTTGATGACCTTGAGCGCCACCCGCCGCCGCACAGGCTCGTTCTGCTCCGCCAGCCATACCACGCCGAAGCTCCCCTCGCCCAGCACCGACAGCAGGCGATAAAGACCCAGCCGCGCGTTGGGATGCTCGGCTGGCGCTCCACGCGAGGCGTGTGCGGCCAACGCGGCCATCTCCTCGACCGAGAGCGCGGAGGGGGCATCGTCGTGGCTTGAGGGCGAACCTGCGATGCCGCGAGGGATCTCTGTCGGACGCAGATTCGCGTCGTCGTCGGATGACGGTAGAGGAGTAGCGGGGTTTGAGGAAGGCGGTGGTGACACGTCGATGTGGGTGCAAGCTCGGGGTGGTTTTGCGGGGCTGGGAATAGTAAGTGCGCGTCGCGGGCTGCCCGGGGCAGCCGCCCACGAAAAACACGTCAACGTGCATCGTCGGTCCGAAAGGCTGCAAGAACCTTTCATCGACCCCCTTTTGTTGACCCACCAGAGTTCTGGACGACACCCCGCATGAGGCATGGACACGTCAAGCGAAAAAATAGTGTGACAGGTTACAGCGCGCTCGGCGCGCCCAGGGTCGCGCCACGCCGAGATGTCCACAAATCAACGTATCTCAGACTTTTCGACGAGCGCGACGCCAGACCCAGCCCATCACCTCTCAGCAATCAATCCGCCGCCCACCGCCGCAGCAGATACACCAGCACCCCCACACCCAGAAGCCCACCGCCGATCGGCCCGCGCCGACCATACCGGCTGCGCGGCGGCGGGCGGGGCGGGTCATAGGCCGCACCGGGGTCGAACGCAAACGACGAGGTGATCTTCGCGAAGTCGCCGGTGTGCATGTTCGTGTCCTCGGGCTTCGCAAAGCAGTTGACGCGCACCATGTCGTCAGCACCGAGATAGTTGACCGAATGCAGGTACATGCCCTTGCCGTCCGGGCCGATGGTCACGCCCTGCACGAGGATGCGGTAGTTGTCGGTGTCGAATGCGGCCGGGCTGAGGCCGTCGCCTTTGTAACGTTCCTTGTAATCATACTGACCGCTCTTCTGAAGATCGGCGAGCGGCGTGAGGTTGAGCTTCGCCCGAATCTCGCTCGGCTTGGCATCGCCGATCGACCAGGCCTGCCGCCGAGCCTCGATCAGCACGAACGGATACGTCAGGTTGCCCGTGCCCGACTTGGTGTAGCCCGCCAGATAAGCCGCGTCGCCGCCCGCGGGCTTCTGAATCGGATAAGCCGCGACCTTCGCCTTATCGACCTTGGTCCACCCGCGCGGGAACGTGATGGTCACCCCCATCTCCTCATCGCGGAACGTCTCGTCGGCCAAAGCTGCCGCTGGCAAAAGCACCGCGGCCAACGTGCAGATGGCCGCGACGAGTCGGGGGGCGCAGGTTCGCGAGGTCATGGCAGAGAGATTACCAAACGGCCCCGGGTTTGGGAAGGGGGTTGGAATCAACTTTGTTGCCGGGGAAAAGATTTTCCCAAGGGATTTGGTGGGTGGTCGGTGGGAAGATGGCAACTTGGGATACCCCCAGGTGGGCAAACCCATGATTCTAACCAGTCATGAAAACAGATTTCAAAAAAACAAACGCCCCACAAGGAGGCGTTTCGGGGCGGTGGCGACCGAAGTCGATGCCGGAGCCCGGCGGGATGATTCCTTACCGTGATAGGTCGGGAAGCATCGCTCGATTACACTGCCCGGAGCATATCAAATGATGCGGGCTGCGTCAAGCCCGCTGAGAGGACGCCCATGATGCAGCCGTCGCAAACATACCTCCTGGGACTCGATCTCGGCATCGCCTCGATCGGATGGGCAGTACTCACCGTGGATCGCGCGGGGTCGCCCGCATCGATCGTGCAATCCGGCGTTCATCTGTTCGAGTCGGGCACCGAGGGCGATGTGAAGTCGGGGCGCGATGAATCCCGCGCGGCACCACGACGTATGGCTCGCGCCATGCGGCGAGGTTATTGGCGGCGGACCCGTCGAAAGCGCAAGCTCCTTCGCATCCTCCAGCGGCTGGCACTCTTTCCCGGGAGCCAGCTCGACACCCGCACCGCCGAGGGGGTCGATCGGCTGGTCAAGTCGCTGGATGCTGAACTGCGGACCAAGTGGGAAGCCGGCGCGGACCACCGCCAGCGGCAGCTCCTCCCGTACCGCCTTCGAGCACACGGGATCGAAAATAAACTCGAACCGTTCGAGCTGGGGCGCGCCCTCTATCACCTCGCACAGCGCCGGGGTTTCTTGAGCAATCGCCGCGACACCGGCACCGTCGATACTGAAGAGGAGGCAGGAAAAGTTCGGGCCGGAATCATCGAGCTCAACACGCTCATTGACGCGGCCGGGACGAATCGGACGCTCGGTGCCTTCTTCGCTTCGCTCGATCCGACGGATGCGGACGGGCGCCGGATCCGCGGACGGTGGACCGCGCGAGACATGTACGCGACCGAGTTCGACCACCTGTGGTCGAGGCAGGCCCAGGATGATTCCGCTCTTACGGATAAGGCTCGCTCGGAGGTCCACGACGCCATTTTTTTCCAGCGCCCGCTCAAATCCGCCGACCACTTGATCGGGAAGTGCAAGTTGATGCCGGGCCGGAAGCGGGCGAAGCTGGCGCTGCGGATCGCCCAGCGTTTTCGTCTGCTCCAACGCTTGAATGACCTGGAGATCGAACACGCCGATCACACCAGGCGACGGTTGACCGATCGGGAGCGATCCGCGGTGCTTGCGGGGTTGGAGCAGCGAGGCGACTTGACGTTCGTGGAGCTCCGCAGGAAGACCTACCTCGGACTGCCCAAAGGCTGCACGTTCAACCTCGAAGAGGGCGGCGAGAAGAAAATCGCTGGTCATCGCACCGATGCCAAACTTCGAGGGGTCTTCGGCGATCGTTTTGGCGCGTTGAGCGACTCCGAGAAAGATGCGATCGTCGATGACTTGGTGACGTTTGAGAAACCCTCGGCGCTCGCACGGCGCGGGCGAAACACGTGGGGTCTCGACGCTGAGACGGCGGCCGCCTTTGGAGACCTGGGCCTCGAGCAGGGTCACGCTGCGCACTGTACCGAAGCGCTTCAACTGCTCGTCGAGAAGATGGAAACCGGGATGCAATACTCGACCGCTCGAGAGCAGCTCTTTCCGGGAAGCCTGCGCTCCTCCGATCCAGTCGAACTTCTCCCTCCTGTTCCGATCGCAATAGGCGATATCCGCAATCCCGGCGTCACCCGCTCGCTCTCGGAACTCCGCAAGCTGGTGAACGCGGTCGTCCGCAAGTTCGGTAAGCCCGAGGCTATTCGCATCGAGCTGACGCGCGATCTGAAGCGCGGCCGCAAGATGCGCGAGCGGACGAGTCGCGAGAATCGAGAACAGCAGGTTCGTCGGGACAAGGCCAAAGATCGAATCTCCCGCGAGGCGGGCATTCAGGAACCGCGAAGATCCGCCATCGAGAAGATGCTTCTGGCCGACGAGTGCGAATGGATCTGCCCGTACACCGGGCGCTCCTTCGGTATGGACGATCTTTTTGGGAAGCACCCGAAGCTCGACATCGAGCACATCTGGCCCCTCCCGCGCTCGCTCGACGATTCGTACCTGAACAAGACGCTCTGCTGGCACGAGGAAAACCGCGCCCGCAAGCGCAGCCGCACCCCGCACGAGGCTTATGCCGCCGATCCCGAGCGCTGGGAGCAAATCATCGACCGCGTCAAGCGTTTCGGCGGCGATGCCGCCCGGATCAAGCTCGAACGGTTTCGCGCCGAAGCCATCCCGGAGGGATTCACCGAACGGCACCTCGCCGAGACCCGCTACACCTCCGCGCTCGCGGCTGAGTACCTCGGTGCGCTTTACGGCGGTCGAGTCGATGCCCGGCATCGGCAGCGCATCTTCGTCACCACCGGCGGCCTGACCTTCCATCTCCGTCGCGAGTGGCAGCTCGACTCGATCCTCTCTCCCAAGTATGAGAAGAACCGGACCGACCACCGCCACCACGCCATCGATGCCGTTATCGTCGCCCTCACCGACACCCGAACGGTGCACAGTCTGCAGCGGGCCGCGGAGCAGGCATCCGAAATGGGACGTCGCCTCTTCGCGCCCGTAGAGCTCCCGTGGAACGGTTTTCTCGAGGACGTGCGCACTTCGGTCGAGGCCATCAACGTTTCGTATCGCCAGAACCGGCGGGTCTCCGGCAAGCTGCACGCCGAGACTTTGTACTCGAAGGAGATGCAGGGTGCGGACGGAAGTAAGGAGCGACGCGTCCGCAAGGAACTGCACAAGCTCACCGCTGGCGATACCGAGCGAATCGCCGATTCGACGATTCGCGCGATCATCAAGAGCAAACTGGACTCGCTGAAGCTCGACCCTGCCAAGGCATTTATCGACCCGAACAATCACCCGCACATCGTCACGAAAGCGGGGGCCAAGGTGCCTATTCACAAGGTGCGGGTGGTCGTACAGGAAAAACCGTGGACCATCGGCGAGGGTTCGCGCCAGCGATTTGTCGCGTCGACGGCTGGGTCGAATCACCACACCTCCATCATTGAAGCTCGCGAATTTTCCGCCGCTTCCAAGGCCAAACTGCCAAAGACCATCTGGATGGACCAGCCGGTTACGCTCATCGAGGCCCACCGACGCAAGGGAGCGGGAACCCGGATCGTGGACCGCTCTCCGCAAGTTCCCGGAGGCGGTGCCTTCGTGTTCTCGCTTGCCGTCAACGAGTTTGTGATAATGAAAGATGCCGACGGCCAGGAACGGCTGTACCGCGTTCAGAACATCTCCAAAGGCGACATCGGACTCGTGGTTCACACCGATGGTCGAACCGCTGACGAGCGCAAGAAAGCCAATGAGCGAGTGCGAGCCAGCGGAGCCAGGCTGCTTGCGCAGGGTGCCCGAAAAGTCGCCGTCACCTACCTCGGAGAAGTCCGCAATGCCGGCGGGTGACCGCGTCATCGAAATCGCCTCCGCCCCCGCCAAGGTGTCTCTCCGACACGGCTGCATCATCGTGACCCGCGAAGGATTGCCCGAGTTCTCGACACCCGCCCGCGAGGTTGGCATCCTCATCCTCGCCCACCCCAAGGCCATCGCCACCACGCCCGCACTCCACACCCTCATGACCGCGGGCGCCGCCGTGCTCATCTGCGACGCGGCCTGCCTTCCCGCGGGCCTCCTGCTCCCCCTGCACGCCAATACGCTCCACACCCAGCGCATGCTCGCCCAGGTCGCGGCCAAAGCCCCGCTACGCAAGCGACTCTGGCAGCAAATCGTCAAGGCCAAAATCCTCTCGCAGGCGGCCGCGCTCGCGGGGCTGCACGGCGATGACGGCGGCCTGACCGATATGGCCGCGCGCGTCCGGTCGGGCGATCCGATGAACGTCGAGGCCACCGCGGCCCAGCGCTACTGGCCGCTGCTCTTCCGCGACATCGAATTCCGCCGCCGCTTCGATGCCGATGACCAGAACCGCCTGCTCAACTACGGCTACGCCATCCTGCGTGCGGCCATGGGCCGCGCCATCTGCGCCGCCGGGCTGCACCCCTCGCTCGGCCTCCATCACAAGTCGCGCGAAAACCCCTGGTGCCTCTGCGACGACCTCATGGAGCCGTACCGCCCACTGGTCGATTTCGAGGTCGCCCGCCTGGCCGGTGAGTTCGGACGCGCCTGCCCGCTCGACCCGCCGACCAAGCAGAGGCTGATGCAGGTACTGGCCACCCGCGTCAACGCCGACCGAAAGGGCATCGAAACCCGCGAAGTTTCCGACCTCTTGCACCGAACCGCCACTTCGCTGGTTCAGGTCTTCGCCGATCGAGCCGATGCGCTCGACTATCCGCACGGCCTGCTCGCATGGTAAGGATCGCTCCACACTCCCAGGCCAACCGCGCGGCCTTCGATCCCTCGGGGTATCGCTGGATGTGGCTGTTCGCAATGTTCGATCTTCCCGTCGAGACCAAGGAACTGCGCCGCGATTACTCGCAGTTTCGCAAGCACCTCCTGAGCGAGGGCTTCTCGATGCTGCAATACTCCGTCTACGCGCGGCATTGCCCGAGCGAGGAATCCGGCGAGGCCGTGCGAAACCGCGTGCGGGCCTGGGTGCCGTCTCACGGGCAAGTGCGGCTTCTGACCGTCACCGACCGACAGTTCGGCAAAATGGAGGTGATGTATGGGAAAAAACGGGTGCCAGCCGAGGAAGCACCACAGCAGTTCATGCTTTTCTAGAAGCGCAGACGACCGCAAACCCTTGCTTTGCAAGGGTTTGCGGGGGGTCTAGTGTAACCGAGCGACGCTTCCCGACAAACCACGGCGGGCAACAGGTATATTGCGAACGCGACGGAAGTGTAACCGAGCGACGCTTCCCGACAAACCACGGCTGGCCGTGGCCGGGGCCTACGCGAGTGCGCAGTGTAACCGAGCGACGCTTCCCGACAAACCACGGCGGAAAACGGCTGGCGGTCATTAGCGAGGCTAGTGTAACCGAGCGACGCTTCCCGACAAACCACGGCCTGCGCTCGTTGCGGTCCTGATCATTTGTCAGTGTAACCGAGCGACGCTTCCCGACAAACCACGGCGTTCGCGCGAAGATGCCGGTCGATCTGCTCAGTGTAACCGAGCGACGCTTCCCGACAAACCACGGCGACGCAGGCGCAACTGTCGGGCGTGATGTAAGTGTAACCGAGCGACGCTTCCCGACAAACCACGGCCGTGGATTCGGGCGACCG
>Ga0163147_10006483_pt1 | contig 13678 bp, 8 predicted proteins | sample OliLakLV19MP6G1_FD_148597 | JGI IMG/M metagenome (GOLD analysis project Ga0163147, IMG submission 148597) | Freshwater microbial mat bacterial communities from Lake Vanda, McMurdo Dry Valleys, Antarctica- Oligotrophic Lake LV.19.MP6.G1 | ecosystem: Environmental > Aquatic > Freshwater > Lake >...
CGCAGCAACCGCACAACATACACGTTCAGCAACGTCGGGCAGATCACGGCACGCAAGTACCCGAATGGTACAAGAGCCTCGTTCAGTTACGACACAACTGGCAATCGGACGGTAATGGCGGATGCGACAGGGCGGTACACGAATATGTTTGACGCGGTCGGGCAGACGACGGTCACGAAGGCACCGAACAGTCAGACGGTCACGTATTCGTACGATCCGGGCGGGCTGCGGCGGTCGATGGATGCTCCGGGATCCGGGCGGTTTACGTATGTCTATGACGCGGCCACGCAGATCACGTCGCTGCGGAATCCGTACAGCGAACGCACAAGCTTCAGTTACGACGACGGGGGAAGACGCACGGTCCAGCGGAACGGGAACGGCACACGCGTCTCGATGGTGTACGATGCCGCCAGCCAGACGACGCAGGTGTTTCACCGGACATCGGCAGGAGCCACGCTGCTGCAGCTGGATTATCGGTACGACAATGGTGGTAACAGGGCGGTGATGATCGAAGGGGGATCTTCAGCTCGGACGACGTGGTCTTACGACAAGCATAAACAATTGCTTGGCGAACACCGCACCGGAACGAACGCGTATCGGCAGACGTTTACATACGACGCCGGCAGCAATCGCACGCTGAAGAACGTGGACGGCACACGGACGACGTACAGTTACGACGCGGCCAATCAGTTGAAAAACGGTCAGACGGGAACGCCGCGGACCACGTATGTCTATGACGCTACTGGCAACCAGCGGATCGAGCAGCCGGCAGCCGGGGCGAGAACCACCACCACTTGGAACTACGAGAACCAGCCGAGTCAGTACCGGCTGTCGGCGGGCGGATCACCCGTCACGATGACTTACAACGGCGACAACCGGCGCGTGAGTCTGGTGCAGGGTGCGACCACAACGAAGTTTGTGTGGGATGCTCCTGTCGATGCGTACTTGGCGGAATTTGATGCATCAAATGCCGTACAGGGCGTTTACACGAATGAACCGCAGCAATACGGCTCGGTCGTCAGTCAGCGACGCGGCTCGACGTCTAGCATCCTCCACGCCGATTCCCTCGGCACAACCCGCCTGCTGACGACGAATGCTCAGGCGTCGTCTGACACGTACCTGTACGATGCCTGGGGTAACTTGATCTCCAGCAGCGGAACAACTGTGAATCCGTTTCGCTGGGTGGGACGGTTTGGGTATTATCTGGATAACAGCACAGGGCTCGTGTGTGTCAGGGCGAGGATGTATCAGCCGACAATTGCCCGATGGTGCAGCGTAGATCCGCAAATGTTTTTCGATGGACCTAATTACTATGCCTATTGCCTCAATGCACCAATGTTATTTATGGACCCAGCAGGGCATGCTATATTTCACGGCATAAGAACTTGCCACAAGATTCGCAAATGTGTCAAGTACTTGCAAGCCGAACTCAACGCGTTACAAGCAGCAAACAACCGAATCGACATGCTCCTACAGGCGTATGTCGATGATATTCCAATTAATGAATTGCCGCTTAGTACATATGGCCAAGGCGGAAATGTTACTAATCCACAGGCGATTGCAGGGCTTCCGCAGTGCGTTCAGGATTGCTTTCTTTCGGTGGAGACCAGCTGGAAGACTGCTCTCGATGCTCTGCACCTTGCGATTCGATCAGGCTTCAATTGGCCAAGCAATTGGAACCTTCGAGGAATTCAAGTTCAAAACAACATTATTGAGGCGATTCGCCAGGGCAGACTCGCTTGCTGCATCGCAGGCAGCTGCGGTACGCGGGATCATAGTTTTGGTTGCTGTCTTTATTGGTTCAATAGAGCAGTCACCACACTAGCCCTTAACGAAGTATCCTCCGATGTGGAGGAAAGTTAGGAAACACTCGGAATCCCTTGTGTGGAAGGCGTATTGATGGATGTCAAGAGCCATCAAACGCATTCATTACGGATGGATTTTGAGTGAATCGTTTACGGAATGTAAAGCGGCAGACGAAGGCGAGGAAGTGTCGGATTGAAAATGCTCGTAAGAAGACGGAAGCAAAACGAAAACGGGTTCAGGCTCGCATCAGACACAAGGCCGAAACAGGAAACGTGAAAGCAGGCGTCACTCCGATGTTTCGAACACGCACCATTCGTACGAAGTGTCTGATCGAATCCGGGCAATCGGCTTTGGAGGCATCGGTCTGATGCACTCGCTGGCTCAGCAGAGCGGACTGATCGGCGCGATCGATCGCAATGTGCAACTGCTGAAGAGTCACTTTCCGCATCATGAATCGGATCATGGGCTCAACATTGCCTACAACGCGATGACGGGTGGAACGTGCATGGAAGATTTGGAGCACAAACGCAGCGATGATGCGTACCTTGATGCGCTCGACACGACTCGGATTCCTGACCCGACAACGACCTGTGATTTTTGTCGTCGCTTCAAAACCGCAGATGATGTCAACACCTTGCAGAAGGCACTGGCAGAAACTCGTCATCAAGCCTGCCAGCGTCGAAACCCGCGGCGGGTGCAAGGAAGGCTTGGATATCTCATACAAGGGCGAATGGGGATATCATCCGCTGCTGATTTCATTGCGTCAGATAAACGAGACGCTGCGAATCATGAACCCATCGGACAATCGTCCGTCGCACGAAGGCGCAGCGGCAGAAAGCGACATCGTGGTGGCTGAACTGCGAGAGGCGGGATTTCGAAACATCCTGATGTGCTGCGACACGGATTATAGTCAGACCGCACATCTGGATCGCTGGGATGCTGGCGGGCTTCGATTTCACTTCGGCTACGATGCGTGCCCGAATCTCAAGGAAAGCCGATCTTCTGGACGAATCCGTCTGGCTGCGACTGGGACGTCCGGCAAAGTACGACGTGAACACGACGCTGCGTGTCAAACGGGATCGCGTGAACGAACAGATCGTGGTGGCTCGCGAATACCTGAACAACGTGCTGCAGAACGAATACGTGGCGGAGTTGAATTACAGGCCGAGGGCGTGCAAACAATCGTATCGGATGATCGTGATTCGCAAGAACCTTTCGAAGGAGCGTGGCGAACGAGTTCTGGTCGACGAGATTCTGTATTTTTTCTACATCACGAATGATCGTGATTCCACGGCGGAAGAAGTTGTGTTCTCCTGCAACGATCGCTGCAATCAGGAGAACATGATTGAGCAACTGAAGAATGGTCCGTGTGCGTTTCGGGCACCTGTGGATAATCTGTATTCGAACTGGGCGTACATGGTGATGGCGTCTGTCGCGTGGTCACTGAAAGCATGGAGCGCATTGTGGCGTCCTGAAACAGGTCGCTGGAAAGATCGTCATCACAGCGAGAAGTTCAAACTTTTGAAGTTGGAATTCCGCACGTTCGTGAACACGATCATTCGCATCCCGTGCCAGATCATCACCCCAGACCGTCGCAGCGTGTACCGCCTGGCTGACATGGAACGATTCGCAACCCATCTTCTGGCGCATGGTGGAAGTTCTGAATTTCTAGACCTAGAGTCCGACCACTCGTCCTCGACCACGAGTGTTCAAATGCATCTGATTTCGAAGTCTGTATGCTTCGATCGGTCGTCACGTTTTACCGCAGCAACGCTGCTGAATTCTCTGCGATGCAGAATTCAAAACCCGACGCAACTCAAGCGACTCACCCGCTTCGTTTGCGGCTGCGCGGCGCGAAAACAAAACAGCTTCATCAAAACGCCTGTCCGTCCGGGGTCGCTTGTTTAAGGACTAGTATAGCTTAACGCAAGAGTCGGAGTGCCAGGAAGTGTCATCCCAGAAAATATCGTGGTTCGTAGTCTTCGGAGCAGCGTCTGCAGTCGCCTTGACTGCGTTTTGCGCGTGGCTCAAGTATTTACTTCTGCATTTAGTCGATGCTGGTCCTGGCACTCTTGTGCGTGGGATCCCCTTTATTCTTGACTGGCTGTGGCGGTTCATCTTCTTGGATATTGCATTCGTGGCGGGCATCATCTTCTGGCTGCTCATCAGCAGAGGGCCGAACGATAAATGATAACGAAGCACCGCTCGGGGATCGCACAACCACCCACAAAAAGTCTTGGGCAATTTGGAGAAAAGCGGAGGAGTTGACTTGGAGGTGAGTGGCGAGGGGCGCTAGGTTTCGCTGGTTCTGCGTGAAGGAGCGAAGCGGTGCGATATCTGGAAGATCCACGGCAAAGTGTGCTGTTCGACGTCGCCGACATTCTTTCGTCGGTCGCGTATCGGCGGCTGACAGGTGGTTGGCAGCATTTGTTTCGCTGTGCGGTTCTCAAGCTGATGCCAGCCGGGAAGCTGGCGGAACACTTTGATCCGCAAATGGGCCGACCGACCAAAGAGCTCTATTCGGTGGCCGGGATGCTGTTCATCATGGAGTTCCGCAATCTGACTCATGAGGAAGCGACCGATGCCTACATGTTCAACATGGACATCCAGGGGAAGCAAAGGGGGGGGAAGCAAAGGGTGCCATCGAAAGCGCCGGGATAAAACCGGTTTGTGGTAGGGAATGAAAGAGTCCTGCGAGGAAGGCCCAGCCAGCCACCTCGACCTCAACTCGTACGCTGACGCTGGTAACAGCGTGGGTGTAGCATCGATACGAGGCACAGGCAGGCCGGCTATTGAGCTCCGAAATCATATTTTCCGTGTGCCCACGCTGTGATGGCTGTGGAAGGCAATACTCGAAACCGCGTCAATGGCGAGCGGAATCGTGGCACGGCGGAGTCGAAGACCCCGAGCATGTCTGGAAACCACAAACGCGAGAACCGGGAGATCCCATTGGCTCCTGTGCTCGATTCATCGAACACAGGACGGTCAGCGAACCTTTCCGAGGGCAATGCTGACATGAACGCTGATGGGAAGTCAGATGACTTCGTAGTACCATCGACACGGGCGAACAAAACTGCGACCGCAGCGGCGGAGTCCGTCGAGGAAAGGAAGTCACCGAAGGGAAGGGTTGTCGAATTGCCGTCGATGTACCGGACTCTGCGCCGGATCTCGCATCACTTGGAGCGGCGCGATGACCACGACAGGTATCCCTGCTCAGCAGCGCGATCGTTTGACCTGACGGAGGAGCCGTATGAGGCATGGTCAAAGGGTGCCATCCACCCGATTGACTGAAGTGTCGCTTGCCGTTAGACTTTCGCAATCCGTGATGTTGAATGTTTTTTTGGGGGGGCTGTGGCAATGCCGCGATTGAATCGGACGGAGATTTGTGCCGAGAACGAGATTCAGGCTTTTCATCTCATCAACCGGTGCGTGCGTCGGACATTTCTGTGTGGGAAGGATCGCCGATTGAAGAAGGATTACTCGCATCGCAAGGAATGGATTCGTGCGAGGCTGGAAGAGCTGGCCGGAATCTTTGGGATTGATGTGCTGAGCTTTTCGGTGCTCAGCAATCATCTGCATGTGGTCGTGAGAACTCGGCCGGATGTTGTGAACACTTGGTCGGATGATGAAATCGCAACGCGGTGGTGGCGGCTGTATCCGCAGCGACGCAACGCAGATGGATCTCCGGCAGAGCCGACCGAATTCGAACTCAACACAATTCGCAACGACACGTCCGGCCTGAAGGAGAAGCGTCGTCGGGTGAAGGATATTTCGTGGTTTATGCGTTGCCTGGCTGAGCCGATTGCCCGTCGAGGAAATATTGAAGACAAAGTCACGGGCCGGTTTTGGGAAGGAAGATTCCGTGCACAACTTTTACTTGATGAAACCGCGATCACGGCCTGCATGGCGTATGTGGATTTGAATCCGATTCGAGCGGGAATTGCGGCGACGCCGGAAACCAGTGACTTCACGAGCGTAAAAGCACGGATCGAAGATCGAGTGGCCGCTGAAGCTGAGTGTTCAGTGGCCAGTGTTCAGTTTTCAGCAGGCACATGTCAGCCAACGAACGACGCCTCGCCTGGGGAGATGGGCAACGGTCGCTCGAATCGGAGTCAGTATGACGATCGAGTTGAGCACGGCGATAAGGCCGGATGGCTTGCTCCGATAACTCTGGAACCGCCTCGAAAGAAGGTGCGTGAGAAGGCGACGACTCGTCGAGCCAGCAACAAAGGCTGCCTGTCGATGACTCTGGATCAGTATCTGAACCTTCTGGACTGGACCGGCCGCCAGATTCGCAAGGACAAAGTCGGAGCGATCCCAAAGGACTGTGCTCCCATTCTGGATCGCCTCAAACTGAACGCTGAAACCTGGCTGGATCTCGTCAAGAACTTCCGCAAACGCTTCCGCAACGAAGCCGGCCTCACGCAAAACCGCCAAACCTTTCGCCTCACTCGCCATCAAACACGGTCGACCAGCGGGGCTTCATGAGGGACATTTCCGTAATTACGAAGTCACAAGTTGTTGTTTGGCTACTCTCTGGATCAGGGATGCCTCAACAATCGCTGACAGTTCCACGGCCCCAGGCATTGGTCTCGGACTCTGGCATACAATGCTTCTCTGCTGTCAGAAACGACAAATTGCCGTATCGACAATGTTGTCCTGCAGACGAATTCCGAAAGTCCATGAACCGCCCTCTTGAAGACCCAATGTCGGGAGGGTAGCATACTGTCACCTCACCATTCCTGACCACGACCGGTCGGTCCGGGAGATGCTCATGCTATCGCTTCCGCTGTGCTGTTTCAGTGCTGGTGCTGCTCGGAAGAAGTCACGCTTCTCGTCGGCGCAAATCGTGGCCGCTTCGTGTCATTTCGGGAGGCCGCATGGCTGATCGACCGACATTGAAAGATTGCGAGTGTCGCCGGATCCTGGACGGCTCCGAACAATTCTTTTGCGAAAATCCGAACGTGGCCGTCCGTGATGGCCTGGTGACGCGCTCGATATGCAGGACATGTGCCTTCGCGGGACTGCCTCGTCCGAAGAATGTCCGCCAGTGGAGTGTTGCTCCGAACAGGAATTCTCTGCTCCGACCCTTCTCCGTTGCGGTGATCATTCCCTGTCATAACTATGGGAAGTTTCTGGCTGAGGCCATCGACAGTGTCCTGTCGCAGACAATTCTGCCCGCCGAAATTCTGGTGATTGTTGATCGCTCGGTGGATGACTCGTTTGACGTCGCATCGCGCTACCAGGACCGGGGTGTCCGTGTGGTTCGTGTCGAACATGGCAACGTACACGATGTTCGCCGCACGGGTTTTGAGCAAACCACATCCAATATTCTGTGCTTTCTGGATGCGGACGACTGTCTGGCGGTCGATTATCTTGAACGCGGGCTTGTTCAATTTGATTCCGACGATGTGGGAATTGTCTATTCAGATTTCGAATTATTTGGCTCAGCGACAGGAGTCAAATCGTTTCCGGAGTCGTTCAATAAATCCACCCTGCATCGGCAGAACTACATTCATGCGGGTAGTCTTGTCCGGCGTGACGCCCTTGAGGTGACAGAGGCATTTTCAACCGTTCTCGATTCGCGGACAGCGTCGTGTACGGGCGACTGGTGGCTCTGGAAATGCATTGCCACTGGCGGGTGGTCGGCTCGAAAACAGGCAGGCCGTTATCTCTATCGACGCCATCCCGAGTCGGCGCTCGCAACCATCAGCGGGAAGCTCTCCTATTTTCAGGTTGCCTGGCTGGCGCACGAAACGTTCACGCTGTTTGTTCCCCTCTCAGGAAGAACGGCACTGTGGCAGCAGATGGCCGTGTTTCTGGAACAGCAGACATGGCCGCACAACCAAATTCGCCTGATCCTGCTCGACACCAGTCAATCGAGCGAGTTTTCCAGCACTGTTCGCCAGTGGCTGGCGACTTGTGACTACGTTGACACTCGTTATGTCCGGCTGGCAGTCGGTTCGCCGCTGCTGGCGGACTTGCCTCGTCTGGAATCAGCAAATGAAGTGCGCCGCAGTATGGCGCGGATCTACAACTTTCTGAAGTGTGAACTTTCGACGGAGCTCGTGTGGATCCTGGAAGACGACATTCTCCCTCCCTTGAATGTGGCGCAAAAACTCCTTGAGCAATTTGATGAACGAACGGTCTCAGTGGCCGCACCGTACCGATCCCGCTTTCATCCATCCTATGTGGCTTGGGACGGCAACGCCGTTTCCTATGGCAATCCACTTGTCGGGACCACTGAAGTTGGCGGAAATGGCTTCGGATGTACTGTGATTCGGTCCGAGGAAATTCGTCGCACAGCTTTTTCCCATGCGTATCGACTTCCGGATTTTGACCACGCCTTCTATGCGTCATTACAAATTCACGGTCAGGTGGCCAAAGTCAACTGGGACGTCGAGTGCCTTCATTTCAGCTCATGTGGTGCAATTTCCGAGCCGCGCTTCTTCGCGGGACGCGCTGCGTCACTGGAGGGCACATGAGAGACCTCGCACCTTGCCACTGCCGAGTGGAAGTGCCAGGCGGAGGCACGTCCTTTTTTTGCACGCATCCGCAGATATTTTCCACAGACTCTCGCGTCTCTTCCTCGGTTTGTGGTTGGTAGTTGCCAATTCAGTGGAGCACCTGCACCACCGAATCAGCGCATCGTTCCGCGTTACCTCCGCGCCGCCTGCGATGTCGATGCCTGTCTGTTTCTGGGGCCACGATCAGAAACAGATGCATTATCCTGCCAGTGCCATCATCCCAGCCATTCTCTGACCACGCAGGAGCAGTGCAATCATTGCAATGACTTTGAGCTGCCCCTGCGATCTGGTCCGGGCGTCGTTTCCAGCTGGGCGGTTGGTGTCACAACGGCCCCAAGAACTGTGGTGACGCTCGGTCGCACGCTGAGAAGTCTGGCCGAGGCGGGATGGACGGACGCTTTTGTGTTTGCGGAGCCAGATTCATCCACTGAAGGAGTGCGGGCCAGCCATCAGTGGATCCCGCGCGGCGTCACACTTGGTGCATTGCCGAATGGGTATTTGAGTTTGACGGAACTCGTCCTGCGTGAACCGCACGCGGATTCCTATTTTCTGTGTCAGGACGACGTCGTTTTTCGCAGTGGTCTCCGGGAATACCTGGAACAAATCCTGTGGCCAGGTCCATCGCCCCAGGTGCTGTCCGTTTACTGTGCTGCCGTTCATGACCGGGGCGAACGGCCTGGATTTCAGAGACTGGACGAGGGCTGGCAAACGTGTGGTGCACTGAGCCTGATCTTTCCAAATAGTGTGGCGAGGGCACTCTTGTGCGACACGATGTTTCTGTTGCACAGGAGAAACGGTCCGCTCAACGGAATGACGAGCATCGATTCCGTGGTCGGGCTGTGGTGTCAAAACTCTGGAATTACCTATTACGTTCATTCGCCCAGTCTGGCCCAGCATACCGGTGAATGGTCGACATTATGGGGCCGTCTGGCGGCCTCTCCCCGAAGATCGGCCAGTAGTTTTGGCGCTGAAGAAGGTGTGTCCCTGAGGGAATTCAGGCAGGTAAAGCCCTGAAACGTAGCGAGCGAGCATTCAGTATGAGCATCACCAATCCGGAATTCATCTGCAAATGCTGCACGAGTGGCATCACCAAGTATTACAGAGTCTACCTGCATGGTTGCGTCGCCAACACCAATTGCCCGAGTTGCCCGGCCGCGATCACGGTCATCTTCGACATTGGGCGATCGACAGGATGTGACGATGCCGTAATCAATGGCCACCCTTGTTACACGCCCCTGACTCTGGGATTCACAGATGATGACTGTCTCAAGACATTCACGTTTCAGATGGTCGGGCCGGGTCAGACTGGGATCAATGCCACCGCAATTTTTAAAAAAACGGGCATTGAGGATTGCCTTGAGCGGCAAGTCCTGCCATTCACCTTTCAGGCAGGGTCAGCCTGTGATTTTGGCGCTGCCAGTGCTGATGTGGAAGCCGTCGCTCCAGCTTCATTGGCGGATATGCTGACAGCCACTTGTATCAAGCCAGCGGCCGCAAAATGTGCGACCACAATCAACCGTCCGAATGGAGAGTATTTCAGTTCGGCGTTTGATACGGGCTGCCAGGAATGCTGTACGGTTCCACAGCCTGCAATCCCGGGTGTTGGAGGAGGCACAGGAGAAGCCGGATGTTTCAGCGGCATTTGTGCTGCCAGCCTGAATGTGGCGAATGGGACACTCTCCATCGCCCTGAGCATGCCTGCGGCTGGCCCCGAATCTCCTGCGCCGGGAATCACAATCAATTCGTTGTGGGGCGGGGCAACCACTCTGGGTTATGGTGCCAGCAGTGTGGTGACGAAGAGCGTGACTGAAATCGACACTTCGACCGCCGATTGTTCCCAGTGCGATGGTACGGTTCATCGCCATCGCTGCAGGAACGTCACAACCGGTGCCTACATGCCACCGCCGGACTGTACCAATCGTCTGGTCAAGAACGGAAATGGCACCTGGACGGAAACAACGGCCGCCGGGATGGTGTACGAGTACAATTCGAGCGGGGTCTTATCGACAATTCGGAACGCCGGTGATCAGGCATGGACCTTTGTCAGCGCCAGTCCCCTGTCGTACATATCTGATCCGGCGGGTCGCCGGACAACGTTTGCCTACAACGCTTCCAGTAAGATCCGCAGGATTCAGGACGTGTTTGGCCGCATTACGACGTACACCGTGGATGGCAGCGGCAACCTGACGAGTCAGATCACCCCGGAACTTTGCACGACGACGTTGCGTTACGACGGCAGTCACAGAGTAACGGCTCTCATTGCATCCGACGGTCTGCGATCGTCATTTGCCTACGATACGAACGGCTTCTGTCAGCGGATTCAGAAGCCGGACGGTGGAATTTTCACCTACCTGTATCTGGACTGGCTGGCGACACGCGTCATCGATCCCATGGGCCGCATCACGACGCTGACTCACAATGTACCGCGGAAGGTCACGCAGACCATCAATCCGCTGGGACAGCGGGAATCGTTCACCTATGAAGGCAGCCGTCTGAAAACCCATATCACAGCGGCCGGAATCAGAACGACGTACATTTACGAACGGCAGCCCAATCGCGTGATGTTTCTGAAGTCGGTCATCACGGGTCAGGGACGGACCACACATGTCTACAATACCAGTTCGAGTTGCATCGCGACCATTGATGCGCTGGGACGCCGCACGACGATTGTTCGAGACGCCAGCCAGCGGCCGCTGGCGACGGTCAATGCGTCAGGTCAGCGGACAACAAATGTGTATGACGCAAATAAGAAGATAGTGGCTCAGATCAATCCCCTGGGAGCCCGCAATTCGACGGTCTACGACGGAAACGGGCTGGTGAAAGCGACGATCGATGCCCTTTCGCGACGAACCACGTATTCGTACGTCAAAGCGCAGCGCGTGGCGATGAAGAATCCGGTCGGGGCTCTGACGACGAGTGTGTATGATCTGAACAACAGGAAACTGGCAGAAATTGACCCGCTCGGTAACCGCACCACCTTGATCTACAGTGCGTGTTCAGCTCCGGTGGCCACGATTCGACCGAGCGGGGCGCGAACGACAAACGTGTATGCATTCGGACGAGTGAAGGCCACGATTGATCCACTGGGAAAACGAACCAGTTTTGTCTACGACCTGGTCGGACGCCGTACTCGTTCGCAGTCGCCCTTGGGGCGAATCAACACCACGGTTTACAACACAGCCGGTCGCCCGATTGTGGCCATCAACCCGTCTGCACTCCGCACTACGACGGTGTTTGATGCTGACGGACGGCCAGTTTCAATGATCGCTCCCAGCGGCGCGAGATCGACCACGGTGTACGAGGTCTGTTGCAACAGACCCAGGACGACGATTGACCCGAATGGCCTGCGAACGACATACGCATATGACGCCGTCGGAAACAGGATCCGCGTTGTTCAGCCATCCGGTGCTATCACGACGACCGTCTTCGACGCCCTGAACCGCGGCAAAGCATCCATAGACGCACTGGGAAATCGCAGCACGAGTGTCTTTGACGCTTCCGGACGCACCGTGTCGAATATCAACGCGCTGAACCAAAGATCCACTTCTGTTTACAACGCTGCCAGCCAAATGACAGCCAGCGTCGGTGCAACAGGGATTCGCACGACTCAGGTGTACGACGTCGCTGGACGCGGAATCGCGTCGATAAATCCGAAGGGATTCCGATGGACGACCGTGTATGATCTTGCGAGCCGCACGGTGGCATCGGTCGATCCGCTCGGGAGACGGTCCACGTCCCTGTATGATTCGAACAGCAACGTCAAGGCGACGATCAATGCCGCGGGCAGCCGCAGCACGACGATCTACAATGTGGCCAGTCAGACGATCGCCACGATCGACGCACGCGGATTCCGGACGTCGATGACCTACAACAATGATGGTCAGACCGTGGCAAGTATCAATGCACTGGGGAATCGCAGCACCAGCGTCTATGACAACGGCGGGCGATCGGTGGCTTCGATTGATGCGCGAGGAAACCGCAGCACGACGATTTACAACACCAAGGGCCAGGCAGCCGCCAGCCAGAATCCCCTGGGGAAACGCTGGACGACGATTTACAGCACCACGGACCGAGTCATCGCCAGTCAGGACCCGCTGGGGAACCGGAACACGTCGGTCTTTGATACGGCAGGCCGAGTCCTTGCCAGTGTGAACCCGCTGGGTAAACGCACGACGAGTGTGTTTAACATCGCCAGCCAGGTGAAAGCGACGATCGACGCGAACGGCAACCGGACGAGCAGTGTCTATGACGCACTCAATCGCCGGACGGTAGACATCAACGGTTTGGGGAACCGCACGACCACGGTGTACAACACAATCAGTCAAACGTCGGCTCTGGTGGATGCTCGCGGCCACCGGCACAGTTTTACCTACGATACGACAGGCGCTCAGACACAGCTGATCGATCCGCTGAATCGCCGAACGACGAGTGCGTACGACTCAGCCGGTCAGCAGACGCTACGGATTGATGCACGGTCGAACCGCACAACGTACGCCTACAGCAGCCTCAGCCAGGTGACCGGACGTAAGTACCCGAATGGTACAAGAGCCTCGTTCAGCTACGACACCACGGGCAATCGCACTCTGATGGCCGATGCCACGGGACGGTACACGAATACCTTTGACGCAGTCGGGCAGACCACGGTGGTGACGAGTCCCAACAGTCAGCGCGTTTCGTACTCGTACGACTCAGTCGGGCAGAGACGCTCGATGGACGCCAGCGGTGCTGGGCGGTTTACCTACGTCTACAGTGCGGCCAATCAACTCTCGTCGCTCCTGAATCCGTACACGGAACGCACGACGTTTGCTTACGACGATGCCAGACGCAGAACGGTGCAGCGGAATGCGAACGGCACGCGGGTGTCGATGGCGTACGACGCTGCCAGTCAGACGACGCAGGTGTTTCACCGGACATCGGCGGGAGCCACGCTGCTGCAGCTGGATTATCGCTACGATAATGGTGGTAACAGGGCGGTGATGATCGAAGGCGGATCCTCGGCTCGGACCACATGGTCTTACGACAAACAGAATCAATTGCTCGGCGAACACCGCACCGGAACCAACGCATACCGGCAGACGTTTACGTACGACGCCGGCAGCAATCGGACGCTGAAGAACGCGGACGGGACGCGGACGACGTACAGCTATGACGCGGCCAATCAATTGAAAAACGGTCAGACGGGATCAGCCCGCACGACTTATGCGTATGACCTGACCGGCAACCAGCGGATCGAGCAGCCAGCGGCGGGCGCGAGAACCACGACGACGTGGAACTACGAGAACCAGCCGACGCTGTACCTGCTGCCATCGGGCAGTCGAGTAACAATGGCGTATAACGTTGACAAT
>Ga0163147_10006490_pt1 | contig 13662 bp, 18 predicted proteins | sample OliLakLV19MP6G1_FD_148597 | JGI IMG/M metagenome (GOLD analysis project Ga0163147, IMG submission 148597) | Freshwater microbial mat bacterial communities from Lake Vanda, McMurdo Dry Valleys, Antarctica- Oligotrophic Lake LV.19.MP6.G1 | ecosystem: Environmental > Aquatic > Freshwater > Lake >...
GAATTGCCACGACTCTAAACGGACGGGGAGGGAGCATAAGACTACTTCGGTAGCAATTCCCGGTGAGCCGTCAAGAATCATCGCGGCTTTAGCCCGGTGAGTATGTCAATTGAGAAAGAGAGGTTAGGGATATACCCGGCAAGATTAGGGACGATTCTAGAGGGGATTTTGAAGGGGATTTTGAAGGGGTTTAAAAGAGAGAAGCGATCGCCCGGTTGAATGGGCGATCGCTCGTTGATGGGGCGCTACTCCCGGTTGTGCGCTGTATCTAGTAGCAGTTCATTAAAACGATCTGTTCTGCTCCGTACACCGCTGCCTTTCCGCAGCACTTGCACTCATACTGCTCACCATCTGGTTCGATTTCCTCGTGTTCGGTTGCACAATCAAGGCAAAATCCTAAATATTCGTCTGTTTCCATCGCGGCGATCGCGGGTTAATATCGCGAGTCTATTTTTATCTAAGAAAAAGCCGTCCTAAAGGAGCGGGGCTTGAATTATTAGGGATAACTCTGATTCTCGAATTATTAGGGATAACTCTGATTCTCGAAAAGACGATCCAGAGGGCTTTAGAGAGGCTAGAGACATAATGTCTCTAGCCTCCTCAACATCCCAGGCAAACCTTTTTCCACCTCGTGCTGTGATTCGGATGGCTGAGAGGTATGCCGGAATACCTCAACCTACCTTGTCAGGATGGGTGATTGAGAAAGACGGTTCTAAAGCCCTAAAACCTCCGCCTGGTAAGGATTTTAGGGTGATTGACATATTAGCGGCGGATGGCAACACTTACAGCGTTGTTGAGGCTTCTGATTGGTTCTCTATCTCAATGGATGGTGGTGACGCGATCGCACTTCTCCTCCCCAGACTCCGAACGCGCGAAGCGACCTTCACTTGACCGGAAAAACGGGATTCAAGCCCCGCTCCTTTAGGACGGCTTTTTCTTAGGTTTCAGACTTCTAATCCGCTCCCTAAGAACATCGTTTTGTGTCTGCTCTTTTTTGGCGCAATGGACTACAAGAATTTCGTACTCTTCGTCAGAACATCTAATAGTTAGTTTCTTCATGCCGTTAACATGCCGTCAACATGCCGTCAACTATGGTACAATAGTAGCATGAAAGCCCGATATAAGTACCGAATCTATCCGTCCCCTAGCCAGCAAAGGAGCTTAGCTCAATTGTTTGGTTGTGTTCGTGTGGTTTGGAACGACTCCTTAAGGGCTTGCAAGGACGCTGAAAAGCTACCCAAGAATGGAGACTTACAAAAAGTCTTTATCACTCAGGCTAAGCAAACAGAAGAAAGGGCATGGTTGTCTGATGTTTCCAACATTCCGTTGCAGCAATCTATCGGAGATTTAGGAGTCGCCTACAAAAACTATTTCGACTCTCTAAAGGGGAAGCGTAAAGGAAAAAAAGTAGGCAAGCCTAAGTTCAAGAAGAAAGAGAGCGAACAATCAGCAAGGTTTACTAGGGGAGGATTTAGCTTTCAAGGTGAGCAAATGTATCTAGCCAAAATCGGCAACCTAAGCCCAATTTGGTCTAGAGAATTGCCAGCCGCCCCTAGCTCTGTCACGGTGATCAAAGACTGTGCCAATCGCTATTTTCTAAGCTTTGTTGTAGAAGTTGAGCCTGTCAGTCTGATTGCCCAGAACCAAAGCATCGGGATTGATTTAGGGATAAAGACGTTTGCATTCATGAGCAATGGTGAGAAGGCGATAAGCCCTGATTACAGCAAGCTAACCCGCAAGGTAAAGCGCTTGAATCGGAGGATGGCAAGACAGCTTAAAGGCTCTAACCGTAGGGCTATTACTCGTCTCCAGTTAGCCAAGACTCACGCTGAAATAGCCGACTTGCGGTCTGATTTTCTGCACAAGCTATCCACCAAAATCGTTAGAGAGAATCAATCTATCGCTTTGGAAGATTTGAACGTGTCCGGCATGGTCAAGAACCGCAAGCTCTCTAGAGTGATCAGCTTGCAAGGGTGGAGAGCTTTTAGGACTTTGCTAGAAGGCAAGGCGGCTAAATACGGCAGAACTTTCACGGTGATCAGCCGTTGGGAACCGACTAGCCAAGTTTGCTCAGATTGCGGTTTCAAATGGGGCAAGCTCGATCTAAAGATAAGGACTGTAACTTGTGTGAGTTGCGGTTCTGAACACGACCGAGATGAGAATGCAGCCAAGAATATAGAAAAAGTCGGGATAGGGAATTGCCACGACTCTAAACGGACGGGGAGGGAGCATAAGACTACTTCGGTAGCAATTCCCGGTGAGCCGTCAAGAATCATCGCGGCTTTAGCCCGGTGAGTATGTCAACCAATTCAATTTGTTTCCCCATTCGAGAGGTCAACGGCAATTGTACCCGCGTTGGATCAACTCCATGCCCAGCCAGCACGATTTCTGCTAGCGGTTGAGGATTGAGCAAACTCAGTTGTCCTCGCCGTTCGCGCTTGGCATAAGTATTCTGCACCTTAAACGCCCGATCATGCCGCAGATGGCAAGGCGCACACAATGCCTTCAAATTCTCAACTGAATTGTCCTCTGGCTTTTGATTCAAATGAGCGACGGTCAATATGTAGCGCCCCCACTTTTCTTCTAGGGGTTGCTGCCAGCCCACGCGATCGAAGAATTCAGACCAGCCTTCCCCCGTCTTTCGACAAATGCGATCGCAGAATTCGCACGTCCAATTCGCCGCCTCTTTCTTCTGAAAGTGGAGATCCTTGTAGTTAGGAATATAGCGATCGCGCTCGATTGGCATGGTTATTGGAAACGCTCTATTGGCATTGCGTTGGGAATCTTAGGGATATCCTGTGAAATCACCATAGGCGATTTTGTTCTATTCTATCCGATTAAGCTCCAGAAAAGCCCCATTATCTGGAGCTTAATCGGATAGGATGACACTACCCCAAAAACACGCGAAATGTCCACCATTGTTCCCCTGCAAAACTCCTCTTTCCACCTCGAAATCGTCGATCGCGATTTGCTGCGGGAACTACTGCGCGATACTCGTAGCCCTGCGACCCGCAGAGCTTATGCCGTCAGTCTGACGAAGTTTTTCCGCTTCATTTCAAGCCAAGATCCCTCACCCCAATTGGTCAGCGAATTCTTGAACCTGGAAAAGTCAACGGCGCTTAAGTTGGTGCTGACCTTTAAGGCATCATTGATTGAAAGAGGGCTGGCAGAGGCGACTGTAAACAATCGCTTGGCAGGGATCAAAGCGCTGGTGATCTTTGCGGAAGATCAAGGAAAATGCATCTGGAATTTGAAGGCGATTAAATCTGAAAAGGTGGTGACTTACCGCGACACTTCCGGCGTAACGGCAAACGAATATAACAAGGTGATTGCAATCTGCGATCGCACCACTTTGAAGGGAAAACGCGACTACTCTTTGCTCCGACTTTTGTGGGATAACGCGCTACGGTGCGATGAGATTTGCAAGACCAGGGTGAAAGATTTTGATCCATACTCTCAGCAGTTAGCCATTTTGGGGAAGGGGCGGGGAACTCAGAAGCAATCGGTTGATTTGAGCGATGCAACAACCGAGGCGATCGCGAATTGGCTGGCAGCGCGAAGTGATTTAACCCCTGAGTCGCCGCTTTATATCGCCCTCGATCGCGCCCACTTTGGACAGCACTTAATGGCGGACGGGCTGAACTATATCATCAACACGCTGGCAAAACGAGCCGGAACGAAAAAAACGCTCTCACCTCACAAATGTCGGCATTCCAGTATCACCGCGTACCTGAAAGCAAGTAATGGCGACCTACAGGGTGCCCAAGATTTAGCGCGGCACTCCGACCCGAAGACTACTATGATTTATAACGACAATCGCCTTAAGACTCAAGGGAAGGCGACGAAACGGCTGGCAAATTTGATTCATTAGAATTCCCGATCCCAGCGAAACATTGGCTGCCTCACAGAAAAAAGCGGTAGCATGGTTGCCAACAAGCAGTTCCGACTCTCTTAGGGTGGTGGGCACATGCCCACCAGAATGCAATGACCACCCAGCGAAAAACCTCTACCATCCCGATCGCCCAAAATCTGCTGCTCCAAGCGATCGCCTATTTCAAGCAGTACGACGATCCGATGGCGAAAATGCTGTTGGATCAGTTCCGCTTTGCGATCGCTCAGGAAGAAGCCGTGACGGAAGAAACTAAATTGCTCAATTCACGGGATTAGCGCGATTCGTTCCACGATCGCAAGGCGAATCGCAGCGAGGGCAATGCAGAAACTCTAATCCCGCAGGATGTACTGCTGTCCAATCTTTTGAGCAGTGCTGACAGTGCATTTGGGTGACGGCGTGAGCCTGGTCTGACTGAATCGCAATTTCAGCTTCCAAGGTTCCTATCACCGCCAACTCGCTAAACCTGGGTTGTTGCAACTGCCGCTCTAGGGCTGCAATTTGGTTCGCAACGGCGATCGCGCCCTCAAGGGACTCTGCTTCGATTTCGCACCCGCTCCACTTGCAGCCGTCTTTTCCATATTCAGTCAAAAAAGTTGCCATCGCGATATAAATGTCATTTGGCTAGAGGGCGATATTAATCTTGCTTGTGCTTCTGATTGTAATGAATTAATTCGACAACTCGTTGACAGAGTTGAGTAGCAATCAGACAGGTATAAGCTCAGGAGTAGGTAACGTTTCTAGTCCAGCTTCTTTGTCAGTATCTATTGTTGGTTGTTGAAACATTGGCAACAAATGAGTTTGCCCTAAAGAAACAAGCATCTCATCAGTCGTTCTTACAGTATTTGAAGGGATGCCAAACAGGTTAAGAGCTACATGTTTAGCCCAAACAGCAGCTAATACAGGAGGAACTGCATTACCAACCTGCCTGATAGGATGTCTACTTGTTCCAGAGAAGTACCAGAAATCTGGAAACGTTTGCATCCTTGCCGATTCTCGTGGAGTCACTTCACGGGGGTCAGAGTGATGTACATGTCCTTTACCACCTCCCTTATCTGAACCTACAATAATTGTGTAGCTTGGTCTATCTGGGTATAACTTATTGATTCTAGTTGCAGAACAAGCAGCCACATAGATCCCAATGAGTCAAATGCGCTTGTCGGAGGTATCCGGATATACACGTCAACACGTTAGGCTCCTTATTCGTCAAGGACTTATAAGCGCTCGTCGTGCAGGTGGCATCTGGTTAATTGAGGCTTCCAGCCTAAACAACTATATGGATGGCAACCCTAAGCCGGGTCCCAAATCTGATAAATTGGATGATTGACTTGTATTCCATTTGGAACATAATTACAGCAACAGTTCTGTGAGAACCCAAAGTCAACAGTGAATCACCTCGAAATTCTTCAATCTACGCCGACGGCTCAAATAGGAACTGGTAGGGAGAACCTCTTAATCAAGACAACAGGTAAGTTTTATACACCAAAATTCATTGGAGAACGTTTGGTCGATGCTGTCTTAACTGTTGCCTCTCAAACAGAAGACGCTGGAGAACTATCTATCATCGATCCATTTTGTGGTGATGGAAGATTGATCGCATGGCTTCTGGAGCGGATTTCAATTTTCCCTGGTCTTACAGAGCGATTATGGCGAATTGAAATATGGGACTGTGACGAGCAAGCAGTTATTAAAGCAAAACGGAATATTCAACGAATCGCCAATCATGTCGGAATAAACTTCACGATCAGCACATCTGTTCATGATAGTTTCACTTATGCTATATCTCAATTTAGATGCCGACCGTCTTGTATTGAACCTCAGTTTGACATTACAATCACAAATCCTCCTTGGGAGATTATAAAGCCTGATCGCCGAGACATCAAAGCATTAGATAAGAAAACACAAGCAATCTATATCGATTCATTGCGAGAATTCACAACAAAGCTGCAAAAGAATTTCCCAATATCAATGCCTCGGAAAATGTACTCAGGATGGGGAATTAATCTTGCTCGTGTTGGATTAGAGGTTGCCATCCATTTGACTAAAGAGCATGGAATTGTAGGTATTGTTTCGCCAGCATCTCTTCTTGGTGATCAAAATTCTGAAGTACTACGAAGATCCCTGCTGACAAATCATACAATTAAATATATTGATCATTTTCCTGCGGAAGCTAGGCTTTTCGAGGGAGTTGATCAAACTTGCATTAATCTCACAATTCAAGTCGATAAACCAGGACAAAAAACTTTTATTTACAAATTTGATAAAGACTTACACTGTATTGAATATCATCAAGAACTGAAATTACCTGAAGATTTCTTGAAGTCCAATGGTTATGTTATTCCTATATCTTGTAATAAGTCTCAACTCGATCACTTGCTGAGATTTTCAGCACTAACAACTCTTGGTGATTTACAAGGTGACTATGAAGGTCAATTGTGGACAGGTCGAGAATTAGATGAGACAGGTCACACCAGTTATTTATCTCTACAAGGATATCATCCATTTCTCAAGGGCAAAATGATTGAGCGATTAACTTGTGTTACTCAGCCTCTTGTTTTCATTAATCCAGAGAGAAGTCCAAATATCCCTCCTTCAGTGAAGTATCCACGAATTGTTTGGCGAGATGTCAGTCGTCCTACTCAGAAAAGAAGAGTTCAAGCCACAATTATTCCTGCAAACTGGGTCACGGGTAACTCTCTTGGCGTAGCTCACTTCCGAACAAATAATATTTCAAAACTGTACATCTTGCTCTGTATCATGTCATCGATACCTTTTGAGTTTCAGGTTCGTTCGATGCTTTCAACCGCTCATATATCCGTAGGAGTATTACGTAAAACTCGAATACCAGAAATCACTCCTGAATTGACTGAGAAGTTAGTGCCGTTAGCTGAACTGAGACTAGCTGGTGATTTAGTTGCAGAACAAAAAATTGAGGTTATTGTTGCTCAAGCCTATGGTTTGACTAGTAATGACTTAGCTGAGATGATGCAGTCCTTTCCAAAAATAACGCAAGAAGAGAGCCAAAGCTTGCTTGAGCATCAGATGTGGAGAGAATCATGATTCCAAATCATTACTCAGCACGACTCAGCGAACTTGATTTGGCAATGGCTATTCATATTCCTCCGGGAGGCAATTGGAAAAATATTCCAACATCTATACCTTCTCAACGGCTAGCCCAAATTCGGGAAAGCTATGCCACCGGCAGCCCACCACTCGGAGGAAGAAGCGGCGAGGGTTCAGGCTCCGTAGGCAGGAAGAAGCGGAAGCCAAAGGTGCCTTTGGGCTGAAAGTCAAGGTTGTCTACGCTCTTTTGATAGATAACAATTCCATCTACTTTTAAGGTGAGCGATCGCAAATAATCGGAGAAGGTTGGCTGAATCGCAAACTCCAGTAGCATTCGAGTGAAGCCTTGAGCCTGGGAGTATTGCGAAGAGCGCATTGTGTCGTCGGCGGGCTTTGTCCAAATTACCGTGGAGGGGCTGACAACCACAATCTGGCTGGTGGTTTCCAGGAAAAGTTGCCACTCATTACCATTGAGTAAACGTCGCAGCATTGGATAAATATCGACGATTGAATAGAGATCGCTTTCTGGAATCAGCACTTGATATTCTCTCCAGTAAATAATTTGCCGCAGCGTCCAGTTATCCACGACGTTGCACAGTTGCACCCTACGCCATGCCGGGAGTTCAACTTGCTCCAGTTCTTGCGCGGTCCCCATGGCATACCAAGGGCAGGTTGCCTCGTAGCCATAGAAGTTATCAGCAATGCGAGTGGGTTGCTCCAACGCCCACCGCGATCGCGTTTCAATGATAGTGGGTGACACTTCAGGGAACCGCGCAGAATACCAGCGATCGCTAAAATCATCTGAGGCAAATATATCAACAACCGTTGGCGGCAACGTCCCATCAAACCCTAGCCACCAATCCATCCATTGAAAACCTACCACCGCTCCGGGCTGTGCGGCTGAAGTTACCTCCGTATGGCTAGGCGTAATTTCAAGTAGCTGAGCCGCTGGCACCGCGTCATGCACAATCGTCCACTCTTGAGTACCCACAATGATGTCTGCCAACATTCCAGGAGTGCAGGGAATCGCCGGAATGGTAAAGGTTTCCGTTTCCTGGCGGGTTAAGGAGCGGGGGAAGGCGGTCCACCAAATACCGGGATAGGGTTCAGAAGGCACAAACTCTCCGGTGATTATGCGCTCAATAGTTTGGGTTGGGCAGTAGTAAGGCGCAGTGCCAGAGGCGATCGCCGCAACTGGATTAACCGTCGTTAAACTCAGGGAATAGGGCGGGAAATACCATTGTTCCGATTGCCACCCTGTCCAGTTAAGCCCTTGAAAATTACCATCAATCTCGACAAGGCTCACCACAGCAGTCGGGGTCAATCTCAGTGCAGAATACCAATCGCGTTCATACTCGCACCCTGGATAGATGCCGATGATTTCTTCTGCCACCAAGCGATCGCCTACAAAAATGGGATGACCTTCTAACCCAGCCCATTGATCAAAATAATCGCAGCCCACCTCTCCAAACTCTTCTTCAATGGTTGTTGTCCGCTGCTCTTGCCGTTCTGGAGCGCAGTCGTAGGGATACCAATCGCCGTAGTGAATCCCATCCACGTCAAATTCAACAACGGTTTGCGTTTTTGGAGCCTGCCGATTCTCTTCTAAGATCAGCGTGGGCAGTTTCGCCACCCACCAAGCAAAAATAGTCGGAATTGCCTGACTTGACCAAATCTCTGGAGTTAGGTCATACAGATTGGGAAATAATTGCTGCCACTCCGCCTCAGTTTCGATAAATAAATGCTGCCACGGGCGATTCATGCCGAGATGCGACGTGGAGTTTGGCACAACTCCCGGTGGGCTTGACTCTAAGACGCGATCGCTCCAGGTTGCCTCATAGTCCCACTGATAGGCAGGTTGCCGAAGGCTATACCAATGCTGAGCCTGATAATCCACACCGGGCGAGTAGTCCCCACTACCAAGATGCTGCCGCTCTGGATAGGTTTGATATAGGTGAGCGTCATAGCCCGTGTCATACGTCCACCAGCTATGGGGCGCATTCGTGGGGCGCTTGCTAAACGGGTGGATAATTTGCTGGCGATCGCGATCGTGAGAAAGCTCCCAGCCCAGCCACATCAACATCGCCTCTCGGATGCCCCACTCCGTCCCCTTCATCTGCCAATACTGCCAAGCCCTGAGCAACACGCGCCGCTTCTCGGTGGGTGTCCAATCAGGGTTTAGTCCATAGCCCAGCCACTTCCCTTCCACGATCGCCAACCCCACCCATTGCCCCACATAATCAAGGAAATCGGCAGAGGCTGGATGACTGGGATTTAACTGATAGCGCAATTGCTCCAGTCGTCGCACGATCGCGTTGAAGGTAGGTTGGGGTGCCCCTGCCACATGCTTTAAGACATCTTTTTCGTCTGCCATCTGTGCATACAGCGGCATATTTTCAAAGAAATCGGTGGAGTAAGGGTTAGGGTAGGGCACGTTTTACGTTTCCAAATTTTGATATACTCACCGTCCTAAAGGACCGGTGATTCTTTGCAGGTCAGCTAAGATTGAAAAAAAGGTAACGTTCGCCATTGATCAAGGGCAACTGCGGCTCCTTTTCTCTTTAAATACCTATGACCGTTATCCTGCCTAACTCAGCCTACGAATTTGTCGGCAGCGCTTGGTCGCTATTCCCCCCTGACAGCGATCGCGCTGGGTTGAACTATGTCGATGGCACTAGGCGGATTACGGCTGGAATCCTAGCAGTGTGCTTAATCCAGCAAGGGGAAGATCCGATTCATCCGAGCTATGGCATGGCACCTGACCTCTTTGAACCTTTAAGTAACTATACGCCACAGCTTTGGGTGTATCACGCTGAAAAGATTATTTTGCAGTGGGTGCCAGGGATTGAAAAGCTGCATGTGGATGTAACGAAACATAATGCCACCGAAAACCAACTATTTGCCGAGATTCAGTTTATCCCCATGACTGAGCCAGATTTGAACACGCTCACTTGGAACTACTACGCCTATCAGGGCGCTGCTTGGGAGGGTGAGTATGACCGATTTCTCCAAGACGTGAACCTAAACGGACAACCCTTCTTTGGGCTAGAGCGATGAACGAATACGTCCAATATTACGATCTGCGGCAACAGATTGAAGCGACACCGCTGCTGATTCCTAAGCCTCCTCTCTACAACTTTGAGGATGGCGCAACCTATGCTGCCCACATGGATATGTTGGCGCAGCCATTACCAAATGGAGAGCCATCCCCGTTTTCTTCCAAAGAACCGGGTAGTGGGCATGGCGTGCTGATGGCAGTAGTTACGCACCTGCAACGTGCCCATGCCCACGAATTCAACTTGGTGCCTGATGTGTGGTGGATTGAATGGTTTCGGGCGCTGGGTGCTGAAATGCAGCAGGCAGAGTATCCCGTAATCAATCTCGTGTTTGAGCGATCGCCCGAAGCAGTCTTTAGCCGCGTCACTGCCACCATTCCCGCCAACACCGAAATCCGCAGTACGCGCGATCCTAATATCGCCGCCTATACGCTCTACGAAGATGGTATTTATGGCGATCAGCAAACCGTCACGATTCCCGCCAGAATAAATGTACTAGGCACTTTACCTAACTTGCGAATCGGCGAGATGGCTGAGCTACCCCGCTTCTTGAGCTTTGTGGGTGGAGTACAAAATGATGGCTCGGTGGTGTCTCCGGGCAAAGATCCCGAAACCCTCGTGCAGGCAATGATGCGGGTGCGAGATGGGCTGCGGTCTGGCTCGTTGGCACAAGATCCGATTGATGGCAATTTTGATCCTACCAACGATCGCTTCCAAGCGCGATGTATTACGGATGCGGATTTTGCATACTGGGCAAAGCGGTTAGGCTGCGACAAGGTGAACGTGTTAAGCGCGATTCAATATGGTGTGACCAATGGCGTGTTTGCCGATTTAACCACACTGGTGGTTTATCCCTCGACGCTGCAAGAACTGGTCTTCAACAGCATGGTTGGAATGACGGTGGAGCCTCGCCGATTTGATGTGAGATCGGCAGAACTGATTCCGATTGATGGCACCATTACCGTGAAGGTCATCCCTAGCGTGGCAGAACGGGATGTGTTTGATATTGTGGCAACCGCGATCGCTGCCAAGGTAAATCCACCCTATGGCATTTGGGGCGACCCCAACTTTAGCGCCACGCTTGCCACTGCCCTAGAAGAAAGTTTTTCCATCTACGCCGTGCCAGAAATGCAGCTAAAACACGCTGAAACTGGGGAACCCTTAAGCGCGATCGTCGCGCAGCCTTGGCATCTATTTGAAATTCAGAAAACTTTAGAAGTGGTAACCGTCCGGTGAAAACAGAGAGTGGTTAGCGGAGAGGGTCGGAGCGTAGCGGAGAGGGTTGATGGGTAGGTGGAACGCTACACTCTTGGGCTATTCCAGGGGTGCACCACGATTTAGAACTCACAGGGGTTTTATAGCATCCCACTGGAATATGCCACGCGGCGAGCGGTCTTCTCTTTTTGCGGTTAAAAACTGCCGATAACAGCGACTCCAAACGCGATCGCCCCCCAGCCTCTAAACACGCGAAGCGACCTTCACTTGACGCTTCTCTATAAGTTGGGGTAAAGTTGGGGTAACAAGCCAACAAGGAGTCAGCAATGCCTAAAGAACTTATCAAAACCGCGATCGATCGTTTCCGTGAGGGCGGAAAAGTCGAGGTCAGTGTCAATTCTAATTCTGTTTACGCCACTTATACCAGTGGCACCTTCAACGGCTTCTACGCTCATGCAGCAGAGGCGATCGCGCACTGCGCCAACCCTAACAATGGGGTCGAGTTTAATGGTGAATGGCTTCAAGATCAGTTCACCGAGTTCGACCCTGGCGAGTTGTTTGTAGTTGGCAATGAGTCCACTGTTTACATCAGCAACGATCGTCTTGATGTGGCGATGATGGGTCGGTGGCAGGTGCCTTTTGTGGAGTGGACGGCTGAGATCCCTTTAGCTGTGTAGTTTGCAGCAAGCCACTTCCGAAACAGAACAAAAGTGGCTACTGCAAACTACACGTAGAGCAAAGACCCGATCGCAAGGCTCGCAAGCCTTCAAAATATCGCTAGTGCCCCGGCTCCTGAGAGTTTGGGGCTTTTTCTTTGAGCGCCCTCAAAAAGCTTCCTAATATATGTCGATGCTTGATTCGATCGCGCGGTCTGATTGCCAGCAACGCCGACTTAGCAATATCCTAATTGCGTCATTGTTTTCAGTTGGTTGTAATTGTAAAGTGCTTGCCTGTTGTAATGTCGTAAGCGTAATAACCAGAGATTGACTCATATGTGTCGGTATAGGAGAGAGCGTCCACATATGTAACACCCTCGTCTTCCCATAACCCGATAGCATCGAATCCTTTTTCCTTGTAGTCATTAGCGAGTGTTATTAAATGTTCGGGTGTTAACCCTTGAAGTCTGAAGGAATCCATATAATGGCGGTTGAAAACGTAGTAACCAGATTTGGGTGTTGTGTTTCCCTTTAGGTCGAGTGTCTGCATGGTGGGAAAATCCTTTTCTTTGCTTACTGGGAAAATGGGATTCAAGCCCCGCCCCTTTAGGACGGCTTTTCTTGATTTCTGATGTACTCCTTTAAAACCTCTAATGGCGCTCCACCAACCGATAGCGCGAAATAGCTAGGACTCCAAAGCGCTTCTTTATGTGGCTTTGGTAGTCCAGCTTGCCCATAACGACGGCTAGATACCCCTTTCAGCGCGTTAACCATCTGAGAAACCGACAGTTTTGGTGGATACTCTATCAGCGCGTGTGCATGGTTCCCTTCACCATTGAATTCAAGAATCTGAAAGTCCATTTTTTCTGCAACTTCCCGAAACGATTTCTCAATCAGATCAAGGCTTTCGGCAGTGAATATAGACCGACGGTACTTAGTCACACAAACCAAATGAATCTCAAGGTCTGTAACACTATGCCTCTCTTTGCGGAATTGGGTTGTCATTTCGTGCAGACCAATATACAATTAAGTGACAGACCAATTCTAACACGAGTGATGAAAATCTTCAAAAGCTCAAACGGTGGAACGTTAGCGGCGAAATTTGGTGTAGTAACGTACTACACCAACTTGGGGGGGACTTACATTAGCCCCCGGCTTGTTCTCCCTGATCGGGGAAGTCCGTTAGAGGCGGATGACTGGAGCATCTATTCGAGTGCCTACATCAGCCCCCGGCTTATCCTTCCTGATCAGGGAAGTCCGTTAGAGGCGGATGACTGGAGCATCTATCCGAGTGCCAAAACAGGGCTAGTAGATTGCCCTGCCAGGTTAGAGGGTGATGCACTAATCATTGAGTCGCCGCACGGCGATCTAAGGTTTATCCCAAAAAACGCTGCTGGAATTGAAAGCGACGACGACATCCGCTTCATGAGAGCGGATGCAAATTGGAGTTCTCTCTACAGAACCCCACATTGTTATGCACAGTTCAAGGCTGCTGAAATTGAAAGCGACGACGACATCCGCTTCATGCGCTTCATGAGAGCGGATGCAAATTGGGTTTCTGTAGAGAGAACTCCACATTGTTATGCACAGTTCGTGGACTTCTGGAAACGGTTCGCGACGTATACGGACCCTGCACCCATACAAAGCGCACAGCCTGGATTAGCGCCCCGGCATTCAGAGGATTAAACTCGTGAAGTTTGAGATTGGCAACAAAGTTTACCGCAGGGAGTCACCGGAAAAGCACGGCACAATCTGCGAGATCGACCCAGATACCGGGCGATGT
>Ga0163147_10006492_pt1 | contig 13660 bp, 14 predicted proteins | sample OliLakLV19MP6G1_FD_148597 | JGI IMG/M metagenome (GOLD analysis project Ga0163147, IMG submission 148597) | Freshwater microbial mat bacterial communities from Lake Vanda, McMurdo Dry Valleys, Antarctica- Oligotrophic Lake LV.19.MP6.G1 | ecosystem: Environmental > Aquatic > Freshwater > Lake >...
AGCTCAAAGCGGCAGCTTGAGTCCGGCGTGGTGGGCGAGTTTGCGTTGTCGCTCGTCGAAGGTGAGGAAGGTTGAGGCACCGAGATGCACGGCGGTGGCGACATGGAGGATGTCGAGCGTGCGGTGTCCACCGCTGGCTGTGTGTTGGAGCGAGTAGGTGCGGGAGAGTCGCAAAACGGCATCGGCATCGGCTGGCACGAGCACGTTGAGTCCGGCTGCAATATCCGCTTCCCAATCGGCAATCATTTGATCGGCGGCGCGGGCTGTGTAACCGCGTGTGCGATCCGACTTGTGCGGAAAAATCTGCAAGCGAATCGCTTGGATGAATTCAAATTCCAAGAGGCTGGTGAAGGGGAGTGGTGCCGTCAGGGTTTCGCGGTAGGCGTCCGCTTTTTCGGAATGATCCTGCTCGCGGTAGATCGCGCAGAGAAAGCTCGTGTCAGGATAGACGCTCACGGTTCCCCCGTTTCGTATGCGCGCATTTCGTCCACCTCCGCCTGCGTAAAAATGCGGTCACCCCAAATCCGCTGTCTGCGGGCTTGGCGTGTTTGGTGATCAGGATTTCTTCGCCTCCGGCTAACCAGGCTTCGATTTTCGGAAAGTCATATCGCAAGTCCCGCACGGTCGCCGTTTTCATAACATCACAAATATGTGATGATTTGCATTGTCAAGGGTTACGCACTTGGCTGAACGGTGGCGGCGCCTCGGCGTCGCGCGCGATCTGGGGGAGCTATGAGATTCGGGAGTTCACCGAGGCGCTTTGGGCCGATGGCTTTTTCGAGCGGGATGGCGCCCTGCTGGTAGAGGTATTCCGAGAGGCTTGCATTAATTTCGCGCGAGGTGCGGATGGTATCAAACGTCACTCCACTTCGAACGGCTTCAGCGGCGTTTGCGAGGGAAGTCAGGGCCATGGGGCCTTGGATCGGAAGACTCAGGACACCTCCGACACCTGGCGAGATATTTGATCCGCCGGTCGTTTGAATGAGGAGAAATGGGCGTCGTTTTCCGGTGGAGAGGTCGGAGACGACGATGGTCGTATCCAGCTTGGTGCCACCGAGGCCAAAACCGAAAATTGCGCGCATGAAGCGACTGCCTTGATAGACGCGATCGAAGTTGCCCTCGATCAACCACTTATTGCCCTTTGGGAGGGGTGCCGTGCTGGCGATGGCTTTTGCTGGGCCGGCATAGAGCGGAAGACGCCTGACGAGATTTTTTGTCATGCGCTCACGGAGTGCCATACGAAAAGCCTCCAAATCATCCCCCCTGCGATCCACGCGTAGTCCGGATTCGGTGATGGAAAACGGCTTTACGAGAATCGTCTTCGGCAACTTCTGCGGGGGATTTTTGAGGAGAATCTCCGTGCGCTTCACGCTCACGGACGCGCAGGAAGTGAGGGCAAGGCTAAGAGCCGAAGCGAGAAGGGAAAGAAGGTGGCGGCGGGACATCGAGTGGACCTTTGTTCTTGAAGAGTCGCGCGAGGATGTCCATTAAAAAACGTGCTATGTTCCTAACACTCGCCGCTGCCGCAAATTCTCCCGCAGCGCGTCCCCTTATGGCGCTGCCCTTCGCTACGCTACTCCTGATGATCGCAGCGGCGCCTCTTTGCATTCCCACATGGTGGCACCACCACTATCCGAAAGTGGCGGTGGGATTGGGTTTGATCACTGTAAGTTACTACGTTTTTGGACTGCAAAATGCAGAGCGCTACACCCATGTGGCGCACGAATACCTGAGTTTTATCGTTCTGATTGGAGCGCTTTTTGTTGTGGCTGGGGGAGTCCACATCGGGGTCAAAGGCGAGGCAAAGCCGCTGATGAATGTGGCGTTTCTCGCCTTCGGAGCCGTGATCGCAAACTTTATCGGCACAACTGGCGCTTCGATGTTGCTCATCCGTCCGTGGATTCGCATGAATAAATACCGCATCACGGCATTCCATATCGTGATATTTATCTTCATCGTGAGCAACGTCGGCGGCTGTTTAACGCCAATCGGCGATCCTCCACTTTTCCTTGGTTACCTTAAAAACGTGCCCTTCTGGTGGCCGCTACAACACGCTTGGCCAGCATGGATTGTTACTGTCTCAGCGTTGCTCGTGGTTTTCTATGTGCTTGATTTGCGCAACTTCCGCAAAGCCCCAACTGCTATTCGTAGCGAGATGAGTGATAAGGAAACCTGGAAGCTTGAGGGCGTGCACAACCTCCTTTTTATCTCGGTGATTCTTGCCGCCGTGCTTGGGAATCGCTTGCTGCCGATTTTCGTGCCGGAAGCCATTATGATCGCAGCCGCTGCGGCGTCCTACTTTTCAACAAGGAGGCAGATCCACGAAGCGAATCATTTCAGCTTCGGCCCGATCAAGGAAGTGGCATGGCTATTTGGCGGAATTTTTGCAACGATGGTTCCTGCGCTCGACTGGCTGGGTGCAAACGCGTCCCAGCTTGGAATAACGACCCCCATTCAGTTTTATTTTGCCACCGGCTTTGTCTCCTCAGTGCTCGATAATGCCCCGACCTATCTGGCATTCCTATCGGCACACATGGGCATGAATCATCTCGACATGGACCAAATGGAAGACATGCGCGTCGCTGTCGCACAGTTTCCGCTGCATTTGCTTGCCATTTCGCTTGGCGCGGTTTTCTTCGGAGCGATGACATATATTGGAAACGGTCCCAATCTCATGGTGAAGGCAATCGCTGATCACGCGCGGGTAAAGACCCCAGATTTTCTGACCTACATTTTTCGTTACGCTTTTCCCATCCTCTTTCCGATTCTCGTGATTGTGAGTATTCTCTTCTTCTCCCCGTGGCGGATCCTATGACCCAAAGCGCGAATTTTGCCTCAACCACGAACCCCCACAAATCGTAAGACACAATATGTTCACAGGACTCGTTGAAGAAGTGGGCGAATGCCAATGGCTGCGCCGGACGACTACCGGAACGCAACTCACGCTGCTGGCGCCTCATGTCGGTCAAGGCATTCGAACGGGCGATAGCGTGGCGGTGAATGGCTGCTGCCTGACCGTTTCTGCCCATCGCAAAGAGACGCTGACTTTTGATCTCTTGGAGGAAACACTCGCGCGCACAAACCTCCAAAACGTTCGCCCCGGTGTCGCAGTGAATCTTGAGCGTGCGCTCGCGGCAAGCGGACGTCTGGGTGGGCATTTCGTGCAGGGTCATGTGGATACGACCACTCAGATTGCTGGAGTGACGTCAATCGGCAGTGACCTCAAGCTGGACATTACCTTACCACACGAATTTGCCCAATACCTCGCGTTCAAAGGCTCCGTCGCAATCAACGGGGTCAGCCTGACCGTGGCTGCTGTCGCCTCATCAACGTTTACGATTTGGATTATTCCTCACACACGCAAAAGCACAAACCTTGGCCAGCTCGCCGTGGGCGACGAAGTGAATCTCGAGTGCGACATTCTGGCTAAATACGCCGAGCGTATTCTTTCCGGTAAGCGCGGCGAATAAAATGTCACAAGATTCCCTTTGCGTGCCTCGCCTTCCTGTGGTTTGTAGGAAACGCACTATTCTCTCACATGAACGAAAAACTCCGCCTCCTTGCCAAAGACCTCACCACAGATTTTCCTCGCAGTCCGCGAGAAGTTCTCGGGGGCTACGTCTTCGCCGCTCGCGTTCTCGATAAGTGCCGCGCTGTCCTTGCTGGCACGGCGGGCGAATACCACTTCGATTGCCCCCTCGACAACTTCTTTTTTGGGTTTGCGGAGATCAAGGCCGACGCGTTCAAAGCTATGGTCGAGGCGGGTGCTACCGATGCGGAAATGGGTGACTGGATCGCAAAAAATGCAAAGGTCCGCGAGCGGGTTGAAGTTATCCGTTGGAACAACGAATGGCGTGGCAAGCGGATGAGTGAACTCCCCGATGGCCTGCAAGAATTTATGGAGGACTACATCCCGGAGTGCCTCCCGCGACATCGTCCGGTCGGCTTCTTTTTTGATATCTACGACATCGAAGAAGGCCGCATGTAGGCGCTGAGTCCCGTAGCCGCGTTGATTTATAGGACATGGAGCTCGTTGTTCTGGGCTGCGGGTTTGCCGCAAAGTATCCAGAGGGCGGAGGAAATTTTTCTGTCCCCCTGCAATACGTATTGGGATTGCGTCGAATGCAACGGCGATTCCTCTGGCTCGAGGTCATGGAATCCACGGGGAATCCCTCCACGGATACACTAACAGCCGCGACCTTTCGCAGGCGATTGAAGGGTTTTGGTCTTGAGAACGACTATTCGCTGCTGGTGTTTCCAAAAGGCGAGAAGAATCATGACCTAGCCAACGCGCGCTGCTTTGGTAAGTCACGGCGCGAGGTGCGCAATCTTCTCCATGGCGCCGTCCTCCTGAACCTCAGTGCTTCCGTGCACACACCACTCTTGCAAACATTTGCGAACCGCAAACTATGCAGTCTGGATCCGACCGAGGTCTGCTTCTGGATGCAGCGCATGGAGATGGGGCAGTCCTATCACGACGAGTTTTGGACAATTGGCCTCAATATGGGAAACGTGACATCTCGTGTTCCCAAGACGAATCTCAAATGGCAGACATACTTCCCTTTGGTGGATACAAGTCTTTTTGCGCCCGCTCCGAGGCCGGCGGCAGATCGGTTCACGACGATCGGGCAGTGGTATTGGGATGGGATGATTGAGTTTGATGGAGTATGGCAAGACTTCTCGAAGCGAGCTGCTTTTGAAAAATTCCTTCGCCTTCCACGTCTTGTTTCCGATGTCACCTTCGAACTGGCGATGAATCTCAACGAGACCGATCCCGAGCGATCCCGCTTGCGCGATCTCGGGTGGGAGCATGAAGTGCCCCACATCATCGCCCGCACTCCGCGTCGCTACTACGACTACGTGCGGCAGAGCACTGCGGAATTTTCCGCCGTGAAGCTCGAGAGCCACATGCTATCCGGGTGGCTCAGTGACCGTTCAGCGGTCTATCTGGCTCTAGGACGACCCGTGATAACCGAGCCCACTGGCGCAGAGAGCTTCCTGCCCGCAGAGAGTGGCCTGATTTTTGTGAACGACGAAGCAAGTGCGCTCGACGCCGTCCAGCGCGTGCGCAAAGACTGGACTAGCCTTTCAAATGCAGCGCGTGCGTGCGCTGTCGAGTGCTTCGACGCCGTGGTGAATCTCAAAAAAATCCTCGGGTAGGGACCGAATCACCAAGATCTGGGCATTGGTTTTATTTCGAGTCCTCGCCAAATTCCCCGCGCTTTCGAAACTCGCGGTATCGCTTTTCGATCGCACTTACGTAGCTTTTCGTTGTGGGAAAATCCATCGTTGCCTCTAAGTCATCCGCACCAAATTCTGCCCCTGGCGCCGACTGACTCTCCCACCTTCTTACGTGCGTTCTGCCAGCATTGTATTCCGCGAGGGCGAAAGGAATCGGATTATCTTTGGCCGTCCAGCGCTGGAGTGCCCTAGCCAGATACCATGTGCCGACCTCGATATTCGTCTTCGGGTCGAAGAGGTCAGTGGGCACAAAGGTGCCGACCTTCTCGATCCGCACCCAGTCCTTAGCTGCAGCCTCCGTGATTTGCATGAGGCCGCGCTCTCCATCTTGGCCGACGCTGTCAGGAACGAAGCGCGTTTCACGCCAGATTACGGCTTTGATGAGAGACGGACTCACCCTATGCTTAGTGGCAGCCTGTTGGATCAGGAAATCATAACGCGCATACCGCGACCGGAGGAAAAACTCTTGGAGTGCATAGTTTTCTCCATTGGCCTTAATAAAAATCCAAGCCCCGGATGCCAGCAAAAGCCCCAATACGAGAGCGAGAAGAATTTTCCCTTTCATTCGGATGTCCGAGCAGGTGGCGGGTGCAATGTTTCGTCACGCCGCGCGAGCAGCCAAAGAAAATCTGAGAGACGATTCATAATGTGGAAGGCAAGATCAGGCGCAAGCGCACCTTCTTCTCGCGCCCTCAACATACTCCGCTCTGCGCGCCGGCAGACCGTGCGTGCCACGTCGAGTGCGGCGCTGAGTGGTGTCCCACCCGGCGTCGCCCATCCCGTGAACGTAATATCCTGCGACTCCAGTTCAAGTACACCAGCGTCTAATCTCGCGAGCGTCTCAGGACTCATTTTCGGATATTTGTCCTGCGCATAGCGCGCGTGGTCTTCCGGGGCGACGGCCAACTCGCCCATGAGTGCCACGAGGTCTTTCTGCATGCGATAGATCTGTTCTTCGACCCATGGCTCGGAGGTGAGCGTCCGGGCTACCCCCAGCGTGGCACTGAGTTCGTCCACAGCACCGCACGCCTCGACCTGCGGATGGGTCTTGGCCACGCGACGATTATACATGAGCCCCGTATTGCCTCCATCCCCCGTGCGCGTCGAAAGTGACATCCCGATGCTTTAGCCCAACCGAGAGGTCTTGCAAATTCTTTCCAAGATTTCCCTTTGGCGATAATGCTTTTTAGAGCATTGGCGCCCCTCGTCGCTAGGCCCCGTTCCGGCGTGCGATCTTCCTACCACTACGTTTTGCTTCTCACCTGCGCTGCATAGATTGTTCTATGCTTCTGCTGGTTCGGTAACGGGGCTCCCATTAATAGGCATTTTCATCCATGCACACGGTTTTTCTAGTCCAGCCTAAAACCGGAAATATCGGCAATCACATCATTGCCTTGGGTATGGAGCAACTTCTGCAGCAAGCTTTCGGCGGTAGGGTGAATTTGGTGAGTCTCCCCGCTAATGTTGGGGCCAAAGGAAGAGGAGGGTTAGACTCCAGAGCCATCTATGAAATCAATCAGCTCGCGGATGGCCTCGTGATTGGCCCGGGCAACCTTTTTGAAAACGGCGGATTACATTGCGACGCGGAAGCCTTATCCAGTCTCTCGGTGCCAATGATGCTCTTCAGCGTTTCGATGGCAAAGGTATACGATCGTTGCGGCAACTTTGCGGCCCGCACCGATTCTCTTTCTGCCACTAAGATCAAGGCCATCTGCAACGCGGCCGACTTTGTGCTCGTGCGAGATCACGCGACGTGCGCCTTCCTCGAAGGGCTGGGCGTTCCGGACGTGCGCGTGGCGGGCTGTCCTTCGATCATGTTGGCTCCAGCTTCTCTGCCTCTGCCTCCGCCGGATCCCATCGCCATGGGTGCGATTCTTATTTCCGTGCGACATCCCGCTTTGATGAGTGTTCCCTACAGTCTGCATGCCAAAGTACGCACTGATTTGCGCCGTCTTATTGACCTGGCTGGCCGCCGTGGCCATCACGACATAAAACTCCTTTGTCATGATCCTGAAGACCTTTCTCTCGCTAGTGAATTTTCAGGTATTCCTATCCTCTATTCCGAAAATGTGACTCGATTCCTCGGCTGGCTGCGAGATTGTCGAATGAATCTGACTTTTCGACTGCATTCCTTTGTGCCCGCGATTGCCTTGGGCGTTCCGACCTTGCATTTCAGCTACGATCAGCGGGCGTTGAATCTGATTGAAACGCTGGGCCTTTCGGCGTGGGACATAAATTTTGTGAAGACACCGGACGTGATTCCTTCCGTCCAGCGATTGTGGGATGCCTATGACCAGCAGGGCATGGATTCGATGCCTTTCCGTCCGACTTGGTCAAAGCTCAAAGAATTGATGACGGAAGAAGTATCCGCTTTCGCCGCCCGGGTACAAAAACGCTCCCGGGAGTATGTATTCTAGTATGAATGAGCTTTCTCCATCCTTTAGTCCCACTTTGTCTTCGATTTTGGAGCAAGGAGCGTATCTTATCGTAAGAAATTTTGGTGCTCAGCCGACGTTGCTGGCCCAAGCGCAACGTCTTATTAAAGAAGAGGTGGAACAGCTTCATGGTGTTGAAGCTCGAAGGGTCTTGGAAAGCGAAGGCTTGACCGCTCTGCATCGCGTGCTACCCGCGAAAGATATCACGGCAGTGCGTGACCACGTAATGTCAAAGATCCGGCCTGCGCTTTTTGATCTTACTGTGCAGATTGCCCGCGATCTTTTGGGTATCGAAGGCGAATTCTTTGTGGACGAATATACGATCCTGCGGATGAACTATCCTTACGCGGTCGCCATGCAAGCGCCCCAAACCGCAGAAAATCCGGGAATTGGTCGAACCAGTGCCAAGACGAGGGAACTTAGCCAAGCCAACAAAGTGGTTGACCCGATTTATGACCCCAAGGCTTACCACAATTATGAACCGCCTCCGGCCTGGGCGCATGGTCCTCACCAAGATACTTGGACCGGACACTCTCGACAGGGCGTTAATTTGTGGTGGGCTTTGGATGAGGTTTGCGAGGAAAACTCTATGGTTTTCTACCCGGAGACTTTTGGTCGAGCGTACGCGCCGGACCCCCGATCCCTATACCTTGCTTCCGGATTTCCCCTGCCCAAGCCAAGTAAAATGGCCTTGAAAGCTGGTGAAATGATCATTTTCAACCCGGAAATGTTGCATGGCACAACGCTAAATTCCACTGATGAAACAAGGATCGCGCTCTCCACACGAATCAATGCAAGGAAACCTACCTTTGATCCTAGTTGTTTTTACGCCCGTGAGTTTTGGCATTCGAGCACGGATTTGGAGCAAAAAAAATATGATCAAGTTGTCCGATTCGAACGTGCCAAAAACCTAAATCCTGAACCAGAGCAAATCACGCTTGCTCGCCCTACAAAACATTCCGAAGTCGTCGTGACGGAGGAGCCGACGGAGGGTGAGTGGATTCGGATATGCCCGAGCAAACACATTTCTGCTCGGGCCAAACTGCGGGTCCAACTAGGCGGACATAGCCTTATGTTAGCCAGGGGCGACCAGCGCCTGTTTGCCACACAGTCCCAATGCGCGCACCTCGATATTAGCTTGTTAGACGGATTTCACGACGATACGACGGTTTATTGTCCGGCGCATGCCCTAGGATTCTCATTGGAATCCGGAGCATCACTGTGTCCAAGTCTGACCCTGCGTACGTACCTCGTAAAAGAACAAGATGATTGGATTTGGATTATGGCTCCATCTGCACTCCCTTGAACTTCCCCTTCTTCTCTTCTCCGGCCCGATCGGCCCGGTTGACGGTTAGTATTCAAACCCGCAATTCCGCGCCGCGAATCCGCAGGCTGATAGACGAGGCCTACACCTACGGGGATGAGGTCATTGTTGGCGTTGATGCGGACTCTCATGACGATACATTCAAAAAAGTGGCTGGAGCGGTGGATGTCGCGTATCGGTTTAGGCATCCCGGATTGATGGCGCCAGCACGTCTTCTGGCACTGGAACATGCCACCGGCGACTGGGTTCTATCGTTGGATGATGACGAGAGCATGGAAGACTCTTTCAATGCTCTGAGAGATGAACTGATGCGAAACGAGCAGGTGACGCATTATTTTTTTCCACGAAAAAACCTCTCTAATTTGTCACCCTGTGAGTATGTGCGCGCGCATCCGCTTTTCCCCGATTGGCAGTTGCGTCTATTTCGGAACGATCCATCCTTAGTTTGGAAGCCACCCCGAGTGCATACCGGGTATTGGGTGCAAGGCATGGGCCATTTCGAAACTCGAACCAGCCTTCTACATTTTGAACACCTCTGGTGCAGCCCGGAACAACGAGCTATAAAACAAATGGCCTACCGCAGGGCGGGAAGCGATGGTGAGGTCGAGAAGGGTTTAGCCATCACTCCCGATCTACCGGTCTGGCCAGCTGCCTTGAGGCTTGCAGATCCTCCTTCAGCTCGGATCAAGTCCCCACTAATACATGATGGTATTCGTGAGCTGACGCTCGCGCCGTTTCCCGACTGGAAGGCGCACATTCTGGAGGTGAAAATGCACTCCGTGGCGGCAGCTGGCTCTCCACTTGTAGCAGAAGTCTTGGCGCAAAATATCGGGAGTATGTCCTGGACCAAGAACGTCGGCTCATGGCCCTATTTGAATCTTGCATTTCGTTTATTGAACGAAAAAGGCGAACTACTTCAACGGGATGGATACCGTTTTCCAGTCCAGAGCCGAACTTCTCCGGGCAATAATGTCCTATTTTTGGCTCCTTTCAATGCTCCGGATGCTAAGGGTAACTACCTCTTAGAATGGGACATGGTAAGTGAAAATGAGTGCTGGTTTCAGGATCTCGGTGGTCAGACTTCTCGCACTCCCCTCCAAGTGGAGTAGGGTGGAATTAGGAAGAATTCTAGCAAACGGCACTTCGCTCAAACGGCATATCCCAGTCGGACGAGATCGGGGCCAAGCCACCCTGTGAGTTCTTGAATTTCGCTCGCCCGAGCGACGGCCTGCCGAGAGCGAACTTGGGTAGCGTCAACCGCAGCCAATGCCTGCCCTTTCCATTCCAACGAACGAGGAAGAACCACGCCTGAATAAATTTCTGCGGAAAGCTGGGATGTTTGAAACGGGAGACCGATCCGGTTCATCAGCAGACTCAGAGTTTCCTCCGGTCGAGCGATCAAATCTTCATAGAATACCACGCTGAATTGATCAGGAAATATTTCTTGGAACGTGCAGGAAAGCCGGACGGCATCCAGCCAGATCTGAGCGGAAGCCTCGAGACTCCCTCTCCACCATGGCATGGATTGGAGCGATAAAGCCACCTCTCTGCCATCCCGTACAATGCAGATGACGGGAGTCCCGGGGAAATCGTCGAGAATGGCCGGCACATGGTGAAGGTGCTGGGGAGTTTTTTCGCCTACATGGGGTTTTAATTTACGCTGAGCATACAATCCCAACAGAATGGAGAACAAATGTCGTCTGGTCGGGTGTGAGCCGCATTGCCCTAGAACGGCCTCCACGCTCACACCGAGTTCCGGCAGGCGCGGCCAGGCACTGAGCAAAGAATGCAACGGTTTGTCGGCTTTCGTGGATAAAAATGGGGCAATTTCTCCGTAAAAATCCGTTTCTGGGGTGATCGCTAGGTCGCTGTGCCGGTCTAGCAAAACGCTCAGCAGTGTCGTGCCGGAACGCGGACAACCCACAATAAAGCATGCGGGCTGAGTGCTAGGCTCCTCATCAACTAAAGGCATGTCAGCTACAATGGAGGTCATCTGTATGGAATGCGAAGTTCCCAGCACGTAAACAGATTGGCTTATAAATGGCCATAGCCTCATGCAGTGTTGGATTAGCGGAACTCCCGAGCAAGCCAACAGTCGGCGTCGCCTTTGCTTCGTGAGGGCTTTTCCAGACGAAGAAGTGATGGATCACTTTTCTTTCGTCTTCATAGTATATCCCCACCAATGTCCCACCCCGTGTGCTAGTCTTTCTCCATCATGAAGAATTCGAAAAATGCCGCAGAGTCTCTCTCTCCTGAACCGATCCACCCGCTCGACGCCATGCGGGAAGCCTTTCGTCAACTCAAGTTTGAAGTCCAAGACGACGGTGATCGCCTTTCACTGAAAATGATCTTGGCGAATCTCGACGTGGTAGTGACGAGTTGGGGAGACCCTGATGATATTTGCGTAATGGTGGTGAATCTCCCAATCCACGCAACCCCCGAGGCTCGTGCCCGGGCCGGCGAATTCCTCCATAGGCTCAATTACAATTCCAAGAGGAAACTTTGGGAGATTGATTATAGCGATGGTGAGATTCGTCTAGCCGCCTATGCCGATACGTTCACGGGACCACTCACCGTTGAAAACTTTCAGGCATGGCTCCATGCCATGGTGCAAACGGCCGACGCCGCTTTTCCGTACCTCACAAGCGTCCTCTATAATCGCATGACACCCGAGTTTGCCGCCGACCAAGCAGAGGCGGCCATATTGGCTCTCTGGAATCGTGGCGATGATGCTGATTCGGACTAGGTAGGTCGGAGCAAGTTTGGGCCCCTACGCGAATCGGGCTTGTGTGTGGGTTTGCCTAGGCTTAATTGGTCTTCGACATGACCACTCTCCTTGTTCTTGCCGCAGGCATGGGCACGCGCTATGGCGGGCTCAAGCAAATGGATCCTGTGGGTCCCTCAGGGGAATCCCTGCTCGATTACTCGCTCTTCGATGCCATACGCGCCGGTTGCCAGCGTGTCGTCTTCGTGATTCGTCGCGACTTCGAAGAAGACTTTCGCGAGAAGGTCGGGAGGAGATTTGAAGATCGCCTTGACGTAGGATACGTCTTTCAGCAACTGAACGACCTTCCCGGCGGATTTTCGGTTCCAGCAGGTCGCACAAAACCTTGGGGAACTGGCCATGCGATCTGGTGCGCCCGCGAGGCAATCAACCACTCGTTCTTGGCCATCAACGCCGATGATTTTTACGGATACCCCGCGATCCGCGCGGTGTGTGATTTTCTCCACGCAAACACGACGCCCGACGCTTGCATGGCGGGCTATCGTCTTGAATCCACCCTCTCCGAACACGGCACCGTCTCGCGCGGGATTTGCGACCTGATGGCGGAGGGAATCCTTGCGGGCATTACCGAACACACGCAGATCCGAAAGGATCGAGGCACCATCCTGGATGAGGCCACCGGCAGAAAATTCCACGGCGACGAACGCGTGTCCCTCAATTGCTGGGGCTTCCCGAACAGAATCTTCGCTCTCCTTGAGGAACTCTTCGACCGTTTTCTTGTGGCTGAAGGAACTCAGGAAAAATCCGAATTTTATATTCCGAGTGCTGTCGCGAGCCTGATCCAAAATGGAACTCTCGCCACGACGGTGCTATCTGTCGAGAGTACGTGGTTTGGCATTACCTACCGCGAGGATCGCGAGCATGTGAAAGATTCGCTGCGCACCCTCACGGCACAAGGCCTCTATCCCCCAAGCCTCTGGGAGAGCTGAGCAGCAGGCTCCGCCCACCGACGAGATGGGTGGCCGTTCTTCACAGCTTGATTTTTTGTTGGCAAACAGATTTCTCTTAGAGCGATTTGAAAGCGCGCCAAGCCACACAGCCTGAGGACTTTTCCTCCTACGTCCTCGCCGTTGACCGTGCACTCGGGGTGTGGCTCCCACGAGACACGGCACGCCCCCGCACCATACATCGTGCCATGCGCTACAGCATTTTTGCGGGTGGCAAGCGCATGCGCCCCATTCTGTGCCTCCTTGCGGCAGAAGCGTGCGGAGGTTCGCGCGAGGCCGCTCTCCCAGCCGCTTGTGCGGTCGAGTGCATTCACACCTACTCCCTCATCCACGATGATCTGCCTTGTATGGATGACGACGACATGCGCCGTGGCCGCCCCACATCGCACAAGGTCTTTGGAGAAAATGTGGCGGTTCTTGCCGGCGATGCTCTATTGACCTTCGCTTTCGAGGTTCTCTGTCGAGCCACCGATACTCCGCGCTACACCATAAGGCACTTCGTCTCGGAGCTAGCGCGTGCGGCCGGAAGTCGCTTTCTTATCGCTGGCCAAGTGGCAGATCTTGAGGGCGAAAAAAAATCCCTCACAGCTGCGGAACTCCGGTTCATCCACAAAAAGAAGACGGCGGCGATGATTGCGGCGAGCCTCACGCTAGGGGCCATGAGTGCCAATGCCGAGCCGCGCGATCTCGCGGCCTTGGAGAAATTTGGAGGAAACCTCGGGCTTACCTTTCAAGTCGTGGACGACATTCTAGACATTACACAGACAAGCCAGCACCTTGGCAAAAGTGCAGGCAAAGACGTAACAGCAGGGAAGACCACGTATCCCTCCGTCCTAGGACTAGAAAAATCCCGTCTCGAAGCAAGTCGCCTCACACGCCAAGCGATCTCGGACCTTGCTCCACTCGGAGAACGCGGCGATGCCCTTCG
>Ga0163147_10006497_pt1 | contig 13652 bp, 15 predicted proteins | sample OliLakLV19MP6G1_FD_148597 | JGI IMG/M metagenome (GOLD analysis project Ga0163147, IMG submission 148597) | Freshwater microbial mat bacterial communities from Lake Vanda, McMurdo Dry Valleys, Antarctica- Oligotrophic Lake LV.19.MP6.G1 | ecosystem: Environmental > Aquatic > Freshwater > Lake >...
GAATGCGACCGAAACGCTGGGGTGTCAGCTCGGACGCGAGCCGGCCGGACGATTCGGTCGCATCGCGATCTTCGGTCTGCCCGCCGGCGGCATCGTCGTCGGCGGCGACGCTTCGGTGCTCGTCACGCATGACGACATTCTGGCGAACGCGTGCCGTTCGCTGCGCGACGCCGGCCGTCCCTACGCCGATCCGGAAGAAGGATTGCCGCCGGAAGTCGGCCGCCTGCAGGAGCACGAGCGTTTCGGTTTCGACAGCAGGATGGATGAGCTGCGCGCGGCGCTCGCGCACAGTCAGGTGAAGCGTATCGACCGCTCGATCGAGATCCGCGCCAAGATCGCCGATCACTATGTGCGCCGGCTCGGGGGCGTTTCGGATCTGATGCTCCCGACGCTGCCCGAGGGCTGTGTCGTCGCATGGCCCGGCTACGTCGTGCGGCTCACCGAGTCGTATCTCGCCGACGATCGCGATCTCATCATCCGCGGACTGCATCGTCACGACATCGGCGCGACGAATCCGTATCCGGTCGCCCCGCTGATGCCGTTCCATGCCATGCGCTGGGGACACCGCATCGGTGACTTCCCCGTCGCGGAGCGCATGAGTGCTCGCACCATCGCGCTCCCCTTCCATCACGGCCTCGACGAACGCGACATCGATCTCGTGTGTCAGACCATCGAGCTCATGCTGAAGCGGCAGAATTTCCGGCGATAGCCCGCTCGTCGTTCCTGCGGGATCTGCGCGGCGGGATCGACCTTTGATTCCGATACGACTTCGTAGCGCACTGTGCGACGGAGCTTGGACGTCGTGCCGTCCTCTGCGGGAAGCACATCGATCGGTTGGCCGTCGATCTCCGCCCAGCCGCAGATCATCGTGTCGATGGTGCCGCTCGCCGCCTTCGGGGTCAGTTCAAAACTGCGGCCGTGCCAGAGCCAGGCCTTCGTCTCGCTCAGCGATCCCCAACGGAGCGGATTGGCCGGATCGGCTGCGTCAGCGGCCACGATGTCGGTCGGGATCCAGCCGAGCGTCGGGACGTGATATTTCGCCCAGCATCGATAGCCAGGATCGTACGGTTCCGAGGTCTTCGCCTTCGCGGGCATCAGCCGATAGCCGTCCCGTCGCGTTCGACCACCGCCGAGACATTCACGGTCACCGAGACGATCTGCGCGACCCGCATGGTGCGCGTACCGACGACGCGCAGCGCCGGCTCAGGCGTGCTTTGGGACGTCACTGCGCGCGACGATGGCAATCAGGCGAGTGGCGCAAGTGGCACGGAAACGTCCACGTGCCGCGGCGGAAACGCCGCCCCCCGTCCCGGCGGATCCGACGACGGCATTTGCCGCCCTCGGCCTGACGCCATTGGAAGCGGAGGTCTACCGCTTTCTGCTCGAACAGCCGGGCGCGACCGGGTATCGCATTGCCCAGGGCATCGGTCGTCCGGTCGGCAACATCTACAAGGCCGTTGAAGCGCTCGAAGCGAAGGGCGCCGTCGCCACGTCGGATGACGGCGGGAACCGTGTGGCGATCGGCGTTCCCGTGGCCGAGTGGCTCCAGGCGCGGCGCGGCGTGTTTGATCGTGCGTGCGCCACCGTCACGGTCGACCTCGCGCGGGCGCAGGTCGTTCCCCCGGCCGATGCCGAGGACGATGATCTCGTCTATCGCCTCGCCGATCGCGACCAGATGATCGAACGCTGCCGGGCCATGATCCGCCGGGCGCGGCAGTTCGTCGTGGCATCGATCGCGCCCGCGCTCATCGAGGACCTTGCGGAGGCACTGCAGGCTGCAGCCCAGCGCGTGCCCGTCGCGGTCAAGTGCTTTCAGCCTCGCGCCATTGAGGGTGTCGAAGTGATTCTCGACGACGGGCTCGTGCTGCGTATGGCGACGTGGTCGCGCAACCCGCTCCTCGCGTGGGTGCAGTTCACGGGGCTCAGCTCTGATCTCCTCCTCGCAGCCGTGCGCCAGCGCCTGGCCATGGGCCCGGACTCCAAATTGAAACGTGAACTGCAAGGCGAACTCGATCGCCTTGCAGCATTTGAATCGGATGCCTCGTCAGGCAAGCTCGCTATCGCGCGACGATATCGCACACCCTCGCGCCGAACCGCGCGTTGATTTCTCACTCTCAGACTGAAAGGTCCCGCCATGAATCCCATGCATTGCTTTGTCGTCTGCTCGCTGGTTTCAAGCGCAATGCTCGCTGACGGCGAGCTCCTCGTGTCATCGTTCGGCTCCGACACGATTGCCCGCGTCGATCCGCAGTCAGGACGCGTCCTTGATTCCTTCGGTCCGCGCAGCGGCGTCGTCGCCCGCTCTGCGCCCGCGTCGGACCCGACGGACTGCTCTACGTTGCCAGCGAAGGCAACGACAGCGTCCGCCGTTTCGATTCGTGCTCCGGCGCGTTTGTCGACGTCTTCGTGACCGCGGGCAGCGGTACGCTCGACGGTCCGACCGGCGTGACGTGGGGCGCCGACGGCAATCTGTACGTTTCGAGCTTTAATAACAATCGTGTGCTTCGCTACAAGGGCACGACCGGCGCGTTCATCAGCATGTTCGTGTCACCCGGCAGCGGCGGCTTGAACGGTCCCGACAACGGCACGATCTTCGGCCCGGATGGACATCTGTACGTGCCGAGCTATTGGAACAACCGCATCCTCCGCTACCACGGCGAAACAGGTGCGTTTCTGGGCAACTTCGTGCCGTCGATCGGGCGCCCGCGCGTGATCGTGTTCGACGAAGGCACGATGTACGTCACGAGCGAGACTGCCGACGCCGTGCTCAGCTACAGCGCTGTGACGGGCGCAGCCACGGGCCCTGCCGTCGCGCCCGGCACCGGAGGCCTCGACCTGCCCATCGGACTCGCGCGCGGAGCCGATGGCGACTGGTGGGTCAGCTCCGGTTCACAGAACGCGGTCTATCGGTTCGATGGCCAATCTGGCACGTTCAAGTCGATCGTCGTGCCCGGTTCGTGTGCGCGAGCCCGAGTGCCGACCTCGACGGCGACGGTTTCGTGAACGCCGCCGATCTCGACCAGAGCGGCGATGTCGGCGCGAGCGATCTCGCGCTGCTGCTTGGGCAATGGAGTGTGTAAACCAAGCAGGTGATCCACACGCCTCCTGCTTCAGCCTCCGTGTCCTCCAGCCCTCCGTGCCTCGGCGGCGAATACGTGCCGCGCGACGCACGACGAACCAGAAGGCAGCCGCCTCACTCCCACTCAATCGTCGCCGGCGGCTTCGAACTGATGTCATACACGACGCGGTTCACGCCCTTGACCTCGTTGATGATGCGGTTCGAAATCGTCGCCAGCACGTCGTACGGAATGCGGGCCCAGTCGGCGGTCATGAAGTCCTGCGTCTCGACTGCGCGGATCGCGACAACGGAGTCGTACGTGCGACCGTCGCCCATCACGCCGACCGAACGCACGGGCAGCAGCACCGCGAAGACCTGGTTTGTCGAGCGATACAGATTGTTCGCGACGATCTCTTCGAGCAGGATTTCGTCGCAGTCGCGCAGCAGATCGAGCTTCGGCTTCGTCACATCGCCGAGCACCCGCACCGCAAGTCCGGGGCCCGGGAACGGATGGCGCCAGACCATGTGCGGCGGAAGGCCCAGCACCTCGCCGAGCGAGCGCACTTCGTCCTTGAAGAGATCCTTGAGGGGCTCGACCAGCTCAAAGCCCAACTGTTCCGGCAGACCGCCGACGTTGTGATGAAGCTTAATATTCGCCGCGGTGCCGGCGTGGCTTTGCCCGCTTTCGATGCGGTCGGGATAAAGCGTGCCCTGCGCCAGAAACTGAAACTCGCCCTTGCCGTCGCGCGCCACGTCCTGTGCAGCCGTCTTGAACACATCGATGAAGCGGTGACCGATGCGCCGCCGCTTCTCCTGCGGATCGGCGATGCCGTCGAGATCACCAAGGAACTCGCGCTCCGCATCAATGACCCGCAGGTCAATGTCGAAGTGATCGCGAAACGTGACCTCGACAAGATCGCGCTCTTTCTTGCGCAGCAGCCCGTTGTCGACGAAGATGCATGTCAGCTGCCGACCGATCGCTTTCTGAATGAGCGCCGCAGCAACCGCACTGTCGACCCCGCCGGAGAGTCCGCACAGCACGCGTCCCGTGCCGACCTGCTCGCGCACGCGGGCGCACTCGGCATCGAGGAAGTCCTTCATCCGCCATGTGCCGGTGCAGCCACACACGGTGTAGAGAAAGTTCCGCAAGAGATCCACACCGTGCGGCGTGTGCGTGACTTCAGGATGGAACTGCACGCCGTAGAACCGCCCACCGGTATGCCGCACCGCCGCGAACGGACACGTGGGCGTCGACGCCAGCGGAACGAACTGCTCGCTCAGATTCGTCACCTGATCGCCGTGACTCATCCAGACGCTGGTCGTCGACGGAATCCCCTTCAGGAGATCGGCGGCATCGTGGATCGAGAGCTTTGCACGACCGTACTCGCGCGCGGGCGTCTGCGTGATCGTCGATCCCAGCATCTGGCAACCGAGCTGCATGCCGTAGCAGATGCCAAGTACCGGCACCTCGAGCTGAAACAGCCGTGGATCGCAACGCGGTGCAATGTGCTCCGTCACGCTCGAAGGACTGCCGGACATGATGATGCCGCGCGGATTGAAGGTGCGCAGGGTTTCGAGCGGCGTGTCCGGTGACATCAGCAGGCTGAAGGCGCCCGCTTCGCGCACGCGCCGGGCAATCAGCTGGGCGTACTGGCTGCCGAAGTCGAGAATGAGGATCGTCTCGGGCTGGCGCTTGCTCGTGCCGCTCGTCATCGGTGGCTCCAGGGAGTGGAAAAGGGGAACAATGTAGCAAGAAAGGACCGCTGCTCCGGCAACTGCGCGCCGCGCCGTCCTTTATCCTGCACGCGTGCTGCAGCCTCGGGACGCCTTGCCGACAGCTATCGCCATAGGACTCATCCTGATGGCGACTGCTGCACTCTCGTGCACGTCGGCACGCAGCGGCGGTTTCGACAGCGCGCTGCCCGGCGCCCGCATCGATGCGACGCAAACGACGATCCGCGCGTGGCGAGAGAATCCTGCGCCGCTCTCCCCGGCAACCCGCGCGGGACTCGTTGATTCGCTCCGCTCCGACGACGAACTGGTGCGCTTCATGACGATCCAGGCGCTCGCCGAAATGACCGGCACGACACGTGGATATCGATGGGACGCTGGAGAAGCGGAACGGCTTGCGTCGATTGACGTCTGGACCGCTTGGGCCCGTGATCCATCCGTCAACAGATCGAGGACCGAAGTCGGGCGTTCCACGGAGGTTACGACGCCATGACTGAGAGCGCCCTCGAACTGAGGTTTCTGAGTCACGCCGAGAATCTCGCGTCGGTGCGGGCGTGTGTCGACCGTTTCGCTGCCAGCGTGGGATTCGATGAGGAGCGTCGCGGCCGCATCGTGCTGGCGGTCGACGAAGCGATCACCAACTCGATCCGTCACGGATACGGCAGCCGCACCGACGGGCCCATCACGCTTCGCCTCGCCGAACTCGATGGAGGCGGTGTGCGCATCGAACTCGAAGACGAGGGGAAGCAGGTCGATCCCGGCAATCTCACGCCGCGCGACCTGTCCGATGTCCGTCCGGGCGGACTCGGCATCCACATCATCCGGTCCACATTTCAGAACTGCCGCTGGGTGCGCAAGCAGGACACCGGAATGGCGGTCACACTGGAGCTTCCGCTGACTTCGAGTCTGAAGGATCTGCCGCGCCGCGCGCCGTAGTCCGCTGCCCCTATCGCACCAACGACTGCCTTGCCTTTCACGATTGACGATGACGCCATATGCCCCCCTCGCTCCAGATCCAGACTGAATCAATTGCCAACGGCATGGTCCTGCGGCCGAGCGGCGAAATTGACCTTGCACGCTCGCCGGAACTTCGACTGCGCTTGCGCGAGGAAGTCGACGCACTGCCGCGCCGGCTCGTCATTGATCTGAGCGCCGTGGGATACATGGACAGCTCGGGCGTCGCGACGCTCGTCGAAGCGCTGCAGCGAAGCAAGACGGCCGGCTGCCGGCTGATTTTGTGCTGTCTTCAGCCCAAGGTCCGTTCGATTTTCGCCATCTCGCGGCTGGACACGGTCTTTGAGATTGCGCTGTCCGTCGACGATGCGAAGACCAGATGAACGTGTAATTGCATGGCCGACTCCGATCAATCCATCGCAACACCGCTGAAGCCGATCGCCGCGATCGGCGAGCTGGTACATGCGACGCTGGAGTTTGCCGGAAGTCTCATGTGGCTCGGCCTGGACGTCATCGTGTGGCTCAGCCGGTCGCTCCGGCGGAGCGACGTCCGCTTTGGCACGGACGCGCTCGTTGCGCAAGTGGTCCGCGTCGGCGTGCGCAGCGTGCCGATTGTCGTTCTGGTGTCGGCGTCGATCGGTGTGATTCTCGCCCTGCAGACGGCGCCGAGTCTCGAACAGTTCGGTCAGACGGACAAGGTCGCGAACCTCGTCGGTGTCGCCGTGTTTCGCGAACTCGGTCCGCTCATCGCGGCGATTGTCCTGACCGGCTTCGCAGGCGCATCGATCGCGGCGGAACTCGGCACGATGGTCGTCGGCGAGGAGATCGAGGCGCTCGAGACGATGGCGCTCAATCCGGTGCGCTTCCTCGTCATGCCGCGCGTGCTCGCGACGACGATGAGCCTCGTGCTGCTCACCGTCATGGCCGATCTCGCGGCCGTCATCGCGGGCGGCGCGATGGGCGTCGCGGGACTGGGCATTCCGTACGAGGTGTATCGCGACAACACGCTTGATCAGTTGAAGGCGGCGGACTTCCTGACCGGCCTGATCAAAGCTGCTGTCTTCGGCCTGTTGCTTGGTCTCATCGCGTGCCGCAACGGACTGCTCGTGCGCGGCGGCGCAGCGGGCGTCGGCAAGGCGACGACCGACACCGTGGTGCAGACCGTGATCACGGTGGTGCTCGCCGATCTCATTTTCACCGCTGTGTTTTACGCCATCGGTTGGACCTGATCGCGGCGGTCGCGGTGTTTCAGATCAGCCGTCGGGGTCGTTCTTCTTCGGCAGGCTCGAACGCGGCATCGCTCGATCCGCCCGTTGACGGAATTGGTCCGCATGTCGCCAGCGAAAGGCCGGTCGCTGCGCGACCTGCGGCGATCCGGGCGCCGCGTTTGGTCGCGGCTGAAGCATCGCGCTCCGTGGCGACGTCAACGCTGAGCGCCTCCTCCGCCATGAGCTCTGCATGCAGCGGCTCACCACAGCGCCACGCGATGCCGACGAGCACGGCGATGCCGGCCGTGGGAACGGCGACATGCGTCATGATCACAGCAAAGCTGAACGGCCCGGAGCCGTGACGGATCGCATCAACCTCAAGCACCAGTGCGCCGTAGGGCACGAAGAGCCCGGCCCACGGAATCTGCGGCCAAAGTGCGCTCCACGGAAGAACGAGCGCCAAGAGTGTGATGGACCAGAGGACACCGCCCATGCTGGCGCCCGCGGCGTGCGGTGCCCGAACGAGCGCCGTCACGAAGGCGACGAAGAGCAGCACCGGCAGGAGCACCAGCGACGCGACGCCGACGACTGTCGCGACGCCTGCAACGACGCTGAGCCATGCGTCGGCGGTGGATGTCGGCGCGAACGCCGGCGCCGGCGGCGCAGCGGCGGCTTCCGTCGCAGCGACTACCGACGGCTCGGCCTTGACCGAGATGATCGTGTTGGAGACAGGATCGACCACGCCGGGTTCGCCATGCGACCCGGGAGTGGACGAGGCAACCTTCTCGGGGTGCGTGACGGCGGCAATTCCGTGCGCCCGGACCTCCGTGAAGGTCAGGAGAGCCCAGACACAGCCGTGCGCGACGATCGAGACTCCCGCGCAGAGACACAGGATCGCCAGGAGCTGCACGAGTCGTGCGAGCACCGACGCCATCGATCCATCTGGTGAGACCCTTCGATCCATTGCGAAGGTAGCATCGGATTGACCGGACCATGGGTGCAATGGCGTTTTGGTGAGAGAGCCTCCAAAGCCGGTCCGCCGGCCGATCGGCCTGCGCAGGCCATACAACCGGCCCAGACGGACGAAGCGCGACGGACGCGTCATTCCTGACTTGCCTTTCCGATCCTGACTGCGGACTGCGTTGTGGCTGGGGCGCTCAATATGGGGCGCTCAAGGCGGTGCCGCCTGCTCGGTCCGAGCTACCGCACCCGTCGATGCACCTCGAGTTCGATCTCGATCATGAACTCGGGCAACGCCAGTCCCTTGACCTCGAGCCACGTCCCTGTCGGGAACCGCTTGCCGTAGATTTCGTTGCGATACCCCGCCAGCTCTAGAAAACCCGCCATATCCGTTGTAAAGATATTCTCGACGACCACATCTTCGAACGTGCACCCGTAGTGAGTCAGCACCCTGTCAAGATCCGCGTAGCAGTTCCGCATCTGCTGCGACAGGTCACCGGCCGCCGTCGGTTTGCCCTCGTCATCCATGCTCACCGCGCCGGAAACCATGATCCGATCGCCGACTCGGATCGCGTGCGTGTAGCCATATGCATCCTCGACCTGCGGACGCAGCTTGAACGCGTCGAAGGCAGTCGAACGAGATGAGGAGTGACCGTGGCAACCGGACAGCAGTGCTGTCGCCGCGATGATCGTCACGACGGCCGAAAGGGAAGTCGCGCGCACGGAAGTCTCCACGTTGGCCGAGCGGGCGAAGGGATCGCCCACCGCAGTGCAGCGGAGCGTACCACCTGCTCGCGGGGGGCGCTGGCGACCACTGCACGATCATCGGTCCTCGCAGTGCGACTCTCTCCCATCACGGCATGAACTGCTTGCAGCCGAATCGGTCTGGCCATTGGCCGGACTGCCATCAAGTTCGAGGCGGTCGGGGCGACGAGGTCAGTCGATGTGCCACGATAGATTGATCGCAACGTCGACGGCGACGCCCGCGGCAACGTGAATCCGGCTGCACCCAGCGCGACGAGGATGTGTGTGCGAAGTCCCGCTGCACGCCCGCTCACCTCGCGCTCCCATCCGATCAGCGCCGCTACGACCAGGGCCACACCGAGGCGCGCCGCTGCATCTCAGACGGAAATGTGCAAACCGAGCCACTCTTCGATCATGGCGTGCACTTACTGAGCGAGCGCTCTGCAACGACCAACGGCGGCCACGAACCGGGACCCGCGGGCAGGATTGAGGCGACTCGACGATGCCAAGGCGGTCGTCCGGTCGGCGCGCGTCGCCACTACCCCCGATCGGCTACTCTGCGGCGTTGGGCGCTGACAGCGCGCCCGCCCTCCGGAGCTTCGCAGAAGAGCCATCGATGACCATCGCCGCCGCAACCTCCCCGCTTCAAGCTCCGGTCACCCACCTGGCGTCCGGCCGCGTCTTCAATTTCTCCGCCGGACCGGCTGTCCTTCCGGAGGAAGTGCTCAAGCAGGTTCAGCAGGATGTCTGGGACATCCGCGGCACGGGCATCGGCATGCTCGAGCACAGCCACCGCAACAGCACGTTCGACGCGGTGCTCGCGGAGGCGTTCGCTGACTGCAAGGCTTTGTTTGGTGCGCACTGGTCGGACGAGTACGACGTGCTGTTCCTGCCCGGCGGCGCCACGCTGCAGTTCGCGATGATTCCGCTGAACTGGCTTCCGGTCGGCGCGATCGCCGACTATCCGGACACGGGCGTGTGGACATCGAAGGCGATCGCCGATGCGCAGCGAATCGATCGTTCGCTCGTCGGACGTGTGCATGTCGCCTTTGAAGGTAAGGCGTCCAAGTACGACCATGTGCCAAGCGCCGCCGAACTGTCGCTGACGCCCGGCGCCGCGTATCTGCATTACTGCTCCAACAACACCGTGTATGGCACGCGCTACGCGACGCCGCCGATCACTGACGCGCCGCTCATTTGTGATGCATCGAGCGAGATGTTCGCGCGACCGCATGACCTGCAGAAGCACGCGATGATCTACGCGAGCGGGCAGAAGACGCTCGGACCGTCCGGCATGGTGCTCGTTGTGCTGCGCAAGGATTTTCTCGCGAAGGCCCGCACGGGTCTGCCGAGCATGCTCGACTATCGCGAGTACGCAGCCGGGGAATCCCGCCCGAACACGCCGCCCGCGTTTGGCATCTACCTCATGGGCCAGATGTTCAAGTGGATCGCGCGGCAAGGCGGCGCGGCGGGACTCGAGCGAATCAACGCGGAGAAGGCGACGCTCGTGTACGACGCGATCGATTCGTCAGACGGGTACTACAGCGGTCTCGCGCGGCGAGACGCTCGCTCGCACATGAACATCAGTTTCCGGCTCCGCACCGAGGAGCTGAGCCAGAAGTTCGCGAAAGAGGCGCGGGAAGCGGGCCTCGACGGCCTCAAGGGGCACAAGGATGCAGGCGGCCTTCGTGCGTCCATCTACAGCGCGTTCCCGCGCGAAGGCTGCGTCGCCCTGACGCAGTTCATGCGTGATTTCACTGCACGCAACGGATGAGCGAAAAGTGAGAAGTGAGAAGGCAGAAGGATGAAGTACGGACCAGAGCGCCACGTTCCCACCGGCGGCGCTCCTTCCTTCTTCCTTCTGCCTTCTTCCTTCATACTTACCTTCACGCTCCGATTGCGAGTCGATGCGCCAGCAAGTCCGGCAGTCCCGCGCGGCGCATCTCGCGCTGCGCCCGCTCGACGTCGTAATTCAATCGAACGAGCGTGAACGTCGCAGCCTTGAGATCGAGGTAGCCGAAGCTGGCCCGCGGATCGCCGTCGCGCGGCTGGCCGACGGAGCCCGGATTCAGAATGTGCCGGCCGATCGGGCGAAGCGAGTACTCCTCGTCCTCGTGCAGGATCGTCGCCTCAACGTCGCCGCCATTCAGCTTGTCTTCGCAGCGGCTGCTGTCCGTGTGGAACGCCATCGGCACATGCGTGTGGCCGACGAGGCAGACTTTCGCGTCGATGCCGCGGAACGCCATCGCTGCGGTGCTCGGATCGCCAACGTATCCCGTGGTCGACGGAGGCACCGGCGTGTCATGCACACACATCACGTAGGGCGAGTGATCGTAGACTGAGCGCATGGGGCGCAGCATCGCCGTGTGCGCGGGCGTCAGCCGCTTGCGCGTCCACTCGATGGCGGTGCGGGCGATCGGATTGAATCCTTCACTGATCGTGGGATCAAGCAGCGCGTCCTCGTGGTTGCCGCGCACCGCGACCATGCACCTGCCGGCAAGCCGCTCGAGGCACTTGTCGGGCTGCGGGCCATATCCGACCACGTCGCCGAGGCACATGATCTCGCTGACCCCCTGCCGCGCAAGTTCGTCCATGACCGCATCGAGCGCGGGCAGATTGCCGTGGATGTCCGAGATGATCGCGATGCGAGCCATGCACCACTCCACGAAGACTGCCCGTCAGTGCGCCCGCCTCTTTGGCCTGGGTCACATGCCGGACATGGTTTCAACCATCACTGCGTTTTGACGCCGACGTATGGAACGTCGAACAGTTGTTCGTCAAGACACATGCTGCGAACCGATCGACAGCGCAAACATGCGCAAGCATGCGGAAACATGCGGAAACATGCGGAAACATGCGCAAACCTGCGAAAACCTGCGTCGCGTTCGCCCCCGCCGCACAGTGGCCAAGCTCAGGGAAGAGCTCGGACTCAACACAATCAATTCGTTCAGTTGCCGCCCCACGAGCGACGACACTTTCAGGTCGCACTTCCAACCTGCACACCCAACCTGCACACCCAACCTGCACACCCAACCTGCAAACCCAACCTGCAAACCCATCCTGCATCCCATCTCGGCAAACCAGACCCGGCACTCCGCTATCGATCCGGCATCATCAATCACTCAAGCAATCGGTGCCATCACCATCGCTTTTCTTGACTTCTGAGCGCCTGCACCAGTTTCACGGCTCCTAGCCCTGGTCCTGGCCCCGTTGCCTGCGCCGTTAGCCTACCGCCGTCTTCCGTACTGGTCGCGACGACCAGTAGAGGTTGTGGCGCCAGCGTTACATCCTGTCATCTCATCTTGTGTCACCGGCCGACCCGGCTACGGGGGCGAGAGGGTATGGTCCGAACGTCACGTCAGTTTTCGCGATGCCGCCATTTTGTGCGATTTGCCCAGTTGGTCGGAATCTGGCGACGCAGATTCCAGCGCCGCATCGCAACCGCCGCTGCCAGATGCCACCCCTCGCATGTCTCCGTCAGCCCGGTGAGCCGATCCGGTCCGTGGACCGACCGCACGCGTCGGACACCGCTGTGGACAACAGACCGGTACGCGCATGGATTACGCCTTCAGCGTCGCGCCGCACGAGCCCGAGAACCTCGAGTGTCGTGATCGCCGCGAGCACTTCATGCACGGGATCGTCGTCAATGGCCGTCTCCACGTTCAGCGACCCGGCTGCGGCGATGCGGCGAGCGACCCGCGCGACTGGCGGCGGCAGTGCCTGCCAGTCGACCGACGGGGCCGCCTCGCCTGCGGTGCGCCCGACAGCACGATGCGTGTGTGCTGCACGCCCGTGCGCGAGATCGTTCGCTCCGCGGACCAGGTGACTCGACGAGGCGAGCTGCTCGATCACATCCTCGGGCGACGTCACCAGCGCCGCCCAGCCTTCGCGCAGCGCTCGGAGCGCTCCTTCACTCGTCGGACTGTCGACGCGTCCGGGCACCGCCATCGCTTCGCGCCCGTGCGCTTCGACTGCGAGCCGTGCCGTGATCGACGCGCCGCTCCGCGCGCGTGCTTCAACGATCAGCACACCGAGCGCCAGTCCCGAGACGATCCGATTGCGGCGCGGGAAGAGCTCGGGTCGCGGTCCCATCGTCGCAGGCTGCTCGCTCAGCACCACCCCGCCGGCCGCGACGATCTCGTCAAACAGACTGCTGTGTTCGGGCGGATAGGGTCGGGCGAGCCCCGTCCCGAGGACCGCGATGGTGCGTCCTCCGGCGCGCAGCGCGGCGCGATGTGCTTCGGCGTCGATCCCGCGCGCGCCGCCTGAGACGATCGTGTGACCTCGCTCAGCCAGCCCGCGGGCAAACCGCGCGGCCTGGTCGAGACCATACACCGAGCATCGGCGCGAGCCGACGATGGCGATAGACCAGTCGTCGATCGGATCGAATGAACCCCGCATCCAAAGCAGCGGCGGCGGATCGGGGATGGCGCGCAGGAGCGAGGGGTACTCGGGTTCGCCGATTGCGAGGAGGCGCCCGCCGTGCGACGCCGTCGCCCGCTCTTCACTCGCGACGTCCACGGCGGCAGCGGCGGTGCGGCAGCGGCCGGCGCGGGGGCGAGCGCAGCCGAGTGCGTCGGCCCAGGTCGATTCATCTGCCGCGAGCACTTCGACGGCACCGCCGCAGTGTTCGAGCAGCTTGCCGATGCCTGCGGGGCCGAGCCCGTGCGCGAGCGCGAGCTGCAGCATCGCGCGGCGCTCGCGCTGCCATCGTTCATCGTTGGCGTTCTCCCTGACCATGCGCCGACACTACCGCGCGTGCGAACGCCTTCGCCCGTTTGCCGTTCTTTTTGTGGGAGATTCTCGAAGCGACGCGTCGCTTAATCAGCGCCGTCGCGCGCCGGTTGCGGCCGCTCGGTTTCACCGGCGATCACGCGGTCACCAAACGCCGCGTCAAGCTCTTCGAGCGCGATCATTGCCTCGCGCACGTCGTCCGCGGTCGGCGGCGTTTCCATCTCGGCATGCGCTTTCGGTGTCATCGGCGCGTGCAAATGCTC
>Ga0163147_10006501_pt1 | contig 13644 bp, 10 predicted proteins | sample OliLakLV19MP6G1_FD_148597 | JGI IMG/M metagenome (GOLD analysis project Ga0163147, IMG submission 148597) | Freshwater microbial mat bacterial communities from Lake Vanda, McMurdo Dry Valleys, Antarctica- Oligotrophic Lake LV.19.MP6.G1 | ecosystem: Environmental > Aquatic > Freshwater > Lake >...
GTTTGATACGGGCACGATTTACATCGCACCCAACTTGCCCGTGAGCGAATACATCAACGACGACCGAGAAGATGAACTCATCGCCCTCATCGCTGAACTTTCCGCCACCGACCCAAGCATCGAAATTTGTGTGCCTGATGATTTTCAGGACGGATTTTTGGACGGCTTACGACACGATCAACGCATCCTCATCGAACTTTTGGCCGCCTGGCAAAAAGTGACCGCCGACCCGAAACTAGATGAATTTGCCCGCTACCTCACCACCCGGTTATTGAATAAAACAATCAACCGCGAGGGCAAATTGGTCGTGTTTTCCGAAAGCAAAGAAACCACGACTTACTTAAAAACGGAGTTGGGTAAACGCGGTTTTGATAAAATCCTGTGCGTGGATAGCCACAACCGGCGCGACCTAATGCCCACCGTGCTGGCCAATTTCGATGCCAATTTTAAAGGCGAAAAAAAGGATGATTTCGACATCGTTATCAGTACTGAAGTGCTGGCCGAAGGCATCAATTTGCACCGCGCCAATGTCATCGTCAATTACGATACTCCTTGGAACACCACTCGACTGATGCAGCGCATCGGGCGTGTCAACCGCATTGGTTCATTGGCGGCACAAATCCACATTTTCAACTTTTTCCCGACCGCCAAAGTGGACAAAGACATCGAATTGGAGAAAAAAGCCATGATGAAATTGACCGCTTTTCACGCCGCGCTCGGCGAGGACAGCGGCATTTATTCGCCCGACGAAGAGTTCACTACCTTCGGCCTGTTCGATAAGGATTTGGATGAAGACCGCGATGAAAAACTAACGTATTTGTTTGAAATACGCAAAATCAAGGAAGAACAACCCGAGTTTTTCAAAAAAATCAAGAATATGCCGCTCCGCGCCCGCGTGGGGAGAAAGCATAAAATTATGCGCGGCGCGACCCTCACTTTTGTCAGAAGCCAACACCGCGACGCCTTTTATTACGTCCGGGAAGACGGTAGTTTGGAAGAATTTACCTTTCTCGAAGCCGTTCGGGAGTTCCACGCTAAACCGTCCGAAAAAGCCATCGCTTTGCACGAACACCACCATGAACAAGTAAAAGCCGCCATCGCCGCTTTTGATGAAAAAGTGGAAGTAGAAAAAGCACGGGACAAAAAAGTGGATGGTGACAAAGCCGGGCCAAACGAAAAAAAAGCACTCGATTATTTGGAAGGTTTCTTGAACTTGCCTTTTATTTCAGAAAAGGAAAAAGCACTCGTGCAACAAGCAAAAACCGCCATTCGAAACGCTGCTTTTCAAAACCTGCAGCGACAAGTGAACCAGTTGCAGCGCAACGTTAAGAAAACGCCGCTGCGCCCCGCCGATTTGCTCGATGCGCTTTTGGGCATTTTGAAAAGTTATCCGCTGGAAAATTTGGAAGAAAACACCACACCCGCTGCCTCGATTTTGATTCAAAACGTGGAGTCGCCGGACATCATCATTTCTGAAAGTTTTAATGCTTCGTGACAATTGCGAACCCACGGCATTCGTAATTGGTTATCTCTAATATTTGAAAAATATCTCGCAAAATGGATACAACACAAGCATATAATATACAGTTATGTTTTCCCCGTAAATTCGCCATAGGTTTTTGAACGGATACCTTCGAACTTCAAACTATCTCGTCCTTGGCATCCGTTGTTTGCCGCCGGGGCGAAAACCTTTTCCGCCGCCCATCATGGCCATGGTCGCGGGACTCATGGCTTGTCCGGCCTGTTTCATCTGCTTGTCCACTTCCTTGATCTGCTCTTTGAGCATCGGTTCTGTGACATTCAGTTTTTTCAGTTCTACAAACTGGCTTTGAGCCGCTTTGAGGTTCTTTTTGGCGGCGTGCACCATGACCAGTTGGAGCATGGCTGCGCCACGCTCATTGTCAGAGGGAAGCCCTAAATCGAGTGATTTTTTGAGCCAGCCTTCGGCGGTGGTAAAGTCGCGGCGTTGCATCGCAATGGCGCCATGCGTCATGTAGAACACGCCTTTATAGCCCATGAGCAGAATTTTTGGAAAGAACGTCAGTTTCAGCCGCGCTTCCGCTTCATCCAGCCGCTGCTGTCCTACCAGTTGATTGGTGGAAAGGATGGTGCCGAGCATCAGGTAACCGGCCAGCAAAATGATCCCGGCGAGCAACAGCGGGAAGCCGTACCAAAACCCAAAGCCTGCCCACAGCGCAATACCGCCTACAATACCGCCCACGATGAGGGCAAAACGCAAATAAATATTGATGGTAAACATGAAATACCGGACGTTTTGGAAAATCCGTTGGCGAAGGTACGTTGTAAGTTGTTAGCTTAGGTGGTCACACAAGGGCCTACTTTCTTTTAAATGCCAGCAAGGCGTTTACCGCGCCAACGGGCCGGTACTGCAAGGTGGAACTGTCACATTTAACCACCATGTTGCACTGCGCATCGAACTGGCCTTTTTCAACAAAACACCATCCCGTTACTACGCGAATGCTATCTACCAGACAGGCGGTCGTCTCACACCTGGCATCCACCTCGATATCCGTCTCGACAGTCAACTTGCCGCCGTTGACGTGGCGCATCTTGTTGCCGACAATTTCAATCATGTAAGTGATGTCCTGCTCGCTCTGCCATTTGCCTTGCAGCGCATCCAGCAAATCGTTTGAGTCGGCCTTCGAATTGGTGGTATCCAAAGTATTGGTAGCGGCGTCAGTGGGATTCTGTTGTTTTGGATTCTGTTTACAAGCGAACAATAGAAGCGCCACAAGGACGGACAGGCAAAGTAAAAGTTGCTTCATGGAAGAGCATGGGTTAGAGTTGGTTCAAAAATCAGCGACGGTCGCAAAGTCGGTGCCGGAATCAGATAGATGGGGCAAATTCAACGTAATTACGCCATCTGGTGTACAGTCAGCGGGTCGGTTCGGGACGGACTTGCGGGGTACTACTCCTTCTGGTGTACCGTTAAACCGTAGCCCGAAGCGGGCGGCATCTCCAGCCAAACCCGGAACCCACCGCCCATTGCCATTGCCGAAACGGTGAATTCAATATGTTGTTGATTGTTGTACCGAAACGAAGCGCCATTGGCCTCCAGGGTAAAATTCACGTGGTTCGAAAGGCATTCAGGAAATTGGTTGCTGGTCAATATTTCAATCGTTTCGTTGCCGCTTTTTTTCAAAAAAAACGAGGCAGTCGTGCTACCAAGGAGAATCACAACCTGAAAAACACCTTCTCCCATCGCAAAGTAACGACGGTTGGTATTCACCGGGTCCGCATTGATGACCGGGGCAATCGGGAACCTGTGGTAGCACCAATTGGTCATTTCCCGGCCCGTCTCCATAGCGGCCTTGCTGAATTTGAAATGCACACCACTGGCAGGTGGGACAGCCTCCGGTTTTGCCGCTGTCCCCGGGTCAGGCGAGGTGCAGGCGGCAAAGAGAACAATGGGTAAAAGTAAAACCAATATGCGCATATTGAATGTTGGATACAGAGGCACAGAGAATAAATTTTCAACATTCCCCTCCGTGCCTCCGTGTTCAATTATTACTGAAGCCGTTCGTCTTACATCTTCCAGTCCAGCCGAAGCGTATAATTCCTCGGCCCTTCCATCAGCGCGGGACGGGCAAGGTATTCTTCGTTGAGTAAGTTATTGCACAAAGCGCTAATCTTCAAGGCATTCGTTATTTTATACGAAACCCTGAAATCGGCTACTGTAAAGCCGCCGGGATGGGCACGCCGGAAATTACCCACTGCTTTGAAAGGCGCGATCAGGTCGCTTTCAAACAGCGCGTCAATGGCCTGCATGAAACTGTTGTACTGCACCGAACCTCCTATTGAGAGGCGACGGAAAGAGTATTCTGCATCGAACTTGAACGTATTATTGTAGCGGTACTTCAGCACATTGGTCTTGGAGGAGGAGCCGTAATTGAGCGTGTCCGGATCGAAATTTTTGTAGCGCGGGTTGATGCCCGTAAAGCCGGTGAGCAAAAAAAGTGTGCCTTTGCCCAGTTTGCCTTGTCCGGCAACGGAAACCTCGCCACCCAGCACCCGGGTGGCGCCGGAGTTGCGCGATTCAAAACTGGCAGTGGACACAATCGTAGGCGGCGGACCCGGATCAAACACGATGCCCAGTTTAGCCAGCACAAACTCCATCATGTTTTCGTATTCAGACACAAACCCTGTCACATCTGCGAAGCCCTGCCAGGAACCCACCCGAAAACCTTGCTTCAAACCTACTTCGCCGGTCCAGCCGGTCTCCGACACCAGTCGCGGGTTGGGGCGGACATTGTTGCCCGCGCTAAAATCAGTGTTGATGAATTTTTCCGCAATCGTCGGATAGCGATAACCTTGTCCCCAGGAAGCCCGCAGGTAGGTGGCTTTTGCCAACTGGTAATTGGCGCCGACGCGGAACACGGGTTTCGATTCTTCGGTCACGCCATCCGGGATAAAAAAGGTGTCCTGATTATCAATCCGAACAGAGTCGGGACTGTTCAGGCGGTTGTATTCGTAGCGTACGCCGCCAGACAAATTGAGCCGTCGCACCGGCTTCCAGTCCGCTTGCAGGTAGCCAGCATAGTTGCGGGTGCTGTAAATGCCGCTGTTGTACAATTGTGCATCCACCTTCGTATAGATGCCCACTACGCCACCCGTCGCGACCAGTTTTGCTCGTTCAAAATTGCGCTGTAGTTGGTATTCGCCGTACAACATACCACTGGTGTTGCTCTGATTGCCGCTGTTGTTGTTTTTCACAGAGTAGTAGCGCGCCAGTATTTTATGGCGAAAGCCGTGGTTATCAAAGTATTGCAGCGAAGGATCAATATTAAAGCGCAGGCGGCCCAGCGATTGGGAGGCCGAGTTCAGGCCAGCCTGATAAGCGCGGTCCGTATCGTTGCCCCAGATGAAGAAACTGCCGCTGCGCCCGAAGTTGAAGTTGGAGTTCAACCCCAGCGTCAGGCGTTCGTTGACACGGTAGCGGAAGTTGGGCGTAATGCGTCCGTAGCGGCTATAGGTGTCCTTGTTGTAACTGTCGCGGTAAAGGCCGTAGCCGCCCAGCACGACATCGAACTTGCCAGCCTTGCGGCGATGTACAAAACTGAATCCCGTTTCAACTGGCTGCTGGAGGCCAGAGGTATCAGTACCCCACCATTTGCGGCGCTCGTCCTTGGGGTTGCCCCATGTTTTTCCGAACACAGCCACTTCCGTTTCCGGCTGATCTTTGGCAAAACCCGTGCGGATATTGATGATGCCGTTCATCGCGGAAGAACCATAAAGCGCTGACGCAGCGCCTTTGAGCACTTCGATCTGGGCAATGTTCTCTACCGGAAAGTCGCCCCAGTTGGGGAACCCTGCATCGGCTTGCAAAGCAGGAATATCGTCCACCAGGATCAAAACGCGGGTACCAGCCCCGTAAGAAAAACCTGCGCCGCCCCGGATGCTGGCCTGACCATCCACAATGCTGACACCCGGCACTTTCACCAGCACATTGTCTACTGAAGTGGCATTGGTGTTTTGAAGCAGCCGGGGTTTCAGCACATCGAGCGAGACGGTGACTTCACCCAGCGGTTTTTCAAATTTGCCCGCAGTAACCGTGGTTTGTTGCAACAGGTTGTCGGCATTTTGGAGTTGAAAATCCAATTGCAGATTCTGGCCCGCCGCAAGTCGCACGGTCTGGTTGCGGGTTTCATAGCCAATGTAGGAACAGGTAATTTCGTAGGTCCCGGCAGGCAGGGAAAGCGTGTATTTGCCCTCAAAATCGGAGGCGGCACCCGTCGTACTGGTTTTCAGGGTCGCGCCGATGAGCGGCTCCTGGTTGCCCGCATCGGCGATCGTCCCGACGAGGGTGGCGTTTTGGGCAGAAATATTTTTTTGCAGGATAAAAAAGGAAAGGAGGAGGGTAATGCAGATTCTCATGTATGCGAAAAGGTTTTGGTGAAATGATCACAAGCCGGGCGAAAGTATGGATTTTTGCTGCAACACAACCCTCTCCTATACGTCTTGTCGTTTTCCAATTAATTTTGTTTTTTACCCTAACTTCTTGTTTTTCAACACAAAGAATGAATAAAGAAAACATGACCCTGTACGCGCTGCGCTTGCTGCCAGGCCAGGATTTAAAGATTGAACTCGATACTTTTGCCCGGGAGAAAAAGTTGCAGGCGGGTTTTGTCATCACTTGTGTGGGCAGCCTGCACAAAGCCACCCTGCGCCCTGCTGACCAGAAACTGCCCCTGATACGCGAACAAAAATTCGAGATCGTATCGCTGACCGGTACGCTCTCTCCCGATGGATCGCACCTGCACATTGCGCTCTCGGACAGCACTGGGACAACCGTCGGAGGACATTTACTGGAGGGCTGTGAAATCTATACGACCGCCGAAATCGTGATCGGCGAAGCCATGCGCCTGCGTTTCAGCCGCGAAGTAGACGCGCAGACCCTGTTCAGGGAGTTAAAGATCAAAGCGCGGGAGTGAGCAACTTTTGCCATTTTTGCCCACCCCAATTCGACACTCAAACTTGCTTGATCCATGATGCAAACCACTACCCTATGTGTTTTTCTTGTTGTACTGTCCGCTTTTTTATGGCACTAGTATTTCTCCTTTCCCCATCGCGCCACCCGGTGCCACCCCGCGCGCAGCACGATCCAGCCATGCGCAGCCAGGGTCAGCGGCAAACCGAAATGGGTACGCATCACCTCGAACCGGTCGCGCAGGGACTGCTGGTGGTGCTGTTTCGACATCCCACCCATCAGGTAGTCGGTCAGGATCAGGCTGGTATGGACGGTGTTTCGACTTTTTTTCAGGATTCGGATGCACCAATCGTAATCTGCGCAGAGGTTGTGGAGTAGATACTCCGGCACCAGTTCGCGGCGCGGGATAAACGATTGATGTACCACCAGCATTCCGTTCAGGTAGTCGCGCCAATGCAGGTGCGCCGGAAGGTGGCGGGTACTGAGTTCGCTCATGGTGCCAGCGGGCTGGCGGGCGTCGTTGACGAGCAGGGTTTCACCATAAAACACATCGGCCATTTCGCCCTGCTCCCCTTTTTGGAGCGAGACCGGGGGTGAGGCGACTTTTTCCACCGTATCGGCTGCATGAAGATGGTCGCCGCAATTGAGGAACCAGACATAGTCACCTGTGGCCATGCGCAGGCCCTTGTTCATCGCATCGTATAAACCCATGTCGGGCTCCGAGATGTAGCGAAGATTGGGCATCTCGACCGCATATTGCTGGATGATTTTCAACGAGTTATCCTTCGAAGCGCCGTCCACGACAATGTATTCAATGTGCGGGTAGGATTGGTCCTGTACACTGTCTATCGTGCCGGGCAAGAGGGATTCGCCGTTGTACACGACGGTGATGATGCTGAAAACGGGGGGGCGTTGAGACATAAGCGTGTTTAGTTTTTTGTGTTTTGTGTTTCGGGGGCTATGGACGATCCGTTCGTTGGGAGTTTTTGACACAGTAATTTGAACGCCATCGGGTCACACAATTCACTCCAACCGAAAGCCGATCGGCAGCGTAAACCTCACTTTGACCGGCTTGTCATCCATCATACCCGGCTCCCAGCGCGGCATCTCTTTCACGACCCGCACCGCTTCTTCATCGCAACCACCACCAATCGTTCTGACCGGATTTACATTGGAAATTTTTCCGTCGCGGTTGACTACAAAAGTCAAGAGAACCATGCCCTGGATGTTTTTTTGCGCGCTGGTTTGGGTTAGCGAACGTTTTCCGACAGGTATGTCAACATTGCTGCTTCTCCGCCCGGGAAAGACGGCATCTTCTCCAACGGCGTAAAAGGGGTCTCTGTGCCGTCGGGTTTAAAAGATTGACCGCCGAGCAAAATGCCCGCCTGATGTCGCTCGATGTGCTTGAGTTGACATTCCGGATAATAGGAGCGCAATTCGCCGTGTCTTTTGCCATTCTGGTAGTGATCTGTATACCAGATCTTGCCCGACGTATAATGCTCATGCAAACCCAGTGGTTCTTCAAACCTTCCGCTGCATCGTCTCCAGCGGCAGTTCAAAGCCCGGCAACACCTCCTCGCCGAAGAGTTTGTTGCCTGAAAAGCCTGCTACCAACTCTGGTTCAGCCTGCCCTTGACGATAGACGTAGGCTTTCTCTTCATAGGGATCAATCAACCACGCCAGTCGCACGCCGTTGGCCATCCAGGAGTCGGTCATTTTCTTTTGCAGTTTTTTCAACCGGTCGGTGGCAGAACGGACTTCTACGATAAAATCGGGGACGGTTTGAACAAACCGATCTTCCTCATCTGGCGACGAAGCCAATTTTTCGTCAGAAATCCATGCAACATCAGGAGATTTAGTTGCGCCGGATGGCAAATCAAAACCAGTGGAAGGGCTATAAAATTCGCCCAAATGAGTCTGAAAATGCCACATAAAAAACAAACCGGATAGTTTGAATTCTCTCCTGCCGGGGCCTCTTTTTACTGGGGACATAAGGGTAGTAGTTCCGTCTGATTCACGTTCCATGGCCAGGTCGGGGTGACGCTCGGCCAATGCAACAAATTCTGCTTTGGTGAGCGGACGTTGCAACTCAAAGCCGCCAAAACGGGCAGCCATTTCCTCCAGGGTAAAAGAGTCGCGGTCGGTGAGCAAAGCGGTCATGCAGGTTAATTTTATGACAAAAGTAAACGAATACGACTGCAAAAACAAACGTGCTGCCGGAATTTAACCGACAGCACGCTTCTATCACTGTTCAAAAACGGGCGACTTACTTCAAGTCGTCTTTGGTGCGCAGGATCACCTGTTTCCCGCTGAAATCGGAGACAATAGCCGTCACGGTCACCGGACTGACAGGAAGGGGAAAGTTGGCAAATGCGGCGAAAGCCTGCGTAAACATTGGAATCGAGCCGGTCGCATCGGTCAGGGTTTTGTTGCCGGAATACAGGTTGGTCGCGCCGGTGATCGTCACACCGGAAATTTTCACCAGCGTACTTTCCCAGGCGTCGAAGTTAGTATTGATACCAGCAATGGTCGCGATACGAGCCACCGGCGTGTTCGCCCGGCTGATGAGGCCCGCATTGGAAAGGGGTACGTTGTTAACTTGCAGGAGTTTGTTGAACTCACTGAGTTCCTGACCCGACACGACCAATTCAATTTCGTCGCCGAGGTCGAAGCAATGTGTCGTGGAAAAGCGCACCAAAATACCTGCGCTGCCGTCTTTTTCCTGCACGTAGACATTGCGGTTGTTCAGGTTATTGTTCACGCGCTCGGAAATGACGTGGCCCTTGATCTTGCGATTGGCGGGTGCGGAGGTGATGGCACCTGTGAACACGCTGCGGAGGTCGCTGATCTTCATCTGTGTTTCCATGCCGCTGCCGGGACCGCTAGAGGTGCAACGCGTGCCGGTCATACCAGCCACATCGTTCAAATCGCGGATATACAGTTGCTTGTCGTTGTTGTACACGCTGAATACTGCTACCAGCGAGCCTTTACCGCCCGGTGTAAGGGAACCTGAGAAGTCGGCAAAGCCGCTCGACCGCACCAATACTTTTTTACCGTCGCAGTCTTCCAGTTCGCGGTTGAGGCTGCTCTGGGTGATGGGATCAGCAAACGAACGCGCTGCATCGCACTGAGTGAACTGCACATTGTCCAACTGGATCAGTGTGCTGATCAGATCGCGATGAGAGGTAGCCAGCAGTTCGGCCATCGTCACCACTTTCGGGGTCACGGGTTTGTCCGTGCAGCCGCGCACGATGTTGAGCCGTTCCTGTGCTTCCGTCAGACCCAGTTCGGAAAGTTGGCTTCCCTCCTGCACAGCCGAGCCGATGAGTTGAATCACGCCGTTGTAATCGCTGAGCAAAAGTCCTTTGCAGCGGACGTACACCTCACGGCCGACCGGATAACTCTGGTAGAGGAAACCGTTGTCAATTTTGAGCTCGATCCCTGCGGTGTTGTCCTGAATCACCAGGGTTTTATAAAAGTTGCCCGGACGGTCGTCTGAGGTAACAACTCCTTTGATCACAATATCTTCTGTGATCGCATCGGGGATCCCGACAGACAAACGTTTAGCCTTCAGGTCTTTGATGGTAGTGTTGGCTGTGATATTGACCTCGCAGTCGCCAACAGGCGGCTCGTCGAAGTTTTGGTCTACACAAGCAAAGAGGCCGGCTGCAAACAAAAGTGCAACAACGACAGAGAGGATGTTATTTTTGAAAAAAGCCATGATAGCGTAGTTATTTCTTTAAAAAAAGTCTTTTTTGAGTTCGAACTTTCAAACTTTTTCACATGCGCAGGGTGACGCTTGTGAAGTAGTTTCTGCCGAAAGCGTAGAGCAGTTCGTTCGTGTAAAAGCGGGAGTCGGCCACATCATTGCGGAACACATTGCGGTAAGAATCGCGACCCGAAAGTACGATGTTCTGATTGTCCAGCAGGTTGCTTACGCCGAGGTTGAAGTTGATGAAATAGCGCTTGCCGCCGCGTTCGATCATGAACGACTTGCCGCCAAAGAAATCCAGCGTGTAATTGGCGCCGCCGTTTTGCTGGTCAATGATCGTGCGCCAGATGTCCGAGTTCGGGTCGAGGCCCGTCACGTATTTCGAGGTGCGACGCACGCGGTCGAAATCGTACCAGGAATTGGCCGCATAGTTCAGCGTGAGCGAAGCAAACCAAAACCGTTTGCCTTCATATTTCACCCCCACCGAGGCTGCGGTTTGAGGCGTACGTGATACGTAAAAGTCTTTTTGGTACACCTGTCCCGGATTGATGATCGGCACCGTAGCGCTGCTGTTGTCCAGCGAGATGAGCAGCGTCGGGCGGTTGGTGTACACATAATTGCCGAGCGAAGCCGCGGCGGTGAACACCCAACTGGGCACCGGTTTGGCTTCGATCGCGGCCTCTATGCCGGCGTGGCGTCGGTCAACGTGTTGCAGAATAGAAGAACCGAAGAAGATCGGCTGCTCTACGGAGGCATCGTCCGCACCGAAGCCTATAGCTGCGAGGTCCAGTTCATTGATGACCCGCAACACCGACCAGGCGCTGGCAAAAATATTTTCCGTTTCATTCTGGAAAGTGGTGAAATAACCTGTTACACGGGCTTTGTAATTGGGGGCGCGAAGCAGGTAGCCGCCTTCCACGCTTTGGGTTTGCGATACTTCGAGGTTCGGTACCGTGAGGTCGCGGTTGCGGGCCTGGAAGTAAGCGTTGCGGAGCAGGGGTGCGCGCGTTCCTGCCAAGCCGTTGACGTAGAGATAGTTGCGGCCGTTGATCTTGTAAGTTGCACCTGCTTTCACGTTGTAAGTCGTGAAATTGAGTTTTTCAGATTCACCCAGGGAGGTGTTGGGGAAACGCCCGCTCTGCATATAGCCCTCGCGCCACATTTGCGTTTGTCCGCCTTCAGCGGCGGCAAAAAATTGCAACCTCGGCAGGGAGAATTGAATCTGCGCCCAGGCGGATGATTTGCGAATGTTCTCATCGTAGTCCCAGCCGAATTTTTCGCCCTCGCGCACGATGTTGTTGGGGTTCAGCAGGTCGTTGTTGCGGGACAGCAGGTTGGTCGGGCTGTCAAAATTACCCAAAAAGTCCCAGTCTACCCAAAAGTCGCCGCCCAGCAAATCATCCACTACCTTGTAGTTTTTACCCAGATAATACTGGTACAGGGCGCCGCCGTTGAGCGTAAGCCGCGGATTGAAGGTGTGGTTGATGACCACATTGGCACCTGCGTCGGTGTTCACCGAGCGCTCGATGGCCATCACATAAACCGAGCCATGCCCCGTCAGGCTTTCGCCAGTGTTGTCGGCATTGGGGATCGTGACATTGCTCAGTTGATTGGACTGATATAAGAAAGGCCAGTTGATTTGCCGGTAGGCTTCATCGCTGCGCAGCAGATCGGCTTGCAAAGCAGCCATCTCAGGATTCTCAAAGCTGCTCGGCAAGCGGCGGTTAAAGTCCGCGCCGGGGTTTCTGCCGTTGATAAAATTGACGCGCGACAAGTCATTTTTACCGCTTTGTGCATACAGCGTCGCCATCAGGTTGGTGTTCATGGAAGGCGTCCAGTCGTAGCGCAGGATGGCGGTCGGCTGGTGGTTGTTGGCAACTGAGCCGTTGCGTTTTTTGCCGTTCCAGTAGCCCCAGTTGGGGTTGTAGAAATTAGAACCCGCCAAGTCGAACATTTCCTGGTAAGAATCCGCCGAGCGACCGCGTTTGGTCGGAGCGCCGAAAACCGTAAGGCCGAGGCTATGCCGTTGGTTGAATTTTTTCTCTACACCCAGAAAGTAGGCCCAGGCATCCATGAACGTGCCTTCCACAAAACCTTCCTGTCCCCAGCGATGGCTGCCGGAAAGTACGACCGCCCATCCGCCTGGCATCAGTCCGGTGCTAAAAGTCGCCATGGCCCGGTTGCGATACGTGCGGTTGCCACTGGCATAACTCACGCGAGTCTGTTTGCGCTGGGCGCTGGCACGGGTATCAATAAACGTCGCGCCACCCACGCCGCTGAAGGCGAATTCCGCCGGGTTGAGGCCGATGGTGCTGGTGCGCTGCCGGAACACGTCGTTCAGACCGCCGAATTCGCCGAAGGCTGTAAAACCGGTTTCGAGGTCGTTGAACGGCATGCCGTTGATAAAAGTCAGAAACAGGCCACTGTCATAACCGCGCTCACGGAACCGGAAAGCACTCCAGGCAAAATTGGAAATGCGCTGGAACACATCCTGACTGGCATTCAACACGTTCGCGATCTCAAGGGCCCCTTCCTCGTTGGATTCCGCCTCCTCCATCGTCACCGTGGGAATGTCGGTCGGCCTGGTCGTCTCTGCCTGAACGAGCATCTCAATGCGCTTCAGTGCGACTGAAATTGGATCCATGGAAAGACTCGTCCCAGAATACTCGATGTCCATCGGCGTGTAGCCGTCGAGCGTAACAGTGAGTGTGCACCTGGCCAATTTGCAGTTGGCATTGCGCAGCACAAACTCGCCTTCGGCATCCGTGGCCGTTATCTGGCCGGTACCGACCAGCACCACCGAAGCGTTCGGAACGGGTTGGCCGTCCTCGGAGTCTGTTACTTTACCGCGCACGTCTTGCGCGGAAAGCACCGAAAATGAGAGCAAAAACAGGGTTGAAAAAAGTAATTTTTGAAACATTCAGAAAGGTGGGCAGAAGTCCGTTCCGCCGCTGGCTCGTGATGTAAATCTGGTTTCCCGGAACGGACCTCCGGGACTCAGCCCCCCAACATCATTGCAGGTGCTGAAAAAGCGGTCAAAGGTAAATCAGCGGGATGGAGCGGCGGTCGTTTCGTGGATGTTAATTTATCTCGTTAATGGGCAGGCAGGTCGTTTTGCTTTTGTATTTTTGCAGGAAAAGCATTGGAATGGCTTTCTCAGCATTATGGCTAGAAAAGATACTTACCATCACATAGTTCGCCGATCCTTGGAAAAAGACGGCTGGAAAATCACCCATGACCCGCTCGTAATACAGGCCGGTAAGCGAAAAATTAAAGTGGATTTAGGAGCAGAGTGAATACTGTTTCTGGCAGTATCCACCGACATCTATGCCGATTTCTTCGACGACCCTTTCATTCGAGAACTGACGACAACAGAGCGAGTAAAAATACTGGTTTTTGATATAGAAACAGAAACCATCCAACTATGGATAAAGTAACTGGAAGACATTTTTGCTTCACCTCTTACTCCCTGACAGCCCCTCCC
>Ga0163147_10006502_pt1 | contig 13642 bp, 8 predicted proteins | sample OliLakLV19MP6G1_FD_148597 | JGI IMG/M metagenome (GOLD analysis project Ga0163147, IMG submission 148597) | Freshwater microbial mat bacterial communities from Lake Vanda, McMurdo Dry Valleys, Antarctica- Oligotrophic Lake LV.19.MP6.G1 | ecosystem: Environmental > Aquatic > Freshwater > Lake >...
GCGGCGTCGGATTGACCGTCACGCGCGCGGGTGCGGGCAAGGCGACCACGCCCGATGGACTGACGACGTTGTCGTCGAAGCTGATCTCGTCCGAAGTCGTCGACAAGATAGCATCGAACGTGAAGGTGCTGCCGACGGGTGCATCGGTGGGTGTCGTGAAGGTGGGTGTCAGATCCCGGGAAGTGCCCGGCGAAAGCGTCCCCAGTTCCCAGGTGATGACGCGCAGCATACCGTTGTAGCTGCCACTCCCCAGCGATGCCGGATCGGGTTCAATCCCAAATGGGACGCTGAGGCGCAGCCGCACCGCATCGGCATTCTGCTCGCCGTTGTTCAGGAGGGTCAGCGGCAGCGGGGTCGTGCGTCCGGGCAGGAAAACGAGCGAAGGCGAAGCGGCGAAGGTCAGGTTGGCGCTGTTCGGGACGACCGGGCGAATAACGGCGACGGCAGCCCGCAGTGTGCGATTGATGAGGACATCGGTTTGTGCTTCTCCCTGTCCGGTCAACAGCACCTGCGCCGTGATCTGCGGCGCATCGGCAGATGACACCAAGCGCGTGAACTGGAAGGTCGTCGAAGCACCGGGCGGCAGATCACTGAGCGACTGCGCGCCATCAAAGAAGTTGCCCGTCACTTCCAGGTTGGCGGCGGTATCGGTCGCTGCCGTGCTGTTGCTCACCGTCAGCGTGAAGGTGACAGTATCGCCGTCGCTAGCGCTGGTGCGGTCAGTCGTCAGGCTGGTTTGCAGATTGGGTCCACGGATGCCCAGTTCGGCATCCGTCAGGCTGTCGCGCACCACAACCAGGCTGCCGTCCGTCGGATTGTCATCTATTGCTTGTACCGCGACGACGCGGTTCAACCCGACCGGGTAATTCTCGAGGATCGTGTACGGAATACGCGCGACGGCAAATGAAGCATCGCCGCTCCCCGCTGGTGCCAGATACCCCGGCTGTGTGGGGGTGTTCCAAGTGAAGGCGACATTTGGATAGGTAGTGCCGAGCAGCGGCGCGAAACCGCTCACGTTGAACAGCGGTTCGGATGACAGGTTCTCGACTCGGATCACAAGGGCGATGGTCTGTCCAATTGCGGCGATAACAGGGTCGCTGGTGACTGTAATGGACAGCTTGTCTGTCTGTTGGTCGGCGGACGGAAAGTTGAAATTCGGCACGATGCGCGCGGAAAACGAAGCGCTGTTGTTGGCGGCGTTCGTATCTTCGATAGAGGACGTTTGCACGGTCAGTAAAATGGTCGTGTTCAGCGTAAGCGTGGAACCGGCGCGGAAACGTATGGTGAAGCCGCGGCGCTCACCCACTCCAAGCGAGGGGATGTTCCACGTCGCGGCATTGCTGCCCTGTCCGCGCAGTTCAACATCGCCTTCGGCTGTCACCGCTTCGATCACGCCTGAACCGAACGGCAGGTTCGCCACGACTTCGATGTCCGCAATCGGCAGCACGCCCTCGTTGACCACCTCGAAAACGGCATTCACGACCTGACCCGACTGGAGCGCGGTCGAGGATGTCGCTGTGAAGCGAACTGCCGGGTCACCGCCGATGAACTGCACCAAGGGCCGCCCAACGACGATATCGAGGGCGCGGATTTCGACCACACCCGACGTGACCGCCGCGCTGGTGATGCGTACCGTCGCCACCCCTTCTTCGTCGGTTTCCCCGCTGTCCGACGAAAAAACGAGATTGGGATTGCTGCTCGTCCAGGTCACCGCGCGACCCGGCAGGAAGCGCCCTTGCGAGTCGCGCACGACGCTCATCATGACAATCTCGGCGCTACCATCAGCGGTCGCCCGGGTCGGCATCAGCACGGTTTCGCTGCGTAAACGCGACGGGGCGCCGAGTGTGGTAACCGTCAGCGGGTCGGTGCCAAGTCGATATTCCTGATAATTCGTCAGCGCGTCGCCGTCCGGGTCTTCGAGATCATCGGTCACACTGTTGCTATCCGTATCCGTCAGCGTGGGCTCGGTCTGCGAACCGCTGACCTCGAAGCCATCCGGCAGCCGGTCGCCATCGGTATCGGGGTTGAATGGGTCTGTACCTTCGGCGAACTCGTCCCGATTGACCAGTTCATCCTCGTCCAGGTCTTCATCACCGTCGGTGATCCCGTTGCCATCGGTATCTGCCAGCGTAAAATTGTAGATCGTCGCGCCCTGCACATCGAGCAGGCGCGTGAGTTCCTGCCGGTTGGTCAACCCGTCACCGTCGAGGTCTTCATCGCCATCGTTGATCCCGTTCGCGTCGGTGTCGATGAGGGACAAATCGTAGATTTGCGTCCCGGCGCTTGTGTTGGCTTGCAGTTCCTGCACATTGGTTAGCCCGTCACCATCGAGGTCTTCGTCACCATCATTTACACTGTTCCCGTCAGTATCGAGGCTGATCGGGTCGTAGATGATCTGTCCAAGATCGTCGAGCAGCGCAAATTCCAAGCGGTTGCTCAATCCGTCACCGTCGAAATCTTCGTCCCCATCCAAGACTTCGTCGCCATCGGTATCGGGCAGGGTGAGGTCGTACACCAGCACACCATCGACGACGAAGCGTACTTCCTGTGCGTTGTTCAGTCCATCGTCATCGAAGTCTTCATCGCCATCGTTCACACCGTTTCCGTCGCTGTCCAGGTTGAGCGGGTCAGTTCCCAAAATGAACTCGTGCGTGTGGGTCAATCCGTCCGCGTCGGGGTCTTCGTCGCCATCGGCGATCCCATTCCCATCGCTGTCCACCAGCGTTGGGATCGTCCCGGTCACATCGACCTCGTACCCATCCGGCAGCCCATCCGCGTCGGTATCTGCATCGAGTAGGTCAGTGCCATAGACGTTGACTTCATCACCGTCTGTCAGTCCGTCACCGTCGCTGTCCGGGTTGGTGGGATCGGTACCGCGCAGATATTCAGCGTAATTGCTCAAGCCGTCCGCATCGAAGTCTTCGTCGCCATCTGGGATACCGTCCCCGTCACTATCCGGATTGGTCGGTGAAAGACCGTCGATGGTCAATTCAAAAGCGTCGGGTAGGCAGTCACCGTCGCTGTCGGTCGCGCTCACCTGACAGATGGCAACGGGTGCAGGCAGGGGATTGGCAGTGCTGATGCCGTTGCCCACCAGATCGCCGGGTGTGGGACCATCAGGCGTTCCCCACCAATTCCCGTTGAAGTTGACGACATCGTTGGTGATCTGCGAGACGATGGCGGGTGAACTGTTGCCGACGATGTTGCTGCCGCTCACCTGTGCATTCGCTGGAATGATTCCGACCGGGTTGCCCGATGGACCACTGTAGAAGACACCCCCTTGCACACTCGCCGTATTGGTCTCAAAAATGGAGCTGTTTTCGATGTAAACGCCTGACTCCAGGTAAATCGCGCCGCCTCTGGGCGCGCTGTTGTTCCGGTAAACATTGTTCTCACCCGTGAAGCCCGCACTGGGCGTGCGTTCGTTGCGGCTGCCGATGGCACCGCCCAACTGTCCCGCCTGGTTGCCCTGAAAGACCGTATTCATGATGGAGATGACCCCATCCCAGTTGTAGAGCGCGCCGCCGAACTTGATCGCGTAGTTGTCGATGAAGGCGCTGTTGGTGATAGTCATGCGCCCAAAAAATGTGTAGACCGCGCCGCCCGTGCCGCGCCCAAAGCCGGTATCGACCTGCACACGGTTGTTTTCCATCCGTACATTGTCGACCGTGACCGTCCCAAATTGATTGGAGATCGCCGCGCCGCCGTTCGTATTCACAGTTGCGTCCCGGAGGGTCATATCGGTGAGCGTCAGCGTGCCACGATCAACGGCAAAGATGCGAAATCCGCTGACACCCGCACGAATGGTCGCGCCACGCCCGTTGATCGTGATATTGAAACCAGAACGCACAATTGGCAGTCCACTCGGACCGTTCAGGTTGTAAGGTCCGCTGGTGATGACATACTCGCCATTCTCGGCCAGATTGATCGTCTGCGTGCCACCCGCGTTCATCGCTGCGATCAGCGCGGTCACATTTCCGTTCGGAATTTCAATCGGGTCACCCGCCGCAAACGTTTGAAAACGCGCTTCCACAGGCAGCGCTGGCAATTCTTGTGGTGGAAACGATGGGGTCGCAATATCAAAGGGGAGCAGCGTCGGCGCAGGGGAGGGCGTGGCGCTGGCAATCGCCGTTGGAGTCACTTGATCAGCAGGCTGATACACGGTGAATGCCGCGAATGCCACTTGATTTTGTGGCGGTATCGGTGTCATTAGTTCAGGCAGGGGTGCGAACGATGCTCCCAAACCCACCTGACCCGGCGGCAGCGGCACGGGATCGTCCGCGACCAGCGCGGTCAATCCATCCACCTCGATCCACAGCGTATTACCAACGATGTTGAATCGTATCGCATGCGGCATCGTAACGATAAAATTAGGGAGAATCGCTGCTGTCATAACCGCACCGGCGCGCAGCAGCACGACCTCTCCCGTTGGGGTCAGGCGGGCTTCATAGCTGAACGCGCCACTCTGACGCGCATAGATGTGTGCGGTCCCATTGGTCACATCGACCGTCACTTCGACCGCAACATCTGCCGCCAGGATGCCCTGATAGAATGCCGTTGCTGTGCTATTGAACACGAGCAACCTGCCTGTACCGTCGGGCTGCGGCGCATAGCCCCATCCTGTCCCTGTGAAGTTCCATGCAGCCAGATCGGGCGCAACGAAAGAATCGGTAAATACGGGTGTCCACGCGATCATGGGCGGCAAGCGGGTCGGGGTTAGCGTTGTCGTTGCAAAAGGGGTTTCAGAAAGAAAGACTGTTGGGGTCGCAAAAAAGGTTTCGGAAGGAACCGCTGTAAAAGTGTCGGTGCTGGTAGGCGCATCGGTGGAAACCAGGATGTTGGTCGGCTGAGGCGATGGACTTGCGGTCTCGGTTTCCGTGGGCGGAACCAGCGTTGCAGTCGGCGGTAACGTCTCGGTCGGCAGCGGGGTTTCCGTTGGCGAAAGCGTCGGTGTTTCTGCTGGCGGCGGTGTCGGATCCTGAGCCGCTGTCGATGCCGCGAAGAGGACAAACAGTAAGCCGATCAAGAGAACTGCCCAACGCTTCATCGATTTTCCCCTGTGCTGCATCGCAATGCCCTTTGGATTGATCGGATTTTTGTTCAAAACTATTTTTATGCAGACAACACACTGTCCTACCTGAATCTGAGTGTAGCGCATGGAAAGGATTTTCAGTGTTAAGAACCCTTGAAGATAAGACGACTGGCTGAAGTTTACGTCCCCAGCCAGGTCGTGCGGCTCACGACGCGCAGTGATAGGCTGCCTCTAATGCCCGTCGCGCCCGCATCCGGTGATATGCCTTCACTTCACGCGCCTGCGACGGCGCTTTCTCCTCCAGCAGGCAGCAAATCGCGGCGACCATGTTCGGATTGCCGCCGTACTTCTCCAGCACCAGCAGCGCCGGTTCCTGATGTCCGCGTTTGTACTTTTCGATCCAGCGCGTCCCCGGCTGGTACAGCTTACCGAACTCACGCATCACGTCTTTGCGAACGACGCTGACATAGTTGTCGAGAAGGTGGTGATGGTTGATCCCGGCAATCAACGCAGCGTCTTTCAACTCGACCTGCGTCGTCAGGTAGTACAGCGCGACCAGGTGGCGAAACCCGTGCGGCTCACGCATCTGAAGATAAGACTCTGCCAGCCGTCCCATGATGCGCTCGATGTCGATACGTAAGTCGGTCGCTGTCGCCCACGCCGCCCAGACTTCGCTGCGACTTGCCTCCATACCAGTCACCATCCACTCGTCGGCAGCGTCCAGCCCGTGATCTTCGAGCGCGTCTAGGCTGAGGTGGCGCCGATGACGTTCGTGATAGTTCTTGCCCATGTTCGCCCGAACGATTCCCGCTACATCGATCCTGTCCGCATCCGCCAGCAGACGGCGATCTTGCGAAAGGCGCTCCCAGACGACCATGAACCCGCGCTGAAGCGCGTCGGGAAACTCGTGCGGGTTGATCTTCGTGTAACGGCGAATCAGCGATGCCGCGAGCGGTGTGCAGTCGTCCATGATCTGGGCGAAGGTACGTTCGCCGCCCCACCCGGTTGGGTAGACAGCTTCACGCGGGAAGGGACGAATCTGGTAATCAAAGGTCAGATCTGTTTCGGGGAACATGAGATCGCTCCGTTTTGGAGGTTGGGATACGCCAACCGCGTCGAGCGCTACCGCTCGTCCACGCGGGATGACGCAGAAGGGGGAACCGTCCAGCAGCCGCAAGGCAGGCGGGTGGTTCGGCAGTCCCGGTGCAACGCAGGCGTTGCCTGGGACTAGCCGCGCCAGCGGCGACCGTATCGCCCGCTGGTGCTGGACGGTGGGTTCCCTCGCGTCATACACTCGCCGCGCCGGCGGTAGTGCGAGGAATTTTTTAAGGGGGACTTCACAGCTTTCACACCCTTCACAGTCCGCAGATCAGGCTTTTCAGCGCGCATCGGGTGGGGGTGTGAAAATGTGTAATTCATGCGGGAGATGAGGTTTTGAACCTGTGAACCTGTGAAGGCTGTGAAGGTGCTGTTTAGCAGCAATAAAAGAGCCTGCTTCACAGGTTTCACACCCTTCACAGGCTCCATTCGTTACTCATGCGATTGCGTGCTGCGCTTTTGTGTCAGTCGTCGCCTTCACAGCTTTCACAATCTTCACAGCCGATACTTTCCGCTTTCATGCGCCACACGCGAATGACATGTCCGCGCACGCTCTTCTGCACCGTCAGGTTGTCCTTGCCGGGGATAAGTAAGCCGTCTTCGCGTAACTGTGCGCCGATTGCCTGTTTGGTGAACCTGAGCGGGTGGGTACGGTTAATCTCGCGCAGCGCCAGGTCGGGCAGCAGATACACGAAACCGCCGTCACGGTAGCCGACAATGACGGTTCCGGGCGCATGATCGTGTGAAATGCCGGATGGCGACGGCTCGTCGATAAAGCACTGACCGCCCGCCAGCAGTTGTCCGAGCAGGTCGAGGAACACCCGCCCCGCGCGTTCCTGCTGCACCGCCTGCACCGTCTCGACAATCGCGTCCTGCCACATCGGTAAGCCGTCGTCCTCATCGCATTCGCTCAGGAAGTCGCGTAGCAGTTGATAGACCGTCACCAGCACCGCCCAGTTGTTGACCATGCGCCCGGTGTTCGCCTGCCGTCCGAGCTGAGCGTTCAACTTGTCTCGGTAGCCTGCCGAATTACTCTCGTAACGATCGGCGAGGTCGTGCGCCAGCGTTCCGGCATCGGCACGCGCCGCGATCCACTGCACAAATGCCGCCGTGAACGCAGGCAGGTGGTGGCGCAGCATCTCCGCTTGGCGCAGCTTTGTACCGCCCGGATCGCGCTTCTCCCAGGGCGGCACTTCCAATACCAGCATACGCGCGAGAATAGACGCTTCGCCCTCAATGGTCGTTTCGCCTGTGGAAAGCAGCAGCCCCCGGCATGGGCGCTCCTGGCGCAGCTTTGCCTCGCGAGTGAGGCGACCGCGCCCCATGCCGCGTGAGTAGGATTGGAGGAAGCGCGTGAAGGTGCGCTCATCGGCATAGGTCGTCTTGTAGTCGTCCACCCAGTACAGTGCATCCGCCAGCGTGTAGCCAAGCGCCTCGACGGTGTTCACCGTGTCGCCCCACTGACCGGGCGGCGTGTCGCGCGTGAAACTGCCGTAGAAGCTGGTCATCAGCGCGGCGATCTCGCTCTTGCCACTGCCCGTCGTGCCAACCAGGTGCAGCGCGGGCTTGGGGGCGGCGGACGGAAAGAACCGCTGCACCACCGGGAGAAGCGAGAAGGCAATCAGCGTGGATGCCAGTGCTTTCGGAAAGACAGCGATGGCGGCACGGAATGCTTGCAACCCGTCTTCCCAGGCGGCTTCGCGCAGGCCGTAATCGCGCAAGCGGCTTTCAAGCGACACCTCCGGCGGCATGTCGAACGTTCCTGACGCACGGATCGACACCTCCGGCGAGACATACGCCCAGCGGTCGTCGATGCGCGTCCAGCCGACGAATCGATACGTCTGGCGGCGCGGCGCTTCACCGGACAGCTTCAAAATCGCCGGGGCAAGGTGCTTGTGCATTCCGGCACGGGACGAAAACATGCCGCCCGCTTTGCCCGCGATGAAGCGCGCCAGCGCATTCGGATCACCGAACAGTTCGTCGGGCGCATCGATGGTGGTTGAATAGGTGTAGTTCGTGAGCTGCAAACGCATCTGGCGTTCGACCTGCCCGTCGTCATCGACCTGGGTCATCCATTCCAGCACGCGCGCCGTCCAGTCTGCGACCGTGTAACGAGTGACTCCCCGCTCGGTCTCCTTTTCGTATACCATGCCGCCGTCGCGCTCAACGTAGCGTTCGGCGCTGTCGGTTTGCGGCGTGCTGGTGCGCTCAAGGTCACGCCGGGATTCGCGGTAGAGCCGATCCAGGTCGGATACTTTCAGCCCTTCGCCGCACACCAACTTCAGACGCTGACGCTCACCCGCCCACTCCACTGGGTCAAGGGTAGCGCACGCGCGCACCGCGTCGGCGATCTGCGCAACGCTCGGACGGTCGGGCGCGGCTTTGTCCTTCTCGTAGCGCCTGACCAGCGTATCGACGTGTTCGTGGGGTGACGAAATGGGTTCTCTCGGTGAGCGGCTATAAGCGCTGTTGATCGTCGCCAGTGCTTCGCGTTCACTGCATCCGTCGGCGACGTAACGCGGCACAAGCTGCCCTTCCGCCTCGAACTGCGAATAGCCTGCGTCGCGCAGTTGGCAAGCTGCATTGAACAGTTCCGCGTTGCGACTGCCTTCCGGCGCGCCCGACATGAGATAGTCCTCGGTACGCTCTGGTAGTGGATGGTGTCCGTTTCCGTTGAGCGTCACAACATTCAAGCTGCCGATGCGCTCAAGCTGCGGCTGACTTTCCAGCCAAGCAAAATCTTTGAACGGATAGCGGCGGTCGGCGTGCAGTTCGAGCAACGTGACGACGACGCCTCCGCGCTCCGGCTTGGTGTTCACGCTGCCCGCCAGCCGCATCACCGAGGCGACTGACTTGACATATTGCGGATCGCCGCCAAGTGCACTGAAAAGCCCGCGCAGGATGCCCGCCGCCTGTTTACGCTTCGCCTCGTCGAGCGTGAAGGGTTCGTCAAGCAGCCAGTAGGCGTGCAGCCCACCGCCGCTGTCGATGACCGCTGAGGGCGGCGAATTGAAGCTGTGCAGCTTGTTCAGTGCGGCTTCACGCTGCCTGAGATCGTCATCACAGTCCAGATCGACCCACAGCGCGGGCAGCAGCGCCGCCGCGTCCGCCTTGCCGCTTTTGGTCTGGCGCAAACAGGGCGCGAAGTACACGCCGTAGCCCTCAGCATTCAGCGCTGTGGCGCGGTTAAAGGCGCTAGTAAGCGACCGCTTGTCTCCAACTTTGCTCCAGAACGCTTTCGCATCGCCCGTCGTTGGGTGGATGCAGCGCAGCTCGATATACAGATCATCCGGTGCATTCCCGTACAGCGCGCGCAGAAAATCACTTCGCTCCGGCTTGTTGCCGGGTGCGTCAGAATGTGCGATACTCATGTTCATTCCTTTTGTTGTACACAGGGGTTGTGAGCGCGACGTTTGGCGACGAGAAGCGCTCCCTGCCCCTGTGTGCTTTCTCGGCTAAAGTTCGATGTCCAAATCCAGCGTTCGGTCGCATTCAGGCGGGCTAAAGTCGATCCGCCGCAGATCTGCGATGAACGCCGCGCGTTCTGCCGCGCTCATCTCGGTCACGCCGTGCGCCAGGTGTTTCAGGTAGTCGAAACCCTCACCGACCTGGCTGTACAGCAGTTGCGCCACTAAAGCGGCTTCCTCGTGACCCAAACCACGCACCAGCGGGCGAAATTCCACTTCATCGTTTTCGACTGGGCGGTAGTAGCCCGCCGCGCTCGTTCGTCCGTCCGTGCGCCGCCTACCACACCAGAACGGTATCGCCAGCTCATCCTCGATGAACTCCCCATGCGGCTCATCGCCGATCACTTCGCGCTCAACGTCCCGCACAGCGGCGAGCAGGTCGTAACGCTGCTCCCAGTCCTGCCCGACGTAGCGATCCATCTGGTCAGCGACCTGGCGCTCGGTCAGTCGATGCAGCAGGTCGATGTGATCGACGGACTTGTTCTTGCTGAAGTAAAGCGGCACACGCTCGCCCAAACCGTCGTCGTAGTACGTCCCCGGTAAGACGACGTGCGTGTGCGGATCGTGCTGTCCCGGTGACTGCGGATCGTCGGTCTGTCGATGGTGCAGGACGAACGAGTATTCAAGCCCGCTGTCGATGCCCCGCTCCTCGAAAAAAGCCTCTGTCGTGCTGACAGTCAGTTCGCGCACGAACTGCTCTCGTTGCTCTGGCGCGACCATCGCCATCAGGTCGGGATTGACGTTGTAGACCAGGCTGAACAGCAGCACATGTTTGCTGTGCAGTGCTTCGCAGCGCTCAGCGATCTCCGTCACCGAGCTACCCATCCCGTGATCCTCCCACCGCTCCCGCCCGGCGGCATGGCGTGCCGCCTCATCCCGGCTTTCGCGGTAGGTCAGATAGCGCAGCAAGCCTTGCGTCCGCTTCGCCTCATTCGCGGTTGGCTTCTTGTACTGCACGTTGGCGATGCACATCTGTCTGCGCTCCATGTGCTACCCTCCTGTCCGGCGGTTGCGCAGCATCTCGATGAAGTGTTCAAGGCGCAGCGCCAGGGTCTCGATTTTCGTATCGAGCGCATCGACCTTTCCTTCGAGGTCTTTAGCAATCGCTTTGCGCGAACCCACAAGATCGGGCTGCCGCTGGAGATACAATCCGACCGCCTCCCGCACCAGGTCGGCGCGGCTGGTCACGTCGCCTTTGCGATTGCGGGCGCGGTTGAGTTCGTCCAGGCGGCTGAGCTGATCGGGTGTCAGCCCGACCGTGAAGCGTATTTTGAGCCTGTCCTTACGGGTCATGCGCCCTCCTTCAGAGTCTGTTCAATGTGTTCACGCAGTCCCGGCGTGGGACGAAAGCGGAAGTACAGTCGCGTCAGACGGTCGGGCGCGGCGCTGCCCAGACGCGCTCGGATCACGCCGCTGGCGCGTATGTGCTGCACTTCGACGGTCAGTTTCCCAAAGTCGCGGACAACGACTTCACCGCTAGGCTGCGCCAGTTCCGCGCGCCAGACCTCGACCAACACGTCCAGCACATCAACAATCTCCCGTTGCGTCAGGTCTGGAAAGCGGCGCGCAACGGCGCTTACAAGCTGCCGATGATTCATCTCTTGATCCTTTCCGGTGCAAAAGTGAACCGGTTCACATCCAACACGTAAATGCGGGCGAGGTGTGGCGTGTGGATGGTACGTGTACCATCCACACGCTCGGCGGGTGCTGCGCACCGCCGAACCGGTGCAGCCGCCGCGAGGCGCTGCACCGAAGCCCTGCGGCGCTTGAGCAGCCAGCGATTTAGCTGGCTCTCCGAGGGTGAGGCACAGGGGGCGCGTCCAAACATGGACGACGACAAGCGAACGCGCCCCCTGCCTCGACCGAAGGAGCCGTCGCCACCACGCGGATCATCCCCGCACTGCGGAGGACGACGGCTGCTTTCTATTCCTTGCAATGCAATCCGTCTTACCATCCGGCTTTCCCCATCCTGGCTTTGCGGCGCGCCAGCGCATCGTCATTGAGACTGTTATCCGATGGAGCGGGCGCAGCTTGAACAGTATTGATTGGCACTGTTCTCACGGTCAGCCGTCCGAGCAGCCCTTCCAGATAAGCGGGCATATCGTTCAACGCCCCGCGTATCCATGCCGTGTCGTCCAGGACTTGCAGCACAACGTTTCCATCGACGGCTACTTTTGGTCGGCGTGCCTCATATAAGGACAACCCCTTCACATACCCGCGCAGCAAGTCACGGATCACCTCACTGCGTTCGCCATCCTGCATCCCCTCCCACCATTCCAGAATGTCGCGGTCAGTGTCGAAAAACGCCTTGAACGCGATCAACTTATGCTCCCGTTTAGGTGGTCGCTTCTGGCTCATACCCCCTCGTTTTCCGGTTTTACCGTCGTCAAACCGCTCGTTTAACGGGTAAAACCCGCTCATGAGGCACGCTCCACGAACTGCGCATAATTCAGGTAGCCGCGGGCATTGGCAATCTGCGCGTTCTTGACCAACTGGGTTTGCGGATAGGCACTCATGACTTCGCGCAGCACCAATTCCGCGCCCCCGCCCGACAGATAGACGACATCAACCGTCGTCCCCGCTTTCCACTTTTCACTGAGAAGATTCAAGGTCGAACTGCGGAGTGGGGCGAGGGCTTCTTCGACCTCGGCGCTGTAATCGACCCGTTCGCCGCTGGCGCGGAACTTTCCGGTACGCAGTACGTCCTCCACCAACTTGAATGGCATCTTCTGGCGATAATCGCGCTCCAATGCTTCAGCAATCCGTTCCTGTGCCGTGAACACGCCGCTCTCCACGCTGCCACTTTCGGCGTCGATGTACTCCCCGTCGTCGTCCAGCGCCACATCGACCGTATACGTCCCGACATCGCAAACGCCCGTCCGCATGTAGATGTGTGTCGGATTCAGATCACCCGCATCAGTCAGCGTGCGCGAATAGATCGTCCCATACGGCTGGGGCATGACCATCACTTCGGTCACGTTGGCGATCACCTCCGCCGCGTCAGTCTTGATCAGGTGCGTTCCCAACAGTGACTTTTTGAGTTCAGAGGCATCACGCATGTGGTCACACGGCAACCCGGTGGCAATCCGAATGTGGACGGCATCCCGATTGCCCATGCCCTGAAGCAGTTTGCCAATCGCCACCTTCGCCAGCCTGAGCCGGAACAGATTACCCATCGCTGCTTCGTTGGCGGTGCGTCCCCGTAAGCGCAGCAGTTCGCCGGGCGGAAGCTGTGCCAATGCCAGATCGCCGACGAACCATTCGCCCTCATCGTCGCTGATTTGATCGCCGGGATGCCGCTGCGCGATCTCCGCCTGCTGAAACTTGATCTCACGGGCATGACCCGCGACCGATGGAAACGTGATGACCGCTTCGCTGGTGACGGCTTTGACGACGCCATAACCGATGTCCAGCCCGATAGTGATCACGCCGTTCGGCGCGACCATGTTGTGGGTACTTCTCCGCTTGCTCATGATGCCTCCTGAAAAACCAAAACAGCCATGCTTACGACGAACCTTCGTCGGACTCGGCTGTAGAACCCACTGGGTGAGGGGTGATGCTGGCGATCTGGCGCAAACAGCGGGCAAGGTAGCGCGAACGTTCGTTGTGTCCGCGGCCGTCTTCAGCAAACTCGACGTATTCCAGCGCCAGCCTGAGGGTCAGGGCGTGCTTCTCTGATAGCGACAGCGTATCGAGCGCGTCCAGATCGGTTGGCGGTGGGTGCAGCCGCCGGACTTCAGCGAATGCCCACATGACGCACATCCGGTCGCACGACGGCATGTACGGCATGTGCAGTTCGACATCGCCCGCTTCGGTGCTAACGATGTGCTTCACCAAACCGAGCGGTAACAGCGCGCGATGCTGTTTCCACGCTACGACCTGCCACTGCGCTCCTGATGCCAACTCATTGGGGAGTGGCTCGACCACGTAAATCGGACGCAACTTGTGGTTCATGACTCATCTCCTTGAATCGAAGAAGCCGATTGCCCGGCATCGGGATCGGCTTCAGGACGAACAAAATTGGGTAGCGAACGGTTCTCGAACG
>Ga0163147_10006508_pt1 | contig 13635 bp, 13 predicted proteins | sample OliLakLV19MP6G1_FD_148597 | JGI IMG/M metagenome (GOLD analysis project Ga0163147, IMG submission 148597) | Freshwater microbial mat bacterial communities from Lake Vanda, McMurdo Dry Valleys, Antarctica- Oligotrophic Lake LV.19.MP6.G1 | ecosystem: Environmental > Aquatic > Freshwater > Lake >...
TGTATACAAAGTATAGCAGTTTGTATCTTTTGGGTCAAGCAATGTATACAAAGTCTACAACTCCCCCGCAAACGCCTTCCTCAGCACCGATTTCTTAAGCTCCTCCAAATCAGCTAGTTTTTGTTCGTATATTTTCTCTAGTTTTTTTGTTTCTGTTGAAATGGCATCAAGTTTTTTGACGATGGATTTTTGTTCAGAGAGAACTTTTGGAAATAAAACCACAAATTCTTCAAGTTGTGCTTTTGTGATAGCTTGTCTTGTTGCGCCCTGTTCTCCAATTCCAAGCAGTTGATCTTTATAATTCTTTGTAGTCAGTAAGTAATTCAAAAAGTAGGAATCTATTATTTCTGGTTTTGATCTAATAATTGAAACATGCTGATTTACTCTGGCTGGCAAATATTCTTCTGGGAAAATACAACAACGAGCTACTGATGCTCCTGTTATGTTCAATAAAACATCGTCTTTCTCAAGAGTCACATTTGATAAGTCGCTTGCTTGTTTATCGTCTATGAACGCAAGGTTTCTCTCAGTAAACTTTCGATCATGCACATTCATGCTACGAACCAAAGAAATTCCTTCCTTGTGATATGAACCCTTGCCGCCACGAGGTGTTGCGCCACTTCCTATTTTTGAAGTGATGCTTCCTAATTTCTTCTCTTCCCAATCATTCCCAGGATTCGCAAAAACGCTCTGCAAATACGACTCAAAAAGCTCTTTTGAGTTTTGTAAATTCTTTTCCGCATTCTCCTTCGCCTTCGCCAGTTTCTCAAATACATCATCAAGAGTCTTTACAATTCGTTTTTGTTCGGATAAAGATTCAGGGAATGAAATGAGTTGATGTTTTACGTTTCCATCAGTCACAGCAGGATAACTCGCGCCTTTCTGTAATTTTTCCATCATGTCCGAGAAGTCGTCAGAAAGTAGGTAGTAATATACAAGTCGATTAAGGATTTTTTCACTTACCCTCAAGACAAAATAACCAGTGCTGCAAACCTGCCCATCTAGTTCTTTGGGTACTATTGCGATTCTTTTCAGTGTAGGTCGTACTGTTGCAAATATAATATCTCCCGCTTTGATTTTTTTTCTAGCTCTACTTGGAGCATCTTTCCCAAGAATTTTTGTCGTATTCTCAATTGTGAATGTCTCATTGGACACACTTGAAACATCAATATAAGCAAATCCAGTATTCGGGCTTAGTAACGGATTAATTGTTTCCGTTTTCACCAAAACATCACTAAGTTTTCTTGTTTGCCAGTTAGTTTTCATAATTTTTTAGGCGTAAATTTTCCGGTAAAAACCAATCAATCTCATCATCTGACCATGTAAACTCTTCTCCTTGCATCGCTCCTCGTTTATTTAGGCGTTTTTGAGCCTCTGTATATTCTTTGTTTCCAGTTTGTGGAGCAAGATCGCTAATTACTTGATATTCTCTTTGTAATAAATCTCTCCGCGTGACAACTGCTTCCGACGACATATTGTTATTCATTATATCAACGATCAAAGATCTATACGCGTCGCGCAACCCCATGTATTTTAATGCTGAATTTTTATGAATAAATACGCGTTGCTCAAAACTAAATGAAAGCTGAATTATAAGAAAAATAACCTCAGCAACAGTTATCCCTGCACCAATGTATGAAAAAATCATATTTTCGGGTATGGACGACTGCAATAATAAAAGAACCAGAACAATTGCTACTAAAACTATATTAATAATCTTAATTAAGAAAACATTTTTTCCCTGATTTTCAGCAGCGACTTCTTGAACTTTATGAGTAAAGACAGTGCTTGCGAATGATTGCCTAACAATAGAAAGATTTTTTGTATCCATATATTTAAAATTTAGTCCCGTAAATTTCTCGCCACTTACCATTTGCAGAAGACGACATTTCTCTTTCTTCATAATCAATGGCTTCTTCTGCGATATTGAAACAACGCAGGGATTTATACTGAAAGTCACCTTTTTTATAAACATATTGACCACTACCAACAGCTAGCCAATATGTTTTATTTGCGTCTTGATTTTTTAAGTATTCAAAAAAGTCACGCGTCATGTAGTCGTAGTACAAATACGATTCATTTCTATGACTCCATTGTTTTATGAATTGATAAGCCAGTGTATCAATTAATAATCCGCCCATTGGAACATCCCATTTGTCTTTCCATGCTCTCGCCATCCTACAAAGATTTTTAAGATTTCCATTACACGAATCATTTGTATTTTTTATTTCCTTAATCTCAGGTTTTGGATTAGTTGTTTTCCAGCTTCCACCGTTGTTCGTATCAGGATACCAAAAACCTTTATCATCTTTCAATAACACTCCTGGTACAATTTCAAAATTTATACCACTTGTAAAATTTAACCCTACCACTTGACCATCCCCTTTAATGTAAGTTTTATCATATGTTTTCTGTAATGAATTTTTAATATCTTGCAATAAAGCAGATTGACCATTTCCTGAATAATTATTGTATTTTTCATAAACTGATAATGGAATTTGAAAAATAACATCAATATCACTGACATGAATATCTGTATCTCTGCCGTAAGATCCAACATATGAACTATGCGATGTATCTGACTCAGTATCCCAAAAATCCTTGTTTAGTTGCTTAGTAATTCTTTTGTAGCTATAAGAAATATCACCAGCAACGCTTGCTGCTATACGGATACTTGAACAAAAGTTTTCGAATTTGGTTGATACACTCATATTATTTTTTTCATATTATCCAAAATCTCTCCACTCTCCTTATCCAACTTCTTCATCTTCTCCAAAATCTTCTTCGGCTCACGCAACACCGCCTCATCCTTTTTGTTAGGATTCTTTACCGACAAATCAAATGTGTCTTGATCAATCCCAACAACATCTACACTCCATGAGTTTGCGCTATCAGCTTTTGTCTTCTGCAATTTCACAAACTCTGCCAAATCTGCTTCGTTCAAAGGATTGCCTTTGCCCAGATTGCGACCAAGATTGAGCTGGTAGTACCATACTTTCTTTGTTGGTTTGCCTTTTTCAAAGAAAAGCACTACTGTCTTTACTCCTGCTCCTGCGAACACACCACCTGGCAAATCGAGCACGGTATGCAGATTACAACTCTCAAGAAGTAATTTACGTAGACTTACAGAGGCATTATCGGTGTTTGAGAGAAACGTATTTTTGATAACAATGCCGGCTCGTCCTCCTGCTTTGAGTATCTTCATAAAGTGTTGGAGAAAGAGAAATGCAGTCTCACCAGTCTTGATGGGAAAGTTTTGCTGAATCTCTCGTCCTATACCTGCTCCGAAAGGGGGATTTGCCAGAATGACGTTATAGCGATCTTTCTCTTGAATATCATTAATATTCTTCGCCAGAGTATCTGTGTGCTTTATATTTGGCGCTTCGATACCATGCAGAATCATGTTCATGATTCCTATGATGTATGCCAGTGACTTTATCTCTTTGCCATAAAACGTCTTGTTCTGCAGTGTTGCCATCTGTGCCGACGAGAGCTTGGCTTGATTCTGAGTGAGGTAATTGAATGATTCCACCAAGAATCCGGCTGATCCGCAGGCTCCGTCATATATAGTCTCTCCAATTGTTGGGGCTACGACTTCGACAATAGTTTTAATCAAAGGTCGTGGGGTGTAGTACTCTCCGCCATTCCTGCCAGCATTCCCCATGTTTTTGATCTTGCCTTCATAGAGATGTGAGAGCTCGTGTTTTTCCTCGTGCAGTCTAAAATGCATACCATCCACAACATTCAAAATGTCACGCAGTTTGTAACCACTGACGATTTTGTTCTTTAGCTCTGAAAATATCTCACCAATTTTATATTCAATGGTGTTTGCATCTGCATCGGGATTTTTAAACTTCTTGAGATACGGAAAGAGCTTCTGATTTACGAAGTCATTGAGATCGTCCCCTGTCATCGCTTTGTGATGATCTAGTTCGCCTAAAGCAGTTTTTGGACACGCCCAAGAGTCCCAGCGGTATTGAGGTTCAAGAATGTAGCTGTACTTTTTGCCTGCTAGTGCCGCCTCTGTCTTCTTTATCTCATCCAAGTCATCTAGGTATTTCAAAAAAAGGATCCATGATGTCTGCTCCACATAGTCGAGCTCAGTCGCTGACCCTGAATCAGTGTGGAGAATGTTGTCTATATTTTTAAATGATTGTTCAAACATATTTTTACCTATTCATCCACGTTATCGTCAGTTGCAGCACTGTCGCGATGCAGACCCAGACGAGATACGGGATGTTGGCGTAGATAATCCAGGCGAGGCTGGGGGCGCCGGTTTCGATGTGGTTGGTGAGGGAGAATTGATAGAGAGCAAAGAGTGCCCAGACGAGGGTCGCGAGGACGAGGAGGATGTCTATGGACGCGAGGAGGTTGTTCTTGAGGCCAAATTGAAAATAGGTAAAGGCAAAATTGAAAACAAGGTTCAGTGCGAATGGGAGCGCGACCATGAGGGGCAACTGGCCTGTGTAGGCCTTGTAAAATACGGTTCCATACGTCACCGCGATGATAGCGTAGAGCACGCTCCATACAGGCCCAAAGACCCACGATGGTGGCGCCCATGTGGGCTTGATTAAAGTTGAGTACCAGTTATATGTTTCGGGGTTCATATTTTGTATTAGTTATGCGCCTATTTTCCAGACCCCTTTCTCAAGGAAAGCTTCGATGGTCTGTCGTTTAGCTTTGTTAATCATGCTTGCGTGAACAAGCTTGTGGCGCTTTGCATACTTGTTTAGAGTAATGATTTCTTTTCCTTCCAAATATGCAAGCCTTTTGTGCAGACTATTAGCGAGCGCTCTGCCGACTATTTCTTCCATTATTTTTGTATTTCCTTTTGCTTCAAATTCTTTGAACGCGTCATAGTACTGTGCGCGATTCGTAAACGCTATATTGATGGGAGTGTATCCTTCACGAATAAGAATGTAGTTATTGGCTACCCGACCAATGCGACCGTTGCCATCACAAAATGGATGGATGTTTTCAAAAGTTAAATGGAAACGAGCGATACGTTCTACAATATTACTTGTTCTATCTGCATTGTATGTGGTGAGCATCTCTGTCAGTAAGCGTTCAACATTGGCTGGATCAGCACCAATATGGGCTCCAACTCTCACCCATTCACCCTCTTTGCGAAATCGACCAGCAATCTCATCACGAATATTGGAGATAAGCATTTTATGTAAAAAAAGCATTATGTCTTTTGAAAACTCGGCTTCTTTTGCTTTCTGTTCGATATATAGTGATACCCTAGCCAAATTCTTTGCCTCAAAAATTTCTCGTTCGCTGACGTACCTATCAATGTCTATTTGGAGAAGAATCTTTTCTGTTTCTTCAAGCGTGAGTGTGCTGTTTTCAATAGCGTTGGAGTTGTATACATGCTCAGGAATTTCTGCTTCGTTTATTACGCGCAAGAGCGACTCCTTGCCATGCAAGGCTTTGTGATATCTCACTCGAAGAGATTCGATAATATTCAGGGTGTGATTAGTTCGTGCCATGCATCAATAGTATACATATTTTAACGATTATTGCAAGTATATCGTTAAAAATAGCAATAAAAGCATGTTTTTAACGATTATTCCTACAACTCCCTAGCGTAAAGCACAGTTAATTAATAGGGCAAGTGTTCTTTCCTAATGCGGCGTAGAATCCACACCAGCTAAATATTGCTTCAAAGAGTGCGAAGCCGGAGAAGAATAGTAGCCACGGGCTCCATGAGGTGGTGATGGCGAGGAGGAGTAGGGCGAGCCAAATAGCGAGGCGGGTGGCGCGGTCGTACTTGCCGATGTTTTTCTGCACTCCTCGGGTTGTGCCACTGGCAAACTTTTTCAAAATAAATCGATACAAAAATCCGAAGACAAAAGCCACCATATACATAATGAGAATATATCCCCAGCCAAATGGTGATTTGATAAAGCTTATTGGCGACTCGTTGAAGAAATTGCTCTTCAGCTCGGGGATGAGCTTGATTGCATTCATTGTCTCGCTACCGTCAAAGGCCTCAATCTCGCCGATGGCGAGTGAATACTTGCTGTCGTTCTCGGTGCTTGAAACAGTGATGGTGTAGGTACCGGCTTCCACCCTTGCTTTATACTCTCCGCCGTCCCAATAGGTGCTCTGGCCGAAGAACTCAAACATACTTTTCCAATCCGCGTCTTTACCCCCGAGGACTTGGACGAGCTCGGTGCCTTTGCGTATCTCTGCCTTTACATCTTTTTTAGAGTCCTCTGCATACGGCATGAGTATGCCGACATAAAGATTGAAAGGTTCGGTAGTGTGCACGGTATAGGTATGAGGCGAGCCGGCAAGCGTACCGTAGTAGGCCTTGGAAACTGCCGGATCCACGACGGTGATCTCGCTCGTCTCGACGAGTCGTGGCTGGTGAGCGGAAGCGGATGAAGGCAGGACAAATATCCCAAGGGCGAGGATTGAAAATACTGAAATTGTTAGTAATTGTTTTTTCATAATCATTTTTTTATTAAGTCATCAACCTTGACTTCGAGAGCTTTGGCTATTTTGGACAAAGTGTCGATTGTCGGATTTTGATTGACTCCAATCTCAATCTTAACAATCGTATTGAGAGATAAATCGGCCAGCCGAGCGACCTTTTCTAGGGAGTAGCCTTTTTCGGCTCTGATCTTTTTTAAATTGTTTGCAATGCTCATATGAAATCTTGTTATAATTTAGTATGTAGCATATAAGATAAAGTATGGATTCTTTATATTTTAATCATAGCTAATTCACGCGCAAATGTAAATTGCTAACGGCGAAGCAAAACTAAAAAATTCCTTTCCATTGTCTTGGACGCTTCGCGGTGACACCTTGGATTACCAAGTGCATTGGGATTTTTATAGTCGCTTTGCTCCTTAAAAATCTAGGGGGGAGAGACGCGAGGAAAATGCGAGGAAATTTTTTGTTTTTTGTACACGCTCATCCCTGGGCGTGCCCGAGGCGCACTCATTCGCATCACCACGCAATCGGAGCGTACGAGACAATTTCAAGTCACCACGCGGTCCGCGCGTGCGAAATGGGTTCGCGCAAAGGTTAATACATCACTGCGAATACAAAACTGAGCGCCCTACGGGTGCCATCTTTATTTGCGGGGAATGAAGAAAGCAAATAATTTTACTTTCGTTAGAGGTACGCACCGTAAAAGTATTTGCTTTTTCATAGTCGTAACCACTCCTCGGGATTAAAACGAATTACAATTTCTTATTTTCTGGCATATATTAAAAAATGAAAATAGGCAGCATGTGGTATAATTTTACTCAATAATAAGTATATCTATGATCACTCCGTTCCAAAGTATAATGCTCGGAATCATAGAGGGTTTAACAGAATTTTTACCTATTTCTTCAACTGCCCATCTAATCCTGTACAACTATTTTACCGGAGTCCAGATAGATTTAGAGGTAGTAAAAACACTTCAAATTGCAATACAAATTGGCGCTATAGGTGCTATCGTTGTCTATTATTTTAAAGATTTAATTAAAATAAACACTATAAAACTTCTGGTCGTGGGAGTAGTGCCCACAATAATACTGGGATTGTTATTTAAAAATAGTGTGAGCCTTTTTCAAGAAATGCCAAAATTGATTGCGTTTAACTTGATTATAGGAGGGATTATAATTTTGATTGTGGAGCGCGCATACAAGACGAGAAATATGAAAATCGTAGATGATACTGTACAGACGATTACATATATGCGATCAGCCATTTTTGGCGCAGTTCAATCGCTCGCCATGATTCCCGGTGTATCTAGATCGGCTGCAATAATAGTTTACGGACTGCATAAAAATTACAACCGAGAAGTAATCGCACAGTATACATTTCTACTTGCGGTGCCTACCATGCTCGCCGCTACAACATATAGTATTTTAAAAAATTATGAATCCATCGTGATTTCAGGTGGATTTAAAAATATAATTCTTGCAACGATTGTGGCATTCTTTACGGCATTATTTGTAGTCAGATATGCCCTTCCTTTTATAAAAAAATATTCTTTTGTCCCCTTTGGCTGGTACAGAATAGTGCTTTGCTGTGTCGTGCTCGGTGCTTTATATTCTTAATAGTCGGTTTTTCGCGCCCTACCCCAACAGGTGGTCAGCAAGTTTAATAGTCAATGCATTTACTTCAATCTTCAAATCAAACGAAACTTATATTTACTTACTTACTTCGCCTCAACTCACTCTCTAATTTTTCTATTTCTCTATTAATAGTTGTGTTTTCTTGCTCCAACTTAGTCTGTTCGTACTCGCGAGTTTGAATCACTCGAACAAAAGCCTTCACTGTAGTAGAAATATTTGCCTCCGAAAAATTCACTTTTTTGCTTTGCTGCTCCAGGTCCACCCGAGTTCGAATAACCTTATCTAGCTCGGCCTGTATATCATCAGCTCTCTTATTTAGTACTGCCAAATCCCTAAGTAGGGACACCGACCTTTTCTGCACTGCAGTTGATTTAGCACTAGCTGTCATAGTTAAAGACACATTACTCCTGTTACCTTCTTTAATTTTTCGCTCCAAATAACCAACCTCCCTGGCGCTCTGCTCACTTAAAGCTTCTAGTTGCCTAAGCTCACCATGTAATCTTACTAATTGATCCTCACTTCCCTTTATTTCTTGTTTTCCTTTTTTCAGATTGATGGTCACATTATGTGACTCGAGAACTGTAAGTTCTTGTCTCTTAATTTCTAATTGTTTTTGTAAATCACTCATTTCTGCTTCGAGCAGTGCTAAATTCGTACAGCTCACCTTAGACTCTTTAAAAAGACTGGCTGTAGTCAAAGTTTGTTGATGCAAAGATTTTTCTTTTACAGTAATTTCGTCGCGAAATTCCTCAAGTTTTTTTTTATTAGTTCTGTCTATCTCAACCTTAATTTTTAACTGTTTTTGTAAATCATCAATTTTTCGCTCCAAATAACCAACCTCCCTGGCGCTCTGCTCACTTAAAGCTTCTAGTTGCCTAAGCTCACCATGTAATCTTACTAATTGATTCTCACTTCCCTTTATTTCTTGTTTTCCTTTTTTCAGATTGATGGTCACATTATGTGACTCGAGAACTGTAAGTTCTTGTCTCTTAATTTCTAATTGTTTTTGTAAATCACTCATTTCTGCTTGCACTTTCTTCAACTGAGTTGTATTTTTCTGAGACTCATTTTCATAGGTAGTGACGGTTGAATGCTTTTGTTGCAAAGCACTTTCTTCTAACCTGATGCCGTCTTGAATTTTCGTAACTTTCGCTTTATTAGTTATATGTAAATCAGTTTTGCCGACAAGCTCTTTTTTGAACCTGTCTAACTCACTATTTTTTTCTTCCATCAGCTGCTGGGTTTTAGCGAATTCTGACTGCTTAGCAATTTTATCCATTTCTTCTTCTCTACTGATTTCAATTTGGACACTAGCAAGCTCTGTTTCTAATTTAGCAATAGCCTGATCAAATGTTTTCATTTTATCTTTTGAATCAGCTTCTTCTAGATTTAGACTTTTATCTTTATTTTCCGCTTCTTGTTTCTTCTTTTTATATCCAATAATCTCGCGCTTAACAAAATCTAGCTTAGCTACCTTATGCACCAAGGAACTTTGTAGTTTTTTAATGTTGCGCTCAAGCGTCTCTCGATGGAGTTTTTTTTGATTATCTGCTTGCTGCTTAATTTTAGCTAATCCAGCTTTAGTTTCCCAATCTGCTTGGCGGCGTAGGTCAGCCTGTCCTGCCGGAGTATTATGTGACGGAGTCGGTAGAGACATATACGAAAAATTATATCACAGAGCCGCAAACTACTTTTATAGCAGCTTACTCCGATTATTTGATAACCAGCTAAAAATTTGTTAACTTAATTCAAACTAGTGTTATAATTAAGTAAATATATGAAATTTAGCTACATCCAACAAACCTTATTCTTTGCTCTGTTGATCACTGCCAGCTTTCTTTTCCTGTGGATGTTAGGCACATATCTATTACCAGTTTTTTGGGCGATAGTAATAGCCGTCGTCTTTTACCCTTTATATACAAAATTTGAACAAAGAACACATGGTCGCACTTCCTTCGCCTCAATATTAACCATCGGCTGTGTAGTTTTAGTTGTGATGTTACCTCTCGTCTTAATTAGCGGTTTGGTTGTACAAGAATCTCTGTCTCTTTATCAAAAACTATCTCAAAACGGCAACGAGTCGGGACTCAGCTTACTAGCTCAAACTGAACAATTTGCTACTTATTTAGAGCCATACGGTATTTCTCAGGAAGTAGTAACCGAAAAACTGCGTGAGTGGGCTGCCAGTGCTGCTCAAGCTTTTACTACTGTCCTAGTCGACTTGAGTAAAATTACTCTATCGTTTGTCATCAGCACGGCAATAATGCTTTATTTATTGTTCTTCTTTTTTCGTGATGGGGTCAAGCTCAAGGAAACCTTACTCCACTACTTACCCCTAGGAGACGTCTACGAGAAAAAATTATTTGCTCGCTTTGTCGAAACCTCCCGAGCGGTAGTAAAAGGGACACTTGGTATTGCTTTGATCCAAGGTTTTATTGGCGGCACTATCTTTTGGATTGTTGGTATCGCAAATCCAGTCCTCTGGGGCGCAGTGATGGCTTTCTTTGCTATTATTCCAGCAGTAGGTCCAGCTATTATTTGGCTGCCATCGAGTATCCTTTTAATTATCACCGGATCAATCTGGGAAGGCGTGACGGTTCTGGTAGTGGGTGTAGTTATAATCAGTTTTATAGATAATTTCTTACGGCCGATTCTGGTCGGTCGCAGCTCTAAGATGCCGGATGCTGTTGTCCTCTTGGCAACGATTGGTGGTCTAACCACTTTTGGTATATCGGGATTTGTAGCTGGTCCAGTGATCGCTGCGTTTTTCCTCTCACTTTGGGTAATGTTCGAAGAAAAATACCACAAAGAACTTTCTCGAAATTAAATAAGCACAGCGTTACCACAACATATTGGCACGTACTTCTTCTTCCGAACCAACAAATATATCACGAGCAGAAATACTTCCCCCAACATAATAAAGATAAGCCTCGCTATCTTCGCGCACTGAAGTCAGTTCAATTATTGGTATTCGAAATATCGTGTCAGAGACCGGCACAAAACGAACTGGTTTACCATCAATCTCTAGTCGCATCACTTGATTAAAACCAGTACCAACAACTGTGATTAAGCCTGGATTGGCCCACAAAAAGCCTTCACGATGTGCAGTCATCAGGGTGATTTCTGGTGCGCCGCCGAGTGGCCAATTTGGATCAGTGGGTTCTTTCATCCACTCATCGAAGTCAGCTTCAGAAAAAGGAGTTACTGCTAGTCGCCCGTCAACTAATCGCACCATATTTCCGGCCGTGACTTTTTCACTTGAGGTACCACTTCTATCACTGACTTCCACCACACCTGCAAACACAATAATTCTGTCAATGGCATTTGACACCTCAGCGCCAAAAGAAGTTCCGCGTACCGCTGCTGCCAAAGTTGGTGTGTGCACTTTATAAACTTCATCTTGTTCCAAAGCGCGCTCCAAACGCGACCAGAGTTGACCAGTAATAACTTCAAAGGTCGTCTGAGCTAGTTCGTTGGCAGCTAAAAAATTTACGTTTGAATTTTCACCGATAGAAGTAAGTAGCTGCGGTCCATTTTTAACCAAAGCCCGCCCGGTATTGCTAGTAGTAATTTGATCTCCTGAGTCTAACTTAGTTAGTGCCGTCACATATCTTTCACCAATCTCTACGTCCGGTGCTAGCGGTAACAGCTCTGCACTTTGGTAACGTATCGGGACCGAAACAACTGACTCTGCCTGACCAGCGAGAATATAATAAAGGGCAAAACCAAAAATGATTAAAATTAAACTAAAGAAATATTTCATATCTCTTTAGTTTGTACCTTAGCTCGCTATTTAGCAAGTACAAAAAATCTCCCAAGAGTGGGTGTAATAAAAATATGGAATTAGAGATTAAGGAGGGGTGATAAAGCCGGAGCGCATGCGCTCCGGCTTTGGTGGTTCTGCCTGAAATCAAACTAGAAATCAGGCAACCCGTTTCTCATGCGTAAATCATGGGCAGCGGCGTCCCTATACAACCAAGCAGGTAAAGACCCAGACTGAATCGTCGTTGAGTTGCTACCAAGAAGGGCTTTCCTGGCTTCTGCTAAAGCTTGGCGAAAATCATTTTCTGGGAAACGTTGAACAGAGATCTTGCGCACCTGTCCATCCCGGATTCCGAAGACGATTGTCCGACCGTCCGAAAACTTTTTCTTATAAACACTTGGCTTACGCTTTGCCATGACTATTCCTCCTCAGGACCTAAATAATTGATATCACAGATATTCCTGTTTGTACAGAGCTAACATGGTATCCGTTGAGTTAAAAAAACCGGAAAGCTTTGCTTTCCGGTTTTTTTACCTTTATTTTAAACCCACTCTACTTCACCACACTGGCGACAATCTTTACTAAATTAGGAGTCATGACTGAAGGTATAATCATTTCCGCAGTCGGTTTTTTGACAATACCAGCAATTTTGCGCGCTGCTGCGAGTTTCATTTCATCAGTAATATTCTTTACTCCCCGATCTAGCGCTCCGCGAAAAAGCCCAGGAAAGACTAGGGCATTATTTACCTGGTTAGGAAAATCTGAGCGACCAGTTGCCACTACCATGGCTCCGGCTCGCAGAGCATCCTCAGGCAGAATTTCAGGAACTGGGTTTGCTAGCGCAAAAACAATCGCTCTATCAGCCATAGCATTAACATGAAACTGCGCAATTGTTCCCGGACCGGAAACACCAATAACAACATCAGCCCCGGTTACAGCATTAAGTACATCCCCTTGCACTTTATCTGTGTTTGTCACTTCAGAGAGCTTCATTTTGTAGCCCGACAAATCTCGACGCCCTTTATAAATTATTCCTTTACTATCGGTCACGATGATATTTACGACACCTGCCTTAAGTAACAGTAAAGTGACCGCTCGTCCCGCTGCCCCAGCACCAATAACCACAACTTTTAGTTTTTCAAACACCTTACCAACGACCTTTGCAGCATTAATGAGACCAGCCAAAACCACGACCGCTGTCCCGTGCTGATCATCATGCATCACCGGAATATCTAGTTCAGCCTTAAGCCGTTCTTCTATTTCAAAACATTGTGGCGCCGCAATATCTTCAAGATTAATAGCCCCAAAAGTGGGAGCAATCGCTTTCACCACCACGATGATTCCTTCAATATCATGAACATCAAGAACAACGGGGATACCATCGATATTGGCCATCTCTTTTAAAATAGCGCACTTCCCCTCCATGACTGGCAAGGACGCGATTGGACCGATATTACCTAAGCCCAAGACAGCCGAGCCGTCACTGATGACAGCGACTGTATTTCGCTTCATCGTGTATTCTCGAGCGTCTTTCGGGAATTTCGCTAAGTGGCTAGAGACCGCCCCGACTCCAGGGGTATACATCGTACTCCAATCATCGCGAGTCAGTAGCCTGCCTTTAGAAACTACTTCGAGTTTGCCTTTAAGTTTTTTATGAAGCGCTAGTGCTAGCTTACCGTAATCTTTTTTCACTACGCGTGCCGCCGCTTTATTTTTAGATATTTTTTTCGGCGCCACTCTTCTATTAGATGTTCTCTTTTTTGAAATTATTTTTTTATTAGTCATAAATTT
>Ga0163147_10006510_pt1 | contig 13627 bp, 11 predicted proteins | sample OliLakLV19MP6G1_FD_148597 | JGI IMG/M metagenome (GOLD analysis project Ga0163147, IMG submission 148597) | Freshwater microbial mat bacterial communities from Lake Vanda, McMurdo Dry Valleys, Antarctica- Oligotrophic Lake LV.19.MP6.G1 | ecosystem: Environmental > Aquatic > Freshwater > Lake >...
GTGAGTAATTAAACTACCAATTAGGAACCGGCTTTTCCGCTCCACCAACGTATGTATTCTTCCGCCATTAACAATAAAAGGATCGCCTTCAAAATGACCAATATTTTTTCTTGAACTGATGCTTTTACAGAATAAAGGGTCAGGAGCAATTAATTGCAAAAACACTTCATCATGTGAAGTGTTTTTCTTTGTGTGGAGATGTTTGCTCCAAGTTAGAACCTCTTTGATTGAGATGGGGTATTCTAATTTCTTTAAGATTGTTGATTTGTGGTGATTATTTCATTGAGACTTGTAAAGACAAATCTAAGGCTTTGGCAATTTTATGGAGTGTTTGCAGGGAAGGGTTACCTTCGCCTCGCTCAAGCCTAGAAATGACTGGCTGTCGGCTGCCAACCGCCTTTGCTAATTCAGTTTGGGACCATCCACGTTTAACTCGTTGGTTAATGATAGTTTTAACCACTTCATATTCAGGTTCAAGAGCCTCGTACTCAGTTTTTACAACAGGGTTCTTGAGAGCCTTTGTTTTAAATTGTTTGAATGTAGTTGTCATTTATGTAATATAACTTATAAGTTATATTATTACAAGTTGCTTTTAGCAGTCTTTGCTTTATTTAATTCCTTCTCAGGTGTCTTCTGGGTCTTTTTAATAAAAGCATGTAATAAAACAGCCTTGGTTTTATTAAAGCAGTAAAAAATTCTAATTTCTCGTTTACCTCTAATACGTAGTTCCAATAGACCATCATCAACATGTTTACTGTGAGGCATTCCTAATTTGTTCTCAAATTCTTCAAGTAGTTCAATAGTTCTAATGACTTTAGCTATCTCCTTTTCAGTTAAGCCTTCAATCAAAGTTTTAACAGAATTTAGGAGGTCAATTTGCATGAGTGGTGTCTCAATTTAGGGGGTTGGACCAGTCTTTCAATTCCCGACGAAAGCAAAGCAGTTTGCTTTCTCCATCTCCACCCAAATAATAAAAGCGCCTAATGGCGCTAATATTATTACGAGTGGAGATGACGAGAATTGAACTCGTGTCCGAATCAGGTACTCATTGTGAATCTACAGTGCGTAGTTACTCCTTTGGTTTAAAGTAATTGTCTATAGAAGAAACAAAACAACAATTACTCGAGTGGTTACAATCTTGATCAATTCCGACAACGGCAGAGTTGACCACAGCCTCATGGCTATTCTACGGTCCAAGCGGTACGAGACCCTTAGCTTGGTCGCATCGATCCGGGTCTTGACGAGTGGTTACGCAAGAGCGGGAGCGAATCCAAACGCGTTAGCGTAAGGACTTGGTATTGCTTTGTTTGCAAATACAGATGGAACCTTTTAGCGAATTGGTTGCCATTTTCGACACTGCACACAATGGGTAGACTAACCGTCGATGCCTAGCATCCCCCAGCACTAATTTTTTGAGATTTCAAATAATTAGTGCTGGGGAACAATGTGAAGTTTTGGTTACAGAAAGGTGGTGGGGAAGGCGTGCCTTCCCCACACGTTTTTCACTAGTCAAAAGGTGGCTTCGTAAATCGTTCCCCTCCTTGACCGGTAGTGCTGGCCATTAGGCAAAACTACTGCCGCCACTCCACGGCCATCATGGCCACACGTGACTACTGTGTCGTGCGGCCAATGTCTGCACGTTAGCCAGGTGGCTAGCAGACTTATGTGTGAATCCGTCCGGAGCTCCGCTAGGGTCGCTCGGCGATTCATTTTAACCTCTGCATTTAGTGCAGGTTCCCTGCCCCTCATTAGATTTTTTCTTTCACCCTCCACTACTTTGTGTCGCAAGCCGCGTTCCCACACGCCCCTTCCGCTCGACATCCTTTCCATTTCTTCTGCTCCCCTGCCTTAGCTATGGTGGATGACCACCTTTCTGTAACTAAATTATTGATTTTTCAAAATACGTTCGATGTCGCGTTTATTGGTCTTTTCTTTAAGTTTCTCACGCTTGTTGGCTTGCTTCTTACCACGAGCTAAAGCTAGAGATAGCTTAATTTTTCCACCTTTATTGTACCACTTAAGTGCCACTATAGTCAAACCTTGTTTTTCGCTCCCTTGTTCGAGGAAGGCTAGCTCTTTTTTGTCCAGTAAAAGCTTACGGGGCCGTTCGGGGTCGTAGTTTTTAGGCATATTAGCCGGTTGGTAAAGGCTAATCGAGGCGTTCACCAAAAAAGCTTCGCCACCACGAATAATGACATAGGCTCCATTAAGGCTGGCCTTGCTGGCTCTAATGGCTTTGACTTCGTAGCCAGAGAGGACGATGCCGGCTTCATACAGCTCCAGATATTCAAAGTCAAAGCTGGCCTTTCGGTTTTTTACGTATTCAGTCATTTCAGCTAACTATAGATGGTATTTGGCTTAAGGGCAATGATATTTGTGACGATAAGCGGTCGCTTAAAATAGGCTCGTAAAATTAGTATTTTTCTGTATAATGCTCCGTACTATGTCTAAATTAGAAAATGAAATGAAGCCAGAAAATAAACAGCTAATCTCCAACCCGGAGACTACGAAAGAGGAGAAAGTTGAGCCAGTAAAACCAATAGATAATGCTCCAAAAGAGGAGGAAGATAAAGAACCAGTTATGTCTCATAAAAAGCGTAGTAAGAATCTACCAATAGGTCCAGGAAACTTCTGGAACAACATGCTGTCGACAGTAATGCTTCTTATTTTGGTGACTGCACTTTTTAGTTATTTGACTGATTCTAAAGTGGAGCCAGAGCAGCTATCTGTTTCTGAGGTGGTGAAGCAAGTGCAGGCTGGGGAAGTAAAAGAGATTATTGTTCGAGGTAGTTCACTCGAAATCACCTACAATGACGAGACGAGAAATATAGGGGAAGCGAAAAGGGAGACCGACGCCGCTGTCTCTGAGTCACTCACTAACTTTGGTGTCACTGCTGAACAGCTAGCTACTCTCAAGATTGATGTGCAGCGTGAGACTGGTTTTGGTTATTGGTTTGGACAATTTGCTCCTTTTCTATTCCCACTACTTTTCTTGCTCTTGATTATTTGGTTCTTCACTCGTTCGGTTAAGGGGGCAGGAATGCAAGCGTTAAATTTTGGCAGCAGTAAGGCGCGGATGATTGATCCTAATGACGGTTCAAAGAAGGTTACTTTTAAAGATGTGGCGGGAGCTAAAGAAGCTAAGCAAGAGCTGGAGGAAATTGTCGACTTCTTGAAGAATCCTAAAAAATTCTTGGACATTGGAGCGGAGATTCCTAAGGGAGTCATGATGATGGGTGCTCCGGGAACCGGAAAGACCCTGCTCGCTCGGGCGGTAGCTGGAGAAGCTGGCGTACCATTCTTTTCTATCTCAGGCTCTGAGTTTGTGGAGATGTTTGTGGGTGTTGGTGCTTCTAGAGTGCGAGACCTTTTTTCAACGGCTAAGAAGTCAGCTCCGTCAATTATCTTTGTGGATGAAATTGATGCTGTGGGACGAGCTCGAGGCTCGGGTATTGGAGGTGGTAACGACGAACGAGAACAAACTCTAAACCAAATCTTGGTAGAGATGGATGGCTTTGAACCAAATGCTAAAGTGATAGTGATGGCGGCCACCAACCGTCCTGATGTTCTAGACCCTGCTTTACTTAGACCTGGGCGATTTGATCGTCGTGTGACTATCGATCTACCCGACCGAAAGGATCGTGAAGAAATTCTTAAAGTTCATTCACGCAAGAAGCCACTTCAAGATGATATCAATCTGGAGATTATTTCGCAGCGTACCCCAGGCTTTTCTGGAGCAGACCTAGCGTCACTGATGAACGAAGCGGCTATCTTGGCTGCTCGTGAAAAACGAACCAAGGTTGGACAGTTTGATCTTATCCGCTCAATTGAAAAGGTCATGTTAGGTCCAGAGCGAAAGAGTCATGTGCTCTCACCGCGAGAAAAACTTGTAACGGCTTACCATGAAGTCGGACACGCTTTAGTCGCTTCAGTGTTGCCTTACGCTGACCCAGTGCAGAAGATTTCAGTTATCTCCCGTGGTCGAGCGGCTGGATATACACTCAAGCTACCTGACGAAGATCGAAAAATGCATACTAAGAAAGAATTTTTGGATGATATTGCAATGACCCTTGGTGGTTATGTGACTGAAGAAATGGTTTTTGGTGACCTGTCTACAGGTCCTAGTAATGACCTTCAAGTAGTAGCCAATCTGGCTCGAGATATGGTGACAAAGTACGGCATGAGTAACCTTGGTCCAGTGGCGCTTGAAGGTACTGGCGGACGGACTATCGGTGGCGGTATGAGTGAAAACCGTGGTTATTCTCCGGAAATTGCTAAAGCGATTGATGATGAAGTCTCAAGGATGATTCAAGAAGGCAAGGAAAAAGCGATTGCGATTCTGACTAAGTATCGTCCAGCCCTAGATGCTATCTCTAAGCGACTAGCTGAAGTAGAAACTTTGGAACGAGATGAATACGAAGCACTACTAAAACAAGAAGGAGTAGTAGTAGCCGACGCTTTCAAGAAGCAACGAGAAGCCGACCTCGGGTCAGCTGATCCAAGTAGTTTGATGTCGACTACAATTAGGTAGAGAGGACGAAAAAATCCGCGGCCATCGGCCGCGGATTTTTGTTATCCCCACCAGTCCGACAGCGTTATTTAATTTAGTGATATATTACAAAGTATTGGAGGGCGCCCCTTTTTTGTATTATATATAAAATTTAATAATTTATCATGACACACACTTTTACAAATTTATTAGCAAAGACCTTGGTGCCACTAGCTGTAATTTCCAGCATTATCCTTGGTAGCTTTGTCTTGACCAATCAAGCACAAGCAGCAGCTAGTGACGCTGTAATTGAACGAACCTTACCGATACTAGCATCCGGAGCTGCACTAGCATTTTCAGCTATTACCGAAAGAGCAAAGCCAGGGGCTCTAGTTAATGCCAGTGTTGCTTCCGAACAAAAACTGGCCGAACTGATGAAGCTTTTGGAGCAACTAACTGCTATGTATCAAGCATTACTCAAGCAAAAGGCAGCCTTAGCACCTGAGTCAAGTGGTGCGACAGTAGATGATAATACAACCTCGTTGCCAACAATTAAAGTAGTGAGCCCTAATGGCGGCGAGACATATCGGGCAGGAGACAAAAAACAAATGCCTATTCAGTGGAAAGCTGATTGTGAATTTGAATTTTTTTCCATGTATATAACGCGGGAATACGACGGTGAGTACGGAACGTATGTAATTAATAATTCATCACCAGCGGGTATTTGCAAACAGGGTGAATTAAACATTCCGTATTACACAACATGGCCTATACCATCAGATGTTCGGCCAGGAAGTTATCGTTTGACAGTAAGTGGTCATCGACCCGGAAATCCTCCAACTCCTAATACAGTTTGGAATGTGATTGATAGTAGTGATAATTATTTTAAGGTTGTTGGTGAAGACACAATTTCAACACCAGTTATTGATTCATTTAGTATTAATCGATACTCAGAGGTGATAAACGGTACTATAAATGTGTACAATGTGACTGATCCAACAGTACGGTGGTCTTCTATAAATACTAGTTATTGTGCAGCAACAAGTGTCGAAGGAATATCGCAGACACCCACAAAAGATTTTACTGGCACACAACCAACTTCAGGAAGCAGGCAGCTAATGATTGGTGATAGTTACTTCAATCAAAGAGAGATAACATTGACATGCTATAACGAAAAAGGAGTTGCTTCGAATAATGTGGTTGCATGGATTGGAGGTAAAGGGTAAGAAAAGCCAAAAATAATAAAGATAAGTAATCTTTATCAAAAAAGTCAAAAACCCGCGGCCACCGGCCGCGGATTTTTGTTATACTCCTAATCTTCCAGCATAATTGATGTTTTCAGAGAGAAAAGAGACTGATCATTAGACTAAATTGCGGTAATTATATCGTGTGCCAGATTCACTCCTGCCTCAGACTGATGAAGAGGAGAGAGTGTTGTGGGGCTAAGTCGTAGGTGTCTCGTTTTGAGTTCCTTGTTTTTTGTGGTGCGCTCTTTGCTGCGGAAGACTGCTGTGTCGCCGCTTTTCTTTTAACATAATTACCTGAGTTTTTTCTCTTCTACAATCACACCGTCTACCATATAAATAATGCGATCACAGCCTTGCGCATACTCTTCTTCGTGGGTCACCATCACCACTGTCTGGCCTTCTTCCTTGTTAAGTTTTGCTATGAGGGCGATTACTTGTTTACCAGAAACAGTGTCGAGGTTGGCAGTAGGTTCGTCTGCAAAAAGAATTTTTGGTTTACCAGCTACGGCTCTTGCAATAGATACCCGCTGCTGCTCACCACCGGAAAGTTCGGCTGGGAGGTTTAGATATTTTCCTTCCAGTCCGACGCCGTCGATTGCTTGGCGGGCGTGCACTTTAGCTGAAGGCCAATCTTGTCCGCGCATTAAGAGAGGAAGCATGACATTTTCTTCAGCTGAGAGGTCTGGTACCAGAGCGTAGTTTTGAAAGACATATCCGAGAGTATTGAGGCGGAAAGCGGTTTGCTCGGATTCATTGAGGGTCGCTATGTCGGTACCGTCGATAAGAATAGTTCCTTCGGTGGGTTTGTCGAGTACCGAAAGCTGATACATCAGGGTTGATTTACCCGCTCCAGATTTACCCATGATGGCAATAAATTCACCTTGTTTCACATCTATATCGATACCTTTTAGGATATGCGCTTCAAGAGCACCTTCGCCAAATTTTCTGTGTATATTTGTTGCTTTTATGATGTCCATATTACTTTCTTCCTAAAATTGAGTTAAGAGTATTTTTGCGCACAATAATCCAGGCTGGTATAAATCCAGCGACTAATGTCACAAAGAATAAAACAATAAAACGTATCAGGGTACCTATTGGTTCGGCTACTAAAATGCCGTCACTGAAGGGGAAGTCAATTGGATTTCTTTCAAAATAGCCAACCAAAAACATATAAGTGACCAGAGCTCCAAGAGCTGATCCGACAACGGCATAGAAGGCAGCTTGCAGGACATAAGCTACTTCGATAGCTCGCGCATCGATACCAATACCCTTGAGAATACCAATTTGTTGTCGTCTAGAAATAGCATTAATAAAAATAATAATAAAGATAGTAATAGAAGCTACAACAATTCCGACAGCGCCAATGAAAGTTCCTAAAATACTGAAAGTATTTTTAATATCTGTAAGGAATTTTGGTAAAGCTTCAGTGAAGGTTCTAATTTTTGCGTAATCTCCAAGCCCTTGTTTTAGTAGAGTCTCTTTTACTTGGTCAGCCAGAGCGGGATCTTTACTATTTAAACGAACGGCTATTTCAGTAGCATTGCGATCAATTTGGCCACTAAGTCTGCGCAGCTCGGTCTCTGGCAAATAGACTTGGCTGGAAACAGCACCAGCTTTGGCATTCACAATCCCTTTTACGATAAATTCTTTAGTGGCATTACCGATGGTAATTTTTACCTTATCACCGGGATAAACTTTTTCGAGTGAACCAGTAATGTCAGCAAAGCCGGCGGTGTATCGATCGATTGTCAGAGAGCCAAGGAGTACATAGCCTGAGTCTTGGTCGTTTAGATATTCACCTTCGACGACATTTTCTGACAGCTTTGTTACTAGGTCTTCATCAAGTGGATTGATGCCAACTATCGGCGCACCGACAGAGTTCGGGTCTTGCCGCAAGTCACGTCTGGTTTGGTAGTTGGCCTCAACTCGACCACTCGTTTGATAGCGAACAGAAAAAGCGACTATTTCATCAATACTACTTAGGGTGCGACGAATCGTTTCAGTCTGTATCAGCTTAGTTTCATTATCAAGTGTAGTAATGATTATATTACCTAGAGATTTTTCCTCTACAGCGCGTTCAGAGCCAGCAATGAGGCCAACCAAAATACCAGATACAGCAATCAGGTTAAGAAAGGTCAGCATCATAACAAAAATTATGAGAGAAGTGGTCCAAGGGCTGGCGCGCTGTATTTGCCGCAGACCAAGTAGGAGACCGATGCGAAGACTTCGCATAATATTATGGTGCTACCACTACAGTTCCTTCAGGCAAGCCGGCAATTTCTAAGAAACTGTCATTGCCAGTAAAAAGAACTTCAATACTAGTGGTAGCTGTACGATTACTTTGAGGTATTAAAACTGCTTTACTGCCATCAGCTAAGGTAACTACAAAACGTTTTGGTAGTCGAAGAACTTTTTCCTTACTTTGCGTAATAATATCGATGTCGGCATTTAGCCCAGCTCTGATCCAAGTAGGGTAAGTAGCCAGAGAGACAGTGATTTCAAAATAAGCGACGCCATCTATTTGTTTGGCGACCGGTGATATGTTGGCTACTTTGCCTGTGATCGTTTCGCTACTAGCTGCGTCAAAGACTATGTCGACCTCCTGGTCACGAATAATTTTAATAATATCAATCTCAGGTACACGCGCCTTGATGGTAAAAGCAGCATCAGCCAAAAGGACTAAAGCTGGTCCTATTGGGGTCGTTTCACCTTTGGTAATTAGGACTTCAGTGATAGTGCCAGCAAATGGAGCGACAATAGACCGGTCACCAATCCGGGCGTCAATTGCAGCTATTCTGGCTTCAGCTTGGGCGATGGCCGCCAGGTCTTTGTTTAGGTCTTCGCTGCGAGCTGGAGCTAGAGAAAGATTAGCTTCATTTCTGACCAAGGTCAGATTATTTTCAGCGGACGCGATATTATTTTGCGCTACAGTCTTGGCTAAGTCGTAGGCATTTTTCAAACTGACATAACTAGACGATCTTTCGTTTGGTACTTCGATAGACCAATTTGAATTGGAGTAAATATCTCCAGGAATGAACTGTAAAAAAAGACCACAAGCACCGATAGCGGACGGCTGATCGGTGCCAGCGCTAGCATTACCAGTTTCCAGGCCGGTAAAGTTGTATGAGTAGCCAGACCCAGCCGCCGAACTATACACTGATATGTCATACTGACCTTCGTCTACACAAGAATAAGTGCCGGAGACTATTGGCGGAGTACTGTCCTCGTCTAGGTTTGTGGTAACAGAGATTAGGTCAGAAGAGAGAAGAGCCGCTCTGGAGTTGGCTACTCTTTTAGCTTCCTCAAGTTTTACCTGTTCCAATTTTAATTCAGCATTTCTCACGTTGGTATTAGAGACAGTGACAGATTCGGCTCTAGGACCAGCGGCAGTTTTGGCATAACTAGCTCTGGCCGCAGCTAATGCATTAGTTGCCTCTCTTCTTTCGGCTACCAGCTGTGCTGAAGCGAGAGTGGCTAGCAGAGCCCCTGTTACGACCTTGTCTCCTTCATTTACTAAGACGTCAGTGATATTCCCGCTACTTTGAAAAGCTAAGTCAGCTATAATACTGGCTTCTACAAAACCAGAGACAGAGACAATTTCTTTGACGTCTCCAATTTCTACTTGAGTTGTAACCCAATTAGGAGTTTGAGGAAATAAGACTTTCATTATTAGAACAACGGCTATGGCAATAAAGCCAAGTGCTGTAAGTCCATACCAAGAAAATAATGTTTTTAAATTCATTATTATGAGTATAACATTTGGGGTGGTTGGGTAGGGTAGTTACTAAGTGTTTTAAGCCTCAGTTCATTTTTTGACCACGGGAGTACTTCTTATTTTCTAATTCGTAAATACAAAAGAAAATAATGTCGCGCAGGCTCACAGCACCCCGGTCCGGACACACGCCATATCTGCCTCAGGGCAGATACTAAAAACAACACACCCAAGCCTAGGCTTGGGTGTGTTGTTTTTGCGCGTGTCCGCCCGCTTGGACTCGAACCAAGGACCACAGAGGTATATGAATTCAAGATTTTGTCCGCCCGCTTGGACTCGAACCAAGGACCACAGAGGTATAAGCTCTGCGCTCTACCAACTGAGCTACAGGCGGACAAAATCTTTAATTCATACGATCCTTCATCTCAGAACATAAATGCTTGTGCGCTTAGTTCTTCGATTCGAATTGTAAGCACTGCGCTCTACCAACTGAGCTACAGGCGGAATATTTGGATAACAGAACTATAACCTGAAATTAGTTCTAACTCAAACAAGTACTAAAAAAGTGGGAGATCCCAGCTCTCCTGCTTTTTAGGCTGATTTCACTATATCCTCACTACCATTTCGGATAAATCACGGCGCACTTTTTTATAGTGTTGAGTTTTGTCTTCAGGTGATCTGTAACCCAGAGGCATAATGACAGTGGCGTGGAGGTTTTGTGCTGTGAGACCTAGGATTTCGTTAAAAGCGGCTGGGTCAAAGCCTTCCATAGGACATTGATCTACTTCTTTTTCTGCTGCGGCCACCAACATAGTGCCCAGAGCAATGTAAGCTTGCTTTTGTGACCAGACCAAACGATCGGCTGCAGACAGACCAGCGAGTTGTCCAACCATTATTTGCTTGTATCCGTCCAGAGTACCAGTTTCTAAACCTCGTTCCACTTCCGTTCTGGTAGTGAACTCAGTTATAAAGGTTTCGTCTACATTAGTAGAAGCAGCTAGTACTACCAAGGCAGAGTTTCCTCCCACTTGTGCTTGGTTGTATGCTGCTGGGACCAAAGCTTGTTTTTTAGCCTCGTCAGTGATTACGATAATTTTAAATGGTTGCAGACCATAAGAAGTAGCGGCCAAGTTACCGGCTTCTAAAATATAATTTAAATCGACTTCACTAACTTCTCTTGCCCCATCAAACTTCTTTGTAGCGTATCTCCACTTCAACCAATTTTTTATATGCATAGGTTACCACTATACTATTATTCTAGTGGAAATTGTAAAAGGCCCGCGTAAACGGGCCTTGGTGGGGTGTATTCCTATGTCTCACGACAAGAGGACACCGTCAGGGTTTGGGTTGGCGGAAAAGATAGGACCACCTCCTTTTAATGACTGCATGAGCCCGCCGGCAGCAGTCGTCTAGTCAACCTTGATATTAACATAAAATATATTATTTTCAAATTTTAAGAGCCTGAGAGCAAAAATAAATAACACCTTAAACTTGTGTAAGAAAAAACGCCTCGAGCGACCGCTCCGGCGTTAGGTTGTGAGTGTCGCCGTCGATAGTGACACAGCTGTGCGGTTCTAAGAACTGATGGCGAGGGCAGACAGCAACATGTCTTCTGTCTGCCCCCGCCGGTGTATCACCCAGCGACGCCGGCATTCATGCCGCCTCTCCCTTTCTGTGCTTGAAGGATTTCAAGCTCTTCCAATATAATATATATGCAGATAAAGTAAAGTACTACATAAGCCTTAAAAATAAGGCTCATGTTTGGTGGGGTATGTTTGTCACTCTTATTCTAAGTGTAAATTTTTTTGTAATTTGTCTAGTTTGGCTCTGATTAAGTCATGTTTTGCGAGTGTCGGATCAACCGAAATTAGCTGCCGGGCTTCTTTTCTGGCGGCTTCAATCATTTTTACATTCTTCAGTGCTTCCATACCTAAGTCAGTCAGTCCCCACTGCTTCATGCCGTACAGTTCACCACTACCGCGAATATTTAAATCATACTCCGCTAGTTCAAAACCGTTCTTGGCTTCAGTCAGTGCTTTTAAGCGCTCCAATGTCTTGCCACTCTTGCCACTAGTGTCTTTAGTAGTAACTACAAAACAATAAGCTTGGTGATTGCCCCGCACTACTCGTCCTCGTAGTTGGTGTAGTTGCGCTAGACCAAAACGCTCCGCTCCTTCAATAATGATATTGGTAGCGTTTGGCACATTTACTCCCACCTCTACTACTGAAGTAGCGACCAAGATATCAATCTCGTGTTTGAGAAACTTTTGCATAACGGTATCTTTTTCTTTCGGCGTCATTTTGCTATGCAAAATATCAATTCGGGCTTTTTTGAAAATATTTTGTTTCAAGCGCTCAGCTTCTTGCTTCACTGACTTTAGTTGCAGCGCATTTTCTTTACTGGGATCTGGTTCGTCGATTCGCGGGCAAATGACATAAACTTGCCGACCCGACTCTAGTTCAGTCTTAATGTGTTCGTAGACTGTCTCTATCTGACTAGGAGCATAGATTTTGGTGATGATAGGCTTTCGGCCTTTTGGCATTTCGTCTAGAAGTGAAATATCCAAGTCACCGTAGACGGTCAAGGCAAGGGTACGAGGGATTGGGGTGGCTGTCATTGATAGTAGGTGCGGTAGGCGGGCGTCTTTTTTGGCTAAGGCCCGACGCTGGTTGGTACCGAAGCGGTGTTGTTCATCAATAATGACGTGCGCCAAGTGTTTGAACTCGACTGATTTATAAATTAAGGCGTGAGTACCAATCACAATTGGGATCTCGCCATTTTTTATCCACTTTAGCAGCTGAGCTTTTGAGATCGGTGTTGGTATACCCGGGTTACTTTTTGAGGGAAATTTTTGGCAGCCACTACCGGTAATTAAACCAATTTGAATGGGTAGGTGTTTGAAGTACTCAATAAAACTCTCGAAGTGTTGTTTGGCTAGAATTTCCGTTGGAGCCATGTAGGCTACTTGTAGCGCGCCAAATTCTAACTTTTTACCAAGACCCTCTGGTGGACGAGAGGTGGCGACCGCATAAGCTGCTGTGGCAGCCACTGCCGTCTTGCCACTACCGACGTCTCCCTCAAGTAAGCGGGACATCGGGTGCTTGCCACCAAAGTCTTTGAGAATCTCAGTGATGGTTTTATCTTGGGCCTTGGTTAAAGCAAAAGGGAAGCGCTCGGTAAATTTTTGGATATGGTCAGTTTCAGTCACTATCTGGTAACAAGAAGAAACACTGACTTGCGCCCGTTCCCGAGCTTTAGCCGTTTGGATATAGAAAACTTCTTCAAAAGCAAAACGCTTGCGGGCACTGGCGGCGTGATCGGCTTTCTTCGGGGTATGAATCCACTGGAGGGCGGTCTTTAAAATTGGTAAGTGGTAGCTATTTAAAATTGCTTCGGGAATTGGATCACTGATTCTATCTAAAATGCCAGCGGCAAAACATTTTTGCACGGTATGAAAAAACCATTTGGAAGTGACACCTTTAGTTTCTTTATAGACCGGATAGATAGTCTCGTCGAGGTTTTCAGTTTGATTAAAAATGGAATCATGACGATCGATTGGGAGACTGTCGAGCTTCTCAACTTCGGGATTAGTGATATAAAGTTTACCTTCACTGCCAGCCACTTTACCAGCCACTTTGACGTACATGCCGTCTGTCAGCATTTTGGCGATATATGGTTGGTTAAACCACATGATTTTGATGCGGGCGGTGCCGTCTTCTATCCAGCCTTCGGAGATTGGTACTCGACTCTTCCAAGACTTGCGTGTATTTAGTCCACCCAGTTGACCAAAGACCACAGCGTCATGATTTTTGGTGAGGGAACTGACGGCTTGAATCGAAGAAATATCTTCGTAACGTTGAGGGAGATGTAGGAGGAGGTTTTCGACAGTAGCAATACCAAGCCGGGATAAAGCTTTTTTGTGAGGCTCATCGATGCGAAAGTGGGTGGTTAGTAAGTCAGTGCTTAACACTTAGAAATAGTAACAAATAAACCCCACAAAAGCTTTGTTTTTCAAAGCGTTTTTTCTATTGACGATATCTATTAAATATGCGATAGTGTACGAACCATTAATTTTGGTGGCATGAGGAGGAAAGTGTATGGGTCCGCGCCAGTACAGATATAAAAAACGCCACCACAAAAAGTCGCAAAAAAAAGATTTGAGAGCCATTAGCGAAACG
>Ga0163147_10006515_pt1 | contig 13620 bp, 10 predicted proteins | sample OliLakLV19MP6G1_FD_148597 | JGI IMG/M metagenome (GOLD analysis project Ga0163147, IMG submission 148597) | Freshwater microbial mat bacterial communities from Lake Vanda, McMurdo Dry Valleys, Antarctica- Oligotrophic Lake LV.19.MP6.G1 | ecosystem: Environmental > Aquatic > Freshwater > Lake >...
ATCTCTAACCCAACGATTACGCCCAATGCGCCGTCAAATCGCCCGCCGTTCGGCACGCTGTCCAGATGTGAGCCAATCAGCAGGGTTTTGGCGGCTGGGTCGTCACTCATCAGAATTGCGCTTTGGTTGCCAGCGCCGTCTGTTCGGAGAGTGAGGCCAGCCTCGTGGGCGCGGTCTGCAAACCATCTGCGGACGCGCAATTCATCGTCAGATGAGGTCGGGCGGTTCAGCCCTCCCTCTGGGGTCGCACCGATAGCGGCCTGTTGCGCCATCAGGTCTGAGAAACGATTGGGATTAATCGCGGCCATCAGATTAACTGCCCCGATAGGTGCTGTATGCCCACGGGGACGTGACCAGCGGAACATGATAATTTTGCGCTACGTCGAATATGGTGAAGCGGACGGGGACGACATTCAGGAATGGCGACGATTCTGGTTGGCCGAGCGCCGCTTGGAAGTAGGCACGCACATAGAAAACTAACTCGTATTCTCCGGCTAACAATGTGTCACCCGACAGTAACGGCGCGTCAGCACGCCCATCAGTGTTGGTCTGGATGGTTTGCAGATGCGTTCGCGCCCCATCCTCAGCAATTCGCCACAACTCAATACTCACACCAGCGGCTGGGCGTCCGTGATAGGTGTCTAGGACGTGCGTGGTCAGCTTACCCATAAACCAATTCCCCCTTAACCCATGTTTTGACGATATTTCCGCGTAGAGTCATGCCAATATACGGGCTGATTTTGTGCTTATATTCCAAATCCTCAGCCTTGAGCGTGTATTCGGCGTCAATATCAACCAGTGTCATGTCGGCATCCATGCCGGGTTGAATCGCACCTTTATTACTCAGGCCAAAACGCTTTGCGACATTGCACGAGGTCAATTTGGCGATTTGCTGCAAGGTCAGGCGCTGCTTGTAATAGCCATACGTCAGCAACAGCGACAAAGTAGACTGGCAACCAGCAATCCCACCCCAGATGGCGAAAAAATCATCGCCTTGTTTCATGCTCGTTGGCGCGGGTGAGTGGTCAGACCCGACCATCGGCAATGTTCCGTCGGCCAGTTTTGCCCATAGCGCGGTTTGTTCGTCAGCGTTGCGAATCGGCGGCGCACACTTGGCAACCGCGCCCAGTCGTTCGACGTCTTCATCGGTCAATACGAGGTAATGCGGACAAGTCTCACAGGTCACATCGACGCCCAATACCTGAGCTTGTCTGACCAACTCAACGCCGCACCCAGTGCTGACGTGGACGATGTGCAGTTTACAGCCGGTCTCGCCCGCGAAAATGATTAGACGTTGAATCGCCTCGATTTCGGCAATCGCGGGGCGCGAGTTCAAATAATCGCGCACGCCAACCCGCCCCGCTGCGCGTGCTTCTGCCGCCAGTACGCTTATGATACTGTCATTTTCGGCGTGGACGGCCAATATTTTGCCCAATGAGGCGAGGGTTTGCATCCCTTTGTACAGGGTTGCGTCATCGGAAGCCTGAAATTCATCAATCCCACTATTCGACATAAACGCTTTGAATCCGACGACACCGCGCTCGGCCAATCCTGCGAGGTCGCCTAGATTCCCCGGCACAAGCCCGCCCCAGATATAGCTGTTGACACTGGCGTGGTCGTCCATCAGGCGGCGCTTGTCATCATAAGCCTCCACAGTGGTCGTCACTGGGCTGGAGTTGAGCGGCATATCGAAAAAGCTGGTCACGCCGCCTTTAGCCAGCGCTGCCGTCCCAGTCCTCAGCCCTTCCCAGTCTTCGCGCCCCGGCTCATTAAAATGCACATGCGGGTCGATGCCGCCGGGGAATAAGATTAAGCCGCGCCCATCAATCTCTATCGAGGCGTTTTCGCTGAGATTTGGCGCGACGGCGCGGATGCGTCCGTCAGCGATGGCGACATCTGCGATGGTGTCGGTTTGGGCATCTATGACCCTTGCGCCGCGTATGGTGAAATCTGTCATCGGGTGTTCCTATGTGTCGTGAAGTGGCGATGTTGTGTGGTGTTCAGGGCGCAGCACGCTGCGCCCCTACAAAATAGCGGGCATCGCAACGCATTAGGCGGCTCAAACTCATCACTCATCACGCATCACTCAAGACTCATCACTTCTATAGTTCGTCGCGGGTTAGTTTGAGCGAAATCATGCCGTAAGGCGGGCGCGGATCCATATAGACTTTGGCGTCTTCGCCTTCGGCTTCTGCCGCGACTTCCCACAGGCGGTTTTGCGCCTTAAACCAGACCTCACTCATCTGGGGGAAGGTTTTCAACAGGCGCACGCCCATCTCATAGACGAGGTGCTGAATCGACATATTCACAAAGTCATGGAAGGTGTGCTGTACGTGGTCATAGACTTGTTGCGCCGAAATATAGCGGCTGTGGTCATCATTACTGGTGGCGTCCCGCACATCTAGATAGCGCCAGCCCATATCCATGAAAATATACAGTAGCCGGTCATTGCGTTGGGGTAGGGTGGTGAATTCGTCGCGCTGAAAATTGGCAAAGGCGTTGCCGGTCAGCTTGACCAATTTCATGCCTAGTCGCCCGCAGTCATGTTTTGTGACTCGGGTTTCGTCATCTTCGCGCTCGGCATACAGTTCTGCGGTGGCGTAGCTGTCGTGATTGGCGGCGAATGTCCGGTCACTGGGTGTGACGGTCTGGCCGCCGTCATGGGTGATTTGCGCGGCGATGAACGGTAGCTCTCGCGTACTGATTCGCAGCGATTCCATCACTGGATACTGCTGCAACATCTGGTCAGCGAGGAAGTATAAAAACCCCTCTTGAGTCGAGCCGTGATATAGCCGCGCCTTTTGTAGGATGAAATTGGTCATGGTGGCGGTGGCGACCACTTGCGAATTATCTCCCTCGGTATAGGCGGGTAGGAAGGTCTCGCCGTAGACCTCAACCTCGACATCTGAGGTGAACAGCGTGCTGGGCTGGCCGGTATAGGTCGATTCTGGGATGCTGGGCAGGTTGGTTAAGGGTGTGGCGTGCGTGCGGTATAGGCTGATATTGCCCTTGCCGTAAGAAATTTTGTGATTCATGGGATGTGTCTCCAGACGTGTGATGTGAAAATTATTGTAATGGGGAAATCGAAACAAATTCAAACGATTATTTGGGTGTGTTTTATGCTAAAACCCCGATCAAAGATCGTTTGGATTTTAAATCATCCCTCCATAAGCGCCCCTATAGGATGAGGTCAATTAAACGCAGGCGTAGGATTTTGAACACTTCACCGACGCCGAGCGTGATTTCGTCCTCACGCGGGTGGGTCAGGCGTTCGCTGAAGGCGGTGAGGATGGTGTGTTTGGTGTTCTCACGGGCGCAAATCACGAATGAGAATCCGAACGCCTCGCGGTAGGCTTGATTCTGCGCCTTGAACTCGTCATATTCCTTTGGCGTGAGTCGATTCAGACCGGCGGCGGCTTGTTCTTGAATGGATGATTCGCTAAGGGTTTTATCGACTTTGGCGGCCAATTCCGGGTGCGAATTTAATAAGCGGATTTTATCGTCGGTTGAGGCGGAGTCGATGGCGCTGGCGAAAGCATTTATCAGCGAGTCGCGGTCTGCAAACGGGCGGGATTCAATCACCCGCGCCGCCAGCCAAGTCTCGCCCTCTAAAGGGCCGCCAATGGTTGTTAGGAATTGGTCTTCTGGCAGATGGTTAAGCGTCTCTAAGTCCATACAAAAACTTTCTTTGCTGATGGGGTGATTTGGATATGGCAGACCATATCTCTACGAATTAAAGTGTATTCTAGCGTGGTTTTGCCGTCAGCCCAAACCGCGTGTTAGACTAGGGTCATAAATCCAAACATTCAGGAGTTTTTCTGCATTATGAAACCATTTGGAATGTCTCGGACGGTTGTCCGCTCTAATCACGCCTTTATTGCGCCGGATGGATACGTCACTGCGGCGTTGCCGGGGTGGACAGAGACACAGGGCGTTGTCTTGATTTCACCCCACATGCTGCGGTTGCCGCGTTTCAGCCAATATATCGCGGCGATGGACGTGGGTGGAATGGCCGCGTTGCCGTTGGCTGGGGTTCAGCGTTTTCTATATGTAATGGAAGGCACGCTCCGGCTCAAAATTGATGGCAAAACCATCATCTTAGAGCCGGGGCATTTCGCCTATCTGCCCGCCGATAGCGCTTATGACCTCAGCGCATTGTCGGCGTCCAAGGTGATGATTTTTGAGAAGCTATATGTCGCTTCGACCCTGACCGCCGAGACGCCTAAACTGGTGATCGGGGACGCATGGGCGGGTGACGGGACGCCATTTTTGGGCGATGAGGATGCGCGGCTGCGCGTGCTGCTCCCGACGGATGTGCCGTTCGATATGGCGGTCAACCTGTTCACATTTAAGCCGGGGGCGGCGTTGCCGTTCGTCGAGACGCACATCATGGAACACGGCATGTATTTCGTTGAAGGGCAGGGGATTTACCGACTAGACGACCAATGGTATCCGGTTCAGGCCGGGGATACGCTCTGGATTGGGTCTTACTCCCCACAATGGTTTTGCGCCATCGGCAAGACGCAAACGACCTACTTGTATTATAAAGATGTCAACCGCGACCCGTTCGCCTACTGAGTTGCTATTTCATCTATGTGGGGATGCCTGATGGAAAGGCATCCCCGCCGAGTTTAGGGCTGAATCATCAACGCTTCGGCCACTGCCAACAGGTCGGCCTCACATGCGACTGGGATTGCGTCGTCAGGCAAGGCTTCGACTTGGGCGATGAAATCGGGCAATGTCGCTAAGGTCGTGACGGGCGTGCTGGTCAGGGCAGATACAGCGTCGGTGCGTTGTGTGCTATCACGGATGCACAGCGCGGCAATCGTGTTCAGTTTGTCGATTGATGGGGCTGGGACGATGATTTCTAAGGTACTAAATTGATTTTGCGAAACCATTTGCCCATAAGCTAACCTGCCTCCATAAGGGCTGAAAGTGATATTCTGTATTTTTTGTTCGATAAACCAATCCTGAATACTTCGCCCACTTTCATTGTCCCATATCACTATCTGACTTGATGGTTGGTTTGGTATGTTGTAACTGATTAGTCCAATTATATGATACGCCTAATGTGAAATGAAAGCGCACCGACAGATAATGTCCAGACTCATCCGCCGCCCAGCACTAAAGTGCCGGGCGGCGGGGAAACAAAGTCCACTAAAGGGTCTCTTTTTTCCGAATATTGAACCAAGCAACCCACTTTAGTGGGTTTTGCAGTGCATTAGACGGGGGGTTTAACCCTCGGTGGTGGATTCACGATATATCCAATCATTTCACATTAGCCGTATCATGTAAGTTGTATGGTTTGCAATGGGTCAATGATGCCTTTATATCAAACAGTGAAGCCACTCGGCTACCCATATCCGGCGGGTCAGGTTATAGTTGACTGACCAATGCCATTCTTTTTGTGAAAAGTGACTCTGCAAATGTCCCTCAAACTTACCATAGATAGCGCCCGCCTACAGCGGGAATTGGATGAACTAGCCACCTATTCAGATGCGCCCGCGCCCGCCGTCACCCGCGTGCTGTTCACGCCGACAGAATTACGCGCCCGCGAGTATGTCAAAAATCTGATGACCGGGGCGGGTCTGACCGTCCGCGAGGATGCGGTTGGGAATATTTTTGGCCGCTGGGATGGCGCTGAACCAGACCTGCCCGCCGTTGCCACCGGCTCACACACCGACGCCATCCCATTCTCTGGGATGTATGACGGCACGGTAGGGGTGCTGGGTGGCATTGAAGCCATCCGCGCCCTAAAAGCCGCTGGTTTCACGCCTAAGCGTTCACTTGAGGTGATTATGTTCACCGCAGAAGAACCGACCCGCTTTAAGGTCGGGTGCTTGGGTAGCCGGGCGCTGGCGGGCGTGCTGACGCCAGAGAAATTGGTCAAACTCACCGACGCCGATGGCTTAGATTTTGAGGCTGTGCGCCGCGAGGCCGGATATACCGGTGACTTGGGCGATGTCGAGTTGACGGTAGGGCATTACGCCAGCTTTATTGAATTACATATCGAGCAAGGCTCTCGCTTAGAGGCGGCTGGCTTGCCATTGGGAGTCGTGACGGCGATTGCCGCGCCTGCGACCATACGGGTTGAATTTCACGGCGATGGCGGACACGCTGGGACGGTGCTGATGCCAGACCGCCGCGACGCCCTTCCAGCCGCCGCCGAGTTGATTCTATCGGTAGAAAAAATCGCGCAGTCCAGCACCAGCCCAGATGCGGTGGCGACGGTTGGCCTGTGCAATGTGTATCCGGGGGCGGTCAACAGTATCCCCAGCAAAGTCTATCTGGAAATCGACATCCGCGACATCGACCTACACTCGCGCAATAGGATGGTTGATACCGTGCTGCAAGTTACCCAAGCCATCGCTGACCGGCGCAAATTGCAATTTGAGGCGGTTGTCCTCAACGCCGACAATCCGTGTCTGTCAGGGCGTGAGGTGATGGAGGCCGCCGTCGAGTCGATTCAAGAATTGGGTTATGCGTATCAGGAATTGGTGAGTCGCGCCTATCACGACACCTTGTTCATGGCCGAAATCTGCCCAACCAGCATGATTTTTGTCCCCTCGAAAAATGGTTATAGCCATCGCCCAGATGAGTACACCTCGCCGGAAGAAAATGCGCGCGGAGTCGAGGTTTTGGCGCATACATTGGCGCGTTTAGCGAATCAGTAGAGGCTGGTTGTATACAGTTAGGGACGAAATTACCAATGGTCTGACGAAAATTTGGCGTATGATGTGGGTATCTCTTTTATATGAGGACTCATCATGCGTCGAATTTTCGTTTTCCTGATATTGCTTGTCATGCTCATGCCGACAGCCATCACGCAGGCTGACCCGCCAGTGATTGGCGGTTGTGAGTTGTTTCCGGCCAATAACCCGTGGAACACCGACATCTCTAGTGCGTCGGTTCACCCCAACAGCGCGACCTATATCGCCAACATCAATCAGAATGGTGGCACCAAAGTTCACCCCGATTTTGGCGAAGACCCCTCTTATGGTATCCCATGGACGACTGTCACCGGCGCACAGCCACTCGTGCCGATTTCGTTCTATTACCCAGATGATAGCGACCCCGGCCCATATCCCATCCCATCAGACGCGCCAGTCGAGGGGGGCGGAGACCGCCATATCTTGCTGGTCGAGACGACTAATTGTTTGTTATATGAGGTCTACGACGCGGATTATACCGGTAGCGATGTTACCGGCTGGGAAGCGGGTTCTGGCGCGATTTTTGACCTGAACAGCAACGCTTTGCGCCCAGAAGGCTGGACATCGGCGGACGCGGCTGGCCTGCCGATTCTACCGGGGTTGGCGCGTTGTGAGGAAGCCAACAGCGGCACGATTAATCACGCGCTACGCTTCACGGTCAGCCGGACGCAGAAGGCATTCATCTATCCTGCGACCCATTATGCTTCTAGCATCACGAGTACAGCCTATCCGCCGATGGGCTTGCGTCTGCGGTTGAAAGCCGGATATAACATCTCTGGCCTGAGCGGACAGGCGTTGGCGATTGCCCAAGCGCTCAAAACCTACGGCATGATTCTGGCCGATAACGGCAGCAACTGGTTCATCAGCGGCGAGACCAACCCGACGTGTTGGGATGACGATAACCTCAACGCGCTGAAAAATATCCCCGGCACGGCCTTTGAGGTGATTGTCTCGCCCCCGCCCCCGTCAGAGGTCGAGGACGACTTGCTGAAAAACGGTAGCTTTGAGGGCGGTTTGACGCAAGGCAAAAAACCCTCATTTTGGGCGCTGATCATCAAGCAAGACATCCGCCGGTGCAGCCAAGAGATCAGCATCAGCGGGGTGGGGAATGTCGATGTGGCGCATAGCGGGCGCTGTGCCTTTGAATTCAAAGGTACGCAAACCACCGATTCGATTCGCCAGATGGTCGTCCTCGGCTCGTTATCTGCTGGATCAACGGTAGAATTTGACGGGTTTTCTGCGGCCTCTGCCGCGACGGTGGGCGGCGGTTTGGTCAAGGCCATGTTGATTTACGGTAACGGGACGAAAACTCCGGTCACGGTGACGTTGCCCAGCGGGTCAGCCGATTATGCGCCGTTTGGCTTCACCGTGGATGCACTCGATACGGCTGGCTTGAGCAAGATTAACCTGCGCCTGACGTATAAAGGCGCGACGGGCAAGCTGTGGGTCGATTCGATGTCGTTGGTGGTGATAGCACCAGCCCCACGTCTTTTATCCCTACCAGCTGTCGGCGGCTGAGGATTTAGTAGGCGAAGATGTTTGGTATTCATGGACGGGTGCGCAAGCGCTGCCCCTACAAAATTTCTCGTGATGTGTGTTCAAAATCGCATCATCGAATGTCTTGTAGGGGCGAGACTTGTCCGCCCGTGCTGAAATATTGCACTCCTACAACGATTTCGGTGACATCATATCTCTATTTCAACTTGCACCTCATTGATGGGCTATATGGTCGGGCGGGATGTGATTTATAATGGTCTGTAATCAACACAGACCAACATAACGTAAGGCTTACCCCTGACCATGCAAGCATTCATAGATACCAAAGCGGCGGATCACCTCCAGACCGAAGTGAACCGCCGCCGTACTTTTGCGATTATTTCGCACCCGGACGCGGGCAAAACGACTCTGACCGAGAAATTGCTGCTATATTCCGGCGCGGTCAATGAGGCTGGCGCGGTGCGGGCGCATAAGAATCAGCGTTCAGCCACCTCGGATTGGATGGCGATGGAACAGCAGCGCGGCATCTCCATCACTTCAACCGCGCTCCAATTTGAGTATGGCGGCTGCGTCTTTAACCTGTTGGATACCCCCGGCCACCAAGATTTCAGTGAAGACACCTACCGCACGCTGATGGCCGCTGACAGTGCCGTGATGGTGCTGGATAGCGCCAAAGGTATTGAGCCGCAGACCAAGAAATTGTTTGAAGTCTGCCGCCAGCGCAACCTGCCGATTCTGACCTTCATCAACAAATTAGACCATTACAGCCGTGAGCCGATTGAACTGTTGGACGAGATCGAACAGGTGCTAAAGCTTCGCGTCTCGCCGATGAATTGGCCGATTGGCAGCGGCAGTGGTTTTCAGGGCGTGTATGACCTGCAAAATCAACAAGTCCTGTTGTTCCAGCGCACGGCACGCGGCAAATTTCGCGCCCCAGTCGCGGTCTCTGACCTGTATGACCCCGCCTTAGAGGAAACGATTGGCGAGAACCCTTATCGTCAGCTTCGGGATGATGTCGAGTTGTTGGACGGGGCAGGGGCGGCCTTTGACCGCGACGAGTTCTTGGCCGGGTCGCTCACCCCGATTTATTTCGGCAGCGCCTTGAACAACTTCGGCGTCGAAACCTTCCTAGAGGCGCTGATTACGCTTGCACCATCACCGCGCCCGCGTGAGAGCAGCATCGGCACGATTGAACCGACTCAAGAGGCCTTCAGCGGGATCGTGTTCAAGATTCAGGCCAACATGGATCCGCAGCACCGCGACAGCATGGCTTTTGTCCGCGTGTGTTCTGGCCGGTTTGAGAAGGACATGATGGTCAATCATCCCCGCCTGAAGCGTAAAGTCCGTATGACGCGCCCGCACCGCCTGTTCGCCCGTGACCGCGAGACGGTGGAAGAGGCTTATCCGGGGGATGTGATCGGCTTGAGCAACCCCGGCATCTTCACGATTGGCGATACGCTATGCGTCGGCGAAAACTTCACCTACGCCGCCATCCCGCCGTTTCAACCGGAGGTTTTCGCGTCGTTGCGGAATCGCAACGTTGAGAAGTTCAAGCAGTTCAACAAAGGGTTAGGCCAGCTTCAGGAAGAAGGCGTCATCCAAGTGTTGTACGCCCAAGATCAACAGCGCCGTGAGCCGATTTTGGCGGCTGTCGGTCAGCTTCAGTTTGACGTGGTGATCGCCCGACTCGCCGCTGAATATAACGTCGAAGCGACTCTTGATGCGATGACTTATAGCGAAGCGCGCTGGGTGTTGGGCGACGAGGCCGACATCAAGACCATGTATCTGCCGTCACAAAGCCTGCGGGCGCGGGATAATCAAGACCGGACGGTGATTTTGCTCGCGTCGCCGTGGGATGTGAAATACGCCGTCGAGAAAAATCCCAAGCTCAAATTGCTTACCATCACCGAGGCGTGGGCGTTGCGGTAACTTCTCATGCTCTTTACCCCCTCGCCATCGTTCTCGGTGAGGGGGTGTTGCGGCCTAACGGAGTATTATTTTCTTCTTCTCCCTATTTGGAGTCACCTGTCGGGTCAATCCAAGTTTCTTTGGCCTTTTGACCGTCCAGATAGACGGCATACAGGGTATCTAGCTTTTCCACCACCTCTGATGAGATTTGATCGGCCTGTAAATGCGTCACTAACTTATGGTAATCGCTTTTACGGAAGGCATTGGGCATTTCCAGTTTTGCAAAGTACATTTCAAACAGACGATCTAAAAAATCATCACTCATCTTGGTCGCTACCCACCAGCGATCATCTGGGTTTTGTTGGGCGATGCGGGGCATGAGTTGCTCAATCAATTCCGCCATAATCTGAGTGCGGTGTTCACGTTCTCCGTGTCCAAATAAATCCTCCGAGGTCCCCTCTGAGACCGAAGCCATTAGGACTCTCGGCGTCACGATGTAGTTTTCAAGCTCACGACGTGTCCATTGAGCCATTTGAAGATGATATGGTAAGTCGGATGGCAATGTTTTGCCATATTGATCAAATAAGGCGAGACCGCGCACATCGGGAAATGCCGCTTGCATAGCCCTGAAATGTTCAATCGCTTTGTGAGGTTGATTGACGACATAGTGGACAAAAGCGCGGTCAAGAGCATCGCTAGCAGGATGATTAAGCTTTCCGGCCAGTGCGCGTAAAATGGCTGAATCTGTCGAACCCTCAAGATAAAGCACCCAACCGGTTTGTTCCGCTTGGGCATAATGTTCAAAACCATACTCAGCCAACGCCTTGCGGATTTCCGCCGCTTTGCTAATCGGGTGGGGTCTGCCCACGAACGCGATCACGTAGTCGCGTCCCGCCGCTTCATTTAAGATGACTTCGGAGTGGGTTGCGATAATGACTTGACAGTTTAGCCGATGGCCGATTTCGGATAAGACTTGATAAATTTGACGCTGCCGCAATATCTCCAGATGTGCGTCCGGCTCATCTAACAGCAAAACAGCGCCGGGGTTATTATATAGATACGCGAGCAGTAACAGCGTTTGGCGAAAGCCTTGACCCGACGCGAGCAGATTAAAACGAGTCCCGTCTTCCTCGTATTCCTGAGAGATTGTCCCGGTTTCGGGGTCATAATCGGGTGGAAGTAATTTTGCCCCAAACAATAATTTCATTTGTTGGCTTAATAACGCCCAATTTTCTAGGCTGTCTGTGTAGACTTTATAGCACAGATTACGCAACACATCTGCCGTCCGCCCCTCACCAATTCTTCGGTCAATCGAGCCGGGTTGAAGCAGGTCTTCTTGGGCGATTAAGCCAGACATCGGCGGCAAAAATGCCACTAAGACTTCTTTTGCGCCCGTCGGAACTTTTGGCGGCGCAGTATCCCCACTCGTTTCGATAGGACGGCAGCGGATATTGTCGGGGTCAACCGACTCGAATTCTAACCCTAACGACCAGAGTTCCCCATTCTGGGCAGTTCCGCTCACGACAATCTCGATTCGGATAGGGGTGTTGCCCCGCCGAACTTGCAGGCTACGCCAGAGCGCGTAGCTGTTGAGTAAGGGGATATTGATGATTTCGCGCCGATTGATGCTGACGCCGGTGCGTTTGGTCGCACTGCCTTTGCCACGGCGCTCCGACCATTTTCTGACCCCTAACGCCCAGAGTGCTAAGGCTTGTAAGGCGCTGGTTTTACCGGAATTGTTGGGGCCGATAAAAATAACCGGGTTGCCGAGTTCTATCACAACCGAGTCGAAGCGCTTAAAACGCCGGATGGCGATTTGGGTCAGCATGGATTATTGCCTTAATACAGAAGCAGCACAGTTCATCTCTCACCAGTTTAGCCTAATATAACATAGAGTGTTGTTCAAATGAGGACATTGCATGATGACCGGCTCTGTTTGGCATATCCTCCGGTGTCGTGGCATACTGTCTGGGTGATGCGGGAGACGGCTTTCAGGTGACAGATGAAAAAGTTTTTTATCAGCTATTCCAGAGACGACAAACACTGGGCGTATGAGTTATGGCGCGCCTTGCGTGACCGGATGCACCTTGATGTGTGGATTGACCTCAAGCTCTTGCCTGCCACCGATTGGTGGTTGAGCATCGTCGAGTCGATTGAGGAATGCGACTGTTTCATCATCGTTTTGACGCCCAAAAGTGGCGAGTCGATTTATTGCACCGAAGAGCTAAACTACGCTGTCGCCTTGAACAAGCCGATTTTGCCCATCATGCTCAAAAATTGTGCATCGCCGAAGGCTTTGCGGCATATTCAGTATGAGAACGCGACTGGCGATGTCCCGATGGGCGATTTATTGCTGACCATGAGCATGGCCTTCAACCGGATTCAGACCGACATCAGCTTGGGTAAATACCCCAAACCGACCAGCGAGGTCAAGCGCCCCACCGAACCCATCGCCAGAGATGCGGCCAGCTTGTATGAACTCATCTCACAGGCGGTAGAAGCCCTCGAAGTCGGTAATCACAGCCTTGCCGAGCAATTTTGTGACCGCGTGATTCAAGCTGACCCGTTGATTATGGGCGAAGTAGCGAGCCTGTTGTTGGTGCAAATCAAGGTTAGCCGCGCCCGCGCCCAAGCCTATGAGTCGGTCAAGCGCTTGCTGGCCGGAAGCCCGGCGATTGCGCGCACCGCGCCGTCCGCATGGCGTAAACTGGTCCAACACTACGGCGCAGACCCCGACCCAGACGACTTGGCCGCCAAAGTCAAGGCGCTGGAGGAGGTGATTGTGCTGCCGCCGCCACCGCCACCGCCCGACCCGTTGCAAGCGGCCTTGGCGCGTGCGCGTGAGTTCAGCAAAACCGGCCAGCGGAATAAAGACTGGACGCTGTTCCCGGTGGTGTTCAACACGCTAAAAGTCCCGGATATGTTGTTTTGCCTTGTGCCGACCGGCACGTTTCAGATGGGCAGCAACGACGGCAAATGGAAGGATGAAGAACCTGTACATGCCCAGACCTTCACCCAGCCGTTTTACATCGCGCAGACGCAAGTCACCAACGTGCAATGGGCGCTGGGGGTGAAGGCGGGCGTGGTCAAAGAACCGACTAATCCCGATGGTAGAGCCTTGAAATGGTATAAAGACCCCAAGATGGCGAATATGCCGGTGGTCGGCGTGAGTTGGTTTGAGTGTCAGACGTTCGCGCAATGGGCGGGGTGTCGTTTGCCAACCGAACGCGAGTGGGAATATTCGGCGCGGGGAATTGAGAGCTTGCGTTATCCGTGGGGGAACGATTGGGACGCGACTAAGCTGGTTTGGAGCGAGAACAGCGGCGATCAGCCCAATGATGTGACCTCTAAACCTGAAGGCGTGAGTTGGGTGGGCGCGTATCACCTGAGTGGCAATGTTTGGGAATGGACTGGGTCGTTATACGAACCGTATGCTTATGTCGCCGACGGCACGCGTGAACGGGATACGGGAGATAGAACAGGCGTGCTGCGCGTCCTGCGGGGT
>Ga0163147_10006519_pt1 | contig 13615 bp, 9 predicted proteins | sample OliLakLV19MP6G1_FD_148597 | JGI IMG/M metagenome (GOLD analysis project Ga0163147, IMG submission 148597) | Freshwater microbial mat bacterial communities from Lake Vanda, McMurdo Dry Valleys, Antarctica- Oligotrophic Lake LV.19.MP6.G1 | ecosystem: Environmental > Aquatic > Freshwater > Lake >...
CGCGGTGCCCATTTCGGACCCTATGATTTCACATCCGAGTGCGGCATCTTGAGCATCGATCAAGATCTGCATCATCCGCTTTGCGACACGGCCCGTCATCGGATGTTGATCGCGTTCGCCGGCACGGGCGTTGCGCTTTCCGACGGTCCCACCAAAACGTTGCCGCTGGGAGTGGATTCCGCAGTGATCCAAGGGGCTTGGCGAAAGCACAATGACAACGTCCGACGTTCGATGCGGCACGGCTTCTTTCAAAGCTGGGATCTGCATCCCGCACAGCTTCCGGCTCGATACGCGGCCGTCTACGATGCGTACTTTGAGAATCTTGAACCCACCGCCGCCAGGTTTCGGAACTTTCTCGCGCAGTCCTCGCAAGCCACCGCGCTTGGAGTCGCATTCGATGACGCGGCGACCATGCGCGGATACCGGATCTTCTTCGAACGGGCTGTGGCCTGTGGCGCATTGAGCGACGAAGAAGTCCGGCAAATCACCCACTGACTTGCTCGTCCGTTTGCCTTGTGGACCCAGTACAGCGGCGATGCGCCGCAACAACCAACAGAAGCAGGGGCTGACGTCGATTCATCGAGCTCTCCTGTTCGTCGTTCGATCCCCCGTCAGCGCCACCCTATAATGAAGTGACATGTCCACCAGTATTGAGACACCGGACTTGGCCACACCAGAACAAATGGCCAAATATCAACCGGTGATGGGCTTGGAAGTTCACGTCCAACTCGCCACGCGCACCAAAATCTTTTGCGGCTGCCCCACAGGCTTCGGAGCCCCACCCAATTCCAACGTCTGCCCCGTCTGCCTCGGCCTTCCCGGAGCTTTGCCCACCCTCAACCGCCAAGCTGTGGAACTTGCCATCAAAGCCGCGCTCGCGCTGCACTGCACCGTCAGTGAGTTGTCGGTTTTCGCGCGCAAAAACTACTTCTATCCCGATCTCCCCAAGGGCTACCAGATCTCGCAATACGATAAGCCGCTTGCCGAGCACGGCTACGTGGACATCAACGTCGACGGCGTGAAGAAGCGCATCGGCATCACCCGTATCCATATGGAAGACGACGCTGGCAAGAGCATCCACGACGGCTTCAAAGACTCTGAAAAGTACAGCTATGTCGATCTCAACCGCACCGGCACACCGCTCATCGAAATCGTCAGCGAGCCGGATATCCGCTCGTCCGAAGAAGCCTACGCCTACGTCACCGAACTCAAACAGGTGCTGCGGTATATCGAGATTTCCGACTGCGATATGGAAAAGGGCAACCTCCGCTGCGACGTCAATGTCTCGGTCATGCCCAAGGGTGCCGATAAATTCGGAACTAAAGCCGAGGTCAAAAACGTTAACTCCTTTCGCTTTCTCAAACTTGCGGCGGACTACGAAATCGCCCGCCAAATCGCCGTTGTCGACGGCGGCGGACGCATCGTGCAGGAATCCCGCCTCTTCAGCCCCAACACTGGCGAGACCGCCTCTATGCGCACCAAAGAGGATGCCCATGACTACCGCTACTTCCCCGAACCCGACCTCGTCCCGCTGCACATCGGCGCAGCCTGGCGCGAACGCGTCCACGCCACCATGCCGGAACTCCCTGCTGACAAACGTGCGCGCTTCATCGAACAATACGGCTTGCGCGAGTACGACTCGCAAGTGCTCTCATCCACCAAAGAACTTGCCCACTACTTCGAACAAGTCGTCGAAGTGAGCGGCGACGGACGCATGTCCGCCAACTGGGTGCAGGGCGAGATCTCGGCGCTGCTCAAAGATGCCGACAAAGAGATCACCGAATGCCCCATCACTGCCGCGAATCTTGGCGACTTATTGAAACTCATCGCTAGCGGTGAACTCAGCGGCAAGCTCGGCAAAGATGTCTTTGCCAAGATGGTGGAAACCGGTGACACTGCCCGTGTCATCGTCGATCGCGAGGGCCTGAAGCAGATCTCCGACACCGGAGCGCTCGACAAGATTCTCGATGAAGTGATCGCCGCCAATCCCAAGCAGGTGGAACAGTACAAAGGTGGCAAAACCACCGTCATCGGATTCCTCGTCGGCCAAGTCATGAAGGCGTCGAAAGGCCAGGCGAATCCCGGGGCTGTCAACGAGATGCTCAAGGCCAAGCTGGACTAGAAGCTGAGCCGTAACCCCATCTGCACCGCCCGAGCGGCCCCGGCGCTTAGGACAGATCCAAAGTCAGCGCCAAGCACGTGACCGGGCGGTTCAAGTTCACTGATGGAAGCACTGATGTACTACATCTGAGCCTAGGCGCGGCCCAGCTAAAATGGACCAGACTGTCCCGCAAATACGCTTGATCGTTTAGGACCTCCCAATCTATTTCGAAAGGCTTCACTACTATGGCGGCAGAATTCGATCGGGCATTCTCTTTTCGCGGGTGGGACAAAGCGGCGTCACCCAAATGGCAGATGGTTCCCATTGACGGAGACCGCTTCCTGTATCTTCACGACGGTGCCGGGCTCACCGTTACCAGCAACAACCTTCCCGTTGTCACTGTAACCGAGATTCTCGCCAGAGAAATTCCTGCAAGTTGGGACAAACGCCCTGCCAAGGCGGGCGACCGGTTCTTCAAATTACACGGCGTAACCAAGGGCAACGCCAGGATTCAAGCAAAGAACGCGGGCGGTGCGCTCGTCACCGAGGTTGAAGTCGACACCAAGCCACTGATCACCAAAAACATTACCTTTTACTTCGTGAAAGACTCCGCGGTTCCCGCCCATTCCACCCGCCGTGCGCCTGCCGAAGCAGGCGAGTGGATCCGCGTGATCAACTACATCTATCAACAATGCAACTTCAAACTCGTCGCCTCTCCGGCCACCCGTAAGACCATTCCGGGAAATCTCGGAACCGCAATTGAGTTTAGTGACGGATTGACTGACGATTGGGCCACTCTTCGGGCCCATCGCGACCCAGGTGCCGACGCTACCGTCTTTCAAGTGTGGGAATATGAGCAGGATGGTACCCCCGCTACTGACAACGCCAACGGCGGTACGTTGGCGAACGAAAAAATGTCAGTCGTTGAGGATAATGCTTCTGCGATACATCCGCATACGGTGGGTCATGAATTGGGCCACGCCTTTGGGCTCCCGGACTTGAGCACCAACGCGACCCGTCATCACCTGATGTGGGGAGCCGGTCGCACCGGTCAACACATGGACAAGTCCGAAATCAACACGATCAATCCCTAGAAAGGCGGAATCCTGCATGATAAACTTGGCGATGACACTGCTCGTTGCTAGCGGCGTGGCCTTTGATCAGCGCTTGGATCAAGCTCTGGGGCTGCTCGGCAAAGGCGATCCGTCCGCAGCCGGGCATTTGATCGCAATCGGCCTCCCGGCGGCGCACAGCATTGAGGGATATCTCCGCGATCCCAAAGTCGAAGTGCGGAGAGCCGCGGTTCTTGCCCTGGAAGGAATCGGAGGTGCCGAAAGCTGCAGTCTGCTGGCCGCTCCTCTCGCCGATCTTTCGCTGGAAATCCGTGGGCGGGCGGCGTTGGCAATCTATCGCCGGTGCCCACGCGCGAACCTACCGTGTCCCCAACTGATCGAAGGTCTGCACATGCCCGATCCGTCAGCTGCGGCGATCCTACTCGGTGGCTACTGCCATGAGGCAAAGGGCATCCTGCAAAAGCCTCTGACAGGAAACCTGAAACTCGAAGCCTATGGGCCGCTGGTTCGGGGCGGGCTGGTGGCAAGTGTCTCGCTTCTCCGGTTGGGCGATCGATCTCAGACCGGGATTCTGGCGAACGCGGTGAAGAGTCAGTCACTCGCCGAAACGGAATTCATCCTGCAGGTGTTGCCCGACATCGCAAACCCCCGCCTTGCCATGCCCATGCTCGACGATCTTCGCGAGACCGGCTTCGCCTCAAACTCTCCGGCAGGCGCCAAGCAACCTCGCCGCATCTGCGACATCGCCGCTGATCTTTTGGCAGATCGCGTGGAAGTCAAGCTCCCCTTCGATCGCAAGCCGTTCGGACGCTATACGGCGCAGCAACTCCAGTTGGCGAAGGCTGCCATCGCAAAGAAATTGCCCCCTGTGTGAAAACACGGAACTACCCTGACCCAACCGCCGCTACCGCCGCTTTGCCTTGATCACAATCGGAGTTCCATAAAACTCGAATTCCTTGCGCAACCGATTGATCAGGAACCGCTGGTAGGAGAAGTGCAGATCCGCACCCTTATCCGTGAAGATCGTAAACGTCGGAGGCCGTATCCCCGTCTGCGTGATGTAGAAAATCTTCAGATTCTCGTCAAAGTTGATCTTCTCAATAAATCTGTTCAATCCACCCGTCGTCACGCGCTTCGCCGCGCTCTCATACGACTTGCGGACCATCGTCAGAATCGCCTTCACCCCGCGCCCCGTCAGCGCCGAAACGTGCGCAATCGGAGCATAATCCAAAAACTTCAACTCATCGCGGATCTGCTCAGTGAACATTTTTTTCTGCTTCTCGGAAGCCACGTCCCACTTGTTCACCACCAGCACCACCGCGCGGCCCTCTTCATGCGCGTAACCGGCAATCGTCGCATCCGCGCCCAGCACGCCCTCGGTCGCATCCAAAACCACCAGGCAGACATTCGACATCCGGATATTGCGGCGCGCCATCACGACGCTCAACTTCTCCGGCATCTCCGTCGTCTTCCCCTTGCGCCGGATTCCCGCCGTGTCGATGAACGTGTATGGCACGCCCTTTATGTCCACGGTCTCGTCCACCGAATCGCGAGTTGTGCCCGCCACCGGCGAAACGATCGCTCGATCCTGCCCCGTCAGCGAATTCAGCAGGGTGCTCTTTCCAACATTCGGGCGCCCAATGATCGCCACCCGAATCCCAGGCTCCACTTCCGCAACCGGTGCCGCTTCGGGATCCTCTTCCGGAACAGGAAACTCGCGCGTAATGTGATCCAACAAGTCCGTCATACCCAACCGGTGCTCGGCCGAAATCGGAAAGACATTCTTGAATCCCAACGAATGGAACTCATGCACCAAACCGGATCGCACCTCGGCGTCGATCTTGTTCACCACCAGCGAAACCGGCTTGCCCAGCTTGCGCAGCATCTTCGACAAATCATAGTCCGCCGAACTCAACTCCGAACGGCCATCGATCAAAAAAATGATCTCCTGCGCGTCATCGAGCGCAGTCTTCGCCTGCCGCAGGATCTCGCGCGGAATCAATTCGGCGTCATTCGGAATGATGCCGCCCGTGTCGATCAGTGTGAATGGTCGCCCGCTATAGTTGCATTCGCCGCGAATCCGGTCGCGCGTAATGCCCGGCTCATCGCCGACAATCGACCGGCGCTGTCCGTGGATGGCGTTAAACAAAGTGGACTTGCCGACGTTCGGACGCCCGACAATGACGACCGTGGGTGCTGTACTCATGAGAAAAGGTCTACACTACTATCTTCGTCGATCTGGCGCACCTTTGCCGCTTTTTGTCACTCCGTTGTTTCGACAAGACGCGAAGCGGTAGACTGTCTCAACGGGCCTCATGCTTCCTACCGCATTCGCAAAAACGCTCCATGAGGTGGAAAACGCCCGATCCACGGGCACTCTCCTCCGCCTGGGAATCGGTTTGCTCACGCTTTCCGGCCTCGCCTATTGGGCCTTGCTGATCCCCGTTTCGATCTATGAAACCACCGGCGACGCACGGCTCGAAATCGACACAGCCACTTCGATACTGCAAGCTCCGATGACAGGACGCGTCGTCTTTGCGAACCTCGCCGTCGGACAGAAAGTGAAAGCCGGAGATCTCCTCGTGCGCCTCGACGCCGTTTCCGAAGAACTGCAGGCCAACGTCGAACAAACCCGCGCCATAGCTTTGCAGCCCGAGATCCGCGCACTCGGTGACCAGATCGTAGCCGAAACATCGGCGGGCGAAACTGAGAGAAAGGCATCCGAAGCCGCCGTGGAAGAGGCTCGCACGAAAGTGCGTGAGGCCGAGGCCCCGCTCGAACACGCAAAACGAGAACGCTCGCGCTACGAACAGATGTACAAAGGCGGACTCGGATCCGAGCAGGACTTTCAACGCGCCGCGGTCGAGGTTGTCCGCAACGAAAGCGCGGTCGCCACCGCTCGTTCCGCCATCTTGCGAATCGAATCCGAACAGAGCACCCGCAATCGCCAGCGCGACGCCCGCATCGCTGAAATCCGAACTGGCATCGCAAAGCTCGAAGGCGAACGAGTGAACGCCGGTGCCACCCTGCGACGCGCCTCCCACGATGTCGGACGCCGCGTCATCCGCGCTCCCATCGACGGCATCGTCGGCGAGGCCAGCGTCCTCAGGCCCGGCGGTGTGCTCACCGAGGGTGCGCGAGTCGCGTCAATTATTCCCGCCGGCAAACTTCACATCGTCGCCAACTTTCCACCCAAGGCCGCCTACGGACGCCTCACTGCGGGATCGCCCGCTAAGCTTCGATTGAAAGGATTTCCGTGGACGGAGTTCGGCGTCGTCCAAGCCGTCGTTTCCAACGTCGCCGCCGAAGACCGTGAAGGCCTCACTCGCGTTGAACTCGCGCTGCGGGGAATCCAACCAGAACGCATCGTCCTCAAGCACGGCATGCCCGGAGAGCTCGAAGTCCAAATCGAAAGTGTGCCGCCCTACAAACTCGTGCTGCGTACCGCGGGCCAATGGCTAACATCTTCGGGACCGGCCAACTGACGCATGGCCTCGATCCGATCCAGACGGCGATTGTTTGTTCCAGAGGTCATCCAAACCTCCCAGATGGATTGCGGCCCTGCATCGCTGAAAGCCCTGCTGGGCGGCTTCGGAGTCCACGTCTCTTACGGACGCTTGCGTGAAGCTTGCCGCACCGATGTCGATGGAACCTCCATCGACACCATCGAGGTGATCGCCGGCCAACTCGGGCTCGAAGCCGAGCAGATCATGATTCCTGCCGATCATTCGATTCTGCCCGAGGCCAAGGCGCTACCCTGCCTCGCGGTCGTCAAGCTCGAAGGCGGAGGGAATCACTTCGTCGTCGTCTGGCGCAGGCATGGTGCCCTGCTACAGATCATGGATCCGGCACGCGGTCGGCGTTGGGTTTCCGGCAAGCGCTTTCTCGACGATCTGTACAAGCATCGACAAAAGGTTCCGGCAGAAGCATGGGAAGAGTGGGCGCGCGGCGAAGGCTTGGCCCAGGGTCCCCTGCAAGCTCGTATCCGAAAGCTTGGACTGGCTCCCGAGCCTCTCGTCAAACAGGCCCTGGGCGTTTCCGGATGGAAAGGCCTCGCAGTCCTCGACGCAGCCGTTCATCTCGCGCAAACTCTCGGCGAGAAATCGCTGGTCGCCCTGGTAGACAAGCCTGAACTGATCCCCGATGAATTCTGGCGCGTTCGCGACGCCAACGACGGAGAACTTTTCTTTTACGGAGCGGTCTTGCTGCGATGCCATGGTGTTCGCACGGTGGACACAGCGGAGTTGCCGCAGGAATTGCGAGCGGCACTGACCGAAAAGCCTTTGCGTCCTGCGGCGTTCGCTTGGAACCTCATTCTCGAGGACGGCTGGGGATTGCCTGTCGCGGCAGTTGTCGCTGCGCTTGTCGCTGCGGCCGTCGTATTGCTGGAAGCTCTGTTTCTGCGAGCACTTTTGAACCTGCCGCCGCATCTTCCGCGCATAGGCGATCGAGCCGCGGCAGTCGGCGCAATCTGTTTGTTCCTGCTCGCCGCGATGTTCGTCGAATGGGCCATGGAAGAGCTCAGCCGCGCTCTCGGCCGACGCATCGAACAGCGTCTGCGGATGCTCTTTTATTACAAGCTGCCGCGCCTCGGAGACCGTTACTTTCAGAGCCGCCTGATTTCCGACATGGCCCAGCGTGTCCATTTCTCTAACATTCTGCGCCTTATCCCTCCGACTTTCATCAGTTGTCTCCGCGTGATCGGATCCCTTGTCGCGACGGTCGCAGGCATCGTCTGGTTGTTTCCCGGCTCGACGCTTCCTGCGATCGCATGCGCGCTGGTCGCGGTCGGCGTCCCCACGCTCGGCCAATCGGTATTGCGAGAGCGCGACCAGCGATTCCGCGAGTACGGTGGCGCGCTCACTCGCTTCTATCTCGATGCCCTCCTGGGTATCGTTCCGGTAAGGGCGCACGGAGCCGCCCCGGCGATGCGCTATGCACAAACCTTGCAACTGACCAACTGGACGCGAGCCGGCCTGCGCAGCCAGACCGCCGCCGTGTTCGTCTCCGTTTTGCAGTTCGCTCTGATTCAAGCGCTCTGCGCCTGGCTGGTTTGGCGCGCCATGTCCGGAGGCCTCGACGGAAATCCCGCGGCGCTGCCGCTGCTGATCTATTGGGCGGTCACCATTCCCGACTACGGTCGCAGCATCAGCGGATTCTACGGACAGTGGCCGGGACTGCGCAGCCTGTTGCTTCGAATATTGGAACCCCTTGGCGCGCCCGAGGAAGCCATTCATGGGCTGGTTGCTCCATCGGAGAGACCCCTGGGTGGCGTGGCCGTGTCGATGCGCGGCGTGCAGGTAGTCGCCGGTGGACATCCGGTTTTGCAGGACATCGATGTCGAAATCGCTCCCGGCGAACACATCGGAATCGTTGGTGTTTCCGGCGCGGGAAAATCGACGCTCGTCGGCTTGCTGCTCGGCTGGTGTCGTGTTTCCGGCGGCGAGTTCAAGATCGATGGCAAGTCCACTTCCGATTCCGCCATCCTCGAATTGCGGCGGCGCACCGCCTGGGTGGATCCCCAAGTGCAATTGTGGAATGTCTCGATGATCGAAAATCTTCGCTACGGCCTCGAAGACGATGAACCACTGGAGGCCGGTCGAGTGATTGAGCAATCCAATCTGTCGGGAATCATTCAGAACCTGCCGGAAGGCCTGCAATCGACCCTTGGGGAAAGCGGCGCGAATGTGAGCGGTGGCGAAGGGCAACGCGTCAGGCTCGGACGCGCGAACGCCAAGCCGGGCGTCCGTTTGGCGATCCTTGACGAGGCGGCCCGCGGCCTAGATCGCGGAACCAGAGACGAACTATTGCAGCGAGCCCGACACATTTGGCGCGATGCGACGATGCTCTGCATCACGCACGATGTTTCGACAACCCGATCGTTCTCGCGAGTCTTGGTGCTCGATCGGGGACGCATCGTCGAAGACGGAAATCCCGAGGAATTGCTCGCCCGCGAAGGCTCCCGATACAGGCAGTTGTTCGACCGCGAAGAGTTGGTGCATCGCAACCTTTGGCAAGCAACTTTGTGGCGGCGCTTCACGATGGTGGACGGTCACTTGCGGGAGGAGCAGTAGCCGAGATGATCGTCCGATCGCAATTTTCCGGCACGTCCACAATAGGAATGCGTCCGTGCGCAGCAACAGCCTCGGCCCTCGGAACAATGCTCTGCCGCGCCGCGACTCACGGGTGCATGTCTCTTCCTCGACCCGGCAGCGAAGAGGCGTCCCAATGAACCCGTCCAACAACGCCTTTCTTTTCCCCTCCGCCGACGCCGCGGCGAAGGCCCTCTTGTCCCATCTCGGTCACCCTGTCATCGAGCGTATGATCACCCCAAGGGCCACCGTCGGTGAACTCGCGGACGGCATGAGCCGACAAGCTCCGTCTGTCATCGAACTTCCTTCAGGTGAAGCGATCGCTGTCGTCTCCAAGGGACGGGTGTTGGACATCCAAGGACATCCCTCGTCCGCCGTCCATTGGGAAACCGTGAAGTCGCTCTGGGAAGCCCCCGCCTATGAAGCCGAACGCCATATCTTCGAAAACGTTCCGGCCAGCAACCGGGCAATCGAGTCGCTGATCGCCACACGCGTGGCATCCAGAACCGCAGGCCGCGTCACGCAGTTTGTGGCCTCGCCCAGCACAGGATTCTCTTCTCAGCTGCGCGCCGCCGGGTGGTGGAACCGCCTTGTGAAAGTCATGGCCTCCCACGCTCTCGCTTATGTCGCAAGCCTCGCCGGCGCAGCGTTGCTCGCACGAGGCGCGATGAGCGGAACGTGGGACCCGGGCTGGTTCTGGGGCTGGGTCCTCTTGCTCGCGATCTCCGTCCCCTTGTTCGCTTACTCCAGTTTGGGTTCGGCTTGGCTCGTGATCGGCTTCGGAGGCTTGCTGAAACAGCGGCTTCTCGCCGGATCTCTCGCCATCCGAATCGAACGAATTGCCAAGAAAGGTGCCGGGCAATTGTTGAGCCAAGCCATAGAATCGGAAATCCTCGAAATTTCCATGCTTGGCGGCGGAACCCAAACCGTGCTCGCCCTCTTTGAACTCGCAGCCGCGATCTTCGTTCTCACCCAGGGTGTAGCGCCTCTGCTGCTGCCGCTCTTGTTCGGCTCCTGGATCGCACTGACACTCGCCTGCATGTTTCGCTACACGTTCATGGTTACCCGTTGGGTGGCAGCTCGCACCGCGCTCACACACAACATCGTCGAAAAGATGAACGGCCATCGCACACGCATTGCGCAACAGCCCTATTCACAATGGCATACGGACGAGGATGAACAACTGCGCGAATATGCGCGAATCTCAGTTCCCTTCGACCGCTGGCAAGGTGGAATGATCGCTGTGATCCCGCGCGGTTGGCTTGTGATTGGCATCGCGGCGGCGGGCTGGGAATTTACCTCCAACGGCGGACGGGAAACCATTCAACCCATGGCTGCTGCGATCTTCGGTGTGCTGCTCGGCATGGTCGCGCTACGGCACTTACTCTGGGGACTAGGGCAAGCGCTCGGTGCCTGGGAGGCATGGAAAGTCGCCAGCGAGTTGTTCGACGCAACCGGCGATCAGGCTCCGGAACCGCCTGACTACGCGATCGCGCCTTCCGGCAATGTGTTGGAGATTCGCGACCTGTCATTTCGATATCCGGGAACCGGGCGCACCGTACTCTCCGGCTGCAACCTGTCCATTCGACCTGGTGACCGCCTGCTGATAGAAGGAGCGTCGGGGAGCGGCAAGTCCACGCTTGGCAATGTCATCGCGGGCATTCGTGCGCCCAGTGGCGGACTCATCCTCTCTCAAGGAGTTGACATCGCAACAGTGGGAGCAACGCACTGGCGCAAGCAGGTGGCGACAGCGCCGCAATATCATCAAAACCATGTATTGGCCGCGCCTTTGCTGTTTAACCTGTTGATCGGTCGCAACTGGCCATTGCGGCCCGGCGATGCCAAAGAGGCGGCGGAGGTGTGCGGAGAATTGGGACTGGGTCCGCTGCTGGAACGTATGCCAGCGGGGATGATGGAGATGGTTGGAGACACTGGCTGGCAGTTGTCGCAAGGCGAACGGAGCCGCGTGTATTTGGCTCGGGCGATACTGCAGGAGGCACCGTTGGTCATCCTGGATGAGAGCTTTGCGGCACTCGATCCAGAAACGCTGGAACAATGCCTGCGCTGTGTCCTTAAGCGAGCACCGAGTCTGATGGTAATTGCGCATCCGTAGACGCGGAAGCCCACCGTAACGCTGCCGCCTTGTAATTTCGCTAGCCGCCAGTCGCTGGCCCGCTTCGGCCAGTGGCCTGATCCGCGAACTTCTACTCGCTCATCGCAATGCAAGTCTCGCGGTCATACAGGGAAGGCCGCCTGCGCGTCCGCATGGCCCCCACTTTGAACTCGTCCGCATCGTACATTGATTGTTGTGACATTGATTGTTGTGAAACCGTACTATCCGATCTATCTCGATCTGTCGCAGAGACGAGTCGTCGTTGTGGGGGCAGGCAAGGTTGGGATGCGCAAAATCCGCGGATTGCTGGACGCCGGCGCGCAGGTGACTGTCGTTTCCCCAGAAGGCGCGGGCGACCTCGCGGGAACCAACTGGATTCAGCGTGAGTATCGGCGCGGAGATCTTTCAGGAGCCTTCCTCGCCTACGCGGCAACTGAGGTGAGACGGGTGAACGAGGCCGTCACCGAAGAGGCAAGAGAACTGGCGATCCCGATCAATGTGGCGGACGCGCCAGCCGATTGCGGGTTCATTGTTCCAGCTCGATTACAGATCGATGATTTGCAGATTGCAGTTTCCACAGGAGGCACAAAACCGGGCCGCGCAGCGGCAATCCGCGACCGGATTCGCGAATTCCTGAGCGGCGCAGCCCTCTGACATGCGATCATAGAGGTTACCCCCCTTCTTTACCCACAATGCATTCAGAGCAGTCACACACTCGTAACATCGCTATCATTGCGCACGTTGACCACGGCAAGACCACACTCGTCGACGCGATGCTCAAACAGAGCGGCATTTTCAGAGAAAACGAAGCGGTCGCCGACCGCGTCATGGATTCCAACGATCTCGAACGCGAGCGCGGCATCACCATTCTCGCCAAGATCACCGGACTCCATTACCAGGGTTCGAAGATCAACATCGTCGACACCCCGGGCCACAGCGACTTCGGAGGCGAAGTCGAGCGAGCGCTAAAGATCGTCGACGGCGTGATGCTGCTCGTCGATGCCAGCGAGGGTCCGCTGCCGCAGACCCGCTACGTGCTCATGAAGGCGCTCGAGGCCAAACTGCCGCCGATCGTCGTCATCAACAAAATTGACCGCGCCGACGCCCGCGTGCAGGAAGTTCTCAACGAAGTCTACGATCTGTTCATCGATCTCGATGCGACCGAAGATCAACTCGACTTTCCCGTGATCTTCGCCAACGGCAAAGCCGGTCTCGCGAAGCGAAACATGGAAGACGAGATGACCGATCTGCGCCCGCTTTTTGAGACGATCATCGAAAAGATTCCGGAACCGCAGGGCGATCCCACCGCGGTTCTGCAGTTGCTTGTCGCGAACCTCGATTACAGCGACTATCTCGGACGTCTCGCCATCGGCCGCGTTTTCGGCGGCACGCTCAAGCTGAACGATGAAGTCTCCGTCGCCCGTATTGACGGCACGATGCACAAGACCAAGATCACCAAGCTCTTCTCGTTCGAAGGCTTGAAGCGCGTGGACGAAGTGCAAGGCGGCCCGGGCGACATGCTGGCCATCGCGGGCGTCGAAGGCATTACCATCGGGGACACCGTGACCTCGGCGGAAAATCCGATGCCGTTGCCACGCATCCAGATCGACGAACCGACGATCGCGATGACCTTCACCATCAATAACTCGCCGTTCGTTGGACGCGAAGGCCACTTCGTAACCTCCCGCAATATCCGCGACCGGCTGGACAAGGAACTGCTCACCAACGTCGCCATCCGCGTGGAACAAGCTGGCGGACCGGACTCCTTCAAGGTGATGGGCCGCGGCGAACTGCAGCTCGCAATTCTCATCGAAATGATGCGCCGCGAAGGTTTCGAATTGCAGGTTGGCAAGCCTGAGATCATCACTCGCGAAATCGACGGCAAGACTCACGAACCACTCGAACTGTTGACCATCGATTGTCCGGAAACCTTCATCGGTGTGGTCATCGAGAAGCTCGGTGCTCGCAAGGGCAAGATGGAAAAGATGGTCAATCACGGTTCCGGCCGAGTGCGCCTGGAATTCAAGATTCCGTCGCGCGGATTGATCGGCTTGCGCAGTGAAATGATGACCGATACCAAGGGTACGGCTATCCTCAACTCGCTGTTCCACGGATACATCGAGTGGCAAGGCGAAATCTCATCCCGCCCGACGGGTTCGCTCGTTTCGGATCGCGCGGGAGTTGCGACCTCATACGCGCTTTACAACATGCAGGAACGCGGCGTGTTGTTCATCTC